>Ga0193730_1000046_pt1 | contig 44475 bp, 35 predicted proteins | sample U1a1metaG_FD_144919 | JGI IMG/M metagenome (GOLD analysis project Ga0193730, IMG submission 144919) | Soil microbial communities from a riparian zone of the East river system, Colorado, United States - U1a1 | ecosystem: Environmental > Terrestrial > Soil > Riparian zone | place: USA: East River...
ATAAAAACACCTTTGTCAAATAAAGATATGGTCTTGTTATATTTTATGTTTTACGGGTTTATTGCTATCTCTTAAAGAGACAATGTTCTCTAAGTAATATATACCTAAGAAAAGAGGCAGTATTCTCTGCAGTCTTAATTACTATAATTTTTATTTTTTGATATCTAACACATTATTAATATATCTTAAAATACCGTGTATAAATATAGAAATGAATTAAAAACAATTTATTAAGTTTTTTAATAATCGTAAGTGATTATAATAACAATAATATATATATTTACAAAAACTATAATAGATATTAAAAAATATATTTGGTTATGTTAGTGGGTATAAAATTAATATAGGTATAGGGGGTAACCAAAAGGCTCACGACTTAAGCCCATTGGACTTAAGATTATCTTATTATATGTTGGTTATGTTGAGTAAGTTGGACGAAAATAAATAGTTTTAAAAATCACAGCTAAACCAGTTTAATTGTGCCTCTTGATTTAAATAGTCTAAAACAACAATCTCGGACTAGGAAACAAGAGATTCGAACTCTTAAAAGTATATTACTATTGAGTTTACAGCTCAACCCATCTTACCAACTATGGTAGTTTCCTTTATATATAAAAATGAATTATAGAGAGAGAAGGTCTCTAGAGATATCATTTATATATATATATTATTGTTTACATTAATAAATCCCGTGCAATTTCCACTACACGAACCATATTTCGACTTAACACCAATTAAAATCACGCATACGAAGATCCTTCATAAAAGAAACTAGAAGCAATTATCTAGAAAAAAATAAATAAAAGACCAAACTTATTGCACATACTTTTTTCAGCGTCTGACGAGTAGTTAGTACCTATCTGAGATTAAATCCACCGTGACGTGGTGATTCACGATTACTAGTAATTCCTTTTTCATGTAGTCGAATTTCAGACTACAATCCATATTTTATCCTACTTTAATTAGATTAGCTCAAATTTACATTTTTGCATCATTTTGTATAGGTACGTGTGGCACGTCTATAGCCCACAACATTTAGGCCATGATGACTTGTCTTGGCCCCTATTACCATAACCCTTGTACAGGTGTTCTGCTTTATACCCAAATAAAGCAAGGGTTTCCGTTAATTTAATGGAATTAACCAATATCTCACGACATTAACTGAAGACAGCCGTGCAACGCTTGTAATATCTTAAAGATAATATTCAAGTTGTGGTAAGGTTTTTCGCGTACTTACGAATTAAATAACATACTTCACTACTGGTTTCAGAAACGGTCTAATGATTTCAGTTCCTGCGTTGCCACATTACTCTTGAGGTGAAATGCTTACACTTTCATTTATAGACTAAATTAACATCTAATCTATGGCATTCATCATTCTCTGCTTGGACTACTAGGGTATCTAATCCTGGTCGTGACCCGAGCCTTCGTCCCTCAACGTCAGTTATTAGATAAAAGGTTGCTTTCGCCGTTACCAGTCGTCATGGGATCAAAGAATTTCAACTCTACTCCATAAATACTCCCCTTCTCATATATAACTCTAGCATAACCGTATCTTGTTTAAGACTAATTATACCGTCTAGGTACCCTTTAAACCTATTAAAGATGAATAACACTAGTCTTTTACGTATTACCGCGACTGCTGGCACGTAATTTGGTCAAGACATATAGAAAAAAAGTTAGTCATCATCAATTTTTTTCTTCTCTAGAACTTTACTCGATAAAATCGATCTTATACCTGTCTACGAGAATAATTTCTCTTAATATAAAAGTAGCAAATTAATTTTACTACACTATTTTTAGTAGCATAAACCTATTAAGGATAAATTGAATAATCTATCATAAATAACTTTAATTATTTATAATGGATTATTCAGCCAAGTATAATTAGCCGAAGCTATACATTCCCCCAAGTTGCTGGTTCAGCCGTTAGGCTATTGACCAATATTCCCCACTGCTGTACTATACGTATTGGGGTTTTTTCAGACCCAATGTGATCGATCGACCTCTCAGCCTCGACTACGGAATAATCGGCTAGTTAAACTATTACTTTAACTACTACCTATCCGAAACGTTTATTGTCCTCTTAAAGCGGAAATTTCTTTCCTTTGTTCTTTATATATCTACTTTTGAAGTCATAAGGTATTTATTAACCCTACTTTAAGGCAGCCAAAACATTATATACTCACCTGTACACCACTTCTAATGAAATTAATAGTATATGTTATTTATTAAATTAGACGTACGATTAGCATGTGTCAAGCACTTGGACAGCGTTCATTCAGAGCCATCATCAAACTCAATTCAATTATTGGTATAAATACATAAATACATAAATACTTTATTTTTTTTATCTATACCATTACTAATAACCCTTAAACTGCTAATTTTATCAGATATCTCGATTTTTTTTTTTATTTAAATTATCTTTTTTTATTTTTGGATACAATTAAGCGGGGTCCTGTATTAGTTATTAGTCTATATTAAGGCTTAACCTAGAGCTTGAAAGTTCGTTAACATTATCATACTGTATAAAAATAAATATTTAAATACATTTAGCTATAATTATTACTATAGAAATAAGTTTATTATTTTCTGTTTAATACTCAAATTTTAACTTAACAAACATTTTTTATATGTTTCGGCTTAACAAGCACCTGACTTTCCTATACTATAATTTAATATAATATTATACTCTTAGTAACACAAAAATCCTTATTTTTTTTTTATTAAAAATCTTATATCTACTCGATAAGTATTATCAATCCAATAATTATATACCAAATATATATGAAAAAAATATATTAGTTTTTAGTTTTTATCGCTTCTTATACTTAAGAGATTGAACAAAGAGCAGGTATAAAAATAATCAAATTATATCTATTTTTTTTTTTTCATATAACTTATTTTTCTTCAAAAAAAACAAGATTTAAATACACCAATGTTATTTTAAGTTTATATTTAATATATTCGCACTTTTATATACAACGATACTATTTTTATAATATACATTGGCTATTAATGTAAATCTAAAGCATCTTTAATATAACTACTAGTTAAAACTACAAAAACTTGAGCTTGTATAAAAGCGATTCCTAACTCTAAACCAGAAAATGCTATAATAAAAGCTAAAGGTATTAATCCTAAGAAAAAGAATATAAATCCGCTTGTCATTATATTATAAGTAAAACCTGCCAAGATATTTAATAACATGTGTCCCGAAAGTATATTAGCACCTAATCTAAGACCTAAAGAAACATTTCTTGATAAATATGATATAAACTCTATTAAAACTAATAAAGGTAATAAAGCTAAAGGACAACCAGCTGGCACTAATAAAGAAAAAAATTCTAAACCATGCTTCTGGAATCCTAATATAGTTGCACCCAATACTACAGTAAAACTAAGAGCAAATGTAAAAATAAAATGACTTGTTGACGCAAAACTATAAGGAATCATACCTATTAAATTATTTACTAATATAAATATAAATAAAGTATATATAAATGGAAAATATACTTGTCCTTTTGTTGGATTTATTTGATTTGTTACTATACTATGTATAGTAGCATATATTGTTTCTTGACTTATAGATCAGTTATTACTTACAACTTTATTGTAATTAGTTGCTAAAACATTTAATGTTAAAACTAATATAGCACCTATTGTTAAATATAAACCTATGTTAGTTAATGATATATGTAAATTAGCTATTATTGGAGCATCCAAACTTAATAAATTTCTAATTTCAAATTGATCTAAAGGACTTGGTATTGTTGTATAAAAAAAATTAATCATATATGTTTATATTTTTAGTTTTAATTTTTATTGAAATATATCCTAAACTTTTTTTTTTATCTGTAAAATAATAAAAAAAACTCTTTTTTTTTATTATAATTTACTTATAAATATACGAGAAATAAATAAACGGACAAATCTTGGTAAAATGTATTTTGAAAATACATAAATCATTATTACAAGTAATATGAAAGCAAAAGTTACTTGATTTATAAAATAAAACGGAACTAATTGTGGCATTTTTTTTTTAGTTATATAGTTTCAATGTTATAATTATTTTTACATTATTATTTATTAAAATAATAAAAACTCTATAGTCCTTTAATTAATTAGAATAAATATAAAGTTAACTTTATTAATAATTTTGCTAAGACTCTAAAAACCTATATATTATTTTTAGTAGGGTTAACTTTAGTTATTATATATTAATGATGATACTGAATAGTGTAAACCATCTAGAACAGGAGCAGGGTATATACCTAATACTACAGGGAATATAACTAGTGTAAATAAAATAAAAAATTCACGTTTGTTAACATCACTTATATTAGCTTCAAAAAATTTACTAAATGATCCAGCAAAAGCTATTCTATTAAACATATATATAGTATATGCAGCGGAGAAAACTATAGATGAACTTGCCAAAACACCCAATAAAGGTAATCTTTCAAATACACCGTAAAGAGACATAAATTCACCTACAAAATTTAAAGTAAGAGGAACTCCACAATTACCTAAAGATAAAATAAAGAATAAAATAGAAAATAAAGGCATTACTTGAGCAATACCTCTATAGTAACTAATTAATCTAGTACCAGATCTATCGTATAATACACCACCAGCACAAATAAATAAACCACTTGAAACAAATCCGTGGGCTAAACCTAAAGCTATACCACCTTCTATTCCTTGAATAGTATTACTAAACACACCTATAAGATAAACTGCAGCATGTGATACAGAACTATAAGCAATAAGTTCTTTAACATCTATTGTTCTTAAAGTACTAAAGCTAGCATATATAATAGTTATAACACCTATAAGGTATATAATATATGTATAATCTAATGAGGCTTTAGGTAATAAAGGCAATATAAGTCTAAATATACCATATAAGCTTAATTTTAAAACAATAGCCGCTAGTATAATACTACCACCTAAAGGTGATTCAACGTGAGCTTTTAATAATCAAGTGTTTAAAAATATAGTAGGAGTTTTTACAGCAAATGCTATAAATATACCATAAAATAAAAATAATTGGGTAGAATAATTAAAATTCGTTTTATATAAAGCATCAAAATCAGTTGTTCCCATTATTGAAGACATCGCTAATATAGACAATAATAAGAATAATGATCCTAATAGTGTATATAAAAACAAATAAAAACTGGCTCTTACTTTATTACTAGATCCATATAGACCGATTAATATAAATAAAGGTGGTAAAATACTTTCAAAAAAAATATAAAACAACAAAATATCTAATACTAAAAAAACTGCTAATAATAGTGTTTCTAATAATAAAATTATTATTACATATGATCTTATATTTTCGCTAATAGAATTTCAATTACTTAATAATGCAATCGGTGTTATTATAGTTGTCAACATGACGAAATATATAGATAAACCATCTAAACCTAAATAAAAATCAAATGAACTTATCTCATGATATTCTTGCACAAATTGGAATTGATTGCTACTAAAATCAAATAATATAAAGATTATTAAAGAGATAAACAGATTAATTATAGACGTACTTAAAGCTATTGTTTTTACACGGCTAATGTCCAAAGATGATAATTCATAAGACATACCTGTAGATATGGTAAATATACCTAACATAGGTGTTATTAATAAAAGAGTAAGTAACATGATAAGGCAATAATAAAAAAAACTAATTTCCCTCAGGGTTAAATAAAAACTTAACCTTTACTAACACTATACACAATTGTATAGTAATAAATAAATATATTTTATAAGAATATATTTACATTTACTTTTATTTTTTAATGCTTTTTGCATTATTCAAAATAAAAATAATAAATATTTAGATTAATTTTCGGCAATATTAAATGCTAAATTAATTTTAATTAATTAAAAATTACTCGGTATTAATTCTAATGTTCTATATCTCCCTATGAGTATTAATTATAATATATTAATATTACATGGTATTATATCACAACTATATAATAGACAAGGAATTAAAAATATAAAGGCAATAACTATTGGTAATAGGACAGTTCAACAAAAGGACATCAACTGATCAAATCGAATTCTAGGGAAAGATGCTCTTGTTCATATAAAAATAAATATCATAATACAGGATTTAAGACCTAAAGTTAACCCATATAATAATCCTTCTATTAAAGGATCTGAAAATATACTTTCTTTATTTAAATTGTTTATATAATAATCAAAGTCAATATATTCCACTAAAAAGAATAAAGAAGGTAAATAATCGTATAAATAACCTCCTAAGAATAATATACTAGTTAATATACATATTAAAACAATGCTAGCATATTCAGCTAAGAAAAAGAAAACGAATATAACGGCGGCGTGTTCTGTCATAAAACCACTAACAAGCTCTGATTCAGCCTCCGCCAAATCAAAAGGAGCTCTATTAGTTTCCGCTACCGATCCTATAAAGAATATAATAAACACAGGGAATAATGGTACTATGAATCATATAGCTCTTTGAGCTTCTATATTAATAGTAATATTTAAACTTCCTGTTAACATTACAACAAGTAATATAGCAGAACTTAATATTAATTCATAACTTATCAATTGAGCTGTACTTCTAAGTGAACCTAAAAAAGCATACTTACTATTTGCACTTCAACCAGCCAATAATATACCATATGTAGATAAGGATGAAACTGCTAACATGTATAATATACCTAAATTTAAATCATTTAGAGCTAAACCAGGACCATAAGGTACAACTAAATAACCTAATAATGAAAAAATTAAAGTTATAATAGGACCAAGGAAAAATAAACTTAAATTAGCTTGTGTAGGTGAAACATATTCTTTTAAAAGAAGTTTTAAAGCATCTGCAAATGCTTGTAAAAGACCATAATATCCTACTATGTTAGGGCCTAATCTTCTTTGCATACTAGCCATTGTTTTCCTTTCGGCTACAGTTACATAGGCTACAGTTAATAAAACTGGGACAGTTACTAATAAAACTTCTAGAACAGAAATTAAAGTGGGTATATATAACATTTTTGCTTATTTTTCTAAATATAAAATAATTTATTTTTTTTTTATTCGTTTATTTTAGGTTAAAAATAACGTTTAAATAATATACAGTTTAATCCTAATTGTTTAACTAAAAGTTATTTATTATTTCACATAATGCAGAATGTGAAATAAAACTAATAAATTCTTTTTATTAGTTCATTTTTTCACATTAGATACCAATTCTCATCTAAGATTCGAACTTAGATCTAAATATTAGAAGTATCCTGCTCTACCATTGAGCTAATGAGAGTTTTATTTTTATGAATATAGCATTAAATTACTTTTTTTATATACATATTCTCTATAATAATTATTAAACTTAAAACTTAATAACGTATAAATTAAACATTAAACTGTATATTATTTAAATTAGGCAACGTATAATAATAAGAAAGCCATCATTAAAGCAAATAAACCTGTAGCTTCAGCAAACGCGAAACCCAATATAGCGTATGAAAATAATTGACCTCTTAATGAAGGATTTCTAGCTACACCTAATATTAATGCACCGAAAACTACACCAATACCTACACCTGCACCTATTAAACCTGTAGTTGCTAATCCTGTTCCTATAATTTTTGCTGCTTGTATCATTTATTTATTTAATATAAATATCGTACTAAGGAAACCTTTGTAATTTTTATCTATCAAATATTTTTATTGAAAATATAGATAACATATATTGTTATTAGTTCATCCCTATAAAAAAAGAATTAGGAACTATTATATTGGAAAACATAAATTTTTATTAAGGGTTATGGAGGAATCGAACCCCATATTTAAGATCTGCAATCGAAACGTAGAACCATCTACAACATATCCCTAGTAGATATATGTCTATACAAAGTACTTCTCTTACTTTATATATAGTATATCTACCAATTATCTTGCTTATAAAGTACTTTATGTAATTACCCTATATTTAAACATATATTATCAAATTAATATTATTCATTTGGTTTTATATTAATTTGTATAAATTCAATTCTAGAATTCAGAAGAGTAGCTTTAGCTTCCGACCGAATTCTTTGCACATTTAATTCATGCAAATCTCTTAATATTGTATTTTTTAATCTATGTTCATAATCATTTGTAGGTGTTTCAGGTACTTTTGATAATGTTTCTTGTGCATAGGTGGTTTTTTGATTAATGACTTGTAGGTATTTTAAATAATTATCTCTTTGTTCTATAGCAGTCTTCAAATCCATTTTTTTAAATTGATTAAGAATATGTGAGTTATAATCAATATGTTTACATATTTCATCCTGTATCGGTACTTCACCTCCGGGAACATTAAAACCAGGACCTGGATTTATTGTTTTAGGAAAGAAAACGGATGCTGGATCAATACCAGGGAAAACCCGAGATCATGTAACAAAAGGTGGTTCTGTACAATGACCTGGCCCAAGCTCTATACGATGCACTATTCTATCTATACCCTTTCCTTTGTCCAGAGGCTTAGCACCGCTTTCATCATTACCTTCATTATAACCTTTATCTATACTCTTTCCTTTATCTAACTGTTTGCTTGGATCGGATCCATCATCAGATTCCATAGCATTATATAACTTAGCTTTAAAATCTTTTGATGTATAATCATTACCAGCACCCATTGTATCATAACCATAAAGGAATTGCTTTAAATTAAAGTTAATTCCTTTTATTCCAAAATATTCTGATAATAAGCTTATTGTAGCTGTATTTATAGTCCAACCAAATAATCCTATAGCCACATTATTTCAGAATTCACAATATTCTATGTGTAAATTTCCTGTAATCAGATACTTAATTAATGCTACCATTATAATGGTAACTAATGCACCAGTAAATTTTGCTAAAGTAAAATTCACTAGTATAGTGTTAATCGTTTTTTTTGTTGTTTGTATATAATTTTTCATGTTTTTGTTTTATTTATTTATAACATTCACGCAGTTATTGTCACGGTACTTTTTAAAGGGTCAAGTTGTACATCTCTTAAATAAAAATTTTAACGTTTTTATATAAAATACTTCTTTTATTAAATCCTATTATCCTTATCTTTAGATTTAATCTAAAGTCCAGCGAGTCACATATACTATCCCTTGAGCTAGTCCAAACAACAATTAAACCTCTCAAACAACCATATACATGTACGGGAGCTAATAAAATTTTCAAGTATTACGTTATTATAAATATAACAATTGTTACATTTATAAAATAGAATCATAAATAAATTTATTTATGTTTATTCTCATCACAAATCTAATAAAATTATAAATATAATATATAGATTTGTAATTCAACAATAGTCTTAATGTCTTTAAAGTATAAAAATGTAATAATTATATTTATTTAGCATTAAGACTATTACCCATCTAAGATTCGAACTTAGATAAAAATGTTAGGAATATTTCACTTTACCATTAAGTTAATGGGTATTATTATTATTATTTTAATATAGTATAATTAATTTTTTTTGGTTTCTAGACCATTACTAATAAACCTTAAAAAAATACTATATTATATTATTTTTTATTAATTAAAAAAAAAAAGTAATTAATCGTTAATTATGTAATTAGATTAATAAATTTATAAAAATTGTTAATAAAGACTGATTAATTCAAACATTAATAAAGTTTTAATATAATAGAAAATATACCTGAGCCATCTAAAACTAACTTTGTAAAGGTAAACTTACAAATGCGTGTGGTTTAGGTGGACTAGTTAATGCTCATTCAAGAGAATTATAACTTCTATTTAATAAAGTTTGTAAACTATCACTATAGAATTGTGGTGTTAATCAAGGGTATCTGCTTGTAGCTTTACCTTCAACTAACTGTACATAAACTATATATAAGAATAATCATGTAGCTACCACACTAATAATACTTCCGAAACTACTTATTAAATTTCAGCCTGCAAAGGCGTCAGGGTAATCGCTAATTCTTCTAGGCATTCCTTGTAAACCTAAGAAGTGTTGAGGGAAGAATGTAACATTAACCCCTATAAATAATATTCAGAAATGTACTTTACCTAACATTCTGTTATAATCTAATCCTAATATTTTAGGAATTCAGAAGTATCATGCACTAAATAATGCAAAGACTGCTCCCATACTTAAAACGTAGTGGAAATGAGCAACTACGTAGTAAGTATCGTGAAAAGCAATATCAAGAGAAGCGTTAGCTAAAACAACTCCACTTAATCCTCCTATTGTAAACATGAAAACGAAACCTAAAGCAAATAACATTGAAGGTGTTAATTGTAAAGATCCCCCATAACATGTTGCTAATCAACTGAATATTTTAATACCTGTAGGTACAGCAATAATCAATGTAGCAGCTGTGAAATATGCTCTTGTATCCACGTCTAATCCAACAGTATACATGTGATGACTTCAAACAACAAATCCTAATACACCTATAGACATCATGGCATAAACCATTCCTAAATATCCAAATACACTCTTGTTAGAGTTAGCAGATATTGTAGTACTGATTATACCGAACCCTGGTATAATTAATATGTAGACCTCTGGATGACCGAAGAATCAAAATAAATGTTGATAAAGTATTGGATCACCACCTCCTGCAGCTTCAAAGAATGATGTATTAAAATTTCTATCTGTTAAAAGCATTGTTATTGCTCCGGCTAGTACTGGTAATGATAGTAATAATAATACTGCTGTAACTACTACAGCTCAACCGAATAAAGCTAGCTTATGTAATCTTATACCAGGACTTCTCATATTTAGTATAGTAGTTATAAAGTTTATAGCACCTAACAAACTACTTATACCAGATAAATGTAAACCAAATATAGCTAAGTCTACACTAGGTCCACTGTGACTTTGTATTCCACTTAATGGAGGATAACAATTGTGTTGGTAACCTCACTTTAGGGTTTTATAGTTTAAATTTTTTCTTCTTTTTCTTTTAAGAAAAAGACAGAAGCAGAAATAAAATAAACCTGTACTAAATTTATCGTTACACGCAGTAAATCTCTTTACTGTTCGGACTATACCTTCATCTTAATAATATTGATAACTTAGTGTAGTTTATGTAAAACTTTTGCGGAATTTTCTTATCATATCTCTTATATTTGACAATTTATAATAATTACCTTTATTTTTAGTATAAGATCTGGCTCATATTCTATACTCTAAAGATTTGATTCCTTTCATTGTATTTTTAAAGAAAACTATAATATTTTCAATTGCCCTAGAATTAGCAGTGTCTAAAATATAGTAATTATGTAATTCTTTATATCTTATTGGGTTTTTTATGTGTAACATAATACGTATTGCCTCTAAGACAACTTTATCTAATTTTTGTGTTATACCAAAAGCATGCACTATTCTATCTGAGCTCTTATTCGTTAGATAAAAACTACCTTCAGCTTCAATAAAGCCAACTAATCAACTTTTAGTCATCACCTTATTAATAGAATCTACATTAGTCAACGGTAAATTTGCATTCTTTCAAGCAGGAGACATATAATTATTATTAGGTCTCGAGTTTTTAATAGCTAATAGTTTTATATTTTTCTCTTCTTTAGTCATAGTGGTATTATTTAATATTGACAATGCTTTTTTTAATTTTATATAATCAAAATATTTAGTAGTCAAAAGAGGATATTTATCAAAAATAGGTATTAAAACTGTTTCCAACTTTTTTTTATCTCTAATAAAATATTGTACATTTGTACCATCTTTTGTTATAGAACCCACTCCTAATTCTTTTTTTATATAATTTAATATTCTTAAATTATATAGAGATTGAGTTAATTTAAAACTTAAAGTTCATTTAGTTGATAAACCGACCACTTGCCTTGAAATATGAAAATTACCATCTCCATCTGTAAAACCAACTAACCATGATTCAAACAAAATTGGATCTGAAGATTTATTATTAAGATGTTCTTCGTTAAGTCTCTGATGTGTAGTAAATAAACGTTTATTTACTACACAGGCGTATTGTCTCCATGACATACACATTTTTACATACGTATTATTTAAAATTATATTAAATTTAACTAAACATGAGTAGTGTACTACGTGTAATATATTAAAAAAATCAATAATTACTAGAAGAGGTTCACGCATCGAGAAGAATTTACTTTTTTTTATGTCACCATAAAATAACTGCCTAATTCCTTTAACAGTTCAACCAGTACCAACTCCATTTTCTATACCACTAGCAAATAAAAATAATAGTAAAGCAGGAGGTAATAACCAGAAACTAATGTTATTTAATCTAGGAAATGCCATATCTGGACCTCCAACTAATAAAGGTAATAAAAAATTACCAAAACCTCCAATTAAGGCAGGCATAACCATAAAGAATATCATTAATATAGCATGAGCAGTAATGATACTATTATATAGTTGATTATCTGCAATATATTGAACACCAGGTCCACTTAATTCTAATCTTATTAAAACAGAAAAAGCAGTACCCAGTAATCCAGAAAATAAAGCAAATATTAGATATAATGTTCCTATATCCTTCGCATTTGAAGATAAGAATCAACGCTCGGTTCATAGAGATATATTGGATTTTAATACCGATATCTTAGACTGATCGCTTTCTATTTCATTAGGTTGCTCACCTTTTAAGTTTCTATTAAGTAAAACCTGAGCGGGCTCGGAATGGGAGGCAGGATCTGGCAAATCATGACCCCACAACACTATTCGTAATCGTAATACAAATTATTACTAGCAATAGGTGGTATAATTATTTAAAAGTCTAGATATAAAAATTATTTTTAATAAAGTGAAAAAAAAAATACCTAAACTTTAGATTAATCTAATTTTCAGTTTTAATAAATTTTCCTTCTATATTAATAAATAATTTTTCTCTAATACCTAGAGTATTAGCAGTTCTAATTGGATGCGATCCCATAGGTTCTTTAGGATAAGGAAATTGATATTTTTCAACTTTGAAAAATCGCCCTCCCCCACCAAGACCTAAATTTGATGTGTGTGGGCTTACTCTTAAGAAATAAGGAGAGTCTCTATTAAAATCTATACTAATATTATTAGTAGGTTGACCTCTGGCTAATAATTGAGCTGATCTACCTATTTTTTCATTAGGGTAAAAATCTTCCATAGATAAATCAGGCTTAACGAGAGGTGCAGTATGTTGGAACCTGATTCAATTTAATATAGTATGTATAGGGAAAACATGACTACTATTAGCCAGATTAAAGACTTTACCTTGAGCTCAAGGTGTATTCATTTGAGGAATTATATAAACTCCTCCATCGTAAACGTCTAAACCTAACAAACCCGAAATTTTGTGGTTTTTTAAATCATAAGAGGCATGTCAACATGGAGAATTAATAAAAAAAGATATATAAGTACCTCTTACAACAATAACGAAACTAGGTGCCGATTGACCATCTTGCATAGTTTGAGTTGAAAATGAAGCATAACGTTTTCCTTGACCTATAAGTGATGCTCAGCCGTCACCTGTGCTTGATTTACATTCAATATAAGCCAGCTCAACTTTTGCTCCTTCAATTTCGTGTCATAATTTTAGATCAACATCACCACCTAAATTATTTCCTTCAGGGGCCTTTGAGAAATTTTCTGTAATAGGAAAATATGTTTCTGCTAGACTGTTTGTTAAATCCTTACATCATTGTTCAGAAGCTTCAGGCACATCTTGCATAAACTTTAAACAGGTCACAATAGGCTCTCGTTCTAAATAATTATTAACTAAAAACTGGGGTTTTATGCTAAATGAATGAAAATTAGCTGTATTTTGCATATATTTACCATATTCCCTTAAAATATATGCTTGAGGAAAAAACATATTCCAGTGACACCTTAAATACACTCTATTATAAGAAATAATAGAATGTTTTATATATGATTCTGTGGAATAATCATAAGTATAATTTCCCTTTTTTAGTTGATCCTCAGTTTTAGCTAGATTATGATTAAGCTCTATGTTATGAATATTTACATTATTAAATGTAGGATTTCCCTCACTATTATAAAGTGTTTCGGGTACTATATTTTTTACCTCAAACCAATCATAAACACCAAATGATACAACATTATTAGAATTAGGTCCTAAAGACATTTTTTCTATATTACTAAATTCCAAATCTATATAATATTTAAAACTAAAACCTAGTAATCCAAAAAATAGAGAAATAATACCTTTTTGTCACTACATTAGATATTAATAATTTAAAATCTAGATAATATCAATCTTTTAAATAGATAACTTTAATTATTTGTAAAGCTAAATTAACAGAGATAATAATAGGTAATCAAGTCGTAAATAATATAAATATATATGGTAATATATAACTAAAATTGTTATACTTTATATTTAACAGTAAAAATACTGGACCTCTGATAATACTTGCTATTTTTATAATAAGTATAATAGTAAATAAAAATAATAAAGGATTTGATAAAAGATAAAGTATTAAATATACAAATTTATCTGCTAATTTTCTTTTGTTCTTTTTACCTATAGATTTTATAATAATAATCAATGTTATTAAATGAATAATAAGAATATTGCTAATATATAATTTATATTTTAATATATCATCCAAACTTATATCATAAAGTAAATATAATCATTATACCATATATAAATATTGGTATAAATTTATATACATAATTCTGTTTTATCTCTTTTAAATTTTTAATTACTTCTTTATATTAAAAATACCTAATTCTATTAAACTATTTTCTATTATACTAACTAAAGGAACTATAATTAAAAAATGAGCGAAATATAATACTGTACTTATTTGTCCAAATTCTATAAATGGTGATTCTACATGTTTGGCACCTAAAACCATTAATATTATAAAATTAGCCACAAATATATAAAAAGCTATTTTACTTAAAGGTCTAAATTGTATACCTCTACTTCTACTTAAATCAGCAAACGGCATAATTAATAATATTAATATCGCACTAAACATAGCTATAACACCTAATAATTTATTAGGTATAGATCTTAATATGGCATAGAAAGGTAAAAGATCGATTGAAAATAACATACAATTAAATATTAAGTATAAACCATATGTAATTGTAAATGACAGCTTTACAAACCTAATTTATATATCATTTCTTTAACAAAATATGTAATAATTAAGGTTCTTAAATTATCCATACTTTCTTTGAAAATATAAATACGAGGTTTATTATCCCTATTATAATGTATCGAGCATCTGAGATTAAACTTATCTTGTAAAACAAACATAAGTTTATCTACATCCTCATTAGAAAAAGCATAAATATACAAATATAATCCAGATCCTTGTCGACTTCCATCATCCATTATTCAAAAGGCTAAACCTCTAGGTGTTAATATTTCATAAATATTATCGGGAATCTTTTTTATATTTGATTAATAAAATATATCTTTAAATACATTAAAACAGGGAAGTTGCATAGTTGTAAAAGATATAGCACTATATGTTTTTTTAGTTCTATTGTCTCTAAAAATTCTAAGTTGAGGTGTATAAACATTAACACAAAAAGGTTTAAAAAAACTAAATACATAGTTAAAATACTCTTTATGTGTTACAGCGGTTTGAGCATATACTAACCTAGAGTTACTAGTAGAGGATCTTTTTACTATGTGAGCATCACCTAATAATATACCAACTAGTATATCCTTTATTTCTTCAGGTATTGTAATTAAAGTTCTTTCAGCTGAAGATAAACGTAAATACCTTTAGTAGAACGAGCCGCATATAAAATAGGACTAGCTCATAAAGGAATAGTAATATAAAAATCATGTTAAACTACAAATATATATATAATATATATTTATATTCACTATATTACTATAGTGTTTGGACTCTATCTTCAATTTAAAATTTATAATTTTAAAAAGTCTCGCGTATAGTCTCTGAAGATCCTACTAAGGTTATCTTTATTAGTATACCTGTTGGTTTCCTGCTGATTATCCTATTTATAATTACATGAAAGTAACAGGGAGTTATAGGGTTTTCCAGCAAATAGCGAGATTAAGTGACATCTTTTCTTTATCACTCAGGAACTATCGCAGGAGGAGTTTGCATAGGGTTAGCCATAACATAGTTTTCACTATCTCCTAATACATTAGGCATAAAGAATACAAATATACTTAATACTATTATAAATAAAAATATAGTTATTAAATCTTTAAATAAGAAATAAGGAGCAAAAGGTAATCTATCATAATTACCTGAAACACCTAAAGGATTACCTGAACCAGCACTATCATGAAGTGCTATTAAGTGCATTAACGCTAAAGCAGCTAATACGAAAGGTAATACAAAATGTAAAGCAAAAAATCTATTTAAAGTAGCATTATTAACAGAAAAACCTCCTCAAAGAAACTCGACAATATCTTGACCTATTCAAGGTATAGCACTCATAAGATTAGTAATAACTGTTGCACCTCATAGGCTCATTTGTCCATAAGGCAAGACATAACCCAAGAAAGCTGTAGCTATCATTAATAAAAATATAACAGTACCTAAAGTTCATACTAATGTTCTAGGTGCTCTGTAAGATCCATAATATAAACCTCTACCTATATGTAAATAAACTAAAAAGAAGAAAGCTGCAGCTGTATTACTGTGCAAATAACGTATTAATCAACCATTATTAACATCACGCATAATATGTTCTACTGAATTAAAAGCTTCTAATACACTAGGATTATAATGCATAGCTAATGTTACACCTGTGATTATTTGTATAACTAAACAAACAGCCAATAAAGAACCAAAATTCCATAAATAGCTTATATTAGATGGTTGTGGTGAATCTATCATATATGAATTAACCAATTTTAATAAAGGATGACTCTTGAAAATTCTCATGATTAAATTAAAAATTTGTTTTCTTTTTTTATTCTAGATGTTATAATGGAAAAAAGCTGATCTAGTAGTTAAATTAAACTATATAAAGTAAGGAAATATTGTATTATTTTTCCTGGTGTATATTTAACACATTACTAAAAAACCTTTAAAAAGCTAAAATTTTGTAGGTAACTTTACATAAACAATAGAACCTATAACCTTAGGTAAATAAGGATCACTTGGAGCTAATTGTAAATTATTTATTTTAACAGAAAGTATATTTAAAGCTATATTTTGCATATTAATAATATGAATAAAGTTTTCTGCTAAGTACTTTATTAATAGTATTAATCTGTAAATATTAAGGTAAAACCTTGCTTATATTATCTACTAATTAAGGAAGTATACTTAAAAAACGAAGTTTTTTAAGTAGCCTTAGTTTTAATATTATCGTTAGAAGCATTTACAACACTAAATAATGATAATAATATTATTAAAAGTAAACTATTGTCAAACAATGTTAAATAAGGTATTAATATATAGAAAATAAGACCAATTAAAATATATAAAGCATAGCTTGTAATTACACCAGTATCCAAGCTAGCTATATTTTTACTTAAATTAATTAAACCTTTTTCTAGACCATAAGGTCCTAATAATTCTACACTTCCTTTATCTATAACTTTGGTAGTTTGACCCCCTAATTTAAGAATTAGACTTGTTATATATTTATTATAAAATAATTCAATCAAGAAACGTTGGTTAAAGAATCCAAATATATTATAACCTAATCTAGAAAATTTAAATTGAAGAAGGACTTTAGGTAAAAACTCTGAAAAGATTATAGCTATAATACTAAGAGATACAGTAAATATTAAGGGTAATAATTTAAAGAAAGTTGGTACAGCAAACTCAGTATCTAACATTATTTCATGTGTAGGATGAATAAATAAACTATTATCGGAAAAAAAAGCAGAACCTAATCCTATAAATATGTCTTTAGTTATATAACCAAAGAATATAGAGAAGATAGCTAGTATAATTAATGGTAAACTCATAAATATATCACCTTCATGAGCATTTTTATAATTAACAACTGGTCCATTAGGATTTGTTAAAAAAGTTAAATATAAAACTTTCACTGAGTATAGAGTAGTAAACATGGCACCTATGGTAGCTATAAAGTAGACAACTGTACCACTAAAATAGAATTGACCATAAGCGGATTCTAATATAAAATCTTTACTATAAAATCCTGTCATAAAAGGGAAAGCAACTAAACTAAGACTTGCTATTAACATTACAGAATAAGTTAAAGGTAAAAATGGTCTTAATCCACCATATTTTCTAAAATCTTGATTGTCAGCAACCGCATGAATAACAGCTCCTGCGCCTAAGAATAATAATCCTTTATAAAAAGCATGATTAACTAAATGAAATAAAGCTATATTATATGAAGACAAACCGACAGCTATCACCATCATTCCTAATTGACTCATAGTGGAATAGGCGATAACTTTTTTAATATCTTGTTGGAATAAACCTATCAGTGAACTAAAAACTGTAGTTATTGCTCCTAATCATAAACATAATATTAATACAGTAGAACTATATTCTATTAAAGGACTTGTACGCATTAATAAATATACACCCGCGGTAACCATAGTAGCAGCGTGAATTAAAGCACTAACAGGTGTAGGCAATCTTGTTGGTTTTTAGTATATATTAACTAAAAACACTCAGCTACTTATATAACTGTTCGGACTATATCTTCGTTTATATTATTTTATCTAATCTATTAAGGTTTTTATTATATCTTTTTAAAATAATAAGACCTTCTTCAGTTAAATGTTTATTATCATATACTAATTTAAACATTTTATTTCAATTGAAATAAACGATACATTTTTTGGTTTTAAGAGGATGGGTGTCAAAATATTTTATTACTAAAGATAGTTTAGTTGTATTAACTGTCATATTATAACCGGCGTAGCTACGAAGATAATGTGTTTTACCATTTAATAAGTGCGCTAAGTATTGCATTTCTTCAAAATTACCTTTTTGATATAATATATACCTTAATCTAACTAACCCTCCGGCTTTAGGCCTACCAATTATAGAACAAGTAAAGCAACCTTCAGCATCAGTAAATCCACACAATCAAGAGTCTGATAAACCAGGCTTATAAATATTATCAATATAGGCAATATTTTCTTTATATACCTTATTATACGCAGCTATAAATAACTTAAATTGCGTCTTTTTAGTGGCCATAAAAATATTACCATTAAATATTGATATTATTTTAAATAAACCCTCTTTGTCTCTTACCCTATAACAATGAGTCTTATTATTTTTATCTTGAACTCTGACAATACCAAATCCTAAGGCTTTCTTTATATAAAATAAAACTTGAGCATCTGAACTTGATTGTGTTATCTTGAATTCTAAATAACCATCTTTATTAATAATAAATGAACCATCTCCTTCTGTAAACCCTATTAGTCAAGATTTAAATAAATTATCTTTTAATACAAACGCTTCACGTGTAGTCTCTGAGGAACCTTTATCTTTTGCTTTGCATGTGATAAAGTTTCCTGCGGATTGTCCCTGTTCTTGAATTTTTCCGAGCAAGAAATATCTCTTGAGAGGACCAAGAATTAAAGCGGGATGTTCCCGCATATAGTGAAGTTTAAGGAAAGCCCGGTTACACCAACCTTCCATAGCCATAGGTAATCAAACGTGTAATCCAACTTGGGAACTTTTAGCCATAGCTCCAATTAATAAACATATACCTATAATTGTAACTATGTTTTCATTAACAAAAGGTGCTAATGAGAATACTGTACTATAATCAATGTTACCAAATGATCATAGTATAGCAAACATACCTATAGTTAAAAAACAATCACCTACTCTGTTAGTTAAGAAAGCAGACATAGAACTTTGATTTGCCGCTATTCTAGTAAATCAGAAACTTACCAAAAGATATGAACAAATACCTACACCCTCTCATCCTACAAACATCAATAAAAAATTATTAGCTGTAACAAGTATAATCATCATGAAAGTGAATAAACTTAAATAGCTGAAAAATCTTTGATTGTGTGGATCATGGCTCATATATCCTATAGAGTATATATGAACTAAAGAACTAACTATTAAAACAGGTATCAACATAGACACTGTTAAACTATCAAAATGAAAACCTCATAGAACATTAAGAGATTCACTATCAATTCATCTAAACAGATTTATAGATACTGGTATGTTATTTAAACCTACTTCCAAAAAGGCAACTATTGCCAATAAAGTTGTTACAATTACACTTGTACATGTAATTAATTGTGCTCCGCTAACTCCGACTTTTCTACCAAAAAAGCCGGATACTATTGATCCTAATAAAGGTAAAGTAATTATGGCTAAATACATTATTTATATTCTATTGCGATACTTCCTCTTAATCTATAAAATGCAACTAGAATACCTAAACCTATTGCTGATTCTGCACCAGCTATCGCTATTATATATATAGCATATGTTTGGCCTAATATATCATCAAAGCTAAGTGAACTTATCAATATTAAGAATGTAATAGCTAATAGCATTATTTCAATTGAAATAAGCATTAATATTATATTTTTTCTGTTTAAAACGAAACCTAAAATTCCGATTAAGAAAAGTATTAAGGATAAATTCATTATATTATTTTTTTTTTCATAATTATAAAAAGGGTCATAAAAATAGACATTTAAACTTTTCACTGAGCGACAATATGGAAAGAGTTTAAGCAAAATTTTGGGTCACTATAAAATTGGCCATACAGTATTGGACAAAGTACTCTACACTTCAATGATTATTGCTAAAACAGTCCAATAAAGACTTAACCGAGACTATAATAGGTAATACAAGAAATAAATACTGCGAAAATTTTTTAGAAAGCATTTTTAGATAATTTAACATCGACTTAATTATTTTTTAATTTTTTTTTCATATTTATACCTAAAATAATGCTAGCATATTCAGCTAAGAAAAAGAAAACGAATATAACGGCGGCGTGTTCTGTCATAAAACCACTAACAAGCTCTGATTCAGCCTCCACCAAATCAAAAAGAGCTCTATTAGTTTCCCCCGCGGATCCGAAAATTAGTCATCCCCTCCGCAAAAATCAAAAGGCTCTGTTTCACCTGTAATATCGCTACTATCTTGTTTAAATTTTTTAGGTGGTTGTACACTAGAATCCGAGTCATCTTCAAACTTCCTTTTAGTGGAAGATTCTGAATCTTTATTAACACTAGAAGCACTTTCTGGATTATTGTTAGTATTGGATTATGAATCTTTATTAACACTAGAAGCACTTTCTGGATTATTGTTAGTATTGGGTTCTGAATCTGGAGAGTCAGGTAAGTTAGTTCAACCTTCACGCTCGCGTCTATTCAATTCTTCCTTTAATTCTTCATGCCGATCAGAATATTCTTGTATTATTTCGCTGGCTCCATCCTCGTCAGGCCCTACAACTTCTATAGGATTATCAACTATATCGCCTGTATCTGCAATATATCTCCGTAATTGATCTTCAGGGATATCTTCTACAGGATGGCTCATCATAGCTCTAGCACCTTCTACAAAAAAGGATCTATTGGAATCTGTTGCGTAGCCACTCCCATCATCATCGATTGAAGGTGAGTTATTATCCGAGTTTTCCCCTATTTCTGAATTTTCATTTTCGGATTCTGAATTATTACCCAAGTTTTCCCCTATTTCTGGATTTTCATTTTCGGATTCTAAGTTATTATTCGAGTTAGGGTAAAAGAAACAAGTAGCACTAGAAAAAGGAGATTTATCTCCCGCAACACTTAGCAAGACGCGATAAATTCTATTGCCTCTTAGCTGTCAGGCCGAATATGGTCTATTTTTTTTGCAATTTATATTTATGTTTAATTTCATAACATTTTTACTTTTTTTCTAAATATAGAATAATTTATTATTATTTTTATTCGTTTATTTTAGGTTTAAAATAACTTAGAGTATATAATTTAATCATAATTATTATTACCTAATCTTATCTATTATTTAATATAATTTATTTATTGTTTAATATTATCAATAAATGTCTGGTCCCAGATAATTTCTTATACACTACTTTATAACCACTTTAAAAGCTACATAAACCTCGCAAATAAGCCTGCAATTCCCTCCTGGCATTAATCTCCATCAATAAAAGGGGGTTTAGGAATTACATTTGTACAATTATCGTTAAGAATAATAAGCATTATATTAACTAATTTATTAACTATTGTTCTTCTAATCAAGATAAAAACTTTTCTATGCTTACGGATTCGATAACTATGGGCATAGAACTATGTAAAATACCACATATTTCCGAACACTGTCCATAAAAAGTCCCTTCTCTATTAATAAGAACCGAAACTTGATTTAATCTACCAGGATAAGCATCACACTTAATACCTAAAGCAGGACAAGCAAAAGAATGAATAACATCTGCCGCTGTAACAATAAATCTAACGTGTGTTAATTCCGGAAGGATAACTCTGTTATCTACTTCTAGCATTCTTAAAGCTCCATCTTCTAAATCAGACTCTGGTACTAAATATGAATCAAATTCTATGAATTCTTCATCTGCATTTAAGAAATCAGGGTATTGATAACTTCAATATCATTGGTGACCTTCTGCTAATACAGACATGGCTGGATCACTAACCTCATCCATTAAATATAATAATTTAAATGAAGGGAAAGCTATCAATATTAATATTAAAGCAGGTGTAATTGTTCATATTAATTCTATTAAAGTACCATGATTTAAATATTTATGAGATATAGGAGATTTTTTATTATTATAATTTCTAACTATAGATATCATTATTCAACCTACACCAAATAATATAATGACTAAGTAAAACATAATATTGTCGTGTAATTCCACTAATCCTTCCATTTGTGGTGTAGCACTATCCTGAAAATATAAACCCCAAGGACTTGGTACATCACAGTTATTAAATAAACTCAAATATAACGTATTTAACATATATTTTGTTATTTTTTTCTATAACTAACCCCATAGAAACCTATAAACAGCTTATACTATAATATAAAAATATTTATAGTATATGTTTAATGACTAGATTTAAAAATAAATGTTGTGCGTAGCAATAAAAGATCTAAGAACAGAATTTTCTAAAGAAACGTGCTTAGATCTTTAAAACATCTAAACTTAAGAGGTATTATAAGTAAAACAAAGAATACAACAAATATACATACAATAAATTTAACCTAATTTATACTACCTAAAATAACGAATAAGAAAAATAATAATAAGAATATAGTTTTTTTATTTATTTTTATTATTATCATCATTACTACTTGTGATAGTGTCAATATCCATTAAATCATTATTATTCGGATTTGTTGGATGCATAAAATTTCTAAAACCTTTCATTAATTCATTAGTAGCTCATTCTTTTTGTTTATTCTGCATAAATTTCCTTTGTTCATCTAAAGGTAATGTTTTTAACCATTCAACTGCCTCCAGATTTTCTCTCCGCATTTTTCGTAACGAACTTAATCTAAGAGCCTCTTCAGAATTCAACTTAGTAATTGTCTCTAATTTTTTTATCATATTATTAAGATCATTCACAATATCTTCGGGTAAAAATATTATACCTTTTCTTCTAGCAAGACATTCCACAGATTGTGCTTTTGATCTTTCTATTAATTCATTTTCTGTTAAACCTGAAGGACCTGAAGTACCTGAAGGGCCAGAAGGACCAGAAGGACCTGAAGTACCAGAAGGACCTGAAACACCGTCCATATTTAAATATGTTTCCTTTGCTATTTCTATTACTACACCCTTAATACCTAATCTAGCCATTAAAGCTAAAGATCCCGCGAGAATATATTCATAATATTCAGAGGCAGGTAAATGTAAAAATGCTAATATAAAAGTAGGTAGAGAAGAATATTTGATTAAAGCCATTATAATTACAGCAAATAAACCTAATATAACATTAGTAATAGTTATATTTTTAGTTATATTTTTGATAGTCAAATGTTTTCAAATTTGTGAAAAAAATAATGAACATAATACAGAATATGTTGTAGGTTTATTATTAAATAAATTAATCATTTGTTTACTATCTATTTTTAAAGCATTTTTACCTAATTCAAATGCAAATCCTAATGTTAATACTAAAAAAAAAATTAACATAATAACTAAACCATATATACCATTTGTATATGCACTTACCACATAAGGATAGACTAGAAGAATTTCTAAATCAAATAATAAGAACAAAAGTGCAAATATAAAAAAAGAAATACTGAATTGTGTTCTATTTTGACCTAAAAAAGAATGAAAACCACATTCAAAAGCACTATTTTTTTCTTGGTAAGGATTATGTGGAGCGAAAATTAAATTAACTGCTAATAATATTATAGCTAATACAGGTATAAATATAAGGAAAAAAGTAGTACTTGTCATTTAAGAATTAAATAATATTAATGCTAATATATTAGCCATGCTTAATCATTCATTAGGTATAAATATAAATAAAAGTATTATTAAAGTAAGTATGGATATAGTAATAGTTAAAGAACTAGATAATATAATATTCTTTGTTTTAAATGTTAGCTTTTGTACTAAAACATTATTCTTAAGAATATTTCCATGTAAGTTTATATTTACCAGTTCTGGATTTATTTTGTATTCAGATTTATCAAAAAATACTTGTCTAATAATATTTAAATAATAAACTGCACTAATAACACTGGTTAATATTGCAACTAAAGCAAGGAAAACATAACCATTATCTAAAGCGGCACTTAGTACCATCTGTTTTGCAAAAAATCCTATTAGTGGGGGGATACCTACAAAAGAAAAAATTGTAACAGATAAACTTAAGGCTAAAACTGGATTTATATAAAAATAACCTTTCATCTGGCTTATTAACTGTATTGGAGAATTATTTTTATCAGGTAATTCTTTATACTCCTTATTATCATTTATATAAAAATATAAAGAAAAACCTATACTTATAAGTATAATAAATGCATTTAAATTGCTTATAGAATATTGCATTAAATAAAATATGAAGGCTTGGATTGACTCTATACTATTTATACTTAATGCTAATAATATAAAACCTACATGTGAGATAGTACTATATGCAAATAACCTTTTTATTCTAAATTGCGTTAAACCTACAACTGTCCCTATAATTAAAGAAAGTAGTGAACTAACTAATAAACTACTTGTCCAACTAAATTGGAAGTTAAATAATGAATTACTTGTATAATGCACCAACTCTAATAAGAATATAAATATAGATATCTTGGCGACTATAGCTACAAATGTTGTAACTATAGTAGGTATAGCATCGTATACATCAGGAGATCAAAAATGAAAAGGTGCTGCGCTTACTTTAAATAAGAATCCTACGCTTAATATTAGTAATGAAAAATTTATATAATAAGATTTATATCAATATAAAAGATTATTAGTAATATCATTGGCTAAATCACTTAAGCTAGTTATTACGTACATTCCATCTAAATTAGTTGTACCTGAATTTGCATATAATAAACCAGTACCCAATAAAATAAAACATGAACTTAAACCACCTAACAAAAAGTAAGTAAGACCACCAGAAGTAGCTAACTCCGAATTACGATATAATGTACTAAGTAAATATAATCCATAACTTTGTAGTTCAATGGAAATAAAAATAGAAACTAAATCACTGGTTGATACTAAAAATGTAGCTCCAGTGATTATAAATAATAATATTAAAGGGTATTCAATAATTTTAAATTGTTCTCCCATCTTATTTACTATTTTAGTTCTATAATATAATAATTTATAAAAAAATAATTTATTTAAAGATGAATATTCGGCAATCCACACTCTTCTAGGGTAAAAGGCAGTTAATTGTAATATTATTGCGCTAATTAAAAAAATAAAGATCTGAAAAATTTGTGTTATAGAAGTTGTATGAAATAAACCCCCAAATAATCCCATACCTTTAAAGGAATTTTGTATTATTAAACTATCAAAAGCTAATAATGAACAATAAATCAGTATAATTGAAGCAACTCGACTAAAAAGTATAGATTTATCTCGTCTTAAAGTGACGGCATTAGATAATAATAGAAATAATATTGAATAGATTAACATTAAGGAAGTAAAAGAATCGAACTTTTATATTATTTTTAAATTAAATAAAACTTACCTGTTAAGCTAACTTCCTGTAGTTTAGCATATTTAAACTATCATATTCTTTTCCTTTTTTCCTTGTGCAAAATATGTAATATTTAATGAACTATGAATAATGATGCAAGTTAGGTTGTAATTTATTATTTAGGTTAGGAATAACCAGCCTCTATTCATATATTATACATATATTTGTTTATTTTTTTTTTATCTACCCTACGATAAATTTATTTAGAATAAAAATATATTTTTCCTTCCCCTTTTTATATAATAATCTAGAATTAAAAATTAAAACTACATATTCCTATCTTTAATGTTTTATAAACATAGACACCTTAATTTATTCTCGTTTAGTAAAAAAAAACCAAATAAAAAAAAGTAAACAGGGATAGAGTCATCCTCAAACTAAAAATAATTTAGGTTATAAATACAAATATGTTTTAATTATGTATATGATTACACATAAACCCAAAATTAAAAATATTATTGTCTAAAATTGATATAAAAAAATATAAAATTATATTTAGACAGCCGGAGGAGAAATTTGAATTCTCATTCTTAATGCATGAAATTAATGTTCTAACCAATTAAACTACCCTGGCTTTTATTTAAAGTTTACTTTAAATTAAATAAAGGGTGAATACCCTGAGTTGAACAGGGAATCTTCTGTGCCACATACAGTCGCTCTACCATTGAACTATATTCACCTTAAAACATAAATACAATATACTAAATTATGTTGGGGTGATTCGAACACCCAATGGTAAATACCAAAAATTTATGACTTACCGGTTAGTCTACAACATAAACATTTTGAATACATTAATAATTATATTTAAGATAAGGTAAATCCGACTTGAACGGATAAAATTTAAAAATCAAATAGTCCTAAGCTATTCATGTCTACCAATTCCATCATTACCTTTTTATTTTTAATTTTAATATATAATAAATTTAATTTTGTATTGACAACCGTAGCTCTATTGCATAGTATTATAGTTACAAATATAATTTTATTAATTCACAAAAATTTTATAAAGATGCTAATTGAACACACCCAATATAAACAAAACATTTAAAGTAAGAATTATATTACATAAAAAGGATTGCTCGAGATAAGATTTGAACTTACAGCCTAGGTCGCTTCAAGACCCCGCTCAACCAATTGAGCTTCTCGAGCTTATATTTAAAAAGAGGCAATTTCCTCTAAATTCTATCCTAAACTATTTATTATTAAGCAATAATGCAGAATTTAGGTTAGAATTGGAGACATCAGGACTCGATCCTGAAATAACGATATGCAAAATCGTAGTTTTACCAGTTAAACTATGTCCCCTTATTAAAAATAAATTAATAACAAATACTTATAGACATATATTTAAAAAGAGGCAATTTTCTCTAAATTTATATAAAATAGTATAAATATCATTGCTAATCGAAAAATAAAACTAGATTTATTTATACTTTACATTAATTATATATTTTTCACATTTATATAAGCCATGATTTTTTATACATTTTGCAATATAAGAATGGTGTTTATTAATAAATATAGATGCTTTTCGTATAAATATAAATTACGATAATTTATTTGTATTATTAGTAACTACAACAAAGTATACTGGGGTATTACCAGTTGTTATTTTTAATTTTTGCATCTTCTGTGCGATTATGACCTAATTTAGATGCACGCATAAGTTAAATACTTACTTCACTATGTTTAAATCCATAAGAGATCCCCCCCGTCTTTATATTATATTCGGGATTTAAACAAACAATATAATATTCTTCCTTTGAAATTAAAACAAAAGGATTACAGTAATCAAGTATTTTTAATTTAAACCAAGGATAACCGTATTTTATTAATGCTATATAAATCATACTATTATTTTTTTTTTTATTATTTATGTCTCTAAATAGGATATATTATAGTAATTTATAAGTCTGCGAGATAAATCAATAGTAGAACCACCATAGCTTTTTACAGATTCTTTTTGTGTTCATTTATAAATACCAATCTTTTTTTATTAATTTTTAATATTTATCCTTTTTTAATATAAGATTATCATAATAAATAATAGGGTTAATAAAAAAGAATTTTTTTTTTATTAATTAATTTTTTTTTTATTATTGTTTTTTATCTATCCGAAAGAGGACTTGAACCTCTATGATATTATATCAACGAAGCTTAAGTTCGTCCTGTCTACCAGTTCCAGCACTCGGATGTAAAATATATAATTATTTTGTTAGCTAAGGCCAGGGTGATTTGAACACTCATCTCAGCTGTCATGAGCAGCTTGCTTTACCAATTAAGCTATAACCTTTATATTTAAACGTGCGGACAAAGGAATTGCACCTCTATATATTGGACATGAGCCAATTATGTTACTATTACATCAATCCGCAATAATATATTTATTGTTATAAACATATATTAATCATAATAGCCCCAGAGGGTTTCGAACCCTCGTATGTAATGACGAAAACATTATGTCTTAACCACTTGACTATAGGGCCTAAAAATTTTATTATTTTTAATAAAAGTCCAGTGCAAGTATCGCACTTGCTTCAGCTGGTTACAAAACAGCTACATTACTTTTATGCTAACCAGACTTGGTTAAAAGAATGTAGATATTTTAAACATACGATTCTCCTTAAATTATATCAATTAAATTCAGTTATATATAAAATTAGTACTTTATACCTAAAAACATTTAAATTCTTTCAGCTAAAGCCTATACAAATTGTAATAAATAGAAGCATGATAAACATATTATCCGTAAATAAACATTATATCAATTAGTCTATTTATTACTAATTCTCGTAGTGTTCAACTACGTATATTTAAGAATATCTTAAAGTAACTTTCGTGCCTAGATGCATTCAGCACTTATTTTTAACTAACATAGCGTTCCTGCCGTGCCTATGCTATAAATTTACTTAAGTGAAAGTAACATCCCTGTATAAAATTTATTAAAAAATACTATACTTAAATTAATATTGGGCACATAAACAACAGGTAAACCAGAGGTTAATATACCCAGCTCCTTTCGTACGAGGGGGCTATCTTTATTTTATTCTAATTTCCTCTAGAAGATAGAAACCATACTGTCTCACGACGTATTTAACCCAGCTCGTGTGACTTATTAATCGACGAACAGTCGAACCCTTCATGATTCCTGCATTCATGTGGATAAGTCAAGCCGACATCGAGGTGCCAAACTGCGCACTCAATTTGTACTTCCTGGCGCAATTAGCCTGTTCAATTATGTTATCCATTTTTCACAAAATGGTTCAGACTATTTTTTCATTATTATTTTTCCTTTATAATTAAACTTATTAAAACATAGTAACACGACATAAAAAAAAATAATTTTTTTTTGAATTAAAGATAAAAACAAAGAAAAAATAATTAAAGAGGAAAATAATTACCTAAAACCCTAATTAAAGGAAATTAGATAGAACGAGGGGATAGTAATTTAATAATCAATTAATATCTTATTAATTGATTAAAGTAAATTAGATAGAACGAGAAGATATTAATTTAATAATAAAAAATAAGATCCATGATGGTCTCTATCAAGGATATTAATTGGCTAATCAATTAATAAGATCCACGATAGTCTTTTTACCATGAGCAATTAACTCGTCTCATTGCTCTAATTCCTCCGCAGAATTTGCTTCATTTGGTGAATCAGTATCACCTTCAATACTATTTTGTTCGTCGACTTTCTTTCGCTCTTCTTTATTTTCTTTAAGTTCCTCTAATTGTTTTTTTAATTCTTTTTGTTTAGCTTCTATTTCCTCTGCCAAAGCTGTGCTCTTACCAAAGACGAAAGAAGGGAATAATTCTAAAACTAGATTAAATAAGTATGTATTAAACAAAATCATATTTTTTTTTTTTTATTTTTTTTTTATTTGTGGTATTTTCCATAGTTACCTTACGCTGACCCACCGTGGGCAAGACTATTTCATTCATGTATTAAAGTATAAAAAAAATGTATGATACATTCTTTCCTCTAATAAAATTTAGCAACACGAGATAAAGAAAAAACTTAGGTAATAAGGATAAAAAATAAACACACACATAAAAAATTATTATTTACTACTTACTCAACCTTTAACACCATAAGCCCCATTTCTATTCTTAGAACTTATAGTAGAGTACTGTAAATTTGACTTAACAATACCTCTTAGCATTATAGTAGATAAACCTCTAAAAGATGAATCTACATTTTTTAAACCACCTTTTCATTTCCTTTTCAATACGGATCTAGATGCAGTAAAACGTCTTGTTAATCTACCTTTAGCTTCTACTCTTATACCTCTTAAATTCAGATGTTTTAAAGATCTAATAACAAAATTTTCTAAAGAAACGTGCTTAGATCTTTTCTTGCCACGCACATTTATTTTTAAATTATTAGCTAAAGGGTAAAATTTTAACAATAAATTTTGTAAACGATCATTAATATTTTTAGTTTTTTTATTTTTCATTAAAAACATAGTACTAATAGTATTATTACGTATTCTATTAATAAAAATTTCATCTTTATTAGGTTTTTTTTGTTTTTCAGCTATTTTTCTTATAACTGGTAGTTTTATTTTTCGTAAAGAAGCTTTTAAAATTTTATATAATTTATTATCTCTGTTTCTTAATTTTAATGATACAGCTTGTGTATATATATCACTATTCAAATGCATTTTTTTTAAATTTACAATATTTAATTGTACTTTTTTATTATAAATTTGTTGAATTAGATCAATAAGTTTTGATAAAAAAAGCCCGTTAAATTTTAATTTATTATCTTGTAATAACTTAAAATAAAGATCTCAATTTTTTTTATATTCTTTTCCAGCTACTATGATTTGAGAATTAAAACTAGGGAAATTATTAGGAAAAAAACTTTGAGCTTTATTATTAAACATTAAGTATATTTGGTCATTAGTTAAAAGTTTTGCTCAAACTAAACTTCTTAAAATCTTATAATATTTATTTATTGCTTTTAGTTTAGAACTTTGCTTATTAATAAGACTTATCATATCCGAAAGATATCATTCATAATGTTTACGTCAATTTTTGTATTCCCTCAAATTAAATAATCTATTATAAGTAATTTTCATATTTCCTTCACTATCTTTAACTACTGTTTTTTTTAAATTTATTTTTGTTTCTATAAAAGTTCCTAAACCAAACGTAAGCTGCATTAGCTTTCGAGCTAAAAACATACTTTCTGTGTTATAAACATAAAAAGTAATGATTACTCTAGAACTTGTATGTTTTAAGTCACCTTTTCCTATAAAAACTCTTTTACCTGATAACCGTCTGAGTCTAGGGAGCATCGGTTTCTCCTTCTGCTGTCTTTTTGTGTTAAGTATTTTATGTTTTATTTTTGAATTAAAATAACTTTTTAATAAATACATAAGATTTTTATCTGCAATAGATAAAGATTTAATACTATTTTTATTATATGTATAAATACTATTAAATCACTCTTGAGCCGCAGGAGTAAAATGTCTGCTTTTTCCTGTATCATTATGTATATACGTTAAAGGTTGAATAACTATATTTTTAGATTTTTTCTTTAAGAGTAAAGGTGTATTATTTTCTAAAATATATTTTTTTAATTTCTTTAAAGGCAAATGGGGTTTTTTTATGTGTTTATTTTTTTTCTTTTTTTTTTATTAGTATTTTCCTTATTTACCTTAAGCTACGTCATTTCGCGAATTATGTCTATTTAATTAGTATAATATATAAAAGTAATTAATGTATGATTCATTAGTCGTTGAACGTATTTACTTAAAGTAAAAAGTAAATTTCGCTTCAAGTTAACTATACAGTTTTTCTTGAAATTAATCATATTAAAAAAATATAATATGCATTTTTGTACATAAAATATTTGGGACAAATTTTATCCCTAGCGTAGCTTTTTCAAAAATCCAAGACCTTTCCTTACTGCATCTTGTGATCATATGCCCCGCTTACGCGACTGATAGACGTGTAAGTCAAACAGTAAAGCAAGATTAAGCCATTAAACTTGACAAGTATTAATCATAATTATGTTATTAGTGTATTTTCTTAAACTTAAATTCTAATAAATTAAGTGTACTAACAATATAATTAAAAACATTAGAAAGCATAATTTATAAAGATAGATTATATTGTTCTTTTTTTTTTTTAACTCGTTTATTTTCAGGTTTTATTCTCAAATTTTTAAGTTCTCTTAATGTTTTAAATACATCTATTTTCCATATAGATAAAATCTTACTTAAAAAAAATTATTAGTTCTAACTCAATAGATATATAATTGGATTCCTTATAGCTAAAGCTACATGAAATAACAAATTAAAAAAAAAATATACAAAAGTAGTATATTTAATTGTCATAACTAAGTTATAACAACTTTACTAAATTAACTTTGGATACACCCAGGTACTTTTTATGGGATCTGTGCCCCGCATAAACTGCCTCCTAGCAATTGTCCCTTCATAAGAAGGTTAATGATTATAACAAAGATTTTTGGATACTTTGAAACTTTCACGTAGACTTTGTCTACCAATATGACATACTAAACAAAGGTGTTTCAATTGTGTTAACACTACCTTATACACTAAAATTCGCAGTATCACATTCAATAACTAGCAACAGTAAAGCTGCATAGGGTCTTCTCGTCTAACTAGAGGTAAACTGTATCTGCACAGTTATTCCAATTTCACTGAGCCAATCATCGAGACAGCTGTTGTATCGTTAAATCATTCATGCAAGACCGCATTTAACGGCCAGGGTATTCCGCTACCTTAGGACCCTCATCGGTAAGGCCGCCATTGATCGGGGTTTCCTTCAAAGCCAAATTTATATTAGTCAACTTAGCAGATCCGTTAACCAGCCGACATCGGGCAGAAATCACACTCAATACTTTGATTTATTATCTTACTGCAGAGTGCTTTGTTTTAATTAAACAGTCGTACAACACTATTCCATGCTTCCTATTCATTACCTGATATTAATCAGTAGGAATGGCTCTCCTTATTCCGAAGTTACGGTAGTTAGTTTGCCGAGTTCCTTAATGATTGTTCACTCAAACGCCTTCGTATTCTCTACTAGCTTACTTGTGGTAGTTTCTAGGTACGGTTTTTTTTTTATATTATTGCTCATCTCTTTAGTTTGTTGCAATAATATAATATGTTACTGTTTTTCCAGAACCTTCTTCACTTTAATTTTTTTTTTCATTAAAAAAAAAAGGTTGTTACTTTGTAACAAAGATCTTGCTCATCGTTTAATCCTTTAGGTTGGTAAACTTAGAGGCCGTTGCTTTAATAAAACCATAAGCTTTAGGCGAGGGTTTACCCCTTTTTCGTTACTCATGTCAGCATTCTCACTTGGGTTATCTAATAATTATTCTTAAAAAGAATAAATCTAAGATTTACCCAACGTTCTGCTACCCCATTATATATAATAATTTAAATTATTAATAAATATGGACAAGGTGTCGGTATATTGTTTAGATCCGTTAAATCTTCGGTGCAACTATCAATATAAATGTCTTGCTTCGCAAGTGTCATTCACTAAACTAGTGCTCTATTACGAGATCTTCAAAAAATGGACCGCTTCTAAGCCTATTTCCTAGTCGTATTCGATAAAAACATCCTTAATTTCACTTAACAATAATTTTGGAACCTTAACTCTTGTTCTGGGCTGTTTCCCTTTAGACATACAACCTTATCGTACTATGTCCGATTATTCAAGATTCATCATTGCCCTTCCGAGTGCGAATACTCACCGATAAAATCTTCATGATTGCCCGATATATGCAAAATTCTCTAATTATCATTTGTAAACATATAATAATTAAATATAAGTTGCCTGAGATCACAGTTCTGTACCTGCTATGATGTTACTTGAATTACCTACTTATATAGGTTTCGCAGAAACAAATCTACCTCTTTAACCATTCTTTCCCTTATATAATAATGAAAACCTTTCTCTTATACATTATAATAATGAAAACAGAAAGATACAGGTTGAGTTTGAGGTCCTTCTCCCTAAATAATTATCTTTTACCGTAACCATATGTAAATGGTTGTTGAGAACATTATCCATTTAACGGAAAATATAATATAATTTTTTTTTTATTTTTTTTTTGATTTCATCGTAAATACTAGTAGGATCTGGATTACCATTAAAATAAATCTTACACCGCCACTCATAAAAGGTAAAAATACTTTAGAATGGCCCCCTGCTTCTAGAACTTGGTCTATGGCAGCTCCACCAACTATAATGCCTATGCCTACACCAACTACTGTACATCCTACCTTGCAACAGAAAACTAAATATGCTACTTTACTAGCATATTTGTTTAAAGAAGAGTTCCTTACTTCTAACTTCTCTGGATTTTTAATTAAGATTCTTATTCCATAAAAAACTTTAATCATAGATATGACAATAATTTGTAGTAATTGTATAAAACCCAGAATTAAAACAACTCATTGTAGTATATTAGGTAAATATATAAATTTTTCAGTTAAAACCAAAATAACCGAAAATCCACCTATAATTTTTAATATACGAATTATAGGTAAATTATTGATTCTATTAATAGAATTAGGTAACAAAGGAACACTAAAACCCTTTTTAAACCCTTTTTTTAAACTAATTCAATTAAAAAAATATTTGTATTTCATGTTTGGATGCTCCTAAATAGTTTAGTTTTTATTGAAATATGTACTAACTTTTTTAAAGAAATAAAAAAAAATAAGTTATTTATAATATATATATGAGAAATAGATTAACGAAAAGTCCAAGTAAAATCTATTCTAACGTTCTACTTGTAGGGGAAGAAGATAATCTATATCCTTAGTATTTAAAAATACTAGGCATAATTTGAGGATTAAAATTTTTATAGGCATAATTAAGATACTTCATTTATTTTAAATTTTTATTTTTAAAATAAATAAATTTAGAATGTTTGCATAACCATACTTAAGAAAAGTAGGTTAAGCTAAAGTATGTTCACCTAGAAACTTAGTTCTAAGGCATCTTTTATAAAAATTGTATTATATTTTCCTGCACTCTTTCAAGTGAGGTTTGACTATATCTTAAGCTTGCGCTAACCAACATTTAGTCGATGAACTGCACACCGTAATTATATTAATTCTATATACACGCTGCTTGGCTGCGGATAACCCATTTCCTTTCGTGCATCAATTTCTTTTTTACCATACCACGAGTCATTACCTGTGCCACATAATATGTTACCACATTTGTTTGGTAGAAATTGCTTTAGGGTGTTCCCGTCAATTTGATGGTTTTTAGCCGGAGGTTCACTCCTACTTCTTGGCCTAATAAGTTTCTCTTACTTATTTTTAACCAGCTATCCTAGTCAGTGTTGTCTTTCACTAACTTACCACAGTTCTTCGGATATCTTTACAACGATAACCCGTTCAGGCTTTTATAACCCTGACTGTAGTAAGATCACCAGGCTTCGGGTCTAATTTTAGATACTTATTCATTATTTCATAATTGGTTTATCTGGGCATTACTGCTCGCATCTAATATTAACTTGCTGACCCATTATGCAAAAGGTACGTTCTCATTTTTTTTTTATTTACTCGAACTGCTTATAAAACTACTATTTCAAACCTTTCCTTCACAGTACTATACGCTGTCGCTTATATATTATATTTAGCCTTAGAGGAAGGTTCCCCTTATATTCAAACAAGTTTTACTCATTTTACTTATTTAATTTATCAGTGGATAGTTTATATGTATACTATCCAAGTAATGTTAACACTACTTACTTAATTACAACATATTATTATATATATTCTGATATTTATATAGGCTGTTCTATTTTCATTCACACTAATCATAGAATCTCGTTTGATTTCTTTTCCTGAAGTTACTAAGATATTTCAATTCACTTCGTTTATTATTGAATTTCTCTAAGAGTTCATGTGATTATTTCTTTCTAAGAAAACACAAATTAAACTGGTTATTGTCTCTCTTTAATATATAGCTAGGTATTCCTAATAGTCTCTTTATATACTTACATATACTATATTAAAAATAGTATAAGAATTTCTATTTGATATCTAACACATTACTAATAACCCTTAAACTTAAAGTGTATTTGTATTTAAACTATTATTTACATATTTTTCAGATTGTCTCGATTTGAACGAGAAAGATCATTGACCCAAACAATGCGTCGTAACCTGATTTGACTACAATCTGTTTTATTATATATATATAATAATTATCTTTAAATTTAGATCTAAAAACAAAACCAATATAAGATTTATCTTTAAATTAAGTCAAAAATTTACTAAACAAATAGAGGAAGGTAATATAATAGAGAGGGTTCTTATGAGAGATTAAAGAATTTTGTATTAGAAATAGCTTATCTTAAAAAAGCTATTATGACGATACCATATAATGTATCCGCTATTAATATGAAAAAATATATAATTAGTGATTTATATTTAGTAGAACATTTAAGTAAGGATGGTATTTATTGGTATTCTAAATCTGAAAAGCTTACAGGTCCTTATATTAATAATAAAGATGTATTTTTACTGGTTAGTTGCATACAAGAGATAATCTCTAAAGATTTCGTAAAAATAAAGAAACTTATGAAGTATCTAAGAAATATAGCTACAATATTGACATTAATAGGTCTACCTATTATTTGAACTTTACCTCATGGTTTAACTGTGACAAAGCTACTTAGAAGTAAAGTCCACATCCATCAGACCTTTTATATATAGTAAAGCTAAAATAAATATTCAAGTTGTTAATAAAGAAAAATACGACAAAAGTAAACAAATTAGAGCTTTGATGCCTAATTTAATACATTCCTTAGATGCTAGTTCTTTAAGTTTATTATATGATAAATTTAATTATATATTTGACCAACCTGAATTTTTAGCCATCCTCGATTGTTTTGGTACTACATTGGATAAAGTGTTTTTATTAAAAACATTGTTAGCTTCTGTATACATGGATATATATTCTAATGATCCTTATCTAGATAAATTTGATGCCAATATACTAGATTATATTGAACAAACAGGTAAGATAATAGATAAAGAAAAAAGATTAGTGAAAATAAACGTTGATAATGGAGTTAAACAATACGAGTTACATAATATAAAATGAGTAAAGAACGAAGAAACAGTAAATAAATCTATAATTAAAAGAATAGATTAACAGTAAATAAATCTATAATTAAAAGAATAGATTAACAGTATATATTATTATCAAAAAATAATATAATAAACTAAGAAAAGCCTACAAAGTTCTTTTGTATGTTTTTTTTTTAGTTAAACATAACGTATACATTATATACATATTATATAAACAATCTATAAACGTTTTGTTATTATATATAACATATATACTTATTATAAACAATTTAGATTTTAAATTAGTATACACACAAACGTAAAATACCTTACATAATTCATAATATGTAAGGTATTTTACCTAGAAAAGTTTATATTTAAGAATATGTTTAGTAATTAATCAAACTAAAAAGCACAATATTAATTAGTCTAAATCATCCATAAGAATCTGGTATTAAAGGTGTATATGATTTATTTGATTTTAAGTCATTTTCATTAGAATTATCTGTATTATCATTACTAACCTTAAATAATCTTCTTAAAGATTCTCCTATATCATCACTATCAAATATATCCTCGTTATTTACTTTACGTTTATCTAACATTTCTTTGTTAATTCTTTTTTCTTCCTTTACAAATTCTATATGTTTATCGTAATCGTTAGTATCAACTCAAATACTTTTTGATTTTATTTCCGTGTTATTAGTAATATTTTTACTCTCACTTTCAACATAATTAATTTCATTATCATTATTAAGATCCATAGTATCTCCTTCAGATAATAGAATAGATATTGTGAAACAAACCAACAAAATAAGGGCTATTGCTATATTTATAGATACATCATACCAAATGTTACTTTTAACTTCATTGACTTTATCATTAAATTTAATAAGGGATAAATTTTTATTTTGATATCTAACAAGACTTAACTCTTTATTACTGGGAGGTAAATAGAAAAGTCATTCTAACTTAAAATCAGGAAACTCCAAATTAATATATTTATAAAACCTTATTACACCTGATGTAAGCCGTACAGGTTTATAAACCAACTTTCTATTCTTTATATTATAAATACTTTGAGGTGTAATCTTTATGTTATTATCAAAGTTTAATATGAAATTTCTAAGTAATGTATAATCTTTGAAGCCCACACCTTCAAATCTTAAATAGATAACACCTTAAAAAAAATTACCTACACCCCTTGTTAAAATTATCTTATTGACTTATTCGTGTCTAATTTTTGTAATATAATTACTTCTAAAAGTCTTTGTATTAAGACATATCTAATTTAAACAAAAGTATTAATCATGAAGGGTTCATTTATAAATTTGAAGTTAAAGATCTTAGAGTATGAGTATACTATTCTAATTATAAACAGAGACTGGGGGATTTGAACCCTCGTAATTTATTAAATTAACTTGTACTCAAGACAAGCACTTTCAACCACTCAGTCAAATCTCTTTATAAATGATTCCTTAAGGATTTGAACCTTAAGTAACATCCTTATCAAGAATGCGCTTTACCAATTAAGCTAAGGAACCTTTATAGGTATTACAAAATAAAATATGTATACAAGAGCACTCAGATTTGAACTGAGAAAGTAAAGTTTGAAGCTTTAAATTTTGCCAATTAAACTATGCTCTTTATTAATATATCTTTAATCTAAATAATAATACTTAATAAAGTCGGATAAGGACAGGTTCGAACTGCCAAGTGCATAGCACGGCGTTTAGCAAACACCTCACCCTACCAATGGAAACTTATCCTTTTTTACGGCCAGCCGAATTCGAATCGACACAAATCGTTTGGAAGACGAAAGGTCTACCATTAACCTATGGCCGTTTATATTTATCTATATTACATCTAATAATTACAATTATTATATATAATAAATTAAGATCTATGGGATTCGAACCCATATAACAAAGATTAAAAGTCTCGTATTTTACCATTAAACTAAGATCTCTATATATTTATATATATACTTCTATAAAATAAGAGGCTTGCTAAGCAAGACTAAAGAACAAAACTATCTTATAAACATATATAAAAATAATCTACAACTTATACTTCATCATATTATAATATTATTATTACTAATTTAGTATATACTAGGAGATAAACCATTAATTAAACAATATAATATATTAGACTGATAATTTAATAATTCTGTAGTATTAAGTCTAAGATTCATTAAAACACTATCTACTATAACTGAATTTCTGTTACTGTTATAATTTAACCCTTGTATACCTAAAAAATTACCAGGTTCATTTACGGTATTTGTTGATAATATTGGATTAGAGAATATATTATTAATATTAACTCTATCAATTAAAGGCGAAGAATAAGAAGAATTTACACCTGAAAAAGTTGTAGTACCTTTTGCATTAAAATCTAAATTAATTTTATTAATTATAGATTGGTAAATACCTAATTCACTATTAGTATTATGAATAGATCTTCATTTATTATTGAAAATATATTCATACCTTCATTATTTAATGTCTATAAAATTACTTTTATAAGTAACAATATTAAATATAATTTATGTTATAAAACACACATACTCAAATTAATCCTACTTTGACGGAAAGAAAAAACACATTGATCGTGTATATCTTTACATATCATTAAAATAAAAAATATAAAAATACAAATAAAAATGCTTAATACAATAAATAACAATCCAAGATAAATAAATACTTTATTATATTTTATATTGTTAACTATAAAATAAAAACACTTACAAATATTTTCATATAAATTCTTCTTAAAAAATACACCTAATTCTTTATTATTTTTTTTTCAATAATTTGATAACGATTTAAATAAAGCTTATTATTGTAAACAATTCGCCAAATTGTTTTAGGATGAGTATTAAAAGATCTTGCTGCTTCAGCTATAGACAAATATTCATAAGATTGTTTAGTCTTTAAATCTAAAACTACAACAGGTATTCCGAATTTATTTCTTTTAGTTCCAATTTCTCTATTTTTCATTCTTATCATTATATTATTTTTAATTATATTTAAATATGCTTAATCATTAAGATCCTCAATAATAAATGGATATGAATAAGAAAAGTCAAACTACGTCAACGAAATGTCAATATAATATAGCTGATTCAAAACCTAAGTGATGGTTATCAGTCAGGTGATAAGCTAACACACGTCACAAACCAACAGCCAAGAAAGCTGTTCCTATCATTACATGTAATCCGTGGAACCCTGTACCAAAGTAAAAACATGTACCGAAAGCTCCATCACTTATAGTAAATGATGACACATTATATTCTACACCTTGGAAACCTGTAAAAACAATAGCTAATAACACTGTAGCGACTAATCCGTATAATGTTCCTTTTCTATTACCCTCTATTAAAGAATGATGAGCGTAAGTGACAGTCACACCTGAGGATAATAATATAACTGTATTTAACAAGGGTAATTCAAAAGGATTGATAGCTTCTATACCCATAGGAGGTCATTGAGCTCCTAGTTCTACTGTTGGAGATAAAGCTGAATGAAAAAATGCTCAAAATATAGCTAAGAAGAATAATGCTTCTGATACTATAAATAAAGCAACACCCATATTTAATCCTTTTTGCACAGCTAATGTATGATTACCTAAATAAGTTCCTTCACTTATAACGTCACGTCATCAGAAAGACATAGATAGTATAACGGCTACAAAAGCTGAAGCTAAGAATAAATTTGCATTACTAAAACCATGCATTGTTAATACTCCGCTAGTTGTTAATGTTAATAATGCAATACATGTATATAAAGGTCACGGTGAAGGTGACACTAAGTGGAAAGGATGAGCTTGAAATTTACTTCTTGTTAAATTAGTCATACTTTGTTTTAGACATTTTATATAGTTCGATCATATAATAATCGTAAACATACCTTAGGTATATAATTTAGGTTTAAAAAACAATAAATATTTATATCATAAATACTTTAAAGGTTAAGGAATAGGTGACTTGAACACCTAACCTACCGTGTGTAAAACGGTTGCTCTACCATTAAGCTAATCCCTTTATATTTATATAAAACGAGCTAGGTCGGCCACGATCCGACATATTTTTTCTCGACAAGAAAACTTCTTACCAATTAGAATACTAGCTCTAATTATATTGCTAATCTTAATATAATAAAAAATAATGTTTAGACATTTTTTTTACGAAAAAGAGACTTATTTCTCTAAGATGTAAGAAAATGTAATTTAATATTAAATAAAAAATACTAATATTTTCTTCCTGTATTCATTCCTGATTTTATTGTTTTTAAAATAGTTGTACCTTCTTCAGTTAAATGTGCTTTTTCTTTTATTAAAGCACATGCTCTACAAAAATCTTCAAAATTTAATGACTTACTACTATGTAAATAGTTCTTAATAAAGAAAGGTATTATTTGTTCTGATATTAGTTTAAAATTTTCTGCTCTAAATCTAGCTACTTCTTTATTACCTTCTTCTATTAAATTACCATAACCTAAATATTCTTTAATTACTTTAAATAACAATAAATCTCTTGAATGTTGTACAAGACTAAAACCTGCTGTTACTCAATAACCTTTTTTACTTCTATTTTATCTTATATTTAAAAAGAAACAACCTTCTGCATCAGTAAACCCTGCTAATCATTCTGGAGTTACATCAGTTGTTTTTAATGGAGGTAATACAGGGACATCAATAGCTATTAAAGGGTAAGTATAAGAAGTTATTGATGTTTTTTTATTCATTAAAGCTCTAATACTAATTATTCTTTGTAACCCATTTTCAGTTAAATGTTTTTTATCCCTCATTAAAAATAGGATTTCTTTAAAAAGTAAAAAATTTATCCTTTTTATAGAAAGAATATTTATCAAAATGAGGAATTATTACACTACATATATCTTTTAAAGAATTTACAACATAAACAACGTGACCTTTTTTTTTTATGATTTGAATTTTACCAACTCCAAAATATTCTTTTATTTTGTATAATAAAGATATATCTATATCTTTTAATTCTATAACAAACGCTGGGACTATTTGTCAACCTGTACTACTTTTATTGTTTTTACTTATTGACACTAAAAATGAGGATTCTCCATCAGAGAATCCTGTTACTCAGTTGGGAAGTAATTTAGCATTTATGTTAGTACTAGTGCTATAAAATTTCTTATTGCTAACTGCTAAATTGAAGGTTTTACTTTTATTATCTGAACTATATTTATTGTTTATATTATTTTTTTTGTTTTATAGTTATGACTATAGCACCCGTCATGGCTAGTAATAATATAATAGAAGTTAATATTAACCATATACTATAACTAGTATACATAATATTACCTATACTTGTAATATGACTAGTTTCAGCTAAATTACCATCTCAGATCTTACTAGTAACAAAAGATATTTCACCATTATCTAATTTAGCTCCATTTAAATTAAACAATTTAATAAAAAAGTCGCTATAATTATTATATCATATATCATTTAATGTATTATTTAAATCAACAGTATAACTATTAAATGAAGCAATACTATAGGGTAATATTTGATATACAGGATAATTAAATGAAATAGTAATAAAAATAGCTAAAGGTATACTATTTCTAGTATTACTTAATAATTCACTTATTCTAACATTTATTAACATTAAAATAAAAAGAAATAAAATAGATACTGCACCTACGTATACTAATAAGTAAGAAAGACCAATAAAATTTAAACCTAATATCATAAGATAACTCGCTATACTCAAAAATAAACCGATTAAAAATAACACAGAAACAATTGGATTTTTACTAATAATCACCAATATACTACATAAAACAGCAACTAATGAAATAATATCTAAAACTTCTATCCTATAACCATTGGTATATATTTCATTTAAAAGAAACAGATTATACATAAAAAAAAATATAAAACAATACCTCATCATTTTGCAATAAGAAAAAAAATATAAACTTTATAAAAGAAAACATATATGTAAAAATTATAAAATTTATACTAACCCTTTCTATATGAAAAAGATAAAATAACCACTAAAGTTAATAAAATATTTAATATAAAAGAATATATAATATATTAACAATACTGAGGAAAAAGCAGTTAAATTAATCAAAAGTTTAGTGTACAATGTTTAAATATTATACAGGCGACCCTAACATAATTGTAGTTAGTAAATACGCCTAAAACCTTTTTATAGCCAGCCCTCAAGATGAATTGAACATCTATCAAAATATTAACAGTATTTTGCTCTTCCATTGAGCTATAGGGGCGAGGTTCTTTTAATAAATAGATCTTTGTTTATTAAAAATAACCCTCTATAATAACGGGTATCACTACTCACTGTTACTATAGATGTTTTTATATTGTTTTTTTCTTTTCCCATTATAATAACATTTACGTAGTTATTATCACGGTATATTTTGATTTAAATCGGCAGAGTTAAACATCTCTGAAAATATATATATATCAGAATTAATAACATTCTGATAATTATTTTAAATCCTATTATCCTTATCTTTAGATTTAATCTAAAGTCCAGCGAGTCACATATAAATTAATTTGTAGTAATCAAAAAAATATAAAAGAGGTAAAAGAAAAAATATATTCCAAACCACCAAGATACACATGTACGGGATTCACCCCTTGCCCTCATCTAAGCTTCGAACTTAGACTACTTAGATACTTTAGATCTAGCGCTCTACCAATTAAGCTAATGAAAGTATTAAATTTATAGTAACCTAAAAAGTAGTTAAAAAGGCTGTAATTTATAGAAGACGTGTACAAGACTTGAACTTGTATCTTTGTGGCCGAAACACAACACTTTACCATTAAGTAAACACGCCTATAAACTTTTTACACCCTAGTAAGAAAAGGATATATAAATTATGTTATATAGACGGGAAATGCAAGATTTGAACCCTAAAAGACTATTTAGAAAATAAACCTTTTATCATTAAACTATTACCGATATAGATGTAGTAAAAGGCTTACTATTAAATAAGTACCTTTTAATAATTTATTTTTATTTACATAATATTTTAGTTTGGAATACTTAATATTAATATATTTTGCTGCAGCGTACATAGAATAATAAATTTTTATATGTTTTTTTTTTATTAATAATAGTTGTAGAAAAACCACGCGGAGATAGAACTAACCCTGCTACATTTATCCTCTAAAACATTAAACTTATTTAATAAGGAATTATTATAAGTAATAAGAGGTTTAACCTTATTACGAGATATAAA
>Ga0193730_1000050_pt1 | contig 42577 bp, 44 predicted proteins | sample U1a1metaG_FD_144919 | JGI IMG/M metagenome (GOLD analysis project Ga0193730, IMG submission 144919) | Soil microbial communities from a riparian zone of the East river system, Colorado, United States - U1a1 | ecosystem: Environmental > Terrestrial > Soil > Riparian zone | place: USA: East River...
AGTTTGTTAATCTCGTCCAGCGTAATTCCCGGTAGGAATTTCTTTTGCAGATTGTATTCGTCGTCCGCCGTCGGCAGAGATTCATTGTCGAGAAAGTTACGCACGTACTCATCGGCGCGGCTGCCGGATTCGCGGTTCTCTTTTTCGATCGCGTTCCGCTCGTATTGTCGCAGCACGTTTTGTTTTTGCCGATCAAGTTCGGTGGCCGTGAAGCCGAACTTTTCTACGCGTTCAGCCTCGCTCAGGATCGCGTCCAATCCACGTTCGATGCCGTCTTCCTTTACCTGAGCGAAGAGCGTCGCGGAATCTTTCGAACGCGCGAAGAAGTTGCCTCGTCCGGCGCCCGCGTTAAGGAAGGGCGCGTTCGGTTGTTGGGCGATTTCTGAGAAGCGGGCCGAGAGCATCCCTGAAAACAGGCGGTCAACCGTCTGCTGTCGATAGTCACCCACGGTCTTTTCTTCGCGTGAGGGAAGCAGCGTATCGATCTCAACACTGGTGCTGTTGGCTTCTTTGTCGGTCGCAATCGCGTAGGCAGTTTCGGCGTGACCCGGCACGTCGAATTCCTGTCGCGGGCGCGGCTTGGTTGCAGCCGGAATTGAAGCGAAATGGTTCGTCACCATTTTCTCGACCGCGGCTTTGTCGAAGTCTCCGACCGCGACCACGGCCATCAAATCCGGACGGTACCAATCAGTATAGAACTGCTTCAGCCGCTCTGCTTTTCCTTTTTGAATTATCTCCGGTTTGCCGATCGGCAGACGATCCGCGTAACGCGAGTCCTTGAGAATGACCGGGAAAATCTGTTGCAGCATGCGCATGCCGGCGCCGCGTCCCAGCCGCCACTCTTCCATTACCACGCCCCGCTCTTTCTCAGTCTCAACCGGATCGAAAGTCAGGTTGTGCGCCCAATCCTCAAGCACAAGCAGGGCCTTATCCAGCACTTCGGGTTTGTCCGTCGGTACGGTCAGAATGTAGACCGTCTCATCGAAACTCGTAAACGCATTCACGTCCGCGCCAAACCGCATGCCGATTGATTCGAGGAACGAGATAATGTCGTTCTTTGGAAAATGTTTGGTTCCATTGAATGCCATGTGCTCGACCAGGTGCGCTAGTCCTTGCTGATCATCGTCCTCGAGAATCGATCCGGCCTTCACTACCAAACGCAGCTCAGCACGCTTTTCGGGTTTCTTGTTCGCGCGGATGTAGTAGCTCATGCCATTCGCGAACTTGCCCATCGTGATCTGCGGATCCACGGGCATGGAATCAGAAAGCGCCTGGGCGCGGACCAGTGAGGTCTGGGCGCCGGCGACACCGAGGGTCAACAGCACTGCGGTTAGCAGGAAGTTACGAATGAGGGTACGAGTTGTCATGATCTTTCTCCGGTTAAAAATTGGATTGCGCCTCACTGGTTAGCGTGAGATGCCGACGGGACTAGGAAGACGACGATCTTATAACATCGGCGGGTGAAGAGAGGCAAATTCCGATCGCGACGGACGTGAGGGATGAGGTCAGTACCGGGAGCGATAGCGACCGGGTAGCATCCTATTGCCAGTGTCGAGATTGGCCGGGAGGATTACCCGGTCGCTATCGCTCCCGGTACTGACTCCATCCCGTCGTTTCGCGGTTGACGTTGGAGCCTCATGGCTTAACAATGCTCCTCCAATGACTTCTGTAGAACTAAATCAATACGAGCGCGACGGGTTTCTGGTGCTGGAAGATTTTGTCCGTCCGGAAGCCTGTGAAGCCTTGCGCGCGCGCGCGAACGAGCTGGTGCGAGACTTCGATCCTGCCGGGGTTGTTTCGATCTTCTCAACGCGCGAGCAATCCAGGACGAGCGATGATTACTTCCTCGAATCCGGCGACAAGATTCGGTTCTTTTTTGAAGAGAATGCGTTCAATTCCGACGGAACTTTGCGGCACAGCAAGGAACGTTCAATCAATAAGATTGGCCACGCGCTTCATGACCTCGATCCGGCGTTTGATAGATTCTCGCGGACAAGTGAAATCAAACAGCTGGTTTCGGATTTAGGCATCCACGATCCTCTACTGTTGCAGTCGATGTATATCTTCAAGCAACCGCGCATTGGCGGCGAAGTGACTTGTCATCAGGATGCGACGTTTCTTTTCGTTGAGCCGTTGCGCATGGTTGGTATGTGGTTCGCGCTGGAAGATGCTGGCGTAGACAATGGCTGCCTCTGGGCGATCCCCGGTGGCCACAAACTCGGTTTGAAGTCGCGATTCATCCGCGTTGCGGACGGAGGCACCCGTTTCGAAGTGCTTGATGATTCGCCCTGGCCGGAAGAAAAGCTACAACCCCTGGAAGTGAAGCAGGGAACTCTGATCGTGCTGCATCCGTTGCTCCCGCACCTCAGTCGCGAGAATCGATCGGCGAAATCACGACATGCCTACACGCTTCACATCATCGACGCTTCATCGGATTATCCATCGAGTAATTGGTTGCAACGATCCCGAGAGATGCCGGCGAGAGGATTTTGATTTTTGATTTGGGACTGTTCAGACTTTTTCCAGAGTCCGCTTGATGAGAAAACATTTACTCCGGGTAATTTCCGAATTACTATTTGCTTGCTAGTTAATGTCAGCAATGACACCGTCAACCAGAAAAACTATTTCCGTCGTTTGTCTCGTGTTTGCGATTCTTTGGTTCGTCTTACTTGGCCTCGGCGAAGCGCACTATGTGAGAAACGTCCTGCGGCAACAAACCACGCTCCCCGGTATCCTCGGAACAATCTACGAAGAACAAATCGAAGGAATTAACTTTGTGACGCTGGTTGTTTGGGTGATCCCGGGCGTGTTTGCGTGGGCCGTGTACCGGCGGTTTCGAAGGGAATACTAACCGCAATACTTCAACGCGGCTTTCACATTATCGATTCTTCATCAGAATATCCGGCGAGTAATTGGTTGCAACGATCGAGAGAGCTGCCACTGTGTGGATCCTGAGACCCGTCGAATTAATTACTGGTATAGCGAGGACCACTGTTTGAGTTTGTCAGCCTCTTGCGAGAGCCAGTTATGAAGGGTAAGCGTTGGGTTCCGGTCCACTATATCTTTCTTCACACAAACCTTCACGTTGTTCCTTCCCCAGCCAATGGATCGTTCGGCGTCGTTTATGATCCTTTCATCGAATCCGTTTAGTCGCCTCCTTAGTTCTTCAGAGTCGGACAACTGCACGTCAGCGTCTAAGGCAGTGACCGATTCTCTGAGCGCTGCGATTACAAGCGCGTCGGCGTTGCGCGAAGCAAGCGCATTCTCAATCAGCGGTAGCACGCGGGTGATTTGATGCCTGGCGCCAATGGCCTCAGCGTTCAGAACGGCCGCATACTGGGGCTCCCCTTCATAAGTTCCATCGGCAAAAACGACGGTCGCTATTTCCATTCTGGGATTCTGGACAGGCGAGACCTGGTATTCGTTTGCACTTATCAGCTTGTAATCGCGATCAACGGCGGATGGAAAGATAGCTTTGTAAGATCCGCCCGGTTCGATCAGTGCATTGCCACAATTACTATTCAGCCAGCCGTCGGAACGCCTTAACGAGTGATTGTTCACGATTACTTCAATGCCGTAAACTTTTTTCTTTGAATTGTTGGTGAAGGTGATTTGATAAGGAGATGGGATGACGCTGGGATTGATCTCTTCAACCTTGAGGGATGTTGTCTTGTTTATAACCTCGGCGGCCGTTGAAGGGGTGGCATCAATTCGAACGATCGAGACCTGGCTCGGAAACAGATCATAGCCTGTAAACTTGTCGACTGTAATTGGTTCAGCTTCCTTCACTCGCTCCGATGCCAAGAGCTTTTTCTCTTCGCTCGGCAGCGTAACACTCACGTTCAACTCCCATTCGTCACCCCGCCGATCGGCGCTCAGATTGATCATTGAAACGAGCGTACTGTACTTATGATCATTGGTTTGTAATGGCGAAACCGTGAAGCCAACCGCGCCGTGCGAGCCTTGAATGGGAACAAAGATCGCCGCATCATCGCGCAGCTGAAAACGAATTGCGAACCCGCTAAACCCATCAGCTCCCTGAGCCGCAAAGATAGCGGGCGAGAGAAGTAGAACCAGCAACAGGGCAGCGACGCGCATTGATGAAACTGAGTTTACGCCCGTCTCACCCTAAGCAAAAGACCGGCGAGTGTCATTCAACCGTCACCGACTTCGCCAGATTTCGTGGCTGGTCCACATCACAGCCGCGGCGCACGGCGATGTGATAAGCAAGCAGTTGCAGCGGGATGATCGAGAGTATGGGCGAGAGCAGATCGCTGGAAGCGGGAATCTCGATGATGTGATCGGAAACTACGGACGACATCGAATCACCTTCAGTCAGGACCGAAATCACGATGCCTTCGCGAGCTTTTACTTCCACGATATTCGAGTGGGTTTTCTCATAGCGTAACTCAGACGATCGATTGCCGTCTTCGCGCGTGTTGATGAACAAAACGGGTAAGCGCTCGTCAATCAGTGCGTTTGGTCCATGCTTCATCTCGCCGGCCGGATAGCCTTCCGCATGAATATACGAAAGCTCTTTTAGTTTCAGCGCGCCTTCCAAAGCGATAGGGAAATTGATACCGCGACCGAGATAAAGAAAATCGGTGCAGCGGAAGAATTCTTTCGCGAGGTCTTCGATGGCGTCCGCTTCATTGAGCAAGTGCTCCATCTTGACCGGGAGTTCGGCGAGTTGTTGCGCGTGTTTTTGGCTTTCCTCAGGCGTAAGCGTTCCGCGCAGCTGGCCGAGGTATAACGCAAACAGGTAAAGCGCAATCATCTGCGCCGTGAAGGCCTTAGTCGAGGCGACGCCAATCTCAGGCCCCGCGTGCGTCAGGATGGTGCCGTCAGCTTCGCGCGTAATCATCGATCCCTGCACGTTGCAAATTGCCAGGACCTTGGCGCCGCGCTCTTTGACTTCACGAAGCGCGGCGATCGTGTCGGCGGTCTCGCCTGATTGCGTAATCACCAGCAGCAAAGTGTTCTCGTCGAATACCGGATCGCGATAACGAAACTCGGACGCGTAATCCACATCGACATTGATGCGGGCGAGTTGCTCGATCATGTATTTGCCGGCGATGCCCGCGTGCCATGAAGTGCCGCACGCCGCAATCTTGATCGAGTTTATCTTTTTGAAATCACTTTCGTTGAGGTTCTTCATCTCGTCGAGAAACACTCGTCCAGTGTCGAGCGAGATGCGGCCTTCGACAGTTTCGCGGACGGCGCGCGGCTGCTCGTAAATCTCTTTGAGCATGAAATGTTTGAAGCCGCCCTTTTCCGCCTGAATGGGGTCCCAGGCAATGCGCTGCCGTTCCGGCTCGACCTGATTCCCCTGAAAGTCAGTGACGCGGACAGCGTCCCTGGTCATGATGGCAATTTCACCGTCGCCGAGAAAGAAAACATCGCGCGTGTGCTCCAGAATTGCCGGCACGTCCGAAGCAACGAAAAATTCCCCGTCGCCGATCCCGATGACCACCGGCGGACCCAGCCGCGCCGAGATAATCGTGTCCGCTTCGTCTGCGCAGATTATTGAAAGGGCGAAGATCCCAGTCAGCTCGTTTACCGTGTTACGCACGGCGAGCTCGAAACTGTCCCCCTGTTTCAGATGTTCTTCGATCAGGTGGGCGACGACTTCAGTGTCCGTTTCGGTGACGAACTGATGATCCTTCGCTCTCAGATCGTCTTTTAACTTCAGATAGTTTTCGATGATTCCGTTGTGCACCACGACGACGCGGCCGGTGCAATCACGATGCGGGTGGGCGTTCTCCTCGGTCGGACGTCCGTGCGTGGCCCAGCGTGTATGGCCCACTCCGTAGGTTCCATCCAGAGGCTTGTGACGCAGCACGTCTTCGAGATTGCGAAGCTTGCCTTCAGCCCGTTGGATCTTCAGCACATGATTCTCATCAACAACGGCGATACCTGCCGAGTCATAGCCGCGGTACTCGAGCTTCCGCAGGCCGTCAATAATCAGCGGCACGACTTGTTTCTTTCCGACGTATCCAACTATTCCACACATAATTTAGTAAGTAGTGAGCGGTGAGCAGAACAGACTGTCAGCGGTTCGTTCACTTCCCATCTTCCGTTAATTTCTTCTTGACCTTTGCCGGTACGCCCGCCACGAGCGTATTCGGCGGCACATCTTCAGTGACGACGGAGCCCGCGGCCGTCACCGACCCTTTGCCAACTGTTACCGGGGCGACCAGCATCGTGTCCGAGCCAATTCTCACGTCGTCTTGGATGATCGTGGCGTGCTTATGCTTGCCGTCGTAATTGCACGTGACAGTTCCGGCTCCGATATTGGTGCGCTCGCCGATCGTTGCGTCGCCCAAATAAGTCAGGTGCATCGCCTTGGTTCCGCGGCCGATTGTCGACTTCTTTACTTCGACAAAGTTGCCGACGACGGCGCGTTCTTCCAGCCTCGCACTCATTCGCAAATGCGCGAAGGGCCCGACGGCGCAGTCATTGGCGATGTCGGAATCTATGATCAGGCAATGGTCCTTGACCGTGACCCGATCACCGAGGCGCGAATTGACTATTCGTGAGCCTTGATGAATCTCGCCGGCCTCTCCGATTACTGAGGGCCCTTCGATATGAACATCGGGATGAATAATGCAGTCGCGTCCAATTTGCGCTTCGCTGCTGATGTAGGTATGCGACGGATCGATAAAGGTTACACCTGATTCGAGCATTAAGCGTCGTATGGTGCCTCGACGAATAAGGTTTTCGAATTCGGCCAACTCTGCGCGGGTATTAATTCCTGATACTTCGCGAACATCCACGTGTTGAAAGAGACTGACGCATTCGTTGGTCCGTTTCAAGATAGCCGGCACATCGGTCAGATAGTATTCGCTCTGACTGTTCGACGGCCGCACTTCCGCTAATGCAGTAAACAGTTTCTGGCTGTCGAAGCAGTAAATTCCCGAGTTTACTTCGCGAATCTGCCGCTCGTCGTCGTTGGCGTCCTTTTGCTCGACAATTTTTCGAAATACGTTTGCGTCATCGCGCACCACCCGTCCGTACCCCAACGGGTTTTCCATTCTCACGGTGAGAATCGTGCAAGCTGAGTCTTCGTGTGTGTGAGTCTCGATTAGCCTGCTCAGCGTTTCAGCTCTCACCAGCGGAACATCGCCCGACAGAATTAAGACGGTCGAAGCTTCATTTGCCAGCGCAGTCCTCGCGGCCAGAACTGCGTCACCTGTGCCTAGTTGTTTCTCCTGGCGCAGGAAGACCGCAACAGCTTTTCCCAATTCACCTTCGACGGCGGTCTCAACCTGTTCGGCTTGATGCCCGACGACGACATAAATCTTTCGCGGGTTTAGTTTTGCCGCTGTGCGGCAAACGTGAGCAACCAACGGGCGGCCATCAAGTTTGTGCAGAACCTTTGCCAGGCCGGATTTCATACGAGTGCCCTGACCGGCCGCGAGTATGATGACGTCGAGTGGCGCGGTGGTGCGGACGTTGACAGTTAGTGACGGCATTGAGAGTTCAGTTTGCAATGAGCATGTCAGTCTGCGCGAGCTTCTTTGCCCGGTCATTGGCGGCGCAAGCAATTATGACGCGAGCCAGCCGCTCGGAATTGTGCCGCACCATCTCGCCATCATCCAACAAATCGGCGCAGACGACTTCGATTCCCGCATCACATGCATTCGCGTGGGTGGTCTTTTCCAGGAGGACCTGCACCGCGCCGTCCGCGGCGTATATTTTCGCTTGTTCACTGCTAATGGCGCGATCATTTATGACGGTGTAGTCAAAATGGATCTGCGGCGCATAATGACCAACGGTGGCGAGATGTTCGTGAAATCCATAACCGTCGGTTTCACCAGGCTGAGTCATCAGATTCGCGATAAATATCTTGGTCGCGCGCGCAGCGCCAATCGCTTCCGCGACGCTCGAGACTATTAGGTTAGGGATGATGCTGGTGTAGAGCGAACCGGGTCCGATGGTGATCACATCTGCGGCCCTGATCGCAGCGAGAGCTTCGGGCAATGGCAGACATTCGTCGGGCACAAGTCTTAAGCGACGAATGCGCGAACGAGCGGCGGTAATCTGAGTTTCGCCGTGCACCTCGCGGCCATCCTCCAATTCCGCCACCAGCCGCACATCATTTATCGTCGCCGGAAAGATATGGCCTTTGCTGGCAAGGACTTCGGAAGAGAGGCGCACCGCCTCCACAAAATCTCCGGTCACGTCGGTTAGTGCCGCGAGAAAGAGGTTTCCGAAACTATGCCCGCCCAGATCTCCGGATCCGCGAAAACGATAACGAAACAGACGAGCAAGAAGAGTTGAATCTTCCGATAACGCGATCATGCAGTTGCGTATATCTCCCGGCGGTAGCATCTGCAATTCATCGCGCAGCCGGCCCGAACTGCCGCCGTCGTCAGACACCGTAACAATGGCCGACAGCGAATCGATCCACGTCTCTTCACTGTGGGCGGCGACAAACCTCTTCAAGCCCGCAAGCAACGTTGACAGGCCAGTACCTCCGCCGATCGCGACTAGCTTAAGGCTGCCGTTAGCGTTCGCATTCTGCAATTATTTCAGCTCCGGAGATAAATGCCGCGGTGAATTCGAGAAGAAATAATAATACTCGAAACCTGAACGGTTTGGAATCGGTGGACTGGATCAGGCGCGAAGTATTTACTCGCGGGAGGCGAAAACCAACTGTTCGAAATCGGGATCGCTACGGAGGGGATTCAGATCTTGATCTCGTTGTGCTCTGATGCGTAGACTTGGTTGGAGATCCAAAGCGCGCTCCAGAGACTTCAGCGCAGTATCGATCGCGCCAAGCCGCGCCCGGGTAGCGGCGAGCCCGTAGTGAATGTGCGCAGCTTCCGGTTCACGTCTCAGCGCGCGCTCGAAAAGCTCTTGAGCCGCAACATAGTCGCCGCGGTTCAATTCGATCACACCGCGGTCATAAAGTGAGTCGGCATCGCGGGGCAGAGCAAGTTCAGTGCGTAGACGTGCCTCGGCCACCGCAAGATATGTGCGGGACCGTGCGGCTACTTCGGACACGGATGGATATTTTTCGACGAGCGCACGAAAGCGAGTGCGTGCTTCCGCAAAATGACCTCGTGAAAACTCTCGATGGGCAGCTTCAAACGCTTTTAGAGCTGCAGCTTCGTCGCGTGTTGGTTGCGGTGGAGGCAGGACGGACGCGGGTCGCCTGAGAATCAGCACGCTCCTGGCGTGAACGGGCCTGGTCTTGCTGGCCGGTTGTTTGTGGATTGAGTGCGGCGCTGCCTTCGATGCTTTTTTTACCGTCGAGATAGCGGGACGCTTCGCCTTCTTAACGGTGTTCGAAGCCGGTTTCACCTTCGACTTCACCGCCTTCGTCTTCGTGGCTTTTTGCGCCCGGGCCTTGCCGGCCGGTGATCGTTTGGTCGCCGGTTTCAGACGGGTAAGCTTCGTCTTTGCTGACGACTTAATCGAACGTCGGGTCGACGATCGAGGGGAAAGTTTTTTGACACTCTTGGCTAATGGAGTTCTCATGCGCGAATTGCCCCGCGTTGATGAATGGCTTCGAACAAACCGCCGCGAAAACAGCGGGAAAGAGTAACATAGGTTTGCTGCTAAATCAACGAAAGATTAGGGTTTGCGGACTCCGCATTCCGTCTGTCCAACTGTTATAGACATGGTTAGCCTGAGAAAAACACTTGAAGGTCTGGATGACGCGTGTTAATGTGACTCATGAGCTGCGACGCTCGATTTATTGGGATTTCGAGATCGTCTGCACCGAGGGTTTACGCCGTTCGCCGATTGGCGGTACGGCGCCGCACCATTTTTCAGCTTCCTCAATCCAGTCCGTCTAGCCGGCCGACATGCCAAACACGCCAATGGTAATTCTGGAATCGCGGTTTCACCATATCAAAGCGCTGCTGGCTCGGCTGCGTCTGGACTCCTCAGCCCGGTTGGTTGTGCTGGTGGACAAGGATGGTCAACAAATCGCTGTTCACGGCGAATTAGGGGATCTTGATACGACCAGTCTCGCCTCCCTGGCAGCGGGCAACGTTGCGGCGACCGGAGGCATGGCAAAACTCATTGGCGAAAGTGAATTCCCCACGCTCTCGCACGAAGGGGAAAAGGAGAGCATACACATTTGCGTGATTGGCCGAGTCCTGCTGCTGGTCGTCTTCGATGATCGTTCCAGTCTGGGACTGGTAAAGCTTCGTTCAAAACAGCTTTCACACGAACTCGCGAGGGTATTCGCAGAAATCGAACAAGAGTCCGCCGCCGCGCGCGCAAATAGTTTACTGCCTTTTAACGGAATTACGGACGAGGAAATCGACAGTCTATTTTCTCCTGCATAACCAGCTTCCGACGCTATGACTTTTATTAATTACGCATCGCGAGAGATTAACTGCAAGATCGTTTACTACGGCCCTGGATTGTGCGGCAAAACGACCAACCTCCAGTTCATCTACGATTCGACCGCCGCGCAAGCGAAGGGAAAGCTGATCAGTCTGGCGACTGAAGCGGATCGAACTCTTTTCTTCGACTTCATGCCGTTGGAGTTGGGAACCGTGCGCGGCTTCAAGACGCGTTTTCATTTGTATACCGTGCCCGGGCAGGTCTTCTATGAAGCTTCGCGCAAACTTATTCTGAAAGGTGTCGATGGAGTGGTCTTCGTAGCGGACTCGCAGGAAGAGCGCATGGACGCAAATATTGAATCGCTCTACAACCTGGAAGAAAACCTGCGCACATACGGATACGAATTAATGAAGCTGCCGTACGTGCTCCAACTTAACAAGCGCGATCTCCCGAATGTGATTCCCGCCAATGATCTGACGACGGAATTGCAACGCAAGGGCGAGCCGGTAATTGAAGCTGTTGCTTCCACGGGAGCAGGCGTCTTTGATACTTTGAAAGCGGTGGCGAAGCAGGTACTGACCGAATTGCGGAAAGCCTAGCAGTTCACAGCGACTTTACCATCAACAATCCGTCGCCGCCGTTGGAATAATATTTGGGCAGCCGCTGAGTTATGGAGTATCCGAGACTTGTGTACAGCTTTTGGGCTGAGACATTGCTCGCCCGGACTTCCAACCTCACGATTCGTACGTCGCGCCGCTGAAAGCCGGATTCAATCGTTTCCATCAAGCAACTCGCCAGTCGCCGGCGTCTGTGCTCGGGCGAAATTCCAATCGTGGTGATGTGCCCGGTATGGTCCGGCTCCAACAAGCCGATAACGAATCCCGCCATCGCGCTATTCTGCATGACGACCCGGTAAGAGACGGATTCCGGGGCCGTCAATAAGTACTCGAATGTGTCGCGACTGTAAGCTTCACCGTCGACAAAGCAGCGCTGATCCAGTCGCCAGCATTCATCAATTTGCGAAACGGTCAGCGGTCGAACATCGTAGCGCGCGTTGATCGGCGGAACCAGCGCGATGTTGGCATGTACATCAGCAGACTCCGATTGACGGCCGCTAAGCCACCAACGTGGTCGAAATTTTTTCAGGACCGCCATATGAAAAAGTGTGTCGCGCGAACCGAAAAGCCTGGCCGCGATTATAGCCTGTTACCCGATACTGTTTACAAGCGTCCGGTCTTCCCCCCTGTTAAATTAACAACATACAGTCGCCGTAGCTATAAAAGCGGTAGCGCTCTCTCACGGCATGCTCATAAGCGCGTAACAAGAATTCGCGGTTGGTAAACGCCGACACAAGAAGTAACAAAGATGATTGCGGCAAATGGAAGTTTGTCAGCAGTCCATCAACCGCGCGAAATTGATACCCCGGCACAATAGTCAGTAAAGCTAGTCCTGATTGCGCCTTCACTTCACCCGCAGGCGAAGCCGCCGACTCGAGCGCTCGGGCGGTCGTCGTACCGACGGCGAGAATCTTATTTCCGTTCAAGCGTGCTTCGTTGATGAAGTGTGCCGCTGTTTCGCCGATCGAAAATCGTTCGGGGGCCACCTGGTGTTCGCTCACGTCACGGACGCGCACCGGCTCGAAGGTTCCATAACCGACGTGCAGAGTAATTTGGGCCAGGCGCACACCCCGCGATTCCAATTCTCCCAGAATTGAAGGCGTGAAATGCAAGCCGGCTGTTGGCGCGGCAATCGCTCCCCGTTGAGCGGCATAGACGGTTTGATATCTGCTTTTGTCGTCGGATAGTTTGCGGCCATCGCTCTTGATATAGGGTGGCAATGGCGGCTCGCCTATTCGATCGATAACGTCGTCCAGATTTTCATCGGTTTCGAACTTGATTACGCGAATTCCATTGTCCGAAGACTCTTTTACGCGAGCCCGCAATCCTCCACCTTCAAATTCGAGTTCATCGCCAACACGCAATCTGCGAGCAGGCCTCGCCAGTGCTTCCCATGTCTTTGCGGCCGTCTCACGTACGAGCAGTAACTCGATTGCCCCGCCTGAAATCGCGCGTCTTCCCCTTAGACGTGCTGGAAAAACGCGCGTGTTGTTAACCACCAGCACATCTCCGGTCGAGAGTTCATCCGGCAAGTTTTTGAAATCAGAATCCCGCCACGATTGCGCTGCGCGATCCAGTATCAACATGCGCGATCCGTCGCGTTGTGGCAGTGGCTGCTGCGCGATCAAATCATCCGGAAGTTGATAATCGAAATCGGAGATATCCATCGTGGGCTGAACTCACGGAAAGCGGTAGCGGAAGAGTTCAAGTATATGAGGCTGAAGGGACATTGAGTCCCGGCGCAGGAATGGGATGTTCCATTTGCTCGCGATGAAATACGCCGGTGAGTTGTGCGCCGAAAAGCAAGACGAGGCTGGAGACGTAACCCCAGGTGAGGACGGCGACCACCGCGCCCACCGATCCGTAAATCTGTTCGTAATTAAAGTAATTCAGGGCCCAGGCGAAGAGGTATTTCGCTGCTTCCCAAAGGAGCGAGCCGATCAGCGCGCCGGGGACGCAGTTGCCTACGGTCACGTAAGCGTTGGGCATGAAGCGATATACGATCAGGAATAGGGTAAAAGTGACGAGCAGGCTGACGAGCGCAAAAATGATCTGCCAAAACAGACTGCCCACGGACGAAAGCAGACGGTAGTGCTCCAACTGTCTCGGTGACATGCGCCCGGCGATCTCCTGCAAGTAGACGAGCACCGATGTGCCGAGCACGGAAGCAATCAGCAAGAGACCTACCCCGCCAATCATCGCCAGGGTGAGCACGCGCCCGTGCAAAAAGGTTCGATGCGTGGTTCCCCAGACGCGATTCAGCGCGCGCTCGACAACGGCGAAGACCCACGAGCCGGCCCACAGCACAATGATGCCGCAGGTAATAATCACTCCAGTGCTGACATTCGCCAGCGACTTAATCGTTTCGTGCAGAAACTTGCTCGAGCCCGGATAGATGTCGACGATGTGCTGAATCATCTGGCTGCCCGCGGTAATTCGATTGCTTAACGCGAGCAACAAAAGAAGCGCCGGGAACAACGTCATCAGACCGAAATAGCTCATCGCGGCTGCCGATGTGAACAGATCGTTTTCGTGAAACTGATGGACGGCATGAGAAATCATGCGCCGCCAGGGCGAGCGGTTTCTGACTCCGAATGAGTGACGTGAAAAGCGGGCCATGTTGTTGCGCAAATTATTAATTTGCGATTTTGTTTAGGCGCGGGCTACGGCCCGCGCGTCTTCGGCGGGCAGTAGCCCGCCGCTAAACGTCTACTGCGAATCAAACAAACTCGGCGGTTGTTGTCCGCCCTTGACTGCAAAGTGTTGATAGGCGAGTTGGGTTGCCATGCGGCCGCGAGGCGTGCGATTCAGGAAGCCGATTTGAATTAAGTATGGCTCGATGATTTCTTCTATCGAATCTTTTTCTTCGTGAATCGCCGCGGACAAGGTACCTACACCAACGGGTCCGCCTTCAAACTTCTCAATAATAGTCAACAACAGTTTTCGGTCCATTTCGTCGAGGCCGTACGTATCGACCTCCATTCGGTTAAGCGCGTCATTCGCCACATCATGCGTAATGCGCCCGTCATAATCAACGTCCGCATAATCCCGTACGCGCCGCAACAGACGGTTCACGATGCGCGGGGTGCCGCGCGATCGACGCGCGATTTCATGCGCGCCGCCCTCGTCAATCTCGACATTCAAGATGCTGGCCGAACGTTTGCAGATCGTTTCCAAATCCTCGTGCGGATAAAAGTCCAAATGGAAATTGATTCCAAATCGTCCGCGCAGTGGCGCCGTGATCAATCCGGCCCGCGTCGTCGCTCCCACCAGGGTAAACTTCGGCAACTCCAGCTTGATCGACCGCGCTCCCGGTCCCTGGCCTATCAGAAGATCCAGGCTGAAGTCTTCCATCGCCGGATAAAGTTTTTCTTCGAGCGCCGGCAACAGCCGGTGAATTTCATCGATGAAGAGCACGTCGCCTTCCTGTAGGTTCGTCAGCAAGGCAGCGATGTCGCCCGTCTTCTCGATCGCCGGCCCGGAAGTCGAACGCAGTTGCGCCCCCATTTCATTGGCGATGATGTGCGCCAAAGTGGTCTTGCCCAGTCCCGGCGGACCAGTGAGGAGTACATGATCCAGAGCTTCGCGCCGCTTAAGCGCGGCCTTGATATAAATGCGCAGGTTTTCCTTGGCTTTGGTCTGGCCGATATATTCTGTTATGTGGGTGGGCCGCAGCGACAGATCGAATTTACGATCCTCATCCGTTGGCGTGGCATTCAACGTTTCCGCGGCTCTGGTTGCTTTCGGCATCTTGAGGTTTGATTGTGAATCCCGAGAGAGATTCGGTCAACTCATGACCGAAACAATTCGTTTAGACGCGGCACTTGTGTCGCACCTAATCGATCGGCGGAGAAGTCCGCCGTCTAAACGGCTCTCGGTTTCTTAAGTCTTCGCCAGTGATCTCAAGCTGCGTCTTAGAACCACCTCGACCGAAAGCTCGCCGCCTTCATCGATTGCGTTCTTGATTGCTTTCTCTGCGGCAACTCTCTGATAACCAAGGTTCGCAAGCGCCGAGATTGCATCATCACGCATGGAGTCAGGCGATGAAGGCGATCCGGCCGCCGCCGCTTTCGCCGCGAACTCTTCTTCCAATGCCGGCGACGAGAGCGCCGCGACCTTATCGCGCAGATCCACGACGAGTCGCTCGGCAGTCTTACGGCCCACGCCCGGAATCGCTACGAGGCGGACCAGATTATTTGTTCGAATCGCGGCAATCATCTCGTCGGCGTTCATCCCTGACAGCAACTTGATGGCCAATCCCGGTCCCACACCGTTCACTGAAATCAATTGCAGAAACAGTTCGCGCTCGCGCGCGGTCTTGAATCCATAAAGGCGGATCGCGTCCTGACTGACATGCGTGTACACGCGAAGTTGTGCGGGCGATCCGGTTTCGCCGAGCTCGTAAAAAGTCGAAACCGGAATTGCGACTTCATAGCCGACTCCGCCGACATCAATGATTGCCGAAGTCGGTTGTTTTGAAAGCAGTGTGCCTGATAGATGCGCGATCATTTTGGAGTGCGGCGGCTTGACGCCGCTTTTTGTTAAGCCCTCCCTTACCGCCCCACCCCAACCGAGCTGCTCGGTTGGGGACCCCGGAGGTCGGGCTACTGCCCCGTCGAACTGAACGATGCGTGTAACTCGCGGCGGATTATCTCGTAAATATGTTTTCAATCGCAAACGTGTCGCTTTTCGCTCAGTCGTATCAGCGTTATACTTTTCACGCTCGCCATGAAGAGAGAAAAGATTTCTGAACTGACCACGAACCGCTTAAGCGTCTATTTGCGCTGTCTTAATGAATTGGCGTCAGCCGGAATCGAAACTGTTTCGTCGCAAGAGCTGGCCGAACAATTCAATCTTAATTCCGCACAGATAAGAAAAGACCTCGGGTACTTTGGCGAGTTCGGCGTGCGTGGCACCGGCTATTACATCGAAGATTTGCGAGCGGACCTGACGAAGATCCTCGGCCTCGACAAGCCGCATCGCGTCGGGATCGTGGGCGCAGGGCGCTTGGGAACTGCGCTGGCAAATTACAACGGATTGGACAAATCAAACTTCACCGTGGTGGCCCTGTTTGATAACGACGAGGCGAAGGTCGGCGAGCGCACCGGTGGCGGCATCCCGATTTTTGATGTAAACAAGATCGCGAAAGTCGTGCGCGAGCAGGACATCGATGTGGCGGTGATCGCGGTGCCCGCGCGCGCGGCGCAAAGAGTGCTTAATCAAGTGATGACCGCCGGAGTGAAAGCAATTCTAAATTTTGCGCCGGCGCCTCTGAAAGCTCGTCTGGGCGTAAAGGTGAAGACGGTTGATCTGACCACCTCTTTGGAATCGCTTTCATACTTTTTAGCGCAACCGCCAAAACCGCGGCTCCGAAATCCTGCGAACAATAAAGCCAAAGGGCTCGACAACATTCAGATTGAAGGACCGCACGCCTAACACCTCCTGATGGACGAACAACTTGCACGCCGAGATCTCCTGCGCATCTGCCATCTACTGTATGAGCGCAGCTACGTTGTTTCGTCTGACGGAAATGTCAGCGTGCAACTTGATGACGGCCGCATCCTGGCGACTCCGACGATGACCTGCAAAGGCCGGATGACTGAAGATTTAATTGCCGTGACGGATCTTGATGGCCGCTCGCTCAATAACCAAAGGGCCTCGAGCGAGTTGGCGATGCACCTCTTGATTTATCGTGAGCGGCCTGACGTCAAAGCTGTCTGTCATGCTCATCCACCGCACGGGACCGCTTTCGCGGTTGCGGGGCTACCGATAGATCAGCCAATTCTTTCCGAGGTGATATTGACGCTGGGCTGTGTGCCGCTGGCTGAATACGGCACGCCTTCAACCGATGAGTTGAGCGATGCAATGCGTCCTTTGGTTAAGCATCACAACGCGTTGCTTATGGCGAATCATGGCGCAGTGGCTTATGGATCCGATCTCTGGCAAGCCTTCGATCGTCTGGAGACGCTCGAGCACACTGCCAAGATTGCGATCCTTTCGCGCATGTTAGGCGGCTCGCGAAATCTTCCGCCGGATGCAATCGAAAAACTGATTAATGTGCGCGAGGCAGCAGGCTATCTGGATCAAGGCGCTCGCTGTCAGGCGTGCGGTTACCTGCACGAAACGAATTTGTCTTGTCCGACAGGCGATCGACCTTCACGTTCTTATTCATCATCAGCAAACGGATCCGGAAAGGTCTCGTTGAGCCGGGAAGAGTTGGTTGAGCTGCTTAGTCAGGCAGCGCGCCTGAATGATTCGTAGGGTGGCACGGGCGTCCCGCCCGTGAGCCACGCGCAGGATGCGCCTGCCACGTGCTATTCTATTCCACGAATTACCATTTACTATTTTCGACTTTCAAAAACTTCTCACAGGAGAAACTGAATGCAAGAAGCACTTGGAATGGTGGAAACCAAAGGCCTGGTGGCAATGATTGAAGCCGCCGATGCGATGGTCAAGGCAGCTAATGTCACTTTAGTCGGCTACGAAAAGATCGGCGCTGGCTTTGTGACGGCGATTGTACGGGGAGACGTTGCGGCCGTTAAAGCCGCAACCGATGCAGGTGCGGCTGCCGCCCGCAGGGTCGGCGAATTGGTCAGCGTGCACGTGATCCCACGTCCGCATGGCAGCGTCGACGAAGCGATGCCCATCACCGCGCAAGCACACGCATGATTATCGCCCGGATTATCGGCACAGTCGTGGCTTCTCAAAAGGATGAACGGCTGGAAGGGAAAAAGCTGCTTATCGTTCGGCCCATCAATCTCGATGGCTCGGACACGAGCGGTTACGTCGTCGCGGTCGATACTGTCGGCGCCGGCTTTCATGAACGCGTGCTGGTCGTCGCCGGATCGAGCGCTCGGCTGGCCCAGAACATGAAAGACACGCCGATCGACGCCGCGGTCGTCGGCGTGATCGACACGGTGGACATCATGGCGCCTGAGAAGTGAAATGCAGCTTGCACGCGTAATCGGAACAGTTGTGGCCACGATCAAGAACGATTCGCTCCAGAATCGGAAACTGCTCGTCGTTCAATCCCTTAATAAGGACTTAGCGCCACAAGGAAAACCATTAGTAGCGGTAGACGCCGCGGGCGCCGGCATCGGCGAATTGGTTTTCTGGTGCCGGGGCAAGGAAGCGAGCTTTCCTTTCAAACGTGAAGACACGCCGACCGATTGCACGATCATTGGGATTGTAGACTCGGATGATCACGTCTGTTGTGGCTAATTCTGATCTTAGTACTTGGTGCTTTGTACTTTGATCTCTGTACGACGTAGCGCGCTCTCCGTCCAACGAACAAAGCCAAAGCACAAAGGACAGCGCTTTAGGATGATTTTAGCGAAAGTTCTCGGCAACGTAGTCGCCACCCAAAAAAATCATCGCTATGACAATGCTCGCGTGATGCTGTGCGAGAGTATTAGTCCGGAAGGCGAGGCAACTGGTTATACGGTTTTGGCGCTCGACGCGGTTGACGCAGGCGTGGGCGATACCGTCCTGATCGTTCAGGAAGGCTGGAGCGCTTCCACGACGGCGACGGGGAAAGCGGGCGCGGCGATCGATTCTGCAATTATTGGCGTTGTCGATCGAATCGATTTGTTGGAGAGTGAGACCACATGAGCCACCTCGTCTAGAGTTGTCGCTTGTGGCCAACCACGCCGGACAAGTCCGGCGTCTAAACGATCCGAACGGAAGTTTTTCAAAGTGAGCAGTAATGAAGATCCAGCACGGTTAATAGCGGAACGCGTCGCGCGTCGTATCGCCGGCGAGCCGGCGCAGAGGCCCGCGGCTAGCCATTCGCAAGTCGCGGCGCCGATAACACCGCCCCGGGCTCGCATGATCGATTTCGTTTCGCCGGCTCCTCCCGCCGCAACGACGATAAGCATTGGCACACCAACTCCGAACCCACGAGAGGTGGACGTCTCCCAGCGAACCTCATACGCGCTGCGGACCCAATCGCCGTGGCTTGCTCCTTTTGCGCGCGCGATGGGTGAACCGTTAAGCGAGGGAAACAGTTCTCAATCCGCGGTCCGCGGCCCGCAATTAATTGAGCATGCCAGCCAGGAGAGATTTGGAGTCGAGGAAGCCGCCGTCTCTGAGCTGGTTGAGTTCTTCGAAAACGAAAAGCAGTGCTCCGTCGATCCCAGCGGCAAGCCCTGCGACCACTGCGCCATGTGCAGCTCGCGCGGCTTCTGATTTCTAATTCCTCCGGCCGCGAAAAAAATCCATAAAAACTATTGACAGCCCCGAATTACGAGCGTAGTATGCGCGCGGTGGAGTGAAGTGGAGCAAGGTGGTCTCAACGACACAAACAGACTCGAAACCAGCGCAGAAGGCACAATCGTCTCCACTCAACTCGGGAATCAGTCTCAGTGCTTCGAGGCAATTACACAGCACGAATCGATTCCAAGGGCCGGCTCAAAGTGCCGACCCTTTTTCGGCGTTACGTTGAAGACAAGCACGGCTCGGCGCTTTACGTGACCAGTTTGACGGGTGAATGCGTGCGCATTTATCCGATGCCGGAATGGGAAGCCATCGAACAACGGCTGGCTTTGTTGCCCTCGATGGATCCCGCGCGGCGCAAGTTCCTTGACAGGACGAACTACTACGGCCAGCAGTCGTCGATGGATACGCAGGGACGCGTGCTCATTCATCCACTGCTCAGAAAGAGTGCCGCGGTCGTCGGCGATGTGGTAGTGCTCGGCTACTTGACGTACCTGGAAGTTTGGGAGTCTGACAAGTTTCAGCAGCGCTTGCTCTCTGACCCTTATACCGAGGAAGACGAGGCGGCGATTGCGCGATTGGGAATTTGAAAGGTCATTATGCGGCACAGACTTCAGTCTGTGTTTTCAGTTGAAGAATTAACTCAGAGCCACAGACCGGAGTTTGTGCTACCTGTTAGTTCTTTGAACGAGATCACGGGGCGGTGGTAATGGCGGAGCCTTTGGGGGGCAGGGGCGCGCTGTCTCATCGCCCTGTGCTACTTCGAGAGACGATCGAGTTGCTCGCAGCTGAGCGCGGCGGATTGTTTGTCGATTGCACGGTAGGCCTGGGCGGGCATAGCGAAGCAATTTTGCAAGCATCTTCCGACGCGCAAGTGCTGGGAATCGATCGCGATGAAGAAGCGCTCGGGTTGGCAACAGAGCGATTAGCGCAATACGGCTCGCGCTTTCGCGCTGTGCATGCTGATTTTCGTGAACTTACGCGGGTCCTCGCGACAGCGAAAGTCAGGCAAGTACGCGGTGTCGTAGCCGACCTTGGTGTTTCATCGTTGCAGTTGGACTCGCCGGGACGTGGGTTCAGTTTCCGGCACGAAGCGCCGCTCGACATGCGCATGGACATATCGAGTGGCGAAACTGCGGCAGAGTTGCTCGGTCGTCTTTCAGAAGTAGAAATTGCGCGAATCATTTTTGAATACGGAGAAGAACGGCGATCTCGCCGCATTGCTCGGCGGATAGTCGAGCGACGAGACCGCGGCGAGCCAATTCAGACCACGCACGACCTCGCAGATTTAGTCGCGCGCGCCGTCGGGCCAGATAAAAAACGGAGGATCCATCCCGCCACTCGCACGTTTCAAGCGTTGCGGATCGCGGTCAACGGTGAACTTGAAAACCTCGATCGTTTCTTAGTTCAAGCTGTTGACCACTTAGAAGAAGCTGGGCGTCTTGCGGTAATCAGTTTTCACTCGCTTGAAGATCGGATCGTCAAGCGGACGCTGTTAAAGCTTTCCGGCCGGTGTCAGTGTCCGCCGCGTTTGCCTGTATGTATTTGTGGCGTCACGAAGCGAATTTCAATTCTGACGCGACGGGCGATCGTTCCAGGCGAAGAAGAGATCGAAGAAAACCCGAGAAGCCGCAGCGCAAAGCTACGAGGCGCAAGCAAGAACTAGATTGACAAGCAGTTCGGAGTTCCGCCTTCAAGGCCCTACTAAACACACCGCGTAAACGCGGAACTCCATACGAAAGCCAATGCGTAGAGTTCCATCAAGACATCGAAACGCGCCCGTTGCACGAGAGCGTGATCGCGGGGCGGTGAAACGATTCTCTTTTCTATTGGCCTGTGGGCTGCTGCTCGCTGGCGGATTTGTTTACGCGGGAGGTCAACATTTCGCCGCGCTGAAGCTTGGCTATCAGACGGAGAAGTTGCGCACCACGCTTACCGAGGCTCGTGAGGAGCAGCGCCGGTTAACAGTTGAGAAAGAGATCGCGGCCAGCCCGGCGCGCCTGGAGCGAGCAGCTCGACAGCTGGGGATGCAGCCGATGCAGCCCGCGCAAATTGATCCGTTGCGACAGCGGACCGCGCCACGTGAATTGAAAGTTCCCGTGGAAGCGAAAACGCCTGCGAAACTACCTGCGAAGGCGCCGGCAAAACTGAAACCTCAGCAACCGCGCGGTAAATAAAGACGGGTCGCTGATGTGATCGCATGTTTGGAGAGTTGAATGCCCCGTCGTGCTACTGCCAACGAAGCGCCGCGTGCCGAAAATTCGCATCGTCGCATACTCTTTGTGGCGATTGTCCTGGTCCTGTGGATGCTGGTCATCGGTGCTCGCCTGGTTCAACTGCAAATCCATCAACACGATAACCTGGCCTCCAAGGCCCGAAATCAACAACTTAACTCCATCGAAACCGCGCCTACGCGGGGCCAGGTTCTCGATCGACAAGGTCGTGAACTAGCTCGCAGTCTTGACACGGAATCCTTCTACAGCGATCCCAGCGAAGTCACAAACGTTGCCGAGGTAGCGCGAAAGATCGCCTCGGTAGCGGGTGTCGATCGCGACGAACTGGTCAGGCGATTCAACGACGCGAAAGATGCGAATAAGAAATTCATCTGGTTGGTGCGCCGGCTGGAAATGGAGCGCGCGAGCAAGCTCGACGCGCTGGAGATCGCGGGCGTGTATTCGCGCAAAGAGCCGAAGCGTTACTACCCGAACGACTCGCTGGCGGCCCACGTGCTGGGCTTTGTGAATGCAGATGAATTGGGGTTGGGCGGGGTTGAGCAGTCTTACAACGAAAAGATTCGCGGTGAGGCGGGCAAGGTCTACCTGGAAGTCGATCGCGATCGTCGCGCGTTTGAAAGTTATGAAGTCCAGCCGCATCCCGGTCAGACCGTGGTGCTCACGATCGATCAGCTCATCCAGTATCGTACTGAGCAGGCGCTCCAGTCGGCCGTCGAGCGCAGTCATGCGAAGTCAGGTACGGCAATCGTCATGGATCCACGCACAGGAGAAATCCTGGCGCTGGCGAATTCGCCGACCTTCAACCCCAACGAACCTGGAAAAGTCTCGCCGGAAGCAAAGACTAACGGCGCAGTGCAGAACATTTACGAGCCGGGTTCCACTTTTAAGATTGTTGCGTTCTCTGCCGCGATTGAAAAGGGCCTGGTCAAACCGGACGACAAGATCGATTGTCAGATGGGCTCGATCACGGTAGCGGGCCGCGTGATTCACGATCATAAACCGTTCGGCGTGTTGACGGTGGCCGACGCGTTGGCGCAATCGAGCGACGTTGCGGCAATCAAGCTGGGACTATTGGCCGGCAATGATTCGATGTACGACTACATGAAGCGACTCGGATTTGGATCACGCACCGGAATTGATTTGGCAGCGGAATCCCCCGGCATCCTTCGCCCGGTTAATCGGTGGCAGCCGGCTTCGATCGGATCGCTTGCGATGGGCCAGGAGGTTGGGGTGACGCCGCTGCAGATGGCCGCGGCTTATTCGGCGATCGCGAACGGCGGCACCTGGATCAAGCCGCACGTCGTGCGTGAACTGCGCATGCCCGACGGCACCGTCGTCTACCAGGCAAAACCGGAAACGCACCGAGCGCTGAATCCGGAAACCACCGAGGCGATGCGGGGAATGTTCGAAGGCGTAACGCTCCATGGAACGGCCAGGAAAGCGCAGCTCGAAGGCTATACCGCCGCGGGTAAGACGGGCACCGCACAGAAAGTTGATCCCAAGACACACGCGTATTCAGCAACCAAGTTCATCGGATCGTTTGTTGGATTCGCTCCGGTGAACAATCCCGCAGTCGTGATTATCGTGGTTCTCGACGAGCCGCAGGGTTCATACCACGGCGGTGATGTAGCCGCGCCGGTGTTTCGCGAAATCGCCGAGCAGGTCTTGCCGGAACTGAACGTGACACCCGACACGGAAGTGAAGAGTGCGCCACCCATGGTCGCGCAAATGTCGAAAGCTTCGCCTCAGCAGATCAAAGAAGACGCCGCGCAAATAGTACGGCGTGAAGAAACTCTGCCGAAGATGGTCGCAGCGAAAAGCTTCAACGGCAAAACAAGTGAAGTGGTTTTGGCAATGGCCACGAATCGTGGTGCGCTCATGCCGGATCTGCGCGGCCAGAGCGTGCGCGACGCTTTACAACTGTGCGCGCAGCTGGGTTTGAAATTGGAAGCACGCGGCGATGGTTTTGCGACGCAGCAGAATCCGTCGGCGGGTACGGAAGTCGACGTCGGGCAAACGGTACGGGTCGATTTCGCCAGGCGAAATTGAGGTCAGAACCATCTGCGGTAGCGGATGGCTGATCTTGAATCTGAAGGTGATCAGTATCAAAGAGCAACCACCCGCTACTGCAGGTGGTTCTGACTCAATGACGTGGAGATTAGAACTGCAGCAAGCTTAATGGGCGCGACGACTGACGGTCTGGGCGCCGAGCTCTTTGATAAACAAATAATTGATTTCTCGATAGATTCGCGCACGGTGCGCGCCGGCGAGCTCTTCTTCGCCTTATCGCAACCCGACTATGAACGCGCGGGATTCAACGGGACTTTTGCGGACGCTCACAACTTTATTGCGGGCGCGCTTGAAAGAGGCGCCATCGCCGCGGTCGCCCGTCGCGAACGAGTCCATGGTCATCCCGACATGCAATCGTTGGTAGACCGTCTCGTCGTCGTTGATGATGTGATCGCCGCACTACAAACGCTGGCGCGGAAAGTTTATGACGCGTGGGGCAAGCCGGTTGTTGGGATTACCGGCAGCGCAGGAAAAACCACGACGAAGGAACTAACGGCCCATGTCTTATCAAAGATCGGTTATCGCGTATTAAAGAGCGAACGCAATTATAACAACGGCCTCGGACTGCCACTTTCGGTTTTGCAAATGGTCAGTCAGGGTCGTCGGCCTGACGATTACGATCTGGCTGTGCTTGAAATGGGAATGTCCTCCCCCACGCACGAGATTCGACGTCTCGTGCAAATCACGCCGCCTGATGTCGGCGTGGAATTGATGGTCGCGCCGGTGCACCTCGAGCACCTGGGCACGATCGAAACGGTCGCTGCGATGAAAGCTGAGTTGATCGAGGGCTTGAAACCCGGCGGCGTGGCAGTGCTGAACGCGGATGACGAACTTGTTATGGAAATGAAGTCAAAAACGGATGGGCCCGTGCTCACCTTTGGAATTCAGAACCCTTCCGACGTCACTGCGAAAGAGATCGACACTTCGCATTTTGGTTTGGTTCGATTTCGCTTAAGTACGCCGCTGGGTGAGGCCGCCGCCGAATTGCCGATGACAGGCGCGCACAATCTCATGAACTCGCTGGCGGCGTCCGCCGTGGCGACGGCGCTGAAGGTGAAGCCGGAATTAATTGCCAATGCCCTGCGTTCAGTAAAGCCGCCGAAGATGCGCGGTGAGATTTTGAATTTCGCGGCCGGTTTCACCGTCGTAGATGACTCGTACAATTCGAATCCGCGATCACTGTTGAGCATGGTGCGCACTCTGGCCGAAGCCGGGGACAAAGTGAAGCGACGCCTGGTCGTGGCGGGCGAGATGCTCGAGCTGGGGCCGCAATCTCCACAGATGCATCGTGAGGCTGGCCACGAGATTGCCCGGCTGGGTATTGAAGTACTGTGGGGAGTGCGCGGCCTGGCAAATGAAATCATCGCCGGTGCGCGCGATGAAGGATTAACCGCAACGCGATTCTTTGACAGCTCCGACGAAGCCGCCGCGGCCTTGATCGACGAAGTACGAGGAGGCGATTTGATTTTGGTCAAGGGTTCGCGCAGCGTGGAGACCGACAAGGTGGTGACGGCACTCAAGCAGAGGTTTCCGGTTGCGGGGTAGGGCTTGAGCGCGCTTCGCGCGCTATGCAGGCAAGGATGCCTGCGCCCCAGTCTGACAAGATGATCTATTACATCCTTTACGAACTGATCTATAGCCGCTTCAAAGATCAGGATTGGTATCTCGTAAAGGCGCTGAACGTTTTTCAGTATGTAACTTTTCGCACGGCTTATGCTTCGGTCACGGCGATGCTCATCTCGCTCTTGTTTGGGCGAAAGCTGATCGAAGGTTTGAAGAGATGGAATATCGGACAACAGATTCGCGAAGAAGGCCCGCAGGCGCATATCGCCAAACGCGACACGCCGACGATGGGCGGCTTGCTGATTATCGGGTCGGTCATCATCTCGACATTGCTGTGGGCGAAGCTCAACGGTCTCTACATCTGGATAACAATTCTGGCGACGCTGGGGTTCGGGGCAGTCGGATTTGCCGACGATTACGTGAAGTTGGTAAAGCACCGCAGCCTTGGATTGACCGGCAAGCAGAAGCTTCTGTTCCAGTTGATCATCGCCATCGCTGTCTGGCTGGTGCTGTACATCTCGACGCAGTATTTCCAGACGAAGTATTCATGGAACGTCAGCATCCCATTCTTCAAAAGCACGGCCGATCCGAATGGCGTCAGTGTGATCGGCCCTTATCTATACCTGGCCTTGATCGTAATCGTTCTGCTCGGCGCGACGAACGCTGTGAATTTGACGGACGGCTTGGATGGCCTGGCGATCAGCATTACGTTCATCGCGATGACGGCGCTGACGGCGTTCACCTATTTGAGCAGCGATGCGCGTTGGGCCAACTATCTCGATTTAACGCATCGGCCCGAAGCTGCCGAGTTGAGCGTGTTTTGCGGGGCAATGGCCGGGGCGAGTCTGGGATTCTTGTGGTACAACGCGCCACCGGCTGAAGTTTTTATGGGCGACGTGGGCAGCCTGGCCATTGGCGGGGCAGTTGGAACCATCGCCGTGCTGACAAAGAACGAAGTGATGCTGTTGATGGTGGGCGGCGTATTTGTGATGGAGGCGCTGTCGGTGATGGTCCAGGTCAGCGTTTTCAAAATGACGAAGCGTACCAGCGGCGTCGGCCGGCGCGTCTTTAAGATGACGCCATTGCATCATCACTTTGAAATGGTGGGCTGGAAAGAATCGAAGATCGTTTTTCGATTCGTAATCCTGGCGATCCTGTTCGCGCTGCTGAGTCTGTCGACGCTGAAGCTAAGGTGATTGTTTAGAGGCGGGCTACCGCCCGCCCAATATCGTGACACGTGCGTCCGTTTAGAGGCGGGACTTGTCCCGCCCGCGCCATCGGCGGACAAGTCCGCCGTCGAAACAAATGAGAAGGGCGTGGAAATTGTTTGGAGATCGCGGGACGAAAAGCTCTGGTCATTGGCGCGGCGCGCAGCGGCATTGCGAGCGCCCGGTTTCTGGCTCAACGTGGGGCGACCGTCGCGCTGAACGATCGAAAACCACTAAGTGAGTGGTCCCCGGCAGCGCTTGATTTGAAAACTGAAGGTGTCGGCCTCATCGAAGGCGATCCGCCGTCGTGGCTTTTAGATCAGATTGATTTGGTCGTCGTAAGTCCCGGCGTCCCCACGAAGGCAATTCCTATTCGCTATGCGGATCGGCGCGGTGCGGAAGTGATGGGAGAAGTCGAACTGGCCTCACGTTTTCTGCGAGGCCGCACGGTGGCGATTACCGGATCGAATGGAAAGACAACCACGACGTCGTTGATTGGAGAGATGTTGAAGGACGCGGGACTCAACGTGCAGGTTGGCGGAAACATCGGAACAGCGCTTATTTCGATGATTGATTCGTCGCGCGATGACACCTGGAATGTGGTTGAGCTGTCGAGTTTTCAGCTGGAGACGATCGTCGACTTTCACCCTGCTGTGGCGGCGGTCCTTAACGTGACGCCGAACCATATGGACCGTTACGAATCGCTGGTGGAATACGCGGCTGCCAAGCACAACATCTTTCGTAATCAGACTACGGGCGATGTTGCGATACTAAATGCCGACGATGAAATCGTTTCCTCGTGGGCCAGGGGGTTGCGCGCACACGTGGTGCGGTTCAGCGCCGAACGTGAATTGGACGAAGGATTGTTTCTGCGCGGGCGCGAGCTGGTATCGCGCACAAAAGACGGCGAGCGCGTCCTGATGTCTCGGGATGAAATGCAACTGCGCGGAACACACAACGTTGAGAATGTTCTGGCGGCGTTCGCTGCCGGTCTCGCGTGCGGGGGCGCGCCGGATTCGTTGCGCGAGACGGTGAGCCGGTTTCGACCGGTCGAGCACCGGCTCGAGGACGTTGCAGAGATCCGCGGCGTCCGTTTCGTCAACGATTCGAAGGCCACCAGCGTCGATGCGACGATGAAAGCGTTGGAGGCTTTCGCAAGTGAAACCGGAAAAGTTGTTTTGATTCTGGGTGGGCGGGGCAAGCAGGCGCCGTACTCTCCGCTCATCCGGTTAATCAAAGCGCGCGTGCGCAGAATGGTTCTGATTGGCGAAGACGCAAAAACAATCGAAGCGGAAATCGGAAACGCCGCGCCGTACGAATTTGCTTTGGACATGCACGATGCCGTGGTTAAGAGTTTTGCCGCCGCGGAACCGGGAGACGTGGTTTTGCTTGCGCCCGCGTGCGCCAGCTTTGACATGTTCGAGAGCTTTGAGCAGCGAGGCAGAGTATTTAAGGAAGAGGTCTTTGGTCTTCGGTCTTAGGTCTTTGGAATAAACGAACACCAAACACCAAAGTCCCAAGACCAAAGAAGCAATGGTGCAAAAACTACAAATCGACAGATGGTTATTCTCAGCGACGATCGGGCTCGCGTTGTTCGGCGTGGTGATGGTCTACAGCGCCTCCGCGGTGATTGCGCAGCAGGAAAATCACAGCCAGTTTCATTATGTGATCAAGCAGACGCTCTGGACCTCCATCGGTTTTGTAGCCATGTTCGTGGCGATGCGTTTTGACTATCAACGATTGAATCGGCGCTGGATCATCTACGGATTATTGGCGTTCACGATATTGCTGCTGGTCGCAGTTTTTGGTTTCTCACCGGTTAACGGCGCTCGCCGTTGGATCAAGTTTCGCGGATTGTCAGTTCAACCGTCAGAGATCGCAAAGCTCTCGCTCGCTCTCTTCCTGGCTCGGTTTATTGAAAGACGGTCGGGAGACGAGGTTTCGTTCTGGCGGACCTTCCTGCCGTGCTTCATTGTGCTGGGCATCGTCGCGGGGTTGGTCGCGAAAGAGCCGGACCTGGGTACGGCGTTGATGCTGGCGATCATCTGCTTCACGATCTGTTTTGCCGCCGGCATGCGGCCGCGGCATCTGGCGTATGCAGTGGTGCCGGCGCTTTTGTACGTCGGCAAGATGCTCATCTTCACGCCGTTTCGCATGAAACGTCTGTCGGCTTTCGTCGATCCCTGGGCCGATTCCCAGGGCACGGGTTATCAGGTGGTCCAATCGCTGATCGCGGTTGGGTCGGGAGGCACGCACGGATTGGGGTTCGCGCAGGGCCGTCAGAAACTTTTGTTTCTGCCCTTCGCTCATTCGGATTTCATTTTCGCGGTTGTGGGTGAAGAACTCGGATTAGTCGGAGCTGCAATCGTGGTCTTTGTCTTCGCAATCTTTCTTTGGCGCGGGATGCGTGCCGCTTTGCGAGCGCCGGATCGATTTGGGATGTTGCTGGGTATCGGGATCGTCGTCGGGATCGTGGCCCAGGCTCTCCTTAATATGAGCGTCGTGCTGGCCCTGGTGCCGACCAAGGGAATTCCGCTGCCGTTCATTTCTTATGGCGGTTCTTCGCTGGTACCGACGCTGGCCGGAGTGGGAATTCTGCTCAACATTTCGCAGTATGCAGCCCTCGGAAAGCGGGCCGGCTTTGACGAAGGCGATCGTGAAGATGAATTGGACCAAGCGCCGCGTCCGCGAAAGAAACGAATGCCGCGACAACGCGCGACCGCATTAGCGCGAGCGCGGTATGGGTGAACGATGCGCGTGTTGATTGCGGCGGGCGGCACCGGCGGTCACATCTATCCCGGCATCGCGGTGGCGAAAGAAATAATGCGCCGCGACGGGGCATCGGTTGTCAGATTTGTCGGCACAGCTCGGGGTTTGGAAAATCGCCTGGTGCCGCAAGCGGGGTTTGAACTTTCGCTCATTGAAAGCGCAGGACTGGTCAATATGGGCGCGATGCAAAGACTGCGCGGCCTGCTGATCCTGCCAAAGAGTTTTCTCGACGCGCGGCGCGTGATCAAAGCGTTCGCTCCGGACGTGGTGGTTGGCGCCGGCGGTTATGTAAGTGGGCCAGTTTTGATGACTGCGTCGCTGATGAGGCTGCCGACTTTATTGATGGAGTCGAATGCCATACCGGGTTTTACCAATCGACGGTTGGCAAAGTTTGTCGATGCCGCCGCGGTTTCGTTCGCAGCGGCGCTCCCGTATTTCCACGGCAAAGGCGTTGTCACCGGGAATCCTGTGCGGCGTGAGTTCTTTGATATTCAACCGAAGCAGCGCGACAGCTCGAAAGTGTCGCTGTTGCTGTTCGGGGGGTCGCAGGGTTCGCGGGCGATTAATGACGCGATGATTGCAGCGTTGCCGCATCTTGATTCTTATCGCGAGCGCTTGAACGTGACTCATCAGACGGGCCCCGCGGACTTCGCAAAAGTTCGGAATGCGTATGCAGAGCATGGATGGACGGAAGCCAATGTGCGTGAATACATCGACGACATGATGAATGCGTTTGCCGCAAATGATTTGATCGTCTCGCGCGCCGGCGCAACCACCGCCGCTGAGCTGATGGCCGCGGGTAAGGCAGCGATCATGGTTCCGCTGCCCGGCCAGTTAGAACAGCGACGCAACGCGGAAGCGATGCAAAGCACGGGTGGCGCGCGGATGATTCTTCAGGCCGAACTTAGCGGAGAGCGTCTGGCAAGAGAGCTTGTGTCGTTGATTGATTCGCCCGACATGATTTCAGAGATGGAGGCCGCCAGCCGCAAATCAGCGCGAAAGGATGCAGCGGCAGCGACGGTTGAGTTGATTGAGAGAACAGTAGGCAGTAGGCAGTAGGCAGAAAGAAGAAAGCAGAAAGCAGAAAGCACAGGCAGTGGCTACTAATCTCAGTTGTCTAGATAGTATTCAAGCGCGCGGCTTTGCTGCCTACTGCGCACTGCCTACTGCCCACTGATTTTTATGTTCAGACCTTTCCAGCACATTCATTTTGTCGGCATCGGCGGCATTGGCATGTCGGGCATCGCCGAAGTGTTGGCGAACCTTGGTTTCCGTGTTTCCGGCTCTGATCAGAAAAAGTCCGAAGTCACAGCGCATCTTGAAGACCTGGGTGTGGAAGTAACTGAAGGTCATGCCGCGGAGAATGTTGGCGACGCTCATGTCGTGGTCCGCTCGACAGCGGTACGTGATGACAATCCGGAAATCACCGAAGCACGTCGCCAATCGATTCCCGTAATTCCGCGCGCCGAAATGCTCGCGGAGTTGATGCGCATGAAACCCTACACCGTCGCGTGCGCGGGTTCGCATGGCAAGACGACCACGACTTCGATGGTCGCAACGGTGCTGGGCACTGCAGGTTTAGATCCGACTTTTGTGGTGGGCGGCATCGTCCGCACCTATCGCGCGAACGCTCGCCTGGGGAAAAGCGAGTTGATGGTGGTCGAAGCTGATGAAAGCGATCGATCGTTTCTCATGCTGACGCCGATGATTGCGGTAGTGACGAACATCGATCGCGAGCACATGGATTACTACCACGACATGGACGACGTGCGGCGTTGCTTCACAGACTTTGTGAATAAAGTTCCTTTTTACGGCGCGGCCGTTCTCTGTCTCGACGATCCGCACGTGCAGGCGGTGATTCCGAACGTTGCGCGGCGTCGCATCACTTATGGTTTAAGCGCGCAAGCCGACATATCCGCCCACGACATCACTTACGATCAGTCGTTCGGATCCAGTTTTACGGTTTTGCGCGGCATCGATGTGCTGGGCAAAGTCAATTTGCACGTGCCGGGCAAGCACAACGTTTACAACTCGCTGGCGGCCATCGCTGTCGGGCTGGAATTGGATGTGCCGTTCGACACGATCGCGCATGCGCTCAGGGAATTTGCCGGAGCGGATCGGCGCTTTCAATTCAAAGGTGACGAAAAGGGCATCACGGTCGTCGATGACTACGGTCATCATCCGACCGAAATCAAAGCGACGTTAAGTGCGGCGCGCATGGGCGCCGCAAACCGTCGCATCGTGGTGCTGTTTCAGCCGCATCGCTACTCGCGCACCGCGGATCTGATGGACGAGTTCGCCAGCGCCTTCAATAACGCTGACGTAGTCCTGGTGACAGATATTTATGCCGCGAGCGAAACGCCGATCGAAGGGATCAATGCTGAGGTGCTGACCGGGCGAATAAAAAGCTACGGGCATAAGAACGCCGAGTACATTGGCGGTCTGGAAGGCGCGGCCGAGAGTCTCCGGAGCAACGTGCGCGAGGGCGATCTGGTGATCACTCTGGGTGCCGGTTCGGTGCATCGAGCAGGCGATCAGTTGTTGGCGCTCTTGCGGGAAGGTTAACACGTCAAGGGACCTATAAGTCCCATGTAGTATGAGTCCCATGATTGATGAGAAGGACGCAGTTATCGAATCGATCGCGACGCGGATTGGGGTGCTCGCTGAACGCGGCCGGCGGTTTGCCGACTTAACGAGTTTACGCGTAGGTGGCGCGATCGATTGGGTCCTATCACCAAAGAGTGAAGAGCAGGCCGCCGCGCTGGTCCATGATTTAGAGCAGCACGCGATTGCCTGGCGGCCTCTCGGATCGGGAAGCAACGTCCTGGCTGATGACGGGGCACATCATTATGTGATCGTGAGCCTGAAAGGCCTGAAAGCCGATCCGGTCTTCGCTGGAAATCGAGTCTCAGTCAGCGCCGGTTATTCGCTTCCGCGGCTGTGTATAGATGCCGCCCGCCAGGGACTTTCGGGAATTGAGGGGCTCAACGGAATTCCCGGCACGGTGGGCGGCGCCTTGTGGATGAACGCGGGCGCGTTTGGACAGGAGATCGGAACGGTCGTTGACACTGTGCGCGTGGCGCGCGGCGGCCGCGTTATCGAAGTTCCGGGAGCGGAAGTGCAATGGAATTACCGCCACACTTCATTTCGCGAAGGTGAGATGCTGCTGGGTGCGACGCTCTCTCTGCATCCTGATGATCCACAAAAGATTAGCGATCGAATGGAAAATGCCAAGAGCCAGCGAATGGAGACACAGCCGCATGGTGCCCGCTCAGCCGGTTGCTTTTTCAAGAACGCGCCGGCGAGCTCCGTGGGCACTGGAAAGATGATTGATGATTTGGGAATGAAGGGAACTCGTCGCGGTGGCGCCGTCGTTTCGCCTAAACACGCGAACTTCATCGTCACCGAAGGTGAAGATGCGAAAGCTGAAGACGCACTTGCCTTAGCCGAAGAGATTCGCGAACGCGTCAAGCGGGAACATGGAATTGATTTGGAATACGAAGTCGAGCTTTGGAGCAGCAAGTAGCGCAACTTGTTAAGTTGCGTTTTCTGTTAGTCGGGAATAACACGCAAGCTAACAGCTTGCGCTACATCGATTATGAAAGAACAAGTCGTCAAATCTCGCGGCGCGCGCCGTTCAGCTACGCAACAAAAGGGTTTCGTGCAACGGCCGGCGCGGCGCGATGGCGCACCGGCGGCGCGCTCAATAAATTTCTCACCCCGCGTGCTCTTCGCTTATGTGCCAAAGGCTCTGAAATTCGTGCTCGCGATCGTTATCCTGGTTACCTTGATCGTCGGCTATCGCGTGGCCGCATCTGCTGCGCTCTTCCAGGTCCAGAGTATCGACGTTACCGGAACGTCCAGAACGTCTGCGGATGAGATTTCCGGGCTGACGCGGCGCGCTACCGCGCGCACGGGCGTGTGGCGAGCAGACCTTGCCGCGATTAGCACCGAACTGAGTAGATTACCCGGAGTACGGCGCGCGGTTGTTACGCGCGTCTTACCGGATCGTTTGCGTGTCAGGGTCACTGAACGCCTGCCCATCGCCGTGGTTCGCACGTCTGCGGGGCACTTCGTCTGGGTAGATGATGAAGGCGTCATGCTGGGAGAAATGAAACCTGACGATCGCATGCCCGCGTTTTTCCTTCGCGGTTGGAACGAAGAAGGCGGCGAAGATGCCCGCAAAGAAAACGTCGAACGCATACAGAAGTACCTCGAGCTGGTTCATGATTGGGATACGGCTGGTCTTTCATCACGCGTTAGCGAAGTCACGTTGATCGATACGCGCGACGTTCGAGTGCAACTTGCGGGTAGTGATTCACAGATTGAAGTGAGACTTGGCTCGCAGGATCAGGGGGCGCGCTTACAAATCGCGCTCCAGGCTCTTGATACGTACAAACAAACGCCGCGGGGATCGTCGATCATCTCTGTTGACCTGCAGACGGGACGGGTGGTGATTGGCTTCAGCTCTGGAAATAAGTCGGCCACCGATCCTGCTCCACAGGCGCTGACGGAAAATGATGCGAAGCTGCAGAGTGCCGGCGCTGACACGCGCGTGGACCAGGCGGAGGGAACTGCGGCCCGCAAGAGTCAAAAGGAACCGGAGACGCGAAGAGCGTCCGCGCCGAAAGCGGCTGGACCAGCGCTGCGATTTCGCTAACGCGATCGATTGAATCTGAGCAGAGATTACTAATGGCTAAACGAACAAATCACACGATCGGCCTGGACATCGGCACCAGCAAGGTGACTTGCATCGTTGGCGGTCCGAGTGAAGAGGGCGTCCTCGAGGTCCTCGGCATCGGCGAATCAGAATCGCGCGGCCTGAGAAAGGGCGTGATCGTGAATCCCGACGCGGCCATCGAAGCAATTAAGCGAGCGGTCGAAGAAGCTGAGCGCATGAGCGGGGTGCAGGCCGAAGAGGTAACGATCAATCTTGCCGGTTCACACATCATGGGATTCAACGGCCAGGCGATCGTCGCCGTTGCCAGTCGCGACCGCGAGATCACCGCCGACGATGTGCGCCGCGCGATTGACTCAGCCTGTGCGATTCAACTTCCCGCGGGTCGTGAAATCGTGGATCGACTGCCACAGGAATTTATCGTCGACGACCAGGATGGAATCAACGATCCCGTAAGCATGACTGGCGCCCGTCTCGCCGTGAAAGTTCACATCGTAACCAGCCCGGTCACTGCGCGCCAGAACGCAATAAATGCCGTAAATAGGGCCGGTTTAATCGTTGCCGACATGATCCTTGAGCAGCTGGCGGCGGCCGAAGCGACGCTGACTGAAGACGACAAGGAATACGGTTCGGCGCTGGTCGATATCGGCGCGGAGACAACCGGACTGTGCGTCTATCAACGCGGTGCAGTGCAACACACGGCGGTTTTTCCGCTCGGTGGGTCGCACTTTACCAACGACATCGCTTTTGGTTTGCGCACGCCGATTCCGGAGGCTGAACGCATCAAGCGTTCAGTGGGCTGTGCTTCGAGCGCATCGTTGAGCGATGCCCAGCGGAGCGAGATGGTCGAGGTGCCTTCGGTTGGCGGCCGCGCGCCGCGGCAACTGTCGCGTCAGATTCTCTGCGACATTCTGCAACCGCGCGCCGAAGAAGTTTTGATGCACGTGTCTGACGAAATTCGTGACTCAGGTTGGAATCGTCAGTTATCGAGTGGCGTGGTTTTGACTGGGGGCGGCGCGTTGCTCGACGGCATGGTTGAGATCGCCGAACAGGTCTTTGACGCGCCGGTGCGTGTCGGTTATCCGGAGCGCGATCGCTTCGGAGGTTTGATCGAAGACATCCAGAGTCCGGCGTGGGCAGCGGCTGCGGGCCTGGCATTAGTCTCGCAACGCGCGCACGCGCTCGAGCAGCGATCTGGATCAGCAAAGCGTGGTGGAAGTGGACGCTTGACTCACTTCGTTTCGAAGTTTCGTAACCGTTTTAGTAGTAGTAATTTTTGACCAAGTGTTGTATGCTGGCCGCCCGTTGGCACAATATATTGTCCGCAAGATATAGAGGTCGATGGTCCAGCCAGCCCAAAATAAACGAAAAAGGCAGTGGACGCCTTCCAAGTTTGGAAGAGAGGAAAGAACGATGACACCTGAAGTACGCGAACCCGGCAAAGGCATTAATATTTTCATCGACGATGAACCTCCCATTACCGGAGCTCGCATAAAAGTGATTGGGGTGGGCGGTGGTGGCGGCAATGCAGTCAATCGCATGATCGACGCCGGAATTGAGGGAATTGAATTCGTAGTTGCGAACACCGACCTGCAAGCGCTCAAGCGTTCGCGAGCGTCAGTAAAGATTCAACTCGGCGGCCGTTTGACCAAAGGCCTCGGCGCCGGTGCGGATCCGGAAGTTGGTCGACAGGCAGCGCTGGAAGATACGGACAAGATCATCGAAGTGCTCGAAGGTGCTGACATGGTCTTTGTCACCACCGGCCTCGGCGGCGGCACCGGCACGGGAGGCGCGCCGATTGTCGCATCCCTGGCTACGGAGTTAGGTGCACTGACCGTCGCGGTAGTCACCAAGCCATTCAACTTTGAAGGACGCCGGCGTTTGCAGCAGGCCGAACACGGACTTAGCGAACTGCATGAATCGGTTGATACGGTTATCACGATTCCAAATGAACGATTGTTCAACGCCGTGGCGCAGACGGCATCCGTCACAGACGCGTTCAAGACTGCGGACGACGTGCTGCGGCAAGCGGTGCAGGGAATCAGCGATTTGATTACCGTGCCGGGATTCATCAATCTTGATTTTGCCGACGTGCGCACGATCATGCAGGGAATGGGTATGGCGTTGATGGGTACGGGCTACGCGCGTGGAGAAAATCGGGCCGTTGAAGCTACGCAGGAAGCAATCTCGTCACCCTTGTTAGAAGAAGCTTCGATCAAAGGGGCGCGCGGCGTGCTGATTAACATCACCGGCGGTCACGATCTGACGCTGTATGAGATTAACACCGCGGCCTCCATAGTTCGCGAAGAAGCTGACGAAGACGCGAACATAATTTTCGGACACGTCATCGATGACACCATGGCGGATGCAATGAAGATAACCGTCATCGCGACCGGCTTCCGTCACGAAACCGCGACGGCCACGCTGCCGACCGGAGTGCAAATGCCGCTGACGACGCCGCCGCGATACGCGCCGCGATCACCAGAGGAGTTTCCGGCGACGCACCACTCGAAACGAATCGACGATTTGGACGTGCCGACATTTATTAGAAAGAAAGCGGATTAATGATTGTTGTTTGAGGCTTGAAATGGCGACTGGAGCACAACCTTTCTGGTTGCTCCTATGTAGTACTGCACGAGGACGCTTGCGCTCGAGAACATCAAATTGCACTGCGACACTTCCGTGATTCTCACGCCGGACGTGGAAGATATTTTGTTGGATTTGAGCTTTGCGTTTTCCCCCTTAGTCGTGTAGCATGACGGCCAATCCCTGAAGTTACTTAATCTAACGGGTCAGTGAATATCTCTCCTCGGAAGGCTGCAGCCTGTGGCTTGCTATTTCTGACTGCACGGCTGAGTTGAACTCAGGGTTGGCCATTTTCTTTTTTCTTTTCATTTTGGAGGAATATTGTGAATCGCAAACTTATCAGGACGACGCTGGCAGACGTCAAAGCGAGGCGCGAGCAAGTGCAACAGCATCGGCCGAATGGCAGCGCGCCGTCCGGCATGGGCCAGCCGCGGCCCGGACAGCCGCCGCCGTCTTCGTCGCAGATGCGCAAGCGTCAGCCACCGGCAACCGAGACGCACGCCGAAATCTACTATTATAAGAAACAGATCGATGCTCATACGCCCATGGTCTTAGTGCTTGAAGATGGTGAAGAGATTGAAGGCACGATTGAGTGGTACGATCGCGGCGCGCTAAAAATTAATCGCCGGTCGGCGCCAAATCTGCTCGTGCTCAAGCGTCACATTAAATACATTTACAAAGCCGACGAGCGTATGCCGCAGATGACGCGCATCGAAGACAACTCGCCTCACGCCACTGAATCTTAATCTTCGCGGGCGCGACGTTGCTCGAGTCGCGCCGGCGGATTTGCCTAATGGATACTCTGGAGCAGGATTCTGCTGAGTTTGTGCCGGCGCTTCCCCGCGTCGGCATTACTATGGGAGACCCTGCCGGAATCGGTCCCGAAGTTGTCCTCAAAGCTGTTGCTGAAGAAGAAGTACGCGCAGTTTGCCAGCCTGTGATAATCGGCGACGCTCAGCTTCTTGCTCACACCGCGCGTACGCTCGACCTACAGTGCGGTTACGAGATCGTGCGACATGATGAGGAACTGCCGAGGCGATCTAGGGACCCGATAATTTTTCACCTCAACAACATTCAGGGTAACGTCGAGCCGGGAATCGAATCTGGCTCGGCTGGAAAGGCGGCGGGCGGCTACATCGAAGCCGCCGTCCAACTTTGTGCGGCCGGAAGCATCGACGCGATCGCGACGGCCCCAATCAATAAGCGGGCATTGTTTCTCGGGGGGTACAGCTTCCCGGGCCACACAGAGTTTCTCGCACATCTGACGAGCACCGACGATTACGCGATGGGGTTTGTGGCCGCGAACCTGCGCGTGGTTCTGATCTCTACTCACGTGCCTTTGTCGCAGGCGATCGGGCTGGTAAGGCGAGAGCGGTTTGAGAAAACTATTCGCCTGGCCCATCACGAGCTGCAACGTTGGGGGATCGAGAATCCACGCATTGCCGCCGCTGCGCTGAACCCGCACGGAGCTGAGGGAGGATTGTTCGGGATTGAAGAAGCATCCGAAATTCTACCGGCGGTCGAGAGCTGCAAAGTCATAGATCGGATTAACGTCAGCGGTCCCTACTCTGCCGACACGGTTTTCCTGCGCGCGTCGCGCGGCGAGTTTGATGCGGTCATCGCGTGCTATCATGACCAGGCAATGATTCCGGTTAAGTGCCTGTCTTTCGGGGAAGCCGTGAACGTCACTTTGGGTTTGCCGTTCATCCGCACCTCAGTCGATCACGGCACTGCGTTTGACATCGCGGGTAAGGGAATCGCTGAACACTCAAGCATGGTTGCGGCAATTAAGCTCGCGGCGGATCTCTCCCTGAGATCGGGCGAGAGCGCTCGTGCGGTCGAGGCGGTGTAATTCATCAATTGAGCGACACTAACTTAAAAGGACGGGTGCTGGTTGCTGATGACGATCCGGCCATCCTGCGCCTGGTGACCACGATCCTGGAAAAGGAAGGCTTCACGGTAGTCGGTACGCGCGACGGAAAGGAAGCTTACAAAGCGCTGCAGGAGCATTCGGATATCACCGCTGCGGTTTTCGACGTCGTCATGCCGCACATCTCCGGACCGGAGTTGGTGCGCTACATGAGGACCGAAAAACGCTTTAATAACATTCCGGTGATGATGATGACTGCCGAGCAGGATCCAAAACTATCGCGCGATAGCTTCGCCGCCGGCGCCGTGGTGTTTCTTCCCAAGCCATTTACGACGGCCCAGCTTCAGACGATGCTGCGCATGTTGATCGGCAGAGCGAAGGGCTGATTCTGTCAGAAGCTGCGCGTAAGCTAAGGGCCGCTTCGAACAGAAACCGCCCGGTTATTGAAAAGCTTGCAATCCCAATTGCCCTCGCTCACACTCGGGCTTCTGAAACGAGGAGATCAAATTATGTCAAAGCGAAATCTACTGATTACTTCGTTGATAATTCTTGTGGTCATGTGCGGAATTGTCATCACGACGACGCGTGCGGCCGGCGATCTGACTCCAAGGGAAGCGCGCCGTCTGATTGCACGGTTGGCTGGAATTCAATTGCCCTCTGACGCTGTCCGCGTCAAAGAAGTGTCGGCGACGGGGAACTCTGCGACAGTAGTGGCCCAGGTCGAAACGGCGTTCCGGTTTGATAAGGGTGGCGACGGGAAATGGCGGGTCGCGGAAATTCGCACGGGTGATCGTCGCTGGGAAGATATCGACATGCTGGTTAAAGCTTTGAACGTCGAGAAGACCGCGCGGGCGCGCGCCGAACTGGAATCGATCGCGACCGCGCTCGAATCATTTCGCCGGGAGCGCGGATCTTATCCCGAATCAAAGAGCGAAGCGGCACTGATCGACAATCTCAACCCGCATTATCTCGCGCGCGTGATTCGCGTCGATCCCTGGCACCAGCCTTACGAATACGAAGGAACGAGCACGTCATACGTTCTGCGCTCGGCGGGGCCAGATGAAAAGGTAAATACGCCGGATGATGTGATCATCAGCAAGTAGCTTCTGCGGAAGCTTTCACAAAGTTGTATCCCGGTTATTAATCGATTCGGTAGATATTGATCACCCGATGAGACGGAAGATACTTCCACTGGCGGGAGCGGCTGTTCTGGTTGTCGCAATTCTCTTTCTTGTTAATCGATTTGTCTTTTCGTGGGGTGGACTTCTCCTTAGCACGGTCAACCTATGTAAATACAAGTCGGTTGCTGTCCCGAGGGGAAATGGGGCCAATACGGAATTGGCCCAGTCGTACCAGCTTCATGAAATTGCGGCGGCGATGAAAGCCAAGGGCAATTATGATGTTAACGAGCGGGCAAGTGGCGGGCAGGGGCTTGTTATCTCGCGCATATTCAATGGCGTTAACTACAACATCATTTTCGACACGTTCAAGAAGTCTGAGTTTAACTTGAACACATATAACTTTCGCGGATATTCAGGTGGCCTCGTCACCGGCGGAGAGAAATGCACAACTGCAAGCTATTCGATTGAGAGAAAGGTTTACCAGATGATTGATGATATGCCTTTGAACTCGGCGCAAAGAAAAGAGCTTAAGGGAAATGTTCGAGTAATTAATGTCGCAAACTTTCGCATCATTTTCTAGCTATTATTTGTCCGGCTGATTGAGAACGTCTCTGCACTTGATCCCATAAGAACTTCGCCCCCACGATCTTCAGATTTCCATCAAATCCTTGCCGATAATAATCCGTCCGTGGAAGTGTTTCCGCACGCCTTCCGACCATTGCTCATCTGTGATCGATGGATCGTCGCCCGGAACGAAATGCGTCAGCACCAAAGTCTTCACCTCCGCTTGCGCTGCAATGCGCCCAACATCTTCGGTCGAAGTGTGAGCCGCCTGTAAATGCTCGCGCAGTCGCGTCGATCCCGGGTTCTGCTTGATTAACTTTTCGATGGCCGGTAGATACATGGCTTCATGAATTAGCACGTCAGCGCCTTTGGCAAATTCCGCCAACTCCGGAGCATATGCAGTGTCGCCGGATATCACGACGGAACGATCCTTCGCGTCGAAGCGGTAAGCATACGATTGGATGATGGGCGGATGACGAGTCCGACACGAAGTGGCCTTCACATCTTCGGTTTGCATGACCGCGCCCGCTCGATCGAATTCCCGGACCGTTAATAACTTCCGCGGATCAGTCATGCCTTCATCAACGATTCTCGTGTCGATGTCGAACTTCATGTAGCTGAAAAAATCACGCGTCATCTTCTTGAGCCCGACTGGTCCATAAGCATCGACACGTGGAGATTGCTTCGCCACCCACGCGTTATAAAACAACCCGCCAAACTCCAAATCATGGTCCGAATGCAGGTGCGTGATGAAGATATAGCGCAGCCGTTCGAGCCCCACGCCCGCTTTTATCAATTGGCGCGAAACGCCATAGCCACAATCGATTACATAAGGAACGTTATTGATAAGAAGTAGCGTTGAAGGATTACTGCGGCCGTTTGTGCCAAGGGTCGGGCCGCCTTTTGTGCCCAGCAGAATTATCCGAGTTCCAGTCTTGTCCTGGCTGTAAGTGATCTTTGGAAAGAGATGGGCCGAAACCGCGAGAGTCGCAGTGCCGATGAGAAACTGTCTGCGATTAGTAGTTAGATGCATTCACGCTCGCACTCAGCCCTGCTGCGGCTGGCCGATCATGTAGCAAAGCCCATCGGGTGCAACTACAAAGAAAACTCTGGACGTCGAATCGCCGTGCCGGTTCGTCCGGAGATCGCTCTCACTCGGTCGCTCTCCCTTGATTTCTGCGAAGGCCGCTTCCACATCGTCGACTTCAAAGTAACAACCTTCCTGCGTCGGATCCCCACCGTTCTCTGCCAGACCGATTTGAATTTCGTCGCGCGCGAGAATGACCGATTTGTAGGGCGCCTCGTGTTTCGAGACGACGCGAAAACCAAAGGTCCCTTCGTAATAAGGAATCGCCGCGTCAACATCAGCGACCGGTAGGTTCATTGCGTCGTCGGCGTAAGGTACGGCGCATTTGAAGATGGGTTTGGATTCGGTACTCATTTTTCGGGTCGCCATCTCCATGAAGGACCGACTCTACGGCGCCACTCGTACGCACAACTGGGACCGCCATCTTTATCTGTGCCCGGAACGTTCGCGACGAGTATTCGCTTGGAGTTGACCATGTCCCAGGCGATATCACAGAGCGGCACTTTCAATCTACGACTCCATTGCGTCTTTGTCTGGCCCGCATAAGTGCCAATGTCGATATAAAAGAATCGTTCGCCGGCTGCTCCCTGGACGATGGGCCCCGCGAAATCCGGCGCGCCATCTTTGCCGGTCTTGACTGTCACGTTGAATTCGAAGCTGAGGTCATGCCCAGCCGATCGTTGCTTGTGAACGACCTGATAGGAGCTGCCACGACCCTCCTGCACCCCGAAATCAACACCCGCGGTTGGTTTTTCAAGGACCAGCTTCAAGGTGAGTTCGCGTGGCCGATCGATGTCGCGTTTCATTCTTCTTCGTCTTCTTCCAACCCGGGCCCTACGCGAAATGTATGTCCATCGGGATGGCGTAAGTGAAACTCGCGCACGCTCCAGGGCTCATCGGTGGGTGGCATGGTGACTGTCATTCCATTTTGGAGCGCGAGCTTGTGGGCCTCATCAACTGCTGCCGGTGATTCCAACCACCAACTCATCCAAACGCCGCCGGTCTCATCGTCGCCGACGAATTGTGGCATTGGTCCGCCGCGCGATCCTTGCCCACCCTGACAAAGAAAGATCTGCGATTTGCCGCTGCCCACGGCGCCGAACGTTGGCGGCCCATCTTCATCTGGAGACCAGTCCCAGGCTTTCTCCCAACCAAGTTTTGCAAACCACTCAAAAGTCTGGACGATGTTCGAGACGTTAAGTATTGGAGTTAGTCCTTCGATCTTCATATTTGTTACCCGGGTTTATTTGCCGGCCGTTGGAAAATGCGAAGCGCCTATCGTTTGTGTTTAGGTTTCTGAGACTCTGGACCCAACGTAATGTAGGTCACCGCGTCCCACGCGTTGTGAATTCCGATGAACAAAAGTAGCAACGCGATCGCTCCGATCGCAAAGAGCGTTTCCTGGGGATAGCCCGGAAGCAGTGCGGCCGAAATCACGAGCACCGCGTATGCGAAGATCGGAAGCACCGCGTGCCAGAGCCAATCTTCGAATACCGGACGATAGCCGGTCTGTTGTCTGGCGCGCTTTAGCGTTATTAGTCCGTAAACTACGCCCGCAACGCCACATGCGCCGAGCGCAAAAGCCAGCCTCGTGAGTCCGTGCCAGGGCGCGCTCACCAGCGCAGACATGAGCAGCACACCGCAGAAATGCACGATCGTCGGCGTGCCAAACGCGCTGATTTCTCTGAGCG
>Ga0193730_1000051_pt1 | contig 42028 bp, 44 predicted proteins | sample U1a1metaG_FD_144919 | JGI IMG/M metagenome (GOLD analysis project Ga0193730, IMG submission 144919) | Soil microbial communities from a riparian zone of the East river system, Colorado, United States - U1a1 | ecosystem: Environmental > Terrestrial > Soil > Riparian zone | place: USA: East River...
CGGCTCGAAGCTGCCGATCGTCTACGACGAGTACGGCGTCGACTCCCAGATTCCCGACGGCAAGCGCCGCTTCTACGGTGGCCGCGAGCCGGCGACGACCAAGCCGGTGAGCGAAGGCGTGCAGGCGGCGTACTACCGCACGGCGCTCGAGATGGCTGCCTGCCAGCCAACCGTTCGTGGGTTCCTGATCTTCCACGTCACCGACGAGAACGACTACAACCGGTGGCAGTCGGGGGTCTACTACGTGGACGGGACGCCGAAATCCACCAGGGCCTTCGTCAAGCAGACGATGAGCGAGATTCGCGCCGGTGCGTACGAATGTGCCGAGCCTCCGGTCGGCACGGGAACCGGCGGCTGGTCGCTCGCGACACCGGCGGACATCGCGGCTGCCGACCAGCTCCCCACAGGCCTCGGCGGGTGGATTCTCGTGAACGCCTCCTCGGGCTAGCATTTCCCAGATGGAAGGCCAGTACGTCGCGTACAGCTTCTTTCGGGTCGACCCGGCCTGGCGCCGGCTTCCGATCGAAGAGCGCGCGGCGGGTAAGGATGCCTTCGCCGAGGTGATCGAGGACTGGGCGGGGCGCATGGACGCGCTGCGTGCGTACACCGTCACCGGCGTTCGCCCCGACTCGGACTTCTTCCTCTGGAAGATCACGCAGCGCTACGAGGACCTCGGCGAGGTCGGCGCGGCGCTCAACGGGACGCCTCTTGCCGGCTGGCTGGAGACGCCGTACTCCTACCTTGCGACGACGAAGGCTTCCGAGTACACGAAGGCGCGCCGTCCGCGCAAGGTCGTGCCGAAAGGCTCGCCCTACCTGGTCGTGTACCCGTTCGTGAAGCTGCGGCCGTGGTACGCCTTGCCGCCCGAGGATCGCCAGCGCGCGATGGAGGAGCACATGCGCGTCGGAGCGGAGTTCGCGACGATCCACAACCACACGACCTATTCGTTCGGAATCGACGACCAGGAGTTCATGACGGCGTTCGAGTGCGATGAGCCGGCTGACTTCATGCACCTGATGCTCACGCTGCGCGAGAGCGAAGCGTCCCGTTACACGGAACGCGACACACCGATCTTTGTCGGCCAGCACGTCGACATCCGTGCGGCGCTTGACGCACTGGACGGCGCCGGCGCGCGCGTCGGCGCGTAAACTCGCTTCGACGGGCGATGGGGCTCGCCTAGAACCGCCGATCCGGCTGATGGCTCCTATGGACGAAGGGAGCCGAACGTGCCCGTCTTTCTCACTGTCGCCCTTGCCGGCGCCGCCGGAGCGGCCGCTCGCTACGGCCTCGACAGGCTCTTCTCACGCGACGCTCATCACGTTCCGTGGGTCACGTTTGCCATCAACGTCGGCGGATCCTTCGTGCTCGGAGCCGTGGTCTCGACTCTCGACGCTCATCCGCATCCAGCCTTACGCCCTGCGATCACGATCGGCTTCCTGGGCGCGTTCACGACGTTCTCGACGCTTTCGCTCGAGACCTTTCGGCTCGTCGATCGCGGTCATCTCGTCGTGGCGTGTGCCTACTCGCTCGGCAGCCTGGCGGCCGGACTGTCCGCACTCACTGCGGGCGTGCTCCTTGCCCGTTCGCTCTAGCTCGTGCCGGCGGCGAGGTCGCGCCAGCGCTTGAGGTGGCGCAGGCCGATCGCGGCCGGAAGCAGCGGCAGCCAGAGGTTGAAGATCCGGTAGGTGCAGACCGCGAGCACCGCCTTCGCGAGCGGGATCCCCGTCCACGCCAGGGCGAAGGAGACGAGCGCCTCGACCGACCCGGCACCGCCGAGGGGCAGGGTGCGCCGGGTCAATGCGTAGCCGGTCGCGTAGCCGATGATGAGCGCCGCGATGTCCGGCGAATCGTGAAAGACACGGAGGCAGGCCCAGAGACAGCCGACGTCGCCGACCCAGTAGAGCGTCGTGCCCAGGAACGCCCCTCCGTGCACGGCTCCCTGCGACGCAAGCTGCTTGAGCATCTGAACGGCGTCGAGTCCGTGCCCCAGGGCCGCTCTCCACCTACCTTCGGTGCCGACACGGTTGCGCCGGGCCAATATGGCGAAGGCAGCGGCGAAGCCCAGTGGTACCGCAATCGCCCACGGCAGTGTGAATCCGAGGCTTGGGTGCGTCGCGCCGCGGGCGAGCAGGATCACGGCGGCGAGCGCAGCAGCGGGTGCAAGGACGGCGTACTCGAGGACCCCGAGGCCGAGCACGCGTGCGCGCGCCTCGCGTGGCGGGAGCCCGGCGGTCTCGAGCGCATGCCGGTCCACGACGAAGCCGCCGCGGATGACGAACGCGCCGAATCCCGCAGCAACGATCGCACCGGCCCGCGCAAGGCCGAGTCGTGGTCCCCCCTCGAGCCGCGCGACCTCGCGGTAGGCGACGACGTACCCGAAGTAGGCCGCCAGCTCCATGCCGAAGGCCACCGGGAGCCAGATCGGGTTGATGTGGTGCAGCTCGTGCACGACCCTGCCGAAGCCGGCGGCCCAGGCGATCCCGACCGCCGCGCCGAGCGCGAGGGCGGCGCCGATGCCGACGAGCAGCGCGTGCTGCGCGGCGTTTCGCTCGAGATGCGGAGCAGGCCGGAGAAGGCGCCTGAGGGTCATCGGTGTCGCATCGGCCGTTCCGAGCAGCCTCCTGAGCTAAGAGTACGAATGACGACCGCGCCAGATCCGGAACATCGCGTAACCCGCTCCAGCGATGACTCCGATGAACCCGAGCTGTTCGTAGCCGGGCAGCCCGCGCCAGAAATAGAGGCCGATCGCGGTGACGATCAGGACTGCCGACCCGTAGAAGACGACCCGCTCGCGCGTCGACCAGGTTTCGATCTCGCTGCGCCGGTCCCGCCACATGAGATAGACGAAGAACGCGACCGCGAGGAAGAACGCGATCCGGAGGAGCGCGGCGATCGCCAGCAGCGCCGTGTACTGGTTGAGGACGACCACGACGAGCGCGATCAGCCCGATGATCAGAAATCCACGGAGCGTCGGCCGGTCGGAAAAGAACTTGCCCAACTCAGGCGGTCATGTAGGCGCGGACTGCGAGCACGGCTGCAAACAGGGTAGCTCCGGCAAACCAGGCCAGCCGGCGGGGCGGATCGGGTGGCGCATAGAACCACGGCCAGGCCACTGTGAGCACCGCGAGGCTCCCGTACATGTAATGCGTTCCCTTGTCCGCATGACGGTGATTCGCGAGCAGCAGCAGGCCGACGGCGAACTGCGCGACGATCAGGGTCTGGGCGAGGGCAAGTGCATGGGCGACGAGCCCACCGGCATTCCCTCGCCGCCGGTAGGCGATCAGCGCGAGCACGGCCGAGAGCACGCAAACCGCGATCACCAGGAATGCGAGCAGGTGATGCACCGTTAGCATCGCGAGCGCACCCTACAGAGAGGATCTGTCGTGATCGAGGAAGGCAAACCCGCCCCCGACTTCGAGCTCCAGAGTGACACCGGCGAGACCGTGAAGCTCTCCGACCTACAGGGCCGCCCGGTCGTCCTGTACTTCTATCCCAAGGACGACACGCCCGGATGCACGGTCGAGGCCTGCGAGTTCAGGGACGCCTACGACGTGTTCCGCGAGCGCGGCGCGGAGATCCTCGGCGTGAGCCCGGACGACGTCGCCTCGCACGGGAAGTTCAAGTCGAAGTACGAGCTGCCGTTCACGTTGCTCGCCGATCCCGAGCACGAGGTGGCCGAGAAGTACGGCGTCTGGGGCGAGCGAAACTCCTACGGCAAGAAGAGCATGGGCATCAAGCGCTCAACGTTCATCATCGACTCGGACGGAAACGTCGCCAGGGCGATGATGGGGATCAAGCCCGCGGGCCACGCTTCGGAGGTGCTCGACTCCCTCAACTGACAAATTCACCCGGCGGAGGGACGGACTGTCCCTCGGTCGGGTGATCCCAGCCGACCGCCGGGATGGAACGCTCGGTAGGCGGCCCGCATGCAGCTTCGCCTCTCCGACCCGAGCTACACGGACCGTCTGGCGAACTTCCTGCGGAGTCTGGGCCAGGCGGCGATCGTGGCCGGGCCGGGGCAGCTCGAAGTCGACCTTTCACCGACGGGCGCGACGCCTGCGGAGCTCGAGATCTACCTGCGCGTCTGGCGCGTGCTTTATCCGGACGCCGAGGTCCAGCTCGGCGGTGACGACGACGGCAATGACGACCCGGTGCCGGCGGCATAAGGACGGACCGCGCCGACGTACGCGAGCGCGTACCGCGCCTCGAACAGACTCGAGACTTTCACGACGTCGCCGGTATGCGGCGCCTGGATGAACGAGCCGTTGCCGATGTACATGCCCTCGTGTTGCGGAACACCGGCCGAGTTCGCACGGAAGAACACGAGATCCCCCGGCTGAAGCTGATCGCGAGGGACGCGGAGGCCCGCGTAATACTGGAACCCCGTGTAATGACCCAGCTTGATCCCGAGCTGGCCGTACACGTACATCGTGAGCCCGGAGCAGTCGAATCCCGCGGGCGAATCGCCGCCCCAGACGTACGGCACCCCGAGGAAGCGATACGCAAGCGCGACCGCCTGTCCCCCGAGCGTGGCGTTCGAGGGCAGGATCTCCGGCTCGAGAAACGTCGGCACGCCTGACATCGATGCCTGTGCGGCCGGCAGCTGCGGCAGGCCGAGCACTGCGGCAGCGCGGCTCGTCGCGGAGTCCGGGTGCGCTGCGCGGGCGAGGCCGACGAGAAGCTGCGTTCCGGGGGCCAGCCCAAGCGACGGGTCGGAGACGAATGCGCGCAGCGCCACGAGGCCTGAGCCCGTGCGTCCCGGCGACACCGCCTCCTGCAGCGCGACGATGTAGCTACCACCGTGGAGCGGGATGATCGCGTTCGGGCCGACGACGTAGCTCGTCCCGTCGACGACGAGGCCTTCGACCCTCGCTCCGGCGAGGCCACGGGCGGGAACCACAAGCCGGCGCACGGTGACGCGGCCGTTGAACATCGAGACGTCCTGAAGGACGACGCGGGCGGCGGTGGCCTGCGACGAGCCGATCCGAAGGACGGAGCCGTCAGCGGGATAGGCGTAGGCCCCCGCTCCCGCCTTGCCGATCAGGGTGCCATCCGCGGAGCGCACCTCGGCGGGCCCGAGCGTCCCGGCAGCCGCAGCCGGCGCCGCGAAGACGAGCAGTACCGCAGCCACCCCCAGTCCCCGACGAAGCATCGAGGCTCCGAGTCTACTCGCGTCCCTGGCGGCCGGCAGTACCGGGGGCAGGACCGAGAGCAGGGTTTTGCCCCCGAGCGAGTCTCCTTAGACGAGGGACGAGCCCCTGACGGCAAACAAGCAGGGCGCAACTGCGGCGAAGCGCCCCGCTTGGACAGGGCTCGCCCCTCGACTTTCTTTCGATCCGTGGCCGTGGAGTCCTGGAACTCAATCCTCGGCCGAATTCACGACGCGTCTGGCTATGCGGATGAGAGGACTTGAACCTCCACGAGCTTGCGCCCACACGGACCTGAACCGTGCGCGTCTACCAATTCCGCCACATCCGCCCGACTTAACAGTTTAGCCGTACCATTTTCGACCTGAAGAGGGGTCTCCTGATCTGCGGTCTGGCGAGTCTGGCGCTCGCCTCGTCGGCACATGCCGGCAACGTCGAGGTGCTCGTCACCCTGAAGCAGCCTGCGCTGGCCGAGGTCTTCGCACAACGGAGCACGCTGGCCTACTCCTCGTTCGCGCGGCCGCACCGCCTGCTGCTCGGCGCGCCGGCGAGCAGGGACTACCTCGGGCGCCTCGATCGTGCGCAGCGTGTCGTGCAGGCGCGGATTCGCGCCTCGATTCCCAGCGCCCACGTTCGCTGGCGCTACGGCGTTGTTCTCAACGGCTTCGCGGTCGTCGTGCCCAGCAGCCGGGTTTCGACGATCGCCCGCATAACCGGGGTCGCGCACGTGTGGCCGAGTGTGACCTACCACACGCTGCTCGACAGGACGCCAGAGCTCATCAGTGCGCCCCAGGTCTGGGGGCCGACGCTCGCTACCGCAGGACAGGGCATGAAGATCGCGATCGTCGACGACGGCATCGACCAGACGCATCCGTTCTTCGCGCCCACGGGTTTTTCATATCCCGCGGGCTTTCCGAAAGGTCAAACGGCCTATACGACACCGAAGGTGATCGTCGCGCGAGCCTTCGCGCCGGCGACACCCGTATACAAAAACGCGCGGCTGCCGTTCGATCCCGAGCTCTCCGATCACGGAACGCATGTGGCCGGGATCGCAGCCGGTGACAACAACACGGCGACGCGGACCGGCGTGCGTCTTTCCGGCATTGCCCCTCGAGCCTATCTCGGGAACTACAAGGCCCTCGGCATCCCGAGCCAGTTCGGTGCGAACGGCAATTCTCCCGAGCTCGCCGCTGCGATCGAAGCTGCGGTCCGCGACGGCATGGACGTGATCAACCTCTCGCTCGGGGAAACGGAGATCGACCCGCGCCGCGACGCCGTGGTCAATGCGCTCAACGCCGCCGCGGACGCCGGCGTCGTTGCGGCGGTTTCGGCAGGCAACGACTTCGACCAGTACGGCTATGGGACGATCACGTCACCGGCCAACGCGGCCAAGGTGATCTCGGTCGCCGCATCAAGCGGTGGGCATGGCAGTCCCGATGTGGATCACATCGCGAGCTTCTCCTCCGCCGGCCCGACGCCCTATTCGCTGACGTTCAAGCCGGACGTCACCGCCCCAGGCGAGGACGTCGCGTCGGCCGCGCCCGGCGGCAGCTACGTCGAGCTCAGTGGAACGAGCATGTCGGCACCGCACGTCGCGGGAGCGGCGGCCGTGCTGCGCCAGCGGCATCCGACCTGGACGCCGGAAAATGTGAGATCGGCACTGGCGCTGACAGGCGATCCGGTGCACAACGGGAGCACGTTCGAGGTCAACCCACTTCGTGAGGGCGGCGGGCGGATCGATCTCGTCAAGGCCGACGAGCCGCTCGTGTTCTCCAGTCGGACCGCGTTGACGTTCGGCTTGCTCAAGCCCGGCTCACGCGCAACGCGCAGCCTGACGCTGTCGGATGCGGGCGGCGGCGCCGGTAGCTGGAGCGTCGGTTTCAGCAATGGAGCCGCTCCGGTCTCGGCCCCCACGCAAGTGACCGTGCCGGGCGTGCTCCCAGTAACGGTGAACGTGCCACGTGGCACGCATGAAGGCGACGTCACCGGCTTCGTCGTCCTCACCCGCAGCGGCGTGCGCCGGCGGATCGCGCTCTGGTTCCGAACCGAGCGGCCGAAGCTCCGGCTCGACCGGCGCACGTCCCTCGCGAGAACAGGGAACTACTCCGGCAACACGTCCCGCGGCGCCTCCCGCGTCACGTCGTACCGATACCCCGACGTCCTGCCGGGCCACGCGCCGTTTCCCGTCCGCCTCACGGGTCGCGAAGTCGTGTATCGCGTGCAGATTCGGCGCCGGATAGCGAACCTCGGGGTGGCGGTCACGTCGCGCGATCGGGGCGTCAAGGTCGAGCCGCGCGTGGTGAGGGCGGGCGACGAGAACCGGCTCGCCGGCTACACGGCGCTGCCCTACGACCAGAATCCCTACCGCGCCAGCTACGGGCGCCACCGCCTCGTCGCCGGCGTCGCTCTCCCCGGCCCCGGCACCTACGACATCGTCTTCGACACCCCGGCAGGGGGCAGGACGGGTGGATTTCGATTCCGCTTCTGGCTCGGTGACGCGACTCCGCCGTCCGCGCGGGTCCTCGGGGTGCATGGTCGCTTTCTCGAGCTGGCGGTGAGCGACGGCGGCTCCGGCGTCGATCCGGAGTCGCTACAAGCTCACATCGACGAAGACTTCGTGCCGGTCTCGTATCACGCGGGACGGGTGCGAGTGCCACTCTCGGGGATCTCCGCCGGCCGGCATGCGCTGACCTTCTCCGTCGCCGACTACCAGGAGACGAAGAACATGGAAAACGTTCCGCGCATCCTCCCCAACACGCGGACGCTGCGGACCTCGTTCGTGATCCGCTAGCGCTTCCGGTCTGTCTCTTCGATCGTCGGCAGCTGGTCGAGGTCTCGCTCGACGCTCGCAGCGAACTCTTCGGTCTCGGTCCGGAGCAGCTTCAGCTGACTCTTGCGGTGCGTGCGTTCGCGCCGCTGCCTTGCCTCGCTGCCGAACCGCGCCGAAACCCTCGGCCACTCAGCGCCGAGTACCGCCGCGACGGTGCCGATCAGCAGGGCGATCATCAACCAGCCCACGGGCCCATTCTACCCGCCGTCGGCCGGTGCCAGCACCCGGCCGGCATGACCTGCTCGTCGTCGTGCGCTAAACCCGGGAGCGGCTCGAGCCGATACGAGGCACATGACCGGGCAGCTCCTCGTCCCTTACATGGTCCTGTGGGCCGCGCTCATGCGGGCGTTGCTCGTGCGGGCCAAGATCGCCCCGCCGATGTGCGCCCGTTGCGGCCTCAAGCTCGAGCGCTCCCAGCTCGGCGAAGCGGTCTGTCGCTGCGGGCACTAGTACTTCTCGGCTGAACCGCAAGGCTACGATCTCGCTGTGAGGGAGATCCTCCAGGAGCTCGAGCGCTGGCGCGCAGCCGGGGAGCGAATCGCCGTGGCGACCGTCGTCGCAACGCGCCGCTCCGCCCCACGGCCCATCGGCTCGAAGCTCGCCGTGTCCGAGAGCGGAGAGCTCGCAGGCTCCGTCTCCGGCGGCTGCGTCGAGAGTGAGGTCGTCGAGGCAGGCCGAGAGGTGCTCGCCGGCGGCGAGCCCAGGCTGCTCACCTTCGGGATCTCCGACGACCTTGCGCTGAGCGTCGGGCTCCCCTGTGGAGGCGAGATCGACGTCTGGGTGTCCGAGCCCGATCCTGAGCTCCTCGGCCGCCTCGCCGATGTCACACGTGAGGAACGCCGAGCAGTCGCATTCACGGACCTCGACGACGGAACCGAACGGCTCGTCCCGGACGGCGACGATCCGGTTGCGGACGACCTGATTCGAGGCGGTCACAGCAAGGTTGTCGAGCTGCACGGCAGGCGGGTCTTCGCCGACGTCTTCGGGCCACCACCGCGACTGCTCGTCTACGGCGCCGTCGACACTGCCGACGCGCTCTGCGCCGCGGCACGCGGTCTCGGCTGGCACACGATCGTCGCAGATGCGCGCGGACGCTTCGCGACCCCGGAACGGCTCCCGCATGCGCACGAGGTGATCGTTGCGTGGCCGGAAGAGACGCTCGCGCAGGTGCAGCCGGATCACGCCACGGCGGTCGTCGTCCTCACCCACGACGACAAGTTCGACATTCCGATGCTCATCGGCACGCTGACGACCGACGCCTACTACATCGGCGCCCTCGGCTCGCGTCGTAACCAGGAGCGACGCCGCGGGCTCCTGCTCGAGGCGGGAGTCGACGAGTCTGCGCTCGACCGGATCTCCGGTCCGGCCGGTCTCGACATCGGGGCTCACACGCCGGCCGAGACGGCGATCTCCATGCTGGCGGAGATCATGGCCATGCGGGCCGGCCGCGACGGCGGCCGGCTCAGAGAGTCGTCCGGTCGCATTCACGCCGAAGTCGGCTGAAAGCAGTCTAGGGCCGGGTCTCGCCGGCCTCGTAGATTCGCATCGGCAATCCCGCGAGCGGCTCACCGCCGTCTGCGGTCACGAGCCAGGTGTCCTGCATGTAGAGACAGTCCTGTCCGTTGTCGGCGATGACATGCGGGTGCATCGAGAAGACCATGTTCTCGCGCAGCTCGGTCTCGATCGCTTCGCCGATCTTCGGATGCTCGATCATCGTCATCCCGATCGAGTGACCGGTGACGTGTCCGAGGTGGTAGCCGCGATCGGTGAAGCCTTGCGAGACCGCGCGGTGCACGTCATGAGAGGTCGCACCCGGCCTGAGAGCTGTCTTGGCCGCCTCGAAATACTCTTCGTAGGCTTCGACCATCCTGCTCACTTCGGCGTTCGGCTTACCGATCGAACGCGACACCTCGACCCAGTGGCCGCCCGGCCCGGCGATCTCGAGTGACGGGATGCAGAACTCGCCCAGCACCGTGCTCTTCCGCGCGATCGCGAACTCCGCGCCGACGAGCACCATGTTCATCGTCAGGCGGCCGCAGCCTTCCTCGACGAAGAGCTTCTCCGCCGGAGCGAGAACCTCCGCTGCTGTCTTCCCCGGTGCGTAGGCCTCGAGGAAGGCCCAGAATCCCTCGGTGTTGATCCGCACCGAATCGCGCACGGATTCGAGCTCGTTCTCGCTCTTCACCGCGCGCGCCAGATCGAACTCGACATCGAACGGGACGAACTCGACCCGCAGGTGCGTCCCTTCGAAATCGCGGACTGCCATCACGTAGTCCAGCCCATAGACCCCGACCCGCTGTCCGGCCAGCCGCTCGCCGATGTACTGGCCGGGCCGCTCCGCGAAGACCTGGTCCTCGATCCACGACGTTGCGTGCTCGCCGACGTAGCGGGCCTCTGCCGGGAACACGATGGTCGAGTCTCCTTCACGCGGCAGGATCACGTACGCGTAGCGATGGACGATCACGAAGCCGGACATGTACGTGACGGCGCCCTCGAAGCCGGTGTACTCGGAGCCGCAGACGACAACGGCATCGAGGTGCTGCTCGGCCATCGCCTCGCGGATGGCGCTGTAGCGCCGTTCGATCTCGGCCGGGCTCACCACGATTGCTCCAACCCTTTCACGAGCGCCCAGATCGCGCGATTCAGCGGTGTCGGGATCCCGTGCTCCTCGCCGAACCGGACGATTCCCCCGTTGAGGTAGTCGATCTCGGTCGGACGTCGTGCCTCGACGTCCTGCAGCATGGACGCCTTGTGACCGTAGGCGATCTCGGGCTTCGCCGCGTGGTCGATCAGATCCTCGGGATCGGCGTCGAGCACGATTCCCTGTGCCGCCGCGACCGCCTTGCCCTCGTCGACGAGGCCGCTCACGAGTCGGCGCAGCTCGGGGTCCTCGCAGACGCGTCCGTGCGTCAGCCGCGTGAGCGCCCCGACCGGGTTCGTCGCTGCATTGAAGATCACCTTCCGCCACTGGGGCCCACGTGCGTCCTCGATGGCCTGGGTCGGCATTCCGGCACGGGTGCAGGCCTCGGCCAGCCGGGCGATCTCCTGGAGCGGAGCCGGCTTGGGCTCGAACGGCCCGAACGTCGTGTCGCCCTTGACGTCCCACTGCACGTGGCCGGGCTCGAGCAGCTTGCCGGCGGGGAACGTCGTCCCCCGGATCACCCGCTCGGTGTGTTTTGCAATTGCTTCCTCATTGCCCAGGCCGTTCTGTACGGTCGCGACGCAACCATCCGCGAACGCTCCGGCCGTCGCCTCGATCGCGGCCGAGGTGTGCATCGCCTTGGTCGCGACGATGCCGAAGTCACAGGCCGGAAGCTCGGCCGGGTCCGACGTGGCTTTCGGCCGGCCGAGCGCCTCCCCCGCTCCGCTCAACCGCAGGCCGTCACGGTTGATCGCGTCGACGTGTTCGCGGTAGAGGTCGTACGCCCAGACCTCGACGTCGTCGAGCTGTGCGAGCGTTGCCGCGAAGAGCGAGCCGACGGCGCCGCAGCCTACGACGCAGACCCTCACGAGTACGACGCCTCGCGTGCCGCTACGAGCCGGTAGACCGTCGTGTGCAGCGGCACGTCGACCTCGCAGCGCGCCGCCTCGCGCACGAGCGCGCCGTTGATCAGCTCGACCTCGGTCGGCCGCTGAGCCTCCACGTCCTCGAGCATCGACGGATAGTGCGCGCTGCCTCGCCGCGTCGCCAGGACGTTCATCTCCCAGGGATCGTCGTACAGCTCCACTCCCGCGGCCTCGGCGACACGCTTCCCCTCGTCGACCAGGTCATGTACGAGATGGCCGAGATCGGACGGCTCTGCCTCGGCCGCGAAATGGGCGTCGTGTGGCAGGCCGGTCAGCGCGGACACGCCGTTCACCGTTGCGTTGAAGACCAGCTTCGACCATTGGGCCGGCCGCAGGTCCGCCATTGCCTCCGCTTCGAGCCCAGCGTCGAGGAGGAGCTGCGCGATCTCCTGGGCCCGCTCGTAGGACGACCCTGCGTAGGGTCCGAGCCATGTCGGCGTGTCCAGGATGTACTCGACGTGCGTGTCGGAGTGCTTCGTCCCGCTCATGAACGTGACAGCGGAGACGAGGGGCCAGCTTCCCTGCGCTCGCACGATCTCTTCTGCGCCGAGCCCGTTCTGGACGGTCATGATCGTCGCTCCGGGGAACCGGCCCGCGAGCGAAGCGGCCGCTCCGGTCACCCCCGTCGCCTTCGTCGCGATGATGCCGAGGTCGAACTCGGGAAGCTCGCTCGCTTCAGCAACCGCAGTGACCCGCACGGTGAAGTCGTGCCGCCCGCTCACTTTCAGCCCGTGCTGGTTCAGTGCCTCCGCGTGTTCGTTCCGCCGCGTGAGCACGGAGACGTCTGTCACCGTCGCCAGATGGGCGGCGAAAAGGCTCCCGATCGCACCGGCACCGATGACGCAGACCTTCACGCGAACTTGGCGCGGAGATACTCGAGGTACGGATCCGGATCGATCTCCGAGCCGGTGACCCGGCGCAGGAGCTCCGGCGGCGAATATCGGCTGCCGTGGTGATAGATCTGCTCACGCAACCATTCGCGTAGCAGCGTGAACTCGCCGCGCGCGAACTGCTCTTCGAGGTCGCCGAGCTCGGCCACCGCCCGCCGCCAGATCTGGACCGAGATGACGTTGCCGAGCTGATAGGTGGGGAAGTAGCCGAAGAGCCCCGCCGACCAGTGCATGTCCTGCAGGACGCCCTGCGCGTCGTCCAATGCCTCGACGCCGAGGTACTCGCGCATGCGCGCGTTCCAGACCTCGGGCAGGTCCTGCACTTCGACGGTCCCTGCAAGCAGCTCACGCTCCAGCTCGAACCGGAGGATGATGTGGAGCCCGTAGGTGACCTCGTCGGCGTCCCCGCGGATCAGGCCGGGTCGCACGGCGCTCACCGCCCGGACGAACGATCCTTCGCCGACCTCTCCGAGCGTGTCGGGGAAGAGACCCTGGAGCTGCGGGTAGAACCAGCGCCAGAAGCCGGCACTTCGCCCGACGAGGTTCTCCCACGTCCGGCTCTGGGATTCGTGGATTGCGCTCGAGGTTCCCCCTCCGAGCGGTGTCCTCGCGAATGAGCGGTCGATGTCGAACTCGTACACACCGTGGCCGAACTCGTGCATCGTCGAGAAGAGTGACGTGATGTCCCGCTCGTCGGTGTGTGTCGTCAACCGGATGTCTCCCGCCCCGGGCTTCGACGCGAATGGGTGCGGTGTCTCGTCGAGCCGCCATGAGCTGGGATCCCAGCCGAACGCCTCGAGCACCAGCCGTCCGGCCTCGTGCTGCGCAGCAACAGGAAACGGGCCCTTCAGGTCCTCGACGACGTCGTCGCGATGACGCTCGACGAGCTCGACGAGCTCGCCCTTCAGCCGCCCGAAGACCTCCTCGACCTTCGCCGTCGTGAGCCCTTCCTCATATTCGTCGAGCAGCGCGTCGTACGGCTCGTCAACCTCCGGGAAGCAGGCGATGTATTGATGCTTCAGCTCCAGCTGCCGCTCGAGATGCGGCCGGAAGAGCGCGAAGTCGGAGGACGTCTTCGCGTCGTCCCACGCCGCGACACCGACGCCGTTCGCCTGGGCCAGCTCGCCCGCAAGGTCCGACGGGATCCTTCGCGCGCGGTCCCACTCGCGGCGGGTGACGCGAACGAGCGCTCCGTCCGCAGAGTCCGGATCCTCCTCCGCGGCGAGCCGCTCCAGAAGCCCACCCACCTCATCGGTGACGAAGCGCTGGTGCGAAAACTCCGCGAGGGTTGCGGCCACATCAGCGCGCGCCTTGGCTCCCCCGCGAGGCATCGAGACGCGCGCGTCCCAATCGAGGATCTGCTCCGCGTGCCCGAGGTCGGCGAGCTCGGCGAGGATTTCCTTCAGCCGCTCGAGCGGCGACTGGGCCGGCGCCGTGGCGCTCAAACCGCCTGCGGCGCGAGCTTCTCGCGGAGGTAACGCACGTACGGCTTCGCATCGATCGGGCTGCCCGTGACGCGCTCGATCGTCTCCTGCGGCGTGAACTTCCGGCCCATGCGATAGAGGTGGTCTCGCAACCACTCACGCACTTCGCCGAACTCGCCGCGTTCGAAGCGCTCGTCGACATCGCCGAGCTCCTCTTTGAGGCGCTCCCAGATCTGGACCGAGATGACGTTGCCGAGCGAGTACGTCGGGAAGTACCCGAAGCCGCCGCCGGCCCAGTGCATGTCCTGCAGAACGCCATGTGCGTCATCGGGAACGTCGACGCCCAGGTACTCCTCCATGCGGGCGTTCCAGGCTCCGGGCAGGTCGCGCACGGCCAGTTGCTCCTCGATCAGCTCCTGTTCCAGCTCAAAGCGGAGGATGATGTGCAGGTTGTAGGTGACCTCGTCCGCATCGATCCTGATCAGGGACGGGTGCACCTTGTTGACCGCGCGATAGAAGGCCTCCTCGTCGACCGAGCGGAGCTGACCGGGGAATGTCTCCTGCAGGCGCGGGTAGAAGAAACGCCAGAACGAGCGGCTCCGGCCGACGAGGTTCTCCCACGTCCGGCTCTGGGACTCGTGCAGACCGAGCGAGACACCCGAGCCGAGCGGCGTACCTGCGATCGACTCGTCCACGCCCCACTCGTAGACACCGTGCCCGAACTCGTGCATCGTCGCGAAGAGCGAGCTCAGGTCGTCAGGGCGGAAGTTCGTCGTGAGCCTGATGTCCCCGTGTCCCGGGCTCGTCATGAACGGATGCTGTGTCTGGTCGATCCGCCATTCGTCGTCCGTGTAGCCGAAGCGGCGCAACACCTCGAAGCTGAACTCCCGCTGCGCACCCTGGTCGAAGGCCTGGTGGAGGGAGGAGTCGTCGACCTCGCCGGCAGCGCCGATCTCCTGGATCAGCGGCACGAGCTCCTCCTTCAGCTGGTCGAAGATCTGCCGGACGTCGGCGGTCTTCATGTTCGGCTCGTAGTTGTCTAGGAGCACGTCGTAGGTCTCGTCAGCCGGGTCGAAGCATTCGATGTAGCGGTGCCGCAGCTCGAGGTTGGTCTCGAGGTACGGACGCAGCGCCTCGAAGTCGGACTCTTCCTTCGCTGGCCCCCAGGCCGACAGTGCAACCGCAGACGCCCTGTTCAAGTCACCGACCAAATCCGGGGGAACGCGCGTCGCTTTCTCGTAGTCACGGCGGGTCACCCGGATGAGACTGGCCTCGAACGAGTCGTAGTCCGAGCTCTCTTCGAGACCGCGCAGCTCCTCGAGAAGCCGGCCGATGTCGGGGTTGACGAAGCGCTCCTGCGCGAGGGTGCTGACGGTGCCGATCGCCTCCGCACGGGCCGCGGCCCCTCCGGGCGGCATCATCACCCGCTGGTCCCAGAACAACAGCGTCGCGGCCTTCGTGAGGTCGGTCACCTCAGCGAGGCGCTGTTGCAGCTCTGCGAACCTGGGATCGGTCATCGAGCGAACTTTGTCAGAAGGCGCCGGGGCCGGGCCAGCCGGACCGAAAATTCACGCCCGCCGGTGAGGCCGGCCGGGCGCAGGATCAGGACGAGAGCCATAAGTGCGCCCACGACCACGATCCGCGTCCCGGCGGGCAGATCCACCGACCGACCGAACAGATGGATGCCGCTCTCCGCCTCGGCGAAGAACGAGTCGACCGCACTGACGGCGAGCGCGCCGACCACGGCGCCCCAGAGGCTCGTCGCCCCGCCGATCACCAGCATCGCGAGGGTGATGAACGTCAGGTCGAGGTAGACCGACTCGGTGTTCACGGGAAGCATGTGGACGAGGAGCCCGCCCGCGAAGCCCGCAATTGCACCGGAGAGTACGAAGGCGACGAGACGCTGGCGATAGACCGACACGCCGACGGCCCTTGCCGCAGCCGCGTCTTCCCGCGTGGCGCTGAGCAGCCGCCCGAACCGCATTCGCCTGTATGCGAATGCGACGACGACGGCGAGCCCGGCGCCGAGAGCAGCCTGCATCAGCCCGGTGGTCTCCGGGACGGCGGAGAACGTGTTGAGGCCGGGCCCGATCTTCTCCCAGTAGCGCAGCACGTTGTGCGTGATCTCGAGCACGCCGAAGGTTGCGATTCCTGCGGCAAGGCCCGACAGCCGCATGAGCGGAAGCCCGACCACGAGTGCGTACGCGGCTCCGACGGCAGCCGCGAGCGCGAGCGACCAGACGTTCCCGATCGTGTGGTCGCCGAGCAGACCGAAGAGGTGGGGCATGATCGCCGGCTTTTCCTGCACGGGCATCGAGAGCACTCCGGCCGCCCAGGCGCCGACGGCGACAAAGCTGATATGGCCGAACGAGAGCACGCCCGAGTTGCCGATGAAGACGTAAAGGGCGACGACGATCGCGACGTTCACGAGCGCGTTGATCACGTAGGTCTCGGTCGAGGTCGAGACCAGCGTTCCCACGAGCGCGGCAAGTGCGACGAGCGCAAGCGGGGCAAGTAGCTGAAGTGCTGCGTCGAGGCGTCTCATACGCGCTCCACCGCCTGTTGTCCCTCACGCGTGAAGAGACCGCCCGGACGCACGAGCAGCACGAGGATCACGGCCGCGAACAGGAAGGACGGCAGGTACTGGCTCTGGTTCGTCGGGAGCGCGCCGCCGAGGAGCCCTGACGCGAAGCCGATCGCGAACCCACCGAGCGTTGCAGAGACGAGCCGGTTCATCCCTCCGAGCACGACCCCCGCGAGAACGAGGATCGTGTCGCGCAACGCGAAGTCAGGAGTAACCAGCGGGTTCTGGACCGTGAGCATGACCGCGACGATCGCCGCAAGAACGCCCGATATGAGAACCGCCGCGCTGATCACACGTCCCGCGCGCACACCGAGGAGCTCTGCGGTGCGGAAGTCCATGGCCGCCGCCCGCATGTGCAGGCCGACGCGTGTGCGTCCGAGCAGGAGAACGAGGACGAGCAGGCAGAAGGCGGCAAGCGCGGTCGCAACGATGGCGATCTTGCGAATGTCGACGCCGGAGATGGTGACCGGCTGGTTGAGCGTCGCAAGCGACGACGCGATCTTGCCGAGCGGTCCGAACCAGAGCAGCGCGATGCTCTGGAGCAGGAAGGCGACTGCGAAGGTCGCGACCAGCATCACGGCAGGCGACTGGCCGCGAAGGGGCCTGAAGACGATCCGGTCCATCATCAGCGAGAGAGTGAGGACGACGGCGAAGCACAGCACGATGCCGACCGAGACCGGCCAGCCGCGCTCCGAGGCGAATGCGAGCGCATAGGCGCCGGCCATGACGAGCTGCCCGTACGCGAAGTTCACGAGCCGCAGCACGCCGAACACGAGCCCGATCCCGACAGCCATAAGTGCGTAAATGGCCCCCAGTCCGGTCGCGTCGGCGAGTGTCTGCCAGTCGATGTTGAGGAGGGCGACGGTCATGCCATGTACGCACTGACGAGCGCGGCGGTGTCCCCCGCCGACTCCGGGCCGAGGGTCAGTCGCTGCTGCCCGTTCGCAAGGACGTGCGAGCGGTCCGCAAGCGCGACCGTCCGCTGCGCGCGCTGCTCGACGAGCAGCACCGCGAGCCCACGGTCCCGGATCGCCGCGAGCGTCTCGAAGACGACGTCGACCATGCGCGGCGCCAGGCCGAGCGAGGGCTCGTCGAGCAGCAGGACCTCGGGGTCGGCCACGAGAGCGCGCGCAATTGCAAGCTGTTGCTGCTGGCCGCCCGAGAGCGTGCCGGCCTTCCGTCGGAGGGACTCCTTGACGGCGGGAAAGAGCTCGTAGACGCGCGTCAGATCCTCAGCTATGCCGTCACGGGAACGCCGGCCGGCCAGACCTAACTTGAGATTCTCGTCCACGGTCAGGTCGGCGAAGATCCGCCGCCCTTCCGGCACGAGGGCGACTCCCTTTCGCGCGACCGCCTCGGGACGCTTGCCGACCACCGACTCTCCCCTCACCCGCACGTCGCCGGCAGCGACCCGGACCGCGCCCATGATCGCGTGAAGCGTCGACGACTTGCCGGCGCCGTTCGGACCGATCAGTCCGACGATCTCGCCACGGTCGACCTCGAGGGAGAGGCCGTGAACGGCCGTCACGGCACCGTGACGCACCTCGAGGCCCTCGACGGCGAGCAGCGGGACGCTCAACCTTCGTCGTCCACGTCGTGAACGGCGCTTTCGCCAAGGTAGGCGGCCGCCACGTCGAGGTTGGCGCGGATTTCCTCCGGCGTCCCTTCCGCGAGGACGCGCCCCTGGTCGAGTACGTAGATGCGGTCGCAGAGACCCATGATCAACGCCATGTTGTGGTCGATCAGCAGAACGCCGGCAGCGTGGTCGTCACGAACGCCGCGCACCGCCTCGGCGAAGTCGGGGACCTCGGCCTCGGGCAAGCCGGCGGCCGGCTCGTCCAGCAGCACGAAGCGTGGTCTGGTCGCAAGCGCGCGGGCGACGCCGAGGCGCCGCTCGTCACCCTGCGCGAGCGTGCCGGCGGACGCCTCTGCCTGTGCGCTGAGACCGAGCGTTTCGAGCAACTCGGACGCCCGGAGCCGTGCTTCGCGGGCAACCGCGCCGACACCGAGCGCCGCGACCTCGAGGTTCTCGCGCACCGAGAGTGACCGAAAGGCGTGACTGTGTTGAAAGGTGCGCGACAGGCCCTGCCGGCCACGGCGGCTCGGGCTCCAGTGAGTGACGTCGCGCCCTTCGAGCTCGACCGTCCCGGACGTTGGGCGGTCGAACCCGCTGAGGACGTTCACCAGCGTCGATTTGCCCGCCCCGTTCGGGCCGATGAGCCCCGCGATCTCCGCCCGGCCCAGCTCCAGGGTGACGTCGCGGAGAGCGTGCACACCCTCGAATGACCGCGACACGGAGGAGGCCCGGAGTGTGTCTCCGGGCCTCCTCGTCGTTTCGGCCGGGTTCGCTCGTCCCAAGCGAGCCTTAGATCTTGGGAACCTTCTTGGCGACGATCGTTCCGACGACCTTCGGAACGTTGTCCTGGATCCTGATGATTCGGTAGCGGCGGCCGAACACCGTGTGCAGCGTCCGGGAGAAGTTCACGTTGCCGGAGATCGTCGGCACGTTCTTGAACTTCTCCATCACCTTCGCAAGCGTGATGCCCTTCGTCGAACCGTGCGCGCGCTTGATCGCCACGACGAGCCCGTCGATTGCCGAGGGGCCTGTGATGAAGCCGCCGGTTCCCGCTCCGACCTTCTTGGCCAGCGCGTTGACAACCTTGCTCGGATCGTCGCCGAAGCACGACGCGAAGGTGACGAACCAGTAGTTCGACACCTTCGGATTCGTCGGCAGCCAGTACGTGCCGTCACCGGCCCACGAGTTCAGGATCGGGGTGTTGTTCCCGAGCGTGCGCAGGCCCGTGATGAACGGCGACAGAGCACCGAACGCACCGGCTGTCGAGGTGACGATCACGTCGGCCTTGACGTTGTTCAGCCGGCTGACCGCATTCTGCACGTTGTTCCCGCCGAGCGATTGGTACGTCTCGTTGGCGACGATCTTCCCGCCGAGCTGCTTGAAGCGGACGTCGAACGCCTGGACCACGTTCTTGAAGTAGACGATGACCGTGTCGGTCGCGAGGGCCGCTGTCTTCCAGCCCCTGCTCCGCGCGTACTGGGCCATGGCCGACCCTTCGTCTTGTGCAACGTTGCCGAAGCTGAACGCCAGGCGCCCCTTTGGGCCGAACCGCTTCGGTCCCATCTGGTCGGTACCGATACAAGGTGCGATCGCAAGGACGCCCCGGTCGATCGCCGCTTTGACGACCGGTGCGGCGAAGTCGACGTCGCAGGTCGTAAAGAGGACGTTGGCCTTCTGTCCGAGCAGACGCAGAGCGCACGCCTTCGCAGTTGCAGGGTTGTTCCCCTGCGTATCGCACGTCCGGATCTGCAGCTTCCGCCCGCCGACTCCGCCCTTCGCGTTGACCTTGGCGACTTGCAGCTGTGCCGCGGCCAAGGCCGGAGTGTCGAAAGGCTTCATGGCGCCCGTGCTGTCGTACGCCCAACCGATGATGATCGGCGGCTTTGCCTGCGTGGTCCGGTGCCCCGCCGTCGCCGCAAGCGCGCTCCCGATCAGGACGAACGCCAGCAGTCCAGCTGCGGCGAACGCCCACCTTCCTCGAACTCTCATCTAGTGCCTCCTCTTGGGGTCGTCCTCATTGCTCGATTACACGGCACCGGGCGATACCTGGTCAAGCGGCGTCCGGTTTCGCGCCGACCAGGCACGCTCGAACGCCTCCTTCCCTCGACGTGCCAGCTCCTCTTCGGGAACGTCCCAAAGCGAGCCGGGCCAAGCGTTGCCAAACGTCCCGTTGTCCGAAAAGATCTCCAGGTCGTAGAACCCGTTCCACCCCGCGCGTTCGAGCGTGCCGAGGAGCGCCGGGAGGTCTGCGACGCCGTCGCCGGGCAGAACCCTGTCCGCCCAACCGCGCGTCGGCTCGCGCCAGTCGGCGATGTGGACACCGACGAAGCGGTGGGCATGACGCTCGATCTCCTCGACGACCTCTGCCGTGTTCCACACGTGCCAGCTGTCGAACTGGATGCCGAGCGCCTGCCGGTCGGCGTCGTCGAGAAGCTCCGCCGCTTCCTGAAGCGACGAGATGCTCGTCCAGTCCTCCCCACCGATTCGGTTGATCGGCTCGAGCCCAATGCGCACTCCCGCACGTTCCGCTTCGTCTCCAATCGTGCGCAGGCCCTCGACGACGGTGTCACGATCGTCGCCCGGCCCCGTCAGGCACACGACCGAGCTCGGCTCGAATCGCGCGAGCCTGTGAACCGATGCGCAGATCGCGTCGATCCGCTCGCGAGGGTCGGCCGGGCCTTCCATCAGCGGCAGCGGCAGGATCGACGGCACCGCGGGGACCGCAGCCGCCCTCCCTAGCCCGCTCGCCTCGAGTTGCTCGAGCGCCTGGTCGTCGCCGCCTTCCGGGAGCTTGATCTCCCAGATGCCGATTCCGTCGACTCCCGCGGCAGCGTAGGCGCGCAGGTCCGACTCGAACGTCGCGGCCAGCGTCGTGATCTGCGAGATGGAGAAAGGTGGCCGCATGCAGGGGATTCTATGCCTGCCGAAGCCGCAGGAGCGAGCTGATCCGCCCGGCGATCCGCTCCGCGACAGGCGGTTGCAGAAGCTCCTTCGCGACGAGCGTGCCAGAGCCCGCACCGAGACCGGGACCGGGCCACGTGCTCGCGCCGATCTGGAAGAGGCCGTCGATCGGCGTGCTGTGACCGGGTTGCCGCGGAAAGGGACGCCAGAGGAAGTTCTGGTCGAGCGCGAGCGAACCGGAGTAAGGGTCGCCCTGCTCAAGGTTGATGTTCGCCGCCTGCAGGTCTGCGGGAGAAAGGACGACTCGCTTGAGAACCGAGGCCTCGAAGTTGGGGATGTGCCGCGCGAGCCGCGCTTGGATCCGGTCCGCATAGCGCTCGCGGAGTGACTCGTTCCACGTGCCGTCGCCGGTATCGAGCTCGCCGGCGGCGTCGCCTCTCACATGCCACGGAAGCTCTTGCAGCTGGATCCAGAGGAGCCCTTTGCCCGCGGGAGCGCGAGTGTCGTCGATCGTCAGCGGCTGGCCGACGACCACAGTGGCTTCGGCGGGCAATAGACCACGCTCGGCCTCGTTGACCGCCCCCGACACACCGTCGAGCCCGGATGTGAGATGGACGATCGCGGTGCGGCCGAGGCGGTCGTCGCCGTCCCAGCGCGGCGGCTCCGACAGTGCGAAGTGAATCTGCATCTCGGAGCGGCCGAAACGGAAGCGTTTTCCGGCTTCGCCGATCTCGGCCGGGACGTCGCCGGGCTCGAGCAGACGTCCGTACAGCTGCGTCGGTGTCACGTTGCAAACGACGGCGCGTCCGGCATTGAGAGTGTTTCCGTCCGTCAGCCGCACGCCTGTCGCACGGCCGCCGGAGACGACGACGCGCTCGACGTCCTGGCCGGTCCGGCACGTGCCACCGTGGTCCTCGATCAGCCGGGTGAGCGCGTCGACGAGGCGCGCGCCACCGCCTCGCGGGATCGGCATGCCGCCGGCTTCGATCGCGAACGCGATCACCCTGGTCATGAACCCGGACGCGGCCGCGTCCGGCCCGAGGCCGGTGTGGAGCACCCACGGAGCGAGCAACCCGTGCGTGCGCTCGGAGCGGAAGGTCGTCGTCAGCCAGTCACGGCTGCTCTGCACGAGCTCCCCGCTGAATTCCGCCAGACCTCTGCGTCCTAGCCTCCGGTAGGCCTTGACGCCGAGGTTCAGGCCGGCGCGAGACCAGAGCTCGGTTCCGAGGACTCCGAAGACGAGCTCCGCCTGAGCGGCGACGGCGGCGATCGTCTCCCGCCACGCCGCGCCGTCGCCCGGCGCGTGACGGTCGAGCTCGGCAACGTTCCCGTCGGTCCCGGTGGTCAGGAAGGCGCTCTCGCCGTCTGGAAAGAGCGTGCCGGTCGGGTGCTCGGTGTTCAGATACTCGAGGCCGCGTTCCGCGAGCGCGTCGCCGAGCTCCGCATGGGCCGGACCCCCGACCCAGAGTGGATGCCAGGCGCTGAACACGTCGTGGCGGAAGCCGGGCTCGGTCAACTCTGCGGTGCGGACCGCGCCGCCGAGCTCCGACTCGCGTTCGAGCACGGCGACTCGCCAGCCTGCGCGTGCCAGGAACGCCCCGCACGCAAGCGAGTTCACTCCGCTACCGACGATGATCGCGTCGTGATCAGCCACGTGCGAGCTCGCGAAACTCGTCGTCCGTGACGAGCCCGCGCTTCCTCGTCCCCAACTCCTTGACGCGCACGAGCAGATCGCGCTGTTCGTCGTCGGAAAGATCGAGCCCGAGCTCTTCCGCCTTGATCCGAATCGAGTCGATCCCGCTCTTCTTGCCCAGGACGATGCTCCGCTTCGCAGAGACGAGCTCGGAGGAGTACGGCTCGATCGCCGGCGGGTCGTGGAACTGGCTGGCCACCGCTCCCGATTCCCGGCGGAAGAGGTTGTCGCCGACGAGCGGCTTGAACGGTTCGAGCTCGTACCCCGAGACTTCGCGGAGCTGCTCCGAGAAAGCGCGGGCACGATCGAGCCTCAGGTTCGTCTCGACGCCGTAGAGCCCGCGCAGCGCGAGCGCGATCTCGGGCAGATTCGCGTTCCCGGCACGTTCCCCCATGCCGTTGACGGTGCCCTGGATCCACCTCGCCCCGGCGCGCACCGCCGCCAGGGCCGCTGCCGTCGCGAGGCCGAAGTCGTTGTGCCCGTGAAAGTGAATCGGGACATCCTGGCCCAACCACTCCCTCGTTTGGCCGACGAGCTCCGCGACCGCCTCCGGGCTCGCGATGCCGATCGTGTCGACGACCACCGCTTCCTGCGCGCCCGCTTCGATCGCTGTCTTGTACACCGTCTCGAAGTAGCCGGGATCGGCGCGGGTCCCGTCGACGCCGAAGAAGGCGACACGCACGCCCTGCTCGACCGCGAACGAGATCGCGTAGACGATCCGCTCGAGCATTGCCTCACGATCGACGCCCAGCGCCTGGAGTTTCAGATCCGAGATCGGCGACTCGATCACGCTCGCGCTCACCCCGAGCTCGACGAGAGCCTTGACGTCAGCCTCGACTGCGCGCGAGAAACCCCAGACCTCGGCGTTCAAGCCCGCGTCGCGGATCAGCTCGACCGCGCGCCAGTCGTCCTTCGAGACACGCGGAAAGCCTGCTTCGATTCGCTCGATCCCGAGAACGTCCAGCCCCTGTGCGAGCTGGAGCTTGTCCTCGGGGGTGAGAACGACGCCGACGGTCTGCTCGCCGTCTCGGAGCGTCGTGTCGTAGAAGCCGACCTCTGCCGAGAACGCATGCGCAGCATTGAGCGCGCCGGTCCAGAATGCGCCGCTAGAAGACAACCGTGCGATTCTCGTGGACGATCACGCGGTCCTGCAGGTGCCATCCGACCGCGCGTGCAAGAACGATCCGCTCGATGTCGCGACCGATCGCGGCCAGCTCCTCGGTCGAATGGCGATGCGACACGCGCGCGACGTCCTGTTCGACGATCGGGCCCTCGTCGAGCTCTTCGGTGACGTAATGGGCGGTCGCGCCGATGATCTTGACGCCCCGCTCGGCGGCGCGAGCGTAAGGCTCCGCTCCGGGAAATGCAGGGAGGAACGAGTGATGAATGTTGATGAACGGGACGCCGACGCGCTCGAGGAAGCCACCGGAAAGGATGCGCATGTAACGCGCAAGGACCACGAGCTCGACGTTTCCGGCCAACACGGCGGCCATCTGATCTTCAGCCGCGGACGGGCCGTCCCCGGAGGGGATGTGCGTGTACGGGACGCCGAAGGCGGCGACGTCGGCCTCGTGGTCGGGATGGTTCGAGATCACGTGGACGATCTGCGCATCGAAATCGCCTCGCCGCGCACGCCAGAGCAGGTCCAGCAGACAGTGCTCCTCACGCGAGACCAGCACCGCGACGCGACGCGGCTCGTCCGGATAGGCGAGCCGCCACTCCATGCCGAAAGGCTCGGCCACGTCCGCCACGAAGCTTCGCTCGAAATCGTCGGGTGAGCCGCCTTCCAGGCGGAAGGCCATCCGCATGTAGAACGTCCCGCCCTCGGGCTCGGTCGCGTACTGGTCTGCCTCGACGATGTTCGCCCCCTGTTCGAACAGGAAACGCGAGACCCCGGCGACGATGCCCGGCCGGTCGGGGCAAGAGATGAGCAGGTGGGTGGCGCTGCGGGTGCTCATCGAAAGTCGTCCGGGTAGGACGACAGCTTCTCGGCTCCGTCCGCGGTGATGAGGAAGTTGTCCTCCAGCCGAAGCCCTCCTCCTCCCGGCCAGTAAGCGCCGGGCTCGATCGCGAGCACCATCCCCTCCTCGATGACGCCGCCCCCTGCGCGGTGCGCATAGGGCGGCTCGTGGGCGCGCGCGCCCACGCCGTGCGCGATCGGGTGGCTCGGCTGCCCCGGATAACCGGCCGCCGTGAGCCCTTCGCGAACCAGGACGTCGAGCTCGGCCATGCTCGCCCCGGGCCGGCAATGGTCGATCGCCCGCCCATAGACGCCGAGCAGCGCTTCGAGCAGCTCCTCGTAGGCGGGGTCGAGGTCACCGGGACAGACGTTCTTCGTGTGGTCGCACCAGTACCCGTCCGCGCAGACCCAGATCTCGAACAGCGTCGGCTCGTGCTCCCGCACGGGGCCGTCTCCGGTGGCCGTGAACGTCCGGATCCCCTCGCCCGACCACACGAGCGAGAAGCCCAGAGCGAGGCCTACACGGCCTTTCCAGCCGGTCCCCTGGCCGTGCACGAACCCCTGCCAGAGAGCTGCCGCCTCGCTCTCCTTCATCCCCGGCCGGAGCTCCTTGGCGACGTGCTCCATCGCCGCTGCGGCGATCTCGTTCGCCAGCCGCATGCGCTCGATCTCCTGCGGCGTCTTGAGCGCCCGTGCGCGCGCCAGGAGCGCCGTGGCGTCGACGGCCGAGGGGAAAGCGTCGAACCAGGCCTTCGTGAAAGTGGTCGGCTCGCCCACCATTCGGTCGGAGGCCTGAGTGCCGAGCGAGAGCTCGAGCCCGACCTTCTCGTACGGCTTGGCCGCCTCCACGACCGCATCGAGCGTCCGGGCAAGCGGGGGCCGGGGATCGTCGGGGTCGTAGCCGGGAACGAGCACCACGGCAGTCGTCCAGGCGGTGTCGGCTGCGTCCTCAGCCGAAGGCTCGATCGTGATCAGGACCGGTGGGCCTTCCCGCGGAAACACCGCAGCGTCGTAGCCCTTCATCCCCCAGAAGTTCGTGAGATAGAGAACGTTGTCGGGGGCGCGGACGACGAGCGCGTCGAGATCCTCCTCGGCCATCAGCCCCTGCACTCGATCGAGCTTGGCGTGGTCGTGCGGCCAGCTCATCACCACGCGAGGCGAGGCGGTGCCGGCTCGCCGTGAGCGTCCTGCCACGAGATCACCGGGTTGCGCAGGATCCCGATCTTCTCGATCTCGGCCTCGATCACGTCGCCCGGCTTCAGATAGAGCGACGCGGCATCCTCGCTGAAGCCGGCGACACCGCTCACGGTTCCGGTCGACACGACGTCGCCTGCGGAGTACCCGAGTGCCGAGTAGTGCGACAGGATCTCCGGAATCGTCACGGACATGTTGCCGCTGTGCGACTCCTGCCGTGACTCCCCGTTGACCCGCAAGGTCATCTGCAGGTCGTGCGGGTCGCCGAGCTCGTCGGGCGTGACGATCCAGGGTCCGAGCGGGCAGAACGTATCGATCCCCTTGCAGAAGGAGAACACGCCGGAGCGCATCTCGCGCCGCTGGATGTCGCGCGCGGTGATGTCGTTGAAGATCACGAATCCGCCGATGTAATCCGCCGCCTCTTCTGGGCCGAACCATTTGCCGCTCTTGGAGATCACGACCGCGAGCTCGAGCTCGTAGTCGAGCTCCTCGGTCAGGTGCTCGGGATACACGATCGCCTCGTCCGGGCCGATGATCGCGTCGACGTTCTGGAAGAAGACGATCCACGGCGCGATCTCGTGCGACCAGCCGACCCGCTTCGACTCCTCCTCGTGCTCGCGGAAGTTGCCCGCGGTGTGGATGAACTTCTTCGGAATGATCGGCGCGTGCAGCGCGACGTCGGCGAGAGCGGCCTCGTTCCCCGTCGGAGCGGCGCCACCGCGTTCGAAGTACTCCCGCATCGAGGGAACATCGAGCTCGACGACCGTCTCGTCACGAAGCTCACCAACCTTTCCCTCGTCGTAGGTGATGAGCTTCACGTGGAACGTCCTTTCAGCCAGTCGACGACGTCTTGCGCGTTCCGGTCGGGCGGGAACACGGGATAGAAGACCTTCACGATGCGGCCTTGCTCGGCGATCAACGCGAGTCGCTTGTAGAGCGTCAGGCCTTCGACCTCGAACGTCGGCAGCCCGGGGTCACGCGCCAGCTCGAGCCACTCGTCGCTGATGACCGGAAACGGCATCCGGTTCCTTTGCGCGAACTCGATCTGATCGTCGAGGGTCTGGGCACTGAGCCCGGCGACGCGCGCACCGAGTGCGGCCAGTTCGTCACTGTGATCGCGGAAGGCGCACGACTGGGGCGTGCAGCCGCGCGCGCCGGGGATGTCGTCCCAGCCCGGCAGCAGGTCCCTCCCGGGCCGACCCGAACGTGGGTAGACATACAGGACCTCGAAGTCACGAAGGTTGACCGCGCCACGCGAGGATGGGAGCACCAGATCGGGAACCTCGCTCCCGGCCAAGTGGTCGGCGGCTCCGTCGTCGACGGGCACCGGTAGGCCTTCGGGGAGCACGTAAGGGTCGTGCACGATCACGCGGCCTCTGCGCGTCGCTTCGCGGCTCGAAGCACGAGCACCCGGATCAGCCCGCTGAACGGCCGGACGACCCGCCAGTAGCGGACGAATTTTCCACGCGAGACGGGATCGGGAACATGGACGCGCGTCTCCGTCGCCAGGCTGCCCTCCAGCGCGCGAAAGTCGATCACCGCGGTCGCCGGCGGTTCAGGCCCGTGACCTCGGAGGCGCCAGAACTGTCCCGTCAACGTCAGGACCATGCCTTCTCCCGGCACGTCCTCGAGAACCGTTGCGCGCGGGATCATCGTCGCCAGCATCGTGTCTCTCGCCCCGCGACGGCCGAGCCCACGCATCAACATCAAGGCGCGCACAAGGGGAAGCTCCTTGAACGTCACTTCCCGCAGAGCGCGATCGGCACGGACAGGATCGACCGCCACCTCCACCTCGTGGCGGGTGGAGAACTCGTACGCCGGGAGATACGCGTCGAGGCTCTTCACGCGACTTCGCAGATGCGCTGGGCAACCAGCGCGTAGACCTTCGCCATCTTCACGAGACCGTCGATCTCGAGGTTCTCACCGAGCACGGGATCCGGAAGGCCGATCGACGTGCCGTAGTTGACGCTCTCGATGCCGTAGCGCGTCAGCGCAGACGCATCCGAGAACCAGCGCACCGTGTCGCGTTCGGGCTTCGCACCGAAGACCTCGCTGTGGCCGGCGTCGATCGCCTCGACGAGCGGGTGCCCCTCCGCGATCTCGGATCCGGGCGCCGTCACGTAGATCTCGTGCTCGATCCCGTGGTCGGGGAAGCGCTCGCGCAGTCCGCGCACGAAGTCGCCCAGCGCTGCACGTGCCTCCGCCATCGGCATCGTCGGTGGAACGCGGAAGTCCACGAAGAGATCGGTCCGGTGAGGCGTGCGGGACACGCGCCAGGGGAAGCCGCCGTTGATCGCGCCGACGTTCACGATCCCCTTCTTGCCGCCGTAGGAGGTGCGCTCCTCCCACTCCGGCACGAACTCGAGCACGGCGTCGAGAACGTCGCGCATTCGCACGATCGACGTCTCGTCGCGCCGCCCCTCGCTGAAAGCCGTGTGGATGAACGGCCCGTTCGTCGAGATCCGCACCCACATCGCGCCGTAGTGGCCGAGCACGATCTTCTGCTCCGTCGGCTCGCCGAGGATGCACATGTCCGTGACGCCGCCGTGCGTGGGCAGGAAGCGCGAACCGGCGGCATAGCCGCGATATTCCGCTCCCACGAAGTCCGGGTACCACTGCGTCTTCTCGATCTCGCCTGCGACGCAGGCGATCATCACGTCGCCCTTGAGCATGACCCCTGCATCCTGCAGCGCGTGCACCGCCTCGATGTAACAGGCGAGCGCACCTTTCATGTTCGAGATACCGAGGCCGTAGATCCGTCCGTCCTGGACGAAGCCCTCAGGCTGGAAGCCGCGAATCCCTGCGAGCCACGGCTCCTGCCCCGAGTACGAGGTGTCCATGTGTCCGTTGAACATGAGCGACTTCCCGCCGCCCACCCTTGTCTCCCAGAGGCCGATGACGTTCGGCCGGCCGGCCTCGACCTCCTGCCACTGCACCTGGAGCCCCATGCCGGCGAGCTCGTCGCGCACGCGCTCGCCCATCGCCTGCTCGTCGCCGGTCGGGCTCGGGATCGAGACGAGGTCGACGGCGAGCGCGACCAGCCTGTCGGCGTCGATCTCAAGGGAAATGAGGCAGCACCTCCTTGCCGAAGAGCTCGATCTGCTCGTGCCGCCGGTCGCCCCAGAGCTCGAGCATCACGTGCGTGCAGCCCGCGTCGCGATACTCCTCGATCGCCGCGATGCAGTCGGCGGGAGTGCCTGCGATCGGCTTGCACTTGTCGAGGATCTCGTCCGTCACCTTCGCCTTGGCGGCGAGGCGTCCGCCCTGCTCCATCGCTTCTGCGACGGGTCGAATCTCGTCCTGGGTCAGACCCGCGAGATCGAGCAGCGTGTCCGCCGACCCCTTGATGTTCTGCACCTTGTTCGCGAGGTACATGCCGGCGATCTCACGCGCGCCGTCGCGGCCGGCCTCGCGATCCGATTCGTGGATCGACGCGACGATCGTGCAGCCGATGTCGATGTCCGCTGCGACGTTCTCACGCGTGTAGCGGACGAACGCGGGAGTCGTGATTGACGGAGTCAGGCAACCGTCCGCAATCTCGCCCGCGAGCGCCTGCATCTTCGGAGCGGTTGCCGCGACATACACGGGGGGAACTTCCCGCGGAGTCTCCGCTTCGTCCTGTAGGCCTGGCACGTCCGCGCTCCACGTATCGCCCTCGTAGGTGAACGGCTTGCCCCCGAGCACCCCGCGCACGATCTCGACGGCGTCTCGCATCGGCCCCAGCGTGCGCTTGCCGTTCAGGCGGGCGTTGTTGAGAAAGATCTTCGACGTGCCGAAGCCGAGCAGGAACCGCCCGGGCCCGGCCGCCTCCTGGACGACCCGCGCATCCATCGCCACCTGGACGGGGTGCCGCGTGAACGGGGAGATGATTCCCCAGCCGACCGTGAGCCGTTCGGTCTCCTTCGCAATCAGCGCCGACGCAACGGTCGAGGAGCGAGCCTCCATCCCGTGCTTGCGCCACCACGGATACGCCTCGGCGAGCCAGATCGTGTCCATCCCCGCGCGGTCCATGGCGCGTGCCGACTCGAGCATCTCGTCGAGCGGCTCCATGGTGAGCTGCATCACCCCGATGCGGAACGGCTGCGCCATCAGAGCGATCTTCTCACGCGGACAGCACCTTGAAGTAGAAGGCTCCTGGCCAGAGCGTCCCGTCCGGCCGCCGCGAGTACTCGGGCATCACCCCGAGCTTGGTGTAGCCGATCGCCTCATAGAAGGCACAGGCCTCGGTTCCGTCATGTGTCGTCAGCCACAACAGGGTGAGTCGACTCTCGAGCGCTGCCGCTTCGAGCGCCGCCATGAGCTGACGCCCGGTCCCGCGTCCACGCATCCCGCTCGCCACCCCGACACGCTGAACCTCCGCGCGGTGGTCGGCGTTCGTCGCGCCACTCAGGGCGAGCTGCCCCATCGCGACGATCTCGCCATCCTCCTCGCCGACGAGGAGGATGCGTGCAGACTCGTCGAGGTTCGCAACGACCTGGCGATACCAGCGCTCAAGGGCCGCGAGCCCCATCGTGTCGAGTGCGCCCAGCGCCATCCCGGCCCGCAGGGCGTCAAGGTGGACCGCCGCCAGGCTGCCGCAGATGCCATCCGCCTCCGACGGGCTGACCCGACGAAAGCGCAGAGTCGCTCCTATGAGCCCTCTGTCGAGGTCGGCGGCCCCTCCGCGCTCGGGGCCTTCGCCTCCTGCACCTGCTTGTCGAGCGCACCCAGCACCTGCGCCACCTGTTGGTTGACGATCGGCTGGAGCACGCGCTGACCCATCGAGGCGACCGGGCCGAGCAGGTGCACCTCGGCCTCCCAGTTCATCTTCGTGCCGCCACCTTCCTCGGAGAGATGAAACGACGTGTCCATGTTCAACACGGCGCCGACGCCGTTGCCTTTCGCGTGCAGCTTGGCGAACTCGGGCTCGCGCTCTTCCATCTTCTCGAAGTCGATCGACATGCGCAGGCCGCCGAGGCCGAGCGGAATCTTCACGTGCGCCCGCCAGTGCCTGTCGTCCTGGATGTCGAACGACTCGACACCGGGCATCGTCTTCGCCATCTGTGCCGGGTCGTTCAGCACCTCCCACACCGTCTCCCGCGGCGCCTCGAACTGTCTGTCCCCCGTGACCTTCATCTGGTCTCCACGCTGACGAGCTTGCGCGTGTCCTCCGGCTTTCGCAGCAGGTCCCACACACCCTCGTAGGGATTACAGCTCCGCCAGACGATCGGGCCCTCGCCCTTCCTTCCGAGTGCGTTCTGCAGGGCGGCGCAGACGGCATGGATCCCGGCGCCGCCGCCTTCTCCCATGCCCTTCGCACCGAGCGGCGTGAACGGCGACGTCGACTCGATGTAGCCGGTCTTCATCGGCGGCATGTCGAGTGCGTGCGGCACGTGGTAGTCGTAGAAGTTGGGCGTGAGCAGGTTGCCCTCCTCGTCGTAGGTGAAGATCTCGTGTGTTGCGGCACCGATTGCCTGCGCAGTTGCGCCGTGGACCTGCCCCTCGACGATCTGAGGATGGATGCGGTTGCCGCAGTCGTCCACCGCCGCGTAGTCGACGATCTCGTAGACGCCGGTGTCCGGGTCGATCTCGACCGCGCAGGCGTGGATCTGGGTCGCGTACGTGAGCGTGAGGTTGCCGTACTTGCGCTCCAGGTCAGGCTTCTCGAACTGCGGCCTGTACACGTATCTCACGTTGAGCGTAACGTCGAGCTCCGGCGGTAGCCCCGCGTTGTTCGCGTTGAGGATCGCTCCCAGTGCCATGAACGGAAGGGCAGCCTCGGGATTGCCCTTGATTCGCGCCTGGCTCTCGACGAGCTCGATGTCGTCCGGCCCGCAGCCGAAGACAGCAGCCGCGAGCTGCTTCATCTCGCCGGCGAGCTTGTCGGCGGCGCCCTTGACGGCGCCGAGCCCGGTGACGGCGAACTGGGACGCGTACGTCCCGGAGAAGCCGGCGTTCGAGTTCCAGTACGTGTCGTGGCCCGCGCGCACGTTGATCTCGTCCGGGGTGCACCCGAGGATGTCGGCGACGACCTGTGCTGTCGTCGTTTCGTGCCCCTGACCCTGTGGGACGGTCCCGAGCGTGACGACGACCTCGCCGAAGATGTCGAGCTTCGCCGTCGCGACCTCGTTGTTTCCGGAGAACTGCAGCTCCGGGTTCAAGATCATCGACTGCCCGAAGTTGTTCGTTCCCGAGTCGAGCGTGGAGCCGATCCCGATCCCGAAGAGCTTCCCGCGCGACTCTGCGTCCCGGCGCTTCTCCTCGAGCGAGTCGTAGCCGATCAGGTCGAGCGCGATGTCGAGACAGCGCGCGTAGTCGCCCGAGTCGTAGATGCAGCCGTTCGGCGTCTCGTAGGGGAATTCCTCGTGCTTGACGTAGTTCTTCTTGCGAACCTCGATCGGGTCGAGACCGAGCTCGCCCGCGACGATGTCGACGATCCGCTCGGTCAGCCAGAGGTGCTGCATCCGCGAGTACCCGCGGTTGGGTGCCACCGGTGACTTGTTGGTGCAGACCTGGGTGAAGTCGACTCGGACGTTTCGCCAGCGGTAGCAGCCCGGAGTGACCTGGGCCCAGATGATGCAGCCGAGCGGCTCGTAGCGCGGGAAGGCGCCGCAGTCGTCGATCGCCCGAACCGAGAAGCCGAGCATCGTCCCGTCCGCTTTGACGGGCACCGTCACGTCGAGGAACGTGCGCTCGTTCCCGTGCGTGTTCGCCGTATGTTGGTCTGTTCGCCACTCCGTCCACTGCACCGGCCGGTTGAGCTTGCGGGCGAGCAGGCAGCAAGCGGTGTACTGGGGGTGAAGGGTGATCTTGTTGCCGAAGCCGCCACCGATGTCCTGGCTGACGAAGCGCAGCTTGTCGATCCCGACCCGCAACGCCGGTGCCATCCAGATCGCCCCCACTCCCGGCATCTGGTGGGTTCCGTGGATCGTCCACTGGCCGGTGCCGCGGTTGAACTCGACGAGGCAGCCGGAGCATTCGAGCGGCGTCGAAGAGAAGCGGTCGAAGTGCAGCCGTTCGATGCGGACGACGTGGTCCGCATCTTCAAGGGCGGCGTCGAAGTCGCCCCAGTCGAAGACACCCGACCAGACCGTGTTCGAGCCCGCGTCGTCGTGCAGCACAACTTCGTCCTTGAGCGACTCCTCCCCGTCGAGCACGTGCGGAAGCGGCTCGTACTCGACCTCGACGAGCTCGGTCGCGTCACGCGCCAACTCGCGAGTGCGGGCAACCACGGCGGCGACCGGATCGCCGACGTGACGCACACGGCCGACTGCGAGGGCGTAGTCCTTGATGTGCGCGCCGGGAGGTGTCGAGAGCTCGAAGAACGGATCCGTGAGGATCGCGACCTCGTCTCCCGTGAGCGTCCCGTACACACCGTCGAGCTCGAGCGCCTTCGACACGTCGACGGACTTGATGCGCGCATGTGCATACGGCGAGCGCACGAAGTGGACGAAACCCATCTCGTGTCGCTTGACGTCGTCGAAGAAGACCCCTTCGCCCTGGACGAGCCGCTTGTCTTCTTTCCGCGGGACGTTCTGCCCGATGAAGCCGACCTTCGACTCGCCTTCCTCGACGACGAGTGGTCGCTCCGGAGTAACCGTTGTCTCGGTCACTGTGCCGCCGCCTTGATCGCCTCGACGATGTTCACATAGCCCGTGCAGCGGCAGATGTTCCCCTGGATGCCCTTGCGGATCTCTTCCTCGCTCGGGGAGCCGTTCTCCCGCAGGAGCGCAGTGGCGCTCATCAGCATTCCGGGGGTGCAGTAGCCGCACTGGAGCGCGTGGTGGTCGGAGAACGCCTGTTGAAGCCCATTGAGCTCGCCGTCGGAGGCGAGTCCCTCGACCGTCTCGATCTTTGCGCCGTCGGCCTGGACCGCGAGCATCATGCAGCTCTTCACGAGCACGCCGTCGATGAGGACGGAGCACGCGCCGCAGTTCCCGGTGTCGCAGCCGATGTGACTGCCGGTCAGGCTGAGGTCGTCCCGGATGAAGTGGATGAGCAGGCGACGTGCCTCGACCTCGCGTTCGTACTGCTCGCCGTTGACCTCCACGGTGATCGTCCTGCTCGAGACAGCGTCCATCTATTTCCTCCCTGCGGCCTGGGCGACCGCGCGTAGGGCGAGAACCTCGGCGAGGTGGCGCCGGTAGTCCGCAGAGGCGTGCACGTCGGACGGCGGATCCAGGTTCGCGCCGCGAACCGCCGCGCGCACCGTGTCCTCGGCGACCGAATCGGGCGTGAGGACAACGGGCACGGCGTCGACGCAGCCGATCGCGAGCGTCGGCGCGCCGCCGTCGAGCGACGCCGCCACGTTCACGATGCACGTTCCATCCCGGCCGATCGGAACGGACGCGAAACCATCGCCTTTGCCCGGTGGCACCGAAAGCTTCGTGAGCAGCTCGCCGGGCCCGGCGGCGGTCATGTAGACGCCGAGGAAGAACTCCTGCGCGGGCACGGAACGCTCGCCGTCCTGCCCGAGGATCGTCATCGTCGCGCCGACCGCCACCAGCAGTGGCGGCAGGTGGTTCGTCGGATCGTTCGAGCACACGTTCCCGCCGACCGTGCCGCGGTTGCGGACCTGCACGTCGGCAATCTGGTTGCAGACCTCACCCAGGATCGGCCGCGCACGTGCCTCCGCGGAGTCGACGATGTCGGTGTAGGTGGTCATCGCCCCGATCGTGAGCGTGCCGTCGGAGCCGAGCTCGATACCCCGGAGCTCGCCGATGTCGGCAAGATCGACGAGGACGTCGGGTGAGGCGGCCCGCGCCTTCATGACGTTGATCAGCGTCTGACCGCCCGCGAGCGCGCGCGCACCCTCGTGCGAGCCGAGCAGGCGCAGGGCTTCCTGGACGCTCGCCGGACGAGCGTATTCGACCTCCCTCAGGAGCATGCGCTATTCAGTTCAGAAACCCCTGCTCAGGTCAAGAATCAACCGCTACTAACCGGTTCTAGCTGAGGAGGTTCTGAAGGCGTCGGTGCTCCCGGGCGATCGTTGCCTGGAGCTTCGAGATCCCGACCGACCGATTGTCGTATGCCTTGACCGCGTTGTGCTGCGCCTGCGAGACGTTCGGCTGGTGCGCAAGGAGGAATTGAAAGCGCTTGATCAACGCCGGGATGGCCTTGGGGTCACGGAGGCGCACGGCGGTGGCGAGAGTGTGTCCGGTATCGACGATCTGCTGTAGGCGCAGCAGCTGGGCCTGCTGCCAGGGTCGGAGTGCGGGTGGCGGCCCGAGCCGCCGGAAGCGATCGACGACCCTCTTCACCGCGCCGCTGTAGCTGTCGAGAGCTTCGGCTTGGGCCGTGGCCGTCCTCGAGCCGGAGAGGTTCTGGCGGTAGGACTTGTTGACGTCAGCAAGACCGCCCAAGACCTTCCGCACGCTCGGAAGGAATTGCTGCAAGGTGATCACCTCGAGCCCGAGCGATGCGTTCAGGTCGTAGAGCTGGACCAACTCTGCGTGTAGCTTGCGTGCGTCTTCGGGAGGGCTCACGGCCTCGATCGCGTCCCGTGCGGCGAGGATCGACACTTCAGCTCCCCGCAAGCGCTGAACCTGTCGCTTGCCGGTTTTCCCTTTCGAGAAGTCACGGTAGGCCTGGTTCGCAAGGTCGAAGGACGGCTGGAAATGCTGCTGGATCTTTTGGACTCGGCCAAGATAGGCGTTGACCGCGTCCCGGCGCTTCGACTTGGCCGAGGACCCGCATCCTGTCAGGACGAGTACCGCGAGGAGGACTACACAGCCGAGCGCTCGGCCCACGATGGCTACTTGAGGAGTACGACGGTGGAGACGCTGCCGTCGCGGTGACGGAAGACGAGCTTCACGAGCCCCTTGCCGGCAGCGAACCAGCTGGTGCGCGTCCCGCTCCCGAACTTGAACCCGGGCTGGGACATCGACGCCTGCACGACGAGGGCGTCGAACGTGCCGGCCGGAACCTTGACCTTCTGGATCCCGATCACCTTGGCCGAGCCGTTCACGCCGAAGGTCGAAAAGTCGCGGCTCGGATTCTTCGATCCCCATGTTTGCCCGGCGGCAGGATACGCCGTCAACAGCGGGTTGAAGCCGAAGTCCATCAGGTCGAACGGCGTAAAGAAGTGCCGGCGCTTCGTCGAGGGAAGCGATTTGGGACCGAGCGGCGGGAACCTGACCGCCGTCGCGGCCTTCGTGAGCCCCCAGATGTTCGTGACGCCATCGGTGCGCGTCGCGAATCCGTAGCTACCGGCGACGCGGATCGGCCCGCTGATGTGCCTGAACGTGAAGCGCGCCGAGGAGTTGACGACCGCGTCGATCGTGGCCTCCTGGACGGACGGAGTCTTCAAGTACCGCGGATTCGTCCAGCGGTACTTCAACTTCAGTCCCTGCGTCAGCGGAAAATAATTTCGGTCGGCGGGCGGATCTTTTGCGGTGAGGCTTGTCTCCTGCAGCTCCGAGGTCGTCAGCGGAGCGTCCGATCCGCCGGCGTGCTCGAACGTCATCTTCACGGGGCCGACTCCGAAGACCCACCAGACGGTACGCACGCCGCTGCCGTAGGGGTCGCCGAGCGCTCCTGCCTGGGTGGCCTCCGTGCGCACCTTCGCAGCGAGAACACCGTCGGGGAACGCGGGAACCTTGATCGTCTCGGTGCCCTCGTAGCTCGACGTGCTCGACACGTCGTTCTGCGCGCCGCCGGAGCCCTGCCAGGTCGTGCCTCGCAGGAGGGGCGACGCGAGGACGGGGCTGCGGCTTCCCCAGATCAAGTAGTACATCGTGCTCGCGAGACTGTTGTTGCAGCCTCCGATCTGGGGACAAAGGATCGGAAAGTCGGGCGGCGGTGGATTGCTGGCCCAGTCGGTGTTGGTCAGCCCGGCCGTCGTCTCCTGGAATGCCATATCACCGAAGCTCAGTGGCGAGTCGCCCGAGTTGCCCTGGTCCTTCGTCGTCCAGGTGAGCCTGAACGCCTTGCCCTTCTGGTCTTTGACCGTGACCTTTTCCTTGGTCAGAGCCGGGTTGTAGAGGCTGTCAGTCCAACCGTAGGTCCAGGTCGCATCAGCCGGGTGCGGCCACCAGTCGTCAGCCCGCGCGACGCCACCGAGTACGAGCGCGAGCACAGCTGCCACAGTGACAAGGAAGCCCCCCTTCCGCATCCAGGCCGGAGAGTAGCCGCGGCCGAGGCGGAGCGCTATAGGCCGCAGGGCCTACCAGCCGGGAATCCCGCGGCTCGCAAGTGAGAAGAACCGGGAGTAGAAAGCTCCCCAGGTTGGACTCGAACCAACAACCCTCCGGTTAACAGCCGGATGCTCTGCCAATTGAGCTACTGGGGAAGGCAGCCGCGCGCTAGTTTAGCCGCTGAAGTCGCAGCTCGACTTCGCTGAGATAGGCCGGATCCCGTGCCTGCGCGCGGCTCCTGAGCGTCGCATCGAGCCCGGCGCGGATCTCCTCGACGATTGCTGCCACCGGAATCTCCGTCTCGCCGTTGTCCACGATGAAGAGCTTTCGCGGTTCCGGCTGCGCGCCCCACGCGGCGTGGAAGCCGACAAGGTTCCGCCAGGCGTAGCCAGGCCAGACCGGAACGACACATACATGGAGCGAAGCAGGTTCGAGCGCCTGGGCGACGTCCGTCGCCACCTCCCTGCTTGCAAAGAGTGGCTGCGCATCACCGGCCGGCACCAAGTCCAGCTCGCCGTTGTCGTCCAGCTCGCCGACCCCATAGAGCGGGTTGCCCGAAGTCGGTGTCCCGAGGGCAAGCGCCTGCTCGAGCTCGTCGCGCTGCGATTCCGCCGGCCGGCGACCGGTCAGCAGTCTGTGTGCGTGCTGCCGGGTCACGCCGAGCTGGCCGGCCAGGTCGGTGACGGACAGACCCTTCCGCTTCAGAAGTGCTTGCCAAACCTCGGATTCATCCCGCATGGCGACGATCGTAACCCCTATTCGCAGCGTTACGAGCGTAACCTCAGCGAGAAAACACTTGCGCGGCCGCCAATTCCTCGACAGTCGAGTGGATCCGCGCCAGCGACGCCTGGAGCTCCAGGGTCCGGGCCGGATCCGCGTCGATTAGCTCGCGGCGGATTTGCCGTTCACGCAATCTCAGCAGCAACTGCTCCGCGGTGCGCTCGTCGATGCCCTCCGACGTGGCGCGGGCGTCGAGCTCCGCGAGGAGGCCCACAAGATCGCCTTCCGGCTCGGCTCCGGAGAGGAGCTGCTCGCGAAGCCGGCGGAGCTCCTCTCGGTCGAAGTGCTCGGGCCCGAGCTCGGCGAGAACGGGGATGAGCGAGCGATGCGCGGCCACGCCGGCGAGCGCATTCTGCTCGAGCCGCTCACCGGCATCGAGCAGCCTGGCCGAGACGCGGCCGGTCGATGATGCCGACTTGCTCGGCGCAAGGCCTTGCTGCGTTTCCTTCGGCAGGTCGAGCTTGTCGGCCGCGTAGCGGATCGCGTCCTGGCGTTCGGGTGACTCCTCGAAGCGCGCGAGAACCTCCCGCACGCGAATGAACCCTTCCTGACGATCGGCGGCCCGCTCGATCTCGAGCCGTACCCGGTAGCCGAGATACGTCTCGGCTCGTCCCAGTCGCGCCTCGAAGCCCTCCGCGAGATCCGCGGGATCGAAACCCGCGGGCAGCGCAACGACGCGAACCTCCAGGCCTTGCGCCGCCGCGAGCTCCATGCCGCGCAGCGTTGCCGTCTCGCCCGCCGCATCGCCGTCGAAACAGAGCCACACGCGATTCGTGAGACGGCTGAGCTCCTTTAGCTGACGCTCGGTGAGTGCCGTCCCCATCGACGCCACGACTGGCTCGATGCCCGCCTGACTCAGTGCCAGCACATCTGTGTTCCCCTCGACGACCACGGCGCGCTCCTGCTTCGCGATCGCAGCCCGTGCGCGGTCCAGTCCGTAGAGCAAGTCGCCCTTGCGAAAGAGCTCTCCCTCGGGCGAGTTCACGTACTTGGCCTTCAACGGATCGTCCTCGCGCAGCTTGCGCGCCTGGAAGCCGAGCACACGCCCACGCGCATCGGCGAGCGGAAAGAGCAGGCGCCCGAAGAAGTAGTCGTTGCCCCGGCGATTGCCGAGGCCTGCAGCGAGCAGCTCGTCGCGGGTGAAGCCCCGCTCGAGCGCCTTCCGCGTGAGCGTCGACCCACCGGGTGCGAGGCCGAGCCTGTATTGACGGCACACCTCTTCGCGCAGCCCGCGGCCGGCGAGATAGTCGCGCGCGAGCGAGCCTGCCTGCGAGTCCCAGAGGTAGCGCTCGTAGAACGATGCCGCGGCCTCCAGCACTTCGAGCAACCGCTCGCGCCTGCGTCGGCGCGCATCCTGTTGCGGCGACGTCTCCTCGTATTCGATCTGGACGTTGAAGCGGTCCGCGAGCCACTCGATTGCGCCGGCGAAATCGAGCTGCTCGGTCTCACGGACGAAGGTGATGAGATCACCCTTCGCACCGCAGCCGAAGCAGTAGTAGAGCTTGTCGACCGCGTTCACCGAGAAGCTCGGCGTCCGCTCTTCGTGGAACGGGCAGCGGCCGACATAGCGTGCCCCGGCTTTGCGCAACGGAGAGCGGGCGGAGACCACCGAGACCATGTCGGCAGCCGCCTTGACTTCGTCCACCGACACGTCCTTGATCCGGCTCATCTGCTCAGCCCGGCAACGTAGCTGAGGGCGAACCGGTCCGTCATCCCTGCGATGAATTCCACGATCTGCTCTGGGTCGTCACCACGATCGGCGACATGGTCGAAGATGCGCCGGATAGCGGCCCGTGCGCGATCCTGCTCGAGCTGCGCGTGCGGCCCGAGATAGACCCGCTCGAACATGAACGTCCGCAACGCAAGCATGGCACTGCCGATCTCGTCGCTCTGGACGATGTCGCCCGCCCGGTCGGAGCTCTCGACGAGATCGTGGACGAGCGTGTCGATGCGCGTCGAGCCGCGGTCTCCGAGCAGGGCCACCTCTGTGAGCGGCAGCTCTGCCGGGTCGAGGATCCCGAAGCGGACGGCATCGTCGATGTCGTGGTTGATGTAGGCCACGCGGTCGACGATCCGCACGATCTTGCCCTCGAGGCTCGCCGGCTCCCGCGGGCCGGTGTGCGTGAGGATTCCGTCGCGAACTTCTTCGGTGAGGTTCAGCGACTCGGCGATTCGCAGCGACTGCTCGTTGTGCCGAAACCTTCTATCGAAGCGCTCTTCCAGAGCCGCGTCGAGGGCCTCTTCGCCTGCGTGACCGAACGGCGGGTGGCCCATGTCGTGGCCCAGCCCGATTGCCTCGACAAGGTCTTCGTTGAGCCGCAGTGCCCGCGCGACGCCTCGGGCGATCGCGGTCGTCTCCAGAGTGTGCGTCATCCGCGTGCGGTAGTGATCGCCTGCGGGATCGATGAAGACCTGGGTCTTGCCCTTCAGGCGCCGAAAGGGCTTCGAGTGCAGGATCCGGTCGCGATCGCGCTGGAACGGCGTGCGCAGGCGGCAATCGTCCTCGGCCCGCAACCGGCCACGCGTCTCGTATGACCGCACAGCCAATGGAGAAAGCCACCGTCCTTCGAGTTCGCGCACCTGCAGCTCGAACGCTTCCGCCACTGTTCCTGCAACCTCAGGCATCACGTCTTCAGGCTAGATGATGATCGGGACGGTTCCACCATCGGCGCTCCAGGCGGAACCTGTCACGTAGGAAGCCCGCTCCGAGCAGAGAAATGCGATAACAGAGGCGATCTCCTCCGGCTCAGCTAGGCGGCCGAGCGGACGACCGGCTCCGACCGCCTCAAGTACTTCTAGACGCGTCTTAATAGAAGCAGCTGCTTGCTGGTCGGCCAGACCGCCTTCTGCAAGCCACGCAGGAGTCGCCGTCGGGCCAGGCGCGACGGCATTGCAGCGGATCCCGTGCCTGGCATAGAGGTCGGCCACGAGGCGAGAGAGCGAAAGCACCGCGGCCTTCGTCACAGAATAGTTCGGCATTCCCGTGGAGGGCCGTTTGCCCGCGGTCGAGGAGACGTTCACGATCGTCCCGGCTTTGGCCTCCTTCATTCCAGGGAGAACCGCGCGGATGCAGCGGACATAGCTCATGACGTTCAGCTGCCACATGGCATCCCACTGCTCGTCCGTCAACTCCTCGAAGCCGACCTGGTACGCCTCGCCGACGTTGTTCACGAGGCATGCGACCGGCCCGAGTGCCTCTGTCGTCTCGGCCACGAGTGCTTCGGCGGCGCCGGGCTCCGACAGATCGCAGGCCACACCGAGCGCAGCACCCGCTTCGGCACGCGCCTGCTGGACGCGATCGGGATCTCGACCGTTGACCACGACCCGTGCTCCTTCGGCGGTCAGGAGCCGCGCGGTCTCGAGCCCGATGCCCGCTGTCGAGCCCGTGACCAGGCAGATTCGATCCTCGAGGCCGAGATCCATCGGCTGGGTAGCCTAGACCCTCTCGTATGGATTCCATCGGGTCGACCGTTCAGTTCAGACGGACGCGCGGGCGAAGCCCGCACGTCCGTCTAGACGGCACCGCGAGCGGCGCCTAGTCGCCGATGACCACCTTGCTGCTCGTTCGACACGGAGAGACCGACTGGAACCGCGAAGGGCGTTGGCAGGGCCTGTCCGACACGAGCCTCAACGACCTCGGCCGCGAACAGGCGCGAGTGCTCGCCGGCACGCTCGACGGCACCGTCGACGCCGTCTATTCGAGCGACCTGAACCGTGCGCGCGAAACGGCGGAGATCCTGGCGGAAGAGCTCGACCTCGAAGTGCGCCTCGATCCGCGCCTGCGCGAGCGAGGGTTCGGCTCCTGGGAAGGTCTGACGACGCCGGAGATCGAGGAGCGCTTCGGCGAGGCTCATCGGCTCTGGCGGGCGGGCAACGGTCCAGGCGCGGAGGACGCCGAGCCGTTCGAGGCGTTCTCGGCCCGCATCGAGGACTTCCTCACCGACGTCCTGCGGCAGCACCCCGGCGAGGAGGTGCTCGTGATCTCGCACGGCGGCTCGATCCGTGCCATTCACGCGCTCGCGACAGGGCTCGACTACGTGCGGGATCACAAGCTGATCCCCGGCGTGCCGAACTGCGTGATCGCCCGGTACACGGCCGAGGATGGGAAGCTCGCCCCGCTCGACTGACTTCCCTTACGTCATCTCCACGTCGTGCATGACCTCGTACACCCCTGCCGAGACTCTCCGGCCCGACGCCTCAGCAGGAGGAGACATGTTGTTGAGCGCCTCGTCGGCCTTGCGCATGTCCTCCTCCGTCTCGCAAAAGATGATGGCGAGACCTGTCCCCTCGGCACGATTGATCGCCTCCATGACACGCGTCACGCCCTCGAGGCCCGGAGGAAGACCGTCGCTTCCGAACTCCTCCATG
>Ga0193730_1000052_pt1 | contig 41974 bp, 30 predicted proteins | sample U1a1metaG_FD_144919 | JGI IMG/M metagenome (GOLD analysis project Ga0193730, IMG submission 144919) | Soil microbial communities from a riparian zone of the East river system, Colorado, United States - U1a1 | ecosystem: Environmental > Terrestrial > Soil > Riparian zone | place: USA: East River...
GGAGTTCGTCTATGATTTGCAGGAGCAACTCGGTTGGAGGCTCGTTTTGCTCGCGGAACTCGCTTCCGTCGAACGCCTGGCGCGCGCTGGTACAATTCCACAGCCCGTCGCTGATCGTCTGACGGCGGAGCTGGAAGGTGAGATGCGCAGTCTTGGTCGTCATGAGATCGCCAAGCTCAAAACCGAACCCGAAGAGTTGTTGCGCACCGTTCCGTTCCTTAGCGATCTGCCTGCCGAGGACTTCGCGGTACTTGCCGCGCGCCTTCATCCTCAGACAGCGGCGGCGCATGAAGTACTTTTCGAGGAAAACGATCCCGGCGACGCGCTCTACATAATTGCCCGCGGTGTCGTTCGCATCTCGAGACGCGAAGACAATCTCTGGCGCCATATAGCGTCTTTGATGGCGGGCAATTTTTTCGGAGAAGGTGCGTTGCTTGATCACCGACCGCGCAATGCTACCGCCACTGCCATGACTCCGTCTTCGCTCTACATACTGAGACGCAAGGATCTCGAAATTCTTGCAGAAGTCTATCCGAGTATTCGTAGGGCCTTGGAACAGGAAAACGAACGGCGTAAGCGGGAGAACGCCGACTCGTCGGAGCCGTCGCGTACTGTCGCACCCATCAAGGATGGTGCGGCCGTGTCAAACTTGCCGGAATTCGAAATGTTTTCTAAGAAGTGAATAGCATGACCGTTAAGTGGATTCATTCAAGGTGGGCCAGCTATGTTCTGGCTACTGTTGCGATCGGCGTGTTAACTACGCTTCTTATTCCCTTGCGTAGTGAAATCAACACGACAACGGTGGGGTTTGCATTTCTGCTATTAGTAGTCGCCGTCGCTATCATCTGGGGAAGCGGACCGGCGCTGCTGGCTTCAGTCGTAGGGATGCTGTGCTACAACTTCTTTTTCCTTCCTCCTATCTACAAGTTCACCATTGCGGACCCGCAGAATTGGGTTGCTCTTACGGCATTCTTCATCACGGCACTGGCTGTTGGTCAGCTCTCAGCGAGAGCCAAGCGCCGCGCGGAAGAAGCCGAGGCTGGGAGGGCGGAAAACCGGCGTCTATATGAAGAGTTACAGGAAGCCTTTGAACGCGCCAGCGAGGCGGAAGCTCTTCGTCGCAGTGAGCGCATCAAATCTGCTTTGCTTGATGCCGTCACTCATGACCTGAGAACGCCGTTGACCTCAATCAAAGGATCGGCGACGCTGCTGCTCGAAGATGGTGAGCAAACTGAAGCATTTACTCCGGCTGAACAGAAGACGATGTTGAGGTTAATCAGTGACGACGCCGACCGGCTCGACAGCTTCGTCGAAAGCATCGTTGATCTCGCTCGGATTGAAGCCGGAGACATTAAACTATCTCGCAACTGGGGTTCGGTAGAAGAAATTATTGAAGCAGCATTGGCGCGAGCTGAACCGCTGATGCGGCAGCATCAACTCAAGATTCTGGTCGAGAACGAGCTGCCTGTGATTCGAGTTGATGCGCGCGCCGTCGCAGAAGTCATCTATACATTGCTTGATAACGCTACCAAGTACGCTCCCGCCGGCACTTGCATTACGATTAAAGCGAATCGTGCGCCGGGAGAGATGGTCCAAATATCGGTAATGGACGAGGGGCCCGGTATCCCCCGGCATTTGCGTCAGCGTGTTTTTGAAAAGTTCGTTCACATTGGAGGCGCGCCGATAGGTTCCGGCCGGCCCGAAGGTATCGGGATGGGACTCTCAATCGCCAAAGGAATTGTTGATGCGCACGGTGGACTTATCTGGATCGGCGATGGAGAAGGTGCCAAGGGAGCAGAGGTAAATTTCACCGTTCCGGTAGGGGATGACGAGTCGGACACTTCACCGACGCGGGCGGTTGAACGGTTGGCGCACAATGGAGAATAGGAAACGCATACTGGTGGTTGATGACGAGCAGCACATAACGATGGTTATGCGCAGCGGTCTCACGAAGCATGGCTATGATGTGAGAGTTGCCGCCGAAGGCGAGGCAGCGTTGGAGTTGTTTCAGCTTTGGACGCCCGATCTAGTGATTACTGATCTTTCGATGCCTAACATGGATGGCCTTGAGGTATGTCGCCGTCTGCGAGCAGTCTCCACCGTCCCCATCATTGTCCTCTCTGTCAAAGGAGACGAGTCCGTTAAGATTGAAGCACTTGATGCCGGCGCCGACGACTACGTAACGAAGCCGTTTGCCATGGGAGAGTTCCTGGCCCGAGTTCGTGCGGCGCTACGCCGGTCGCCAGCAGGTCGAGAACAAGATACGGTCCTCGAAGAAGCGGACTTTCGCGTCGACGTTCAAACACGGGAGGTCAGAGTTTGCGGCAAGGAAATACATCTCACGCCGAAGGAATTCGACCTGTTGGTCTACCTGCTCCGGAACGCGGGGAAGGTTTTAACCCATCGCACTGTGCTGAGCGCTGTCTGGGGAGGAAATTACGTCGAACAAAACGAATACCTCAGGGTTTTTATTGGACGTTTGCGAAAGAAGATTGAGAAAGATCACGCCCGGCCCCGTTACATACTCACCGAGCCCTGGGTCGGCTACCGGTTTCTACCTGGCAAGTGAGAACCAACTCATCTATTGCATCTCTTAAACGGAAAGACTCCCATTGTCAGGTGCCCGCCGTTTACGAATTATTTATGAATCGTTCACGCCATGTTTATTCCTACCGTCGTATGATCTAGCAGTTGAGAATTTAAAAGCCGAAGTCGCCCGCAGTGATAAGGAAAGATTCAGCCGGCGACGCGGGGGAACCAACGTCTCGTCTTTTAAGGCGTGACTCGGGGCGCATCGTGGAAAGTTTCACGTAGGACCCTTCTCTGTCTGAGCCCGTCAGCTAACCTCGTAGGCAAATGAGAAGAACAAGCATCCATGATTAGAGAAGGCGGCTGTGGACTGACTGTTCGCGGCCTTTTTTCATTGTGGAAGAAACATGTCGGGAAATAATTATGACTTGGAAGCAAATCAAGGAAGCCGTTGAAGATGCGGGCATCGATGAGAACGAAGAGATCACGATGATTCAGTGCGAGAACGGACATGGGGACGGAACGTTTCACAAGATGAGGCTGGGCCATGCACTGAAGCTGAGAGAGAACACGGAGGAAAATCCCGAGGATTACTCCGGCTGTGCGATTTGATGGGGGCGAATCGGGGGAGCCCACACGCAAAATTTTGCGGTGCGCTTCATGGGCAAGTCAGAATACGGTGGAGTTGGAGATGAGAAGCATTGCTGTAATCGACAAGGGAAAATCATTTCTAGTGCGGCTAGTACTCACCGTCGCGGTCCTGAACATTACGATCATTATTGCCGCTGGACAGAAGAGTACTTCATCAAGCGGGCTACTGCCTGGGGCTCAGACGCGTGACCCTCAATCTATGTCTGAGAATTCAGACGGCGCAATCAATTTGTCCACCAATCTGGTCTGTGTGGCCGTGACCATCACTGATCGGGACGGGCGAGCTATCGCCGGCCTTCACAAAGAGGATTTCAGAATCTTCGATGACAAGGCCCAGCAAACGATCTCCTTTTTCAGTGAAGAGGACACGCCCGCTTCGGTTGCTATCGTCTTTGATACGTCGAAATCAATGAGCGGTCGCGCAATCGAACGAGCCAAAGAGGCGCTCGCGCACTTTATGCAAACCAGTCATCCACAGGACGAGTTCTTTCTGATCGGTTTCGGTTCTCGCCCTCAGCTCTTGTTAGAGAAGGAGAGGGACGGTCAAGCTGTTTTAGACAAGTTCACCTACGTGCAACCGGCGGGCGACACCGCTCTCTATGACGCAGTGGAGATGGCTCTGGGAGAACTGTCGAAGGGCTCGTATCACAAGCACGCCATCATTCTGATCAGCGACGGCGAGGAGAACAATTCACGTACCGCGTCTGGCCAGCTTCACCGGGACCTCGAGGAGTCTGGCGCTGTCGTTTACACGGTCAGAGTTGGAAACCTACCGCTGCCGAAATCAACCGGCGGAATGGTAATGGATCAGATCGCTAACGTCTCCGGCGGAAAGTCTTTCTGGCCCGATAACTCGGAAAGAATGGATGAAGCCTTTGAGCAGATTGCTTTGGATCTGCGCCGCCAATATTCGATTGGCTATTTGCCGGCGAACTTTGTCGCGGATGGCAGACTGCACAAGATCAAAGTGGTTGTTAGTAATCCGGGCGACAGATCAAGAGATGTGATTGTACGAAACCGCCAGGGTTACTACGCGATCGCACAATTTCCAGTTCAGTGAAACTTCAGGCTTCGGCTCTCAGACCAAACAGCTTTCGCAGGTAGCGGTCGAGTCGTCTCGTTTATGAATTATTCACAACTCGTTTACCCACTTTTTATGTCTGGAAGCCTAACATTTATGACGGTGACAAGTGTTGATTTCGAATCAAGACGGCCAACTTTTGTTTTTGAGGCGGTTCCACAAACGATGCGTCACGCTAATGCAGCTCCGTTTGAGCTGTTAACTAAACGGAAAACATCGAGCACTGATACTAGTCCAAGGTTGGGCACCGTCTTGCCAATCGTTACGGCAAATGGATTCACCTTGCTGGAGGGATCCAGGGTCGGTGGAACCACTGAGCATCGCTTTCGAGTGCGGCATTCGACAGGTAGTCAACAGAATGTCTCGGTTCGATTCGGCCGTCCGCTGATGGCGCGGGTGGACCATGTGAGGAAATCACATTTGTGGATCGGCAGCCGATTCTGGGCATTTCGAGCCGAGGCTTATCTGGAAGCCTATCTCGTCGAGAAAGCTGATTATCCACCAAAGGGCCAACTCTTGATCGAGGAGTTCTCTGACGACGAAATGTTGCTGGGCGCGCATTGGAAAGACTAAACACTCCGCGCATGGATTCGGCAATTAACGGCAAATGCTGGCAAGACAGGAAATCTTAATGGTCGATAGGATGGCTCAGCACGACAGGCCTATCGAGTTTCAGACGGACAACGGCTTCAGCATCATTCGTCTGTCCGACATCAATAACTCGATTCCCGCAACGGGATTGGTTCATCAGTTCCTGGTTCGCGATCCCGATGGGTTCGAACTTGAGGTCACAGTCGAGATCAGTGAGACGTTAGCGAATGCACTGGCATGGAGAAGCCGGGGACGGTTGTCGCGTGACAGTTCGTTCTGGCTTTATTGCGCCGAGCGACATCTGGCCGAGTATCTGTGGGACAACGAGGACTATCCGCCAGACGGAAAAATAATTGTGAATGAGCCAATCCTTGATGACCTTAATTTGGCTCGCCGTTGGGACACAGAAATGTGACTACGGAGTCTCGGAAGCAGGAATCAATTGTAGATCGCGATCAAGATGCAACAAATGGAAAGCACTAATAATCAATTTCTAGGCAGGCTTAGCCAGGCCATCAGCCGCCTGTTCCACAGTCCTCGAACCTACATCATCGTTGTGGGTTGCGATGCGAGAGTCAAATTGCTGGTCACGGGACTCGCGGCGGTAGGCAAAGATGTTTCGTTGATCGAGCAGGCAGCCAGCACGACTGACGCTGTTAAGGCCCCGCTCGGTGTCAGCGTAATTCATTCCGACATGCTGGGCGCAGTAGCGCTTGAGCGCGCTGGCGCTAAAGCCGCGCGCTGTTTGGTTGCGGCTACCCCGGACGGTGACATGAACATAAGTCTCTGCCGGGAGGCGCATGATCGATTCGGAGTGCCGCTGGCGATTGCTCGGCTAAAGTTGCTGGAAGGAGTAACCAACTGGGCCAGACTCAACGACGACGGAATGGCCCGGATGACATGGAGTGAAACGGTTCACGCGGTCTTAGGCGAGACACCACCAAGCGCAAGCCTCTTGCATCTGGCGCAGGTGAGTGAACGCGAACAAATTGTTGATTTTGAAATGCTATCGCCGGTCTTTATCGGCAGAAAGATCGCGGACTTGCCCCTCGGTGAATGCGAAGTGGCAGCACTGACCCGAAAGGACGTTTCGTTGCCTGGCTTCGAGTCCGTGGAGTTGAGTTTAGGCGACGTGCTCACCCTGATTGGCGAAAGAAACGAACTGACTCGACTGCGCCAAACTCTTGCGACGCTTTAGGAATGCGATCACTAAAAGAGAACTGGGCACGGACCAGCATGAATTTGAGAAGGCTGCGAAGGTTACGTAGCCGAATTAGTTAAGAGAGTTTTCCTGAGACTTGGTTTCATTGCTCGGTTTAGGAATTGCGAAAGCCTGGAGTCGTCCAGGAAGACAAAGAGAAAGGATCGTTATGAGGTTCAGATTGTTTAAGTTTATTTCAATAACGGGAATTCTATTCCTCTTGGCGAGCGCAGCACTCGCTCAGAATGCGAACGGAGTCCCGTCATCAACGAAGTTTGCTCCCAGTTCAGAGCCGAGTCCGGGAGTTCCCGCGACTGAAGCGCCGAAGAAAGAGGAGCCTAAGTTAACTGATCGGGAAAGGGCCTTGTTAGAGCGCGTCGATCAGTTGGAAAAGAGGCTGGCTGAAGTTGAAAGCATGGTAAAGAAGCCGGTGGTGGAACCGGCGACCAGCGAATCGACAAAGACGCAAACTGAACTGGCGTCTAATGCTGCTCCGGCGACTCCTGCGGTCGAACAGCCGATCGTTCAGGATCAACCGACCAAAAAGAAGAAGGCTGATCCTTTCGCGTTCGCCGATTGGTCATGGTTAAGCGGCAATGCGCGGACGAAAGACCTGGCGGCGGACACGAAGTTCTTTACTCCGGAGATCAGATTCGATGTCAATTACACCAGCAGCTTCAATCATCCCAAGGACAACACTATCGGCGGATCGAGCGAGATCTTCCGCTCGGGAGAAGTGCAGCTCACGCAGATCGGTGTGGGCGGCGATTTTCACTACGACAATGTGCGTGGTCGAATAATGACGCAATACGGAATGTATTCGCAGACAACACCACGCAACGACGCCAGTCCCGGACGCGGTCAATGGAATCTCGATAACGCGTATCGTTACATCTCCGAAGCGTACGGTGGCTATCACTGGGACAAAATGCATGGCATCAACGTCGATGCCGGCATCTTTATGTCTTACATCGGCCTGTGGAGTTACTACAATTTCGACAACTGGACCTATCAGCCTTCATATGTTTCATCGAACACGCCGTGGTTCTTCAATGGATTACGCGTTCAGTTCTTCCCAACAGAGAAGCTGAAGATCGAGCCATGGATCATCAATGGCTGGCAGTCATACGGTAAGTTCAATCGCGCTCCGGGAATCGGCGGTCAGATTCTATACCGGCCGAACTCCAAGACTTCGATCGTACTCAACAATTATTTTGGTACAGACACGCTGGGCAATCCGAATCGGAAGCGTATCCATACGGATGACAGCATTCAGTACAAGTACTACGACAACAAAGAGAAGACGCTGGACAAGGCCGCGTTCACCTTTACTATCGATGCCGGGTGCGAATATGGCGGTGGTGTAAGTTGCAGCGGCAAACCGGGAGCACCGGCCCAGTACTTTCTTGGCTTCATGGCCTATAACCGGTTCTGGTTTAAGCACGACAAGTACGCGCTGACTCTTGGCGGTGGAGCCATCAACAATCCGGGTCGCTACCTGGTTTTGATTCCGCCGATTAATGGCGCGACCGCGTTTACCGGCACGCCTTACTTCACCGCCAATCCCGGAGATCCGTATAAAGCCTTCGATGGTCAGGTGACTTTCGATTACATGCCGAGCCAGTACATCACTTTTCGCGGAGAGTACGTGTTTCGCGGATCGAATGTCCCTTACTTCTCGGGCCGCGGAGGAGTCACCCCGCCGGGAGGAAACACGGGCGCACTGGGATCGGTAGTTCCCGGTTGGGCGCCTGATCTGGTCAAGCAGGAGAAGCGATACACGATGGCCATCCTGGTGAAATTCTGATGCCAGCAGAAATCTGAGCCTACAATGAAACTTTTATAAATCGTTTATAAAATGTTTGCTACTCTCGCGGCCGTAAGCAAAATACTGCGGCTGCGGGAGGACAAATATGAATCCTCAAAGGGTCCATTTACGCGTAGGCATTGGACTGTGGCTGACGATCATTTGGGGCGGCGCATTCTCAACCGCAAGCAGTCAGGAAATGAGTCAGAGCGGCGCTCGGAACGCCGGCAGAGCACTACTCGACAGCGTTATCAGTCGAAGGGCGATGCCGGAAGAAACACCCGACGCCCCTCCTGAACCGAAATGGCACTTCGGTGGATTTGTGGATGTCGGTTACCTGTTGGATTTCAATCATCCGGAGAACAAAGTCTTCCGTAGTCGAGGAACCACGTGGCACGTCGACCGACCGCAGATAAACATGGCAGCGTTTTACTTAAAGAAGAAGGCGACGGAAGATTCCCGGTGGGGGGTGGAATTGACTGCGCAAGCGGGCAAGGACGCAGAGTTATTTGGCTTCTCGGCCACCGCGCCAAATATCGATGGTTATAAGGTCCTGCGTCAACTTGGGCCAACGAACATTTCATATCTGGCGCCCGTAGGTAAGGGTCTGACGATCCAGGGAGGCATCTTCAGCAGCTATATTGGTTACGATTCCCTCTACGCCAAAGACAATTTCAATTACACGCGTCCGTGGGGCGCTGATTTCACGCCCTACTTAATGCTGGGCGTGAACGCGAGCTATCCCTTTACGAAGAAAGTCACCGGCACATTCTTCGTCGTCAACGGATACTGGCATTTGGCGACCGCCAATCATGTTCCGAGCTGGGGCGGGCAAGCGGCTATCAGTGCGACTTCACACTTGACAGTCAAGCAGACGGTCCTGGTTGGCCCGCATCAATCGAACACGTCAACCAAGTTCTGGCGTTTTCTTTCAGATACGATTGTTGAGCACAAGACAGAGAAGCGCACGATCGCCCTCGATACGAACTTCTCGACCGAGGCGGTTAATTCTCCAGGAACTCCGCGTGCCTGGTGGTTTTCAGCCCAGATGCCGATGCGTTGGATTCTTAATCCGCGTTGGAGCGTTGCGGTGCGTCCGGAAGTTGCCTGGGACTGCCAGGGGCGTTGGACCCTGGCGCGGCAGACAGTTGTCGCGCTGACTTCGACGATCGAGTACAAGTTGGCACACGAATCGACCAATACAATTTTTCGACTCGAACACCGCTATGACCGCTCGACCGGCCCGGATGGCGGATTCTTCAGAGGCAGAGTTGTGAGCCCCGGTGTGATTGGTTTGACTCCGGGCCAGCACCTTTTGATCTTCGCTACGATTTTTACTTTCGACCGTTGATGGAGACTTTCAAATGATGGATCTGATTTTTGTGGCCGTGACAATTCTCTTTTTTCTAATCGCTCTCGCTTACGTTCGGGGGTGCGAGAAGTTGCAATAGGGAACCGTGTGACAAGCCATGGCGTCAACATGGCTTCACTGTTGTGGCCGGCGCGATGACGCTTGGCGTGATGATGATCGCCCCGCTTATCTGGGCCCGTTGGTATGAACTCAGGTTATGAACAGAACCACGGTCTTCGGCTTGTTTGCAGTTTCCGCGATGCTCGTCTGCTACGCCCTGGAACAGCGCAGCCATTGGTTCGTATTGGCCTTCGCCGTCGCCTGCGCGCTTGCCTCGGCGTATGGCTTCATTCAGGGTGCATGGCCGTTCGGCATAGTTGAAGCAGCTTGGTCGGTGATTGCCCTAAGGCGGTGGTGGCTTAGAAAACGCAGCGCTTATTGAGCACGGAAAGAGGCGAGATTGTTCGTGGTAGGGAGTGCGAGGTGTGATTGAGGTGACGAAATGAACATAGGAACAATTGTGATTCTGGCAGTTTCGCTGCTGCTGCTTATTTATTTGACGTTCGCACTGCTGCGACCGGAGAAGTTTTAGTGGGTTGTCAGAGGCCCGCGCGTCAGCAAGGGCTCGCCTGGCAATTAAGCCCTCCCTGACGGTCGGGCTTCTGACACGCTCACTGTTTTCTGAGGCTGGTTATGACTATTAACGGTTGGCTACAAATTCTGGTTTTCTTCCTGATCATTCTCGCGGTCACGAAGCCGTTGGGCGTCTTTATGGCTCACGTTTTCAATCGTGAGAAGACGTTTCTCGATCTACTGCTGCGACCGATTGAGAGAATGATCTACAAACTGACGCGCGTGGACGAAACTCGCGAGATGCGTTGGACGGAATATGCCGTCGCGATGCTTCTGTTCAGCGTCGTCTCAATGATGGTCCTTTATCTTATTCAGCGTTTGCAGGGTCATCTGCCGTTCAATCCACAACACTTACCCGGCGTTGATTCAAACGGGAGCGCAACCGGGGCGTACGTTGGTTCGGCCTTTAATACTGCAGCGTCGTTTACGACCAACACAAATTGGCAGAGCTACGTACCCGAGGTAACAATGAGCTACCTCACGCAGATGGCCGGGCTCGCTTATCACAACTTCGTTTCCGCAGCCGTCGGGATATCGCTGGCCGTCGCTTTTATTCGCGGTATCGCTCGGCGCGAGATGGACACTATCGGTAACTTCTGGGTGGACATGACTCGCTCAGTCCTTTGGGTGCTCTTGCCACTCTGCATCGTAGGTGCGCTAGTTCTGGTTGCCAGTGGGGTCCCCCAAAACCTGCGGGCCTACGACACTGCCCAGTTAGTTGAAAAGCAAACCGTTGAAGTCGATAAGAAGGACGCCGCCGGTAATGTCATCACCAATCCGGATGGCACGAACGCCAAAGAATCACAGACGATCGAGACGCAAACCATCGCCCAGGGGCCGGTGGCTTCGCAGGAGATCATTAAAGAGCTTGGCACTAATGGCGGAGGTTTCTTCAATACCAACAGCGCGCATCCTTTCGAGAACCCAACACCTTTTACAAACCTTCTAGAGATGCTCTGTATCTTCGCGATCTCGGCAGGACTGACTTACACGCTTGGGCGTATGACCGGATCGGCGAAACATGGCTGGGCAGTGTTTGCCGCGATGGCGGTCCTGTTCTTTGTAGGCGTGACCGTAGCTTACTGGGCAGAGGCAAAAGGTAATCCAATGCTCGCAGGGGTGAATCAACAAGCCGGCGCGATGCAGCCAGGCGGCAACATGGAAGGCAAGGAGGTGCGTTACGGCATCGCTAATTCTGCTCTGTGGGCCACTGTCACTACCGATACTTCCTGCGGCGCAGTAAATTCGATGCACGACTCCTACACGCCTTTGGGTGGTTTCGTTCCACTCGCCAACATCATGTTGAGCGAAACTATTTTCGGCGGCGTAGGATCGGGGATGTACGGCATCTTGATTTACGTCGTGCTGTCGGTTTTCATCGCCGGTTTGATGGTCGGTCGCACTCCTGAATATCTGGGAAAGAAAATCGAATCCTATGATGTGAAAATGGCGATGTTAGTAACACTCGTCTTCCCGCTGGTCATCCTGGTCTTCACTGCGATATCAGTTGTTTCTCCCAACTTCGGCACATCACAATTAGCCAATTCGGGGCCACATGGTTTGTCTGAGATTCTCTATGCCTATACCGAAGGCGCGGGTAATAACGGTTCTGCTTTTGCAGGGATTTCCGCGAACACGCTCTGGTACAACACGACCATCGGTATCACTGTGCTGGTGGGCCGCTTCATGATGATCATTCCGATGTTGGCAATCGCAGGTAATCTCGCGCGGAAGAAGATCGTTCCGCCGTCATTGGGAACATTCCCGGTGACAACGCCGCTCTTCAGCACATTGCTGATCTGCGTGATCGTCATCGTGGGCGCGTTGACGTTCTTCCCGGCGCTAAGCCTGGGACCAATCGTGGAACATTTGTTGATGTACGCGGGAAAGACATTCTAGGTAGAGATCGAAACAGATGATTAAGCAAACAAAAAACGTCGCCATTTGGAACGGGCAAATCATCAAGCGCGCGATCATCGATTCATTCACAAAACTGAATCCGCGCGCGATGATGAAAAACCCTGTGATGTTCGTCGTGGAAGTCGGCAGCGTACTAACGACGATTTATTTCATCTATGGCTTTTTCAGACCGGTGGCCGGTGTGACGAGCCCAAAGTTTGAACTCCAGATAACGCTGTGGCTCTGGTTCACGGTGCTGTTCGCAAACTTCGCGGAAGCAATGGCTGAAGGTCGCGGCAAAGCCCAGGCCGATAACCTGCGCCGTTCTCGAACTGAGACAGTCGCGCACCGGGTCAAGTCGTCGGACCAGCAGATCGAAGATTGCGCGGCACCGGACCTTCGCAAAGGCGACATCGTTATTGTGTCAGCCAGCGAGTTCATTCCCGGCGATGGCGAGATCATCGCGGGTGTGGCATCAGTTGATGAATCGGCAATTACCGGTGAGTCCGCGCCGGTGATTCGTGAAGCCGGTGGGGATCGCTCGGCCGTGACCGGCGGCACGCGCGTTCTTTCGGATCAAATCACGGTGCGGATTACCTCAAATCCGGGTGAGACTTTCCTGGATCGAATGATCGCGCTAGTCGAAGGCGCGGAAAGACAGAAGACGCCGAACGAGATTGCTCTCAACATCCTGCTTGCGGGCTTGACGATCATTTTCCTGCTGGCAGTCGTGACCTTGCAGCCGTTCGCGATCTATTCCAGCGCGCCACAGACGATCTTCGTGCTGGTTTCTCTTTTGGTCTGCCTGATTCCAACCACGATCGGCGGATTACTTTCGGCGATCGGCATTGCCGGGATGGATCGATTGATCCAACACAACGTTCTGGCGATGTCAGGTCGCGCTGTCGAGGCAGCGGGCGACGTTAATACTCTGTTACTCGACAAGACCGGCACGATCACATTGGGCAATCGGCAAGCAACGGCTTTCATTCCACTCGCCGGAGTTAACGAACAGGAATTAGCAGAAGCTGCACAGCTTTCTTCATTGGCCGACGAAACACCTGAAGGCCGCTCGATCGTAGTGCTCGCGAAAGAAAAGTACGGCTTGCGCGGGCGCGAGCTGGCGTCTCATGAAGCGACGTTCGTCCCCTTCACCGCACAGACAAGAATGTCAGGCGTCGATCTCGATGGCCGCGAAATCCGCAAAGGTGCCGCTGATGCAATCGAGAAGTACCTGGCCCAGTTTACAAAAAATGTTCCGCCGGACTTGAAGGAGATTGTTGAGAGAGTCTCGCGTGAAGGGGCGACGCCTCTCGTGGTTGCAGAAGACCGCGTGGCTTTGGGCGTTATTCAACTCAAGGACATCGTCAAAGGTGGAATGGTCGAGCGATTCAATCAACTGCGTCAGATGGGAATCAAGACCATCATGATCACGGGCGACAATCCACTGACTGCGGCCACCATTGCTCGCGAAGCGGGTGTCGATGATTTTCTCGCCCAAGCTACACCCGAAGAAAAGATGCGCTTGATTAAAGAGGAGCAGGCCGGCGGCAAGCTCGTGGCTATGACTGGTGACGGCACTAACGATGCACCCGCGTTGGCGCAAGCTGATGTTGGCGTAGCTATGAATACCGGAACTCAGGCTGCTAAAGAAGCCGGCAATATGGTCGACTTGGATTCGAATCCAACGAAGTTGATTGAGGTAGTCGAGATTGGTAAGCAGCTTCTGATGACGCGGGGCGCGTTGACCACCTTCTCGATTGCGAATGACGTTGCCAAATACTTTGCGATCATTCCGGCAATGTTCAGTGGTGTGGCTACGCTGAGTGCGCTAAACGCGCTGAACATCATGGGTCTGAAAACTCCACAATCGGCGATTCTTTCAGCAGTGATTTTCAATGCTCTGATCATCATTGCTTTGATCCCGCTGGCATTGAGAGGTGTGAAATATCGCCCGATGAGTGCGGCTTCGTTGTTAAGGCGCAACCTGTTCATTTACGGGTTCGGTGGAATAGTCGCGCCGTTTATTGGCATCAAGATCATCGACATGATTATTCACGCAATCGGATTGGCTTGAGGAAAACGGCGAGGAAAACGCAAATGAAAAACTTAATCACAGCAGTCTTGATGACGATAGTAACGACCGTGTTGCTGGGACTGGTTTATCCATTGGTCGTAACTGGACTGGCGCAAGTTATATTTCCCGATCAAGCCAACGGCCAGTTAATAAAGAAGGATGGAGTCGTCATAGGTTCCCGAATCATCGGCCAACCCTTCGGCGGTCCTGGTTATTTTCATTCACGGCCCAGCGCGGCCGGCGCAGCCGGTTACGATGCGGGTGGCTCTTCGGGGTCGAATCTCGGACCAACTAACCAGAAGCTCATCGATCGCGTGAAAGCGGATGTTGAGAGACTTCAGGCTGAGAATCCTGGCAAGCTGATTCCTATAGATCTAGTAACCACTTCGGGTTCGGGTCTTGATCCGCACATCTCGCCTGCAGCCGCCGATTTTCAAATTTCGCGCATCGCGCGCGAACGCAAAATGAGCGAAGGCGAGGTGCGACAAGTCGTCAACGCGCATACGGAAGGCAGGCAGTTTGGGTTTCTCGGCGAGCCAAGAGTAAATGTGCTCGAATTGAATCTCGATCTCGATAAACTGAAACCGATGTCCCCGGAAGCGCCCTCACGCTGACGCGTAATTTCTTAATCCGTAGGTCGAAGCGATATGGTTAGGAATGCCGGACCACCAAGTTCACAACGCTCAAATGTAGCGTGGACTCTGGGCTGTGACTCTTCAGTAGGATCGCCCGCGCTGGCACCTCTGGTAGCTAGCGCGGGCATTGCTGCCTTTGGCTTTCTCACAAATTCCGAGGAACGATTAAGGCGAAGGCCTGTGGTGCTCGATGGCAACAGGAGTTCCAGCAGATGAGTTGGCCGAGCTTCTTACAGTATGGAGTATTTCTCCTGGTCATCGTTGCACTCGTAAAGCCGCTTGGCGGCTACATGGCTCGAGTCTTTACTGGACAGAAAACCTGGCTTGATGTTGTTCTGCGTCCAGTCGAGCGAATCATTTACAAGCTGACGCGCGTGGATGCCGTCAAGGAAATGAATTGGAAGGAATACGCCGTCTCCTTCATTATTTTCGGCCTCGTTGGAACCATCGCAACCTATCTGATCCTGCGCAGCCAACACCTCCTTCCTTACTTTGGTTTGACGTCGGAGTATCTCACGACTCCCACGACACAGGATTTGTCCTTGAATACCGCGATCAGTTTCTCAACTACTACAACGTGGCAGGCTTATGGCGGCGAGACTACACTCACCTACTTTTCACAGACTGTTGGCTTGGCAGTGCAAAACTTTCTTGCGGGCGCAGGCGGTCTTGCGGTCGGAGTAGCTTTCATTCGAGGCCTCGCACGTGAGAAGACTGACCATCTCGGTAACTTCTGGGTCGATCTGGTCCGGGCATTGTTGTGGATCATTCTGCCGATTTCAATCGTCGCGAGTCTGATTCTCGTCTGGCAAGGTGTCCCGATGAATTTCAATCCGTACACTTTGGCGAAGACTGTCGAGGGAAGTACGCAGACAATTGCGCAGGGACCAGTCGCGGCATTTGAAGTGATCAAGAACCTGGGTACGAATGGCGGCGGATTTTTCAACGTAAACGGCGCGCATCCTTTCGAGAACCCGACGCCATTCACTAACTTCCTTGAGATGTTGCTCATCGCGGCGCTGCCGGCTGCCCTTGTAAACACTTTCGGACGAATGACGGGCCGCTTGCGCGAAAGCTGGCTCCTGCTATGGGCAATGGTGTTTCTCTTCAGCGCCGGCTTGTTCTTCTGCGGAGCATTTGAAGAGCGCGGCGTTCCCGCAGTGCGACACATGCTCAATGAATCCGTCGTGACGATGCCCAACATGGAAGGCAAGGAAGTTAGATTTGGGATCGGCGGATCTGCGCTAACAGCAATCACTACTTCGAACGGCGCGACCGGCTCTTACAATTCGATGGACGATAGCTACACGCCTCTCGGCGGCGGAGTACTGTTGGGCAACATGCTGCTGGGCGAAATCGTTTTCGGCGGACTGGGAACCGGTTTGTATAGCATCGTTTTTGTGGCATTGGTTGGTTTGTTTCTGGCCGGACTTATGATCGGCCGCACGCCTGAATATCTCGGGAAGACAATCGGGATAACCCAAATCAAATTCATCATGCTGTATACGCTTGCTTCGCCGTTGGCAGTTCTGTTGCTGACAGCAATCGCGGTTGTCAGTCAATCGGGTTTGGCTGGACTGACAACAAACAACGGCCCTCATGGTTTGACTTCAATCATGTTTGCGTACACCTCGTCGTTTACAAACAACGGGCAGAACTTCGCCGGCCTGAGTGCCAATAGCGTCTTCTACAATGTGACGACCGCTATCGCCATGATGGTCGGGCGTTTTGGACTCGCTGTTCCAGCGCTGGCCCTCGCCGGATCGTTCGCAGCACAGGGTCGGCGACCTACTACTCTGGGAACCATGCCGACTTACACCTTCACTTTTGGCGTACTTGTTGTCGGCACAGCGCTGATTGTCGGCGGCCTTAGTTATTTTCCGGCGTTCGTTTTAGGACCGGTGATCGAGCACTTACTGATGAAGTAGTTGATAAGAATGAACGACAATCGCCCAACACCGGAATCTCTACTCGCCAAACTCAAAGAGGGCGAGCAGGCGAAGTTGCGCGTCTACATTGGCGCCGCCCCTGGCGTTGGTAAGACCTATCAAATGTTGGAAGACGCTCATCTGTTCAAGAAGCAGGGAGCGGACATAGTAGCTGCGGTGATAGAAGCGCACGGCCGTGAAGATACCAAGGCGATGATCGGAGATTTGGAGCAGGTGCCGATGCGCAAGGTCGAGTACCGTGGGGTCACATTGGAAGACATGGATGTCGACGCTGTTATTGCCCGGCATCCGGCCATCGCGATTGTTGACGAACTTGCTCACACCAATATTCCCGGATCGAAGAATCGCAAACGCTATCAGGATGTCCTGGAGTTGTTGGACAACGGCATTTCCGTAATTACCGCAGTCAATATTCAGCACCTTGAATCGCTCAACGATGTTGTGAATCGTACGACTGGCGTGCGAGTGCGCGAGACAGTACCGGATCATTTTCTGCGTCGCGCGGATGAAGTCGTCAACGTTGATGTCTCGGTGGATACGCTGCGAACACGTCTGCGTCAGGGAAAGATTTATGACGTGGCGAAGATCGAACAGGCACTGAATAATTTCTTCCGGAAAGGCAATCTATCGGCACTTCGCGAACTGTCCCTCAGGCAGGTGGCTACCGACCAGGCCACCAAAGCGCAGGGTTATCGCGAACGTGAAGGGCTGCAACAGGCTGTAATCCCGGAAAAAGTCATGGTGGCTATGGCGTCTCGAGGGAGCGCGAAAAAATTGCTGCGAGTGGGATCACGCGTGGCGGGACGTTTAGCTAGTGACTGGTATGCAGTGTACGTTGAGACTCCCGGTGAGGAACCGGGCTTTATAAAGCCAGTGGATCATGCCGCGCTGCAGGAGAACATCCGCTTTGCTGAAGAACTGGGCGCGAAGGTCGTCAAGTTGAAATCTCGCCGCGTTGCCGATGCGCTGATCGATTTCGCAAAGCGTGAAGGCATAACGCAGGTGGTCTTTGGTCAGAGTTCACGATCTCGCTGGCAAATTCTGCTGCACGGTTCAATCCTCAACCGCTTTCTCCGCGAAGTGCGAGACGCCACTGTGCAAGTCGTGCCAGTAGAAACAAAAGAACTTGCATCGCCCGATGAAGCAAAAGCGACAGACGAATCCCAGAATTAGAATGGCGGTCTCTATGAACTTACGAACTAAACTTTTAGCCGGGTACATGATCTTCGTCGTCGCGTTGGTGGTGCTGGGCGGGTGGAGTGCTTTTCGTCTGCGAGAGATGGGCCAGGTCTCCCGTCGCATCATTTCCAATAACTATGACTCGGTGGTTGCTGCTCAGGAGATGAAGGAAAGTCTCGAACGCCAAGACTCTGCCGGAGTATTCGCGTTGCTGGGTGCCCGCGAGAGGGCGATGGCTCAACTTCGTGAGCATCGCGCGCGCTTCGATGCCAACTTCAAGAAGGCAGAAAATAACATCACCGAAGCCGGTGAGCGTGAGGCGATCGAGGCAATTCGTCGCGACCGCGACGCCTATTACCAAATGTTCGACGCCTTTATGGCGAGGGTAAATGCGACCGAAGGCGCACGGCCCGAAAGATTGTCTCGCGACGAAGAACTTACTGAACGAAATGAGTATTTCACGCACCTTGAACCTCAATTCAATAAGCTGCGCGCTGAATGCGATCATTTGTTGCAGTTAAATCAGCGCGCCATGGTTGCGAAGTCCGAAGCCGCTGCAGGCGTCGCCCAACTTTGGTTCTATCGCACGCTGCTGATTGCCGGGTTGATGGTCGCGGCCGGTATCGCGCTCGCATTCTGGCTGGCAAATCGCATCGTCGAGCCACTCCGGCAATTGACTGCGACAACCGCCAAAATTGCCGGCGGCGATCTCGATGCTAAAGCCGAGGTAAATTCAAACGATGAAGTCGGTATCCTGGCGGCCGAGTACAACCGCATGGCCGAGCGAATTCGCCAGTTGCGACTGTCAGACAAAGGGAAACTGATCGTCGCCCGGCAAACTACCGAAGCGGCCATCGATTCTCTTTACGATCCGGTGATCGTAACCGACGCTGAAGGGTGCGTAACAAAACTCAATCCGGCTGCTGAAGAAATCTTTGGGTCGGAAGCAGAGAACGCCGGTAAGCACGTTGGCGAGGTGGCGCGCGATGCTCGCATCGCCACTGCTGTTGCAGAGGCTCTTCATTCGCAGCGGGCCGTGGCCGGGGAAGGGAGTTCTTCAGTCTTACCGCTTGCGGTGGCAGGGTTAGAAAGGGCTTTTCGTTTGCGGACAACTCCGATGCGTGACAATGAAAATCATCTGCTCGGGGCTGTAACCCTGCTTGAAGACATCACTCACCTGCGCGAGATTGATCGCCTGAAATCGGAGTTCATTGCCACTGCTTCGCATGAGTTGCGCACTCCACTGACCAGCGTGCAGATGGGAGTCCATCTGTTATTGGAAGGAGCAGCAGGAGAATTAAACGATAAGCAGACCGAAGTGCTGGGCGCTTGTCGCGAAGATTGTGAGCGGCTCGACAAACTGATGCGCGATCTTCTCGATCTCTCAAAAATTGAAGCGGGGGAAAGTCAGCCTGAACTTCTACCCGTCAAAGTGCGCGAGCTAATAATGGACGAAGTGGAAACTCTGCGCCCGCAAGTGGAAGCCAAAGGCCTTTCGTTTGTTGTCGACATCCCCGTTGATCTTCCGCGAATAATGGCGGATCGCTCACAGGTTGAACGAGTCGTAGCTAATCTCGTGGTGAACGCTATTCGTTACACCAGGCAAGGTGAAATCAAGATTAACGCTGAGGCGCGCGGCCACTATGTAGCGGTGTCAGTATCTGACACGGGGGAAGGGATACCCGCTGATTACCTGTCCCATATCTTCGACAAGTTTGTGCAAGTTCCCGGCGCTGCGACCGGTGGTGCTGGGCTGGGGCTGGCGATTTCCCGTCTTATCGTTGAGGCCCATGGCGGTCAGATCAGTGTCCAGTCAGAAGTGGGACATGGTTCGACCTTCACTTTTACCCTGCCCGTTGCTGCTGATTAATAAGGAGTTTGTATGTCCGAGCGCGTGTTGATTATTGATGATGAAGAGAACATTCGTCAGATGCTGCGTCTGACTTTGGAAACCGCAGCTTATGAAGTCGGGGAAGCGGGCGACGGAATGGAAGCGTTTGCGATCCTCGGTGGCGACCCGGCCTGGAATGTCATCTTGCTGGATCAGCGTTTGCCAATCATGGAGGGCACCGAAGTTCTGCGTCGGATAATGGTGTTGGCCCCACAAGCACGCGTCGTAATGATGACCGCATTTGCATCGGTCGAACTTGCGGTGCAGGCGATGAAACTGGGTGCGACCGATTTTCTGCGCAAGCCGTTGACTCCAGAGATGGTACGCAACTCAGTAGCAGCGGCGTTGAGTGCAGCTAAAGCTCCTGAAGGCGTTGATACCAGATCGGTTACGATGAATGGCTTTACTATTCTGTCCTCATCAGACCTCGCGAAACAGCCGAACGAGCGACGGTTCATAGTTCGAAAGCCGAATGGTCACGACCAGGAAGTCGTTGTGGAGATTGCTCCGGAAGCGCGTGAATCAGCACAGCGAATGACCCGTGGAGCGACCATGGACGAGGACCTCTGGACGACTCAGGCGGAAATCTTTCTTAGTGACTTCATTTGGAATGACGGAGATGTTCCACATAGCGGAAGACTGGTTCTCAGAGGCATCGATCCTAATCTTGTAGAGGAACTGGCGAAACAGAAGGGGGAAAAATGAGCCAACGTATTTTGATCATTGACGATGAAGCGCATGTCCGCCAAATGATGCGGCTTGCTTTGGAGACGTCTGGATACCAAGTGGGCGAAGCCCCAGACGGATCTGAAGGCCTCAAGCTCTATGATGACGGCTCTGGTTGGAATGCTGTAGTGCTGGACCAAAGAATGCCAGGAATGGATGGGCTCGAAACATTGCGAAGACTAAGAGCCGCCAATCCCGGCGCTCGCATCATTATGGCCACGGCTTACGCGTCGATCGAACTTGCGGTTGACGCAATGAAACTTGGGGCGACTGATTTTGTGCGCAAACCCATGACGCCTGAGGCGCTGCGGAACGCCGTCGCCGCTGCTTTGGCAAAGAAGATTGGAGCGCCAGCAGTTGTCGAGGATTCAGCTGCAGCAATGCCTGAACCTAAGTCGCCTGGAACCGTCAAGACAATTACGTTGAACGGGTTCTCGATTCTGGATGAGGGTGAGGAGAAGTCAAAGGCTCCGAATGAGCGGCGGTTTGTGGTTGTAGGTCCAGAGGGAAATCGAGAAGAGGTGTTGGTGCTAATCGATGAAGAGCCCGTGGGTTATGTCGAGCGAATGACTCGCCGACGCCTCCCTCCCGAAAGCTCATTCTGGACTGAACAGGCAAGGGATTTGTTGAGTGACTATCTATGGAGCGAAGGTAAGATACCGCCAACCGGAAAACTAACCGTTAATGATTTGAACCCTGACAAACTCCCGATTGCCGAACGATGGAAAGAAAACTGAAATGGGCAAACGATAGCCCAGCCAGAGATCACGCAAGTGCCAGTGAAAGACTTAAAAAAACTTCTGGAACGTATTCACACCCGTCTGGATGAAAGTTCGGTCGGGATTAGTCATATCGTGGGCGATCTCGCTCCTGCCGATTTAGCCAATCTGATAAATGAACTAAATCTAGTCGAAGCTGCAACCGTCGTTTCGATGCTTCCACCGGCTCGCGCTATTGATCTCTTTAACGAACCGATAATGCGCCGCCGGGCTGCGATCCTTGAACAGTTGGAGGCATCGCGGGCGGCGGAGATCCTCTCGGGACTTTCCGCTGACGAACGTACAGATGTGGTTCAGAAGATGAATCACCATGAGCGGCATCGAATCTTGCCGAAGCTCACCGGGGAGATGCGAAAGGAGTTGGAGGGCCTGCTGCAGTATCCGCCGCATACGGCCGGCGGCATCATGACCACCGAGTTCGTGCAGCTCCAACCGACGATGATCGTTAGCGAGGTACTCAAGCACATTCGCTCGGTCGCGCGAGAAAAGGAATCAATCTATGCGTGTTATGTGATGGAACCGGGTAGTCGCCTCCTCCTCGGGGCAGTTTCGTTGCGCGATCTCGTAATGGCCGAGTTAAACACTCCGGTGACCGAGGTGATGCGTACAAAGCCGGTGACCGTGAATGCGTTGGATGATCAAGAAGATGTGGCGAGGAAGATTGGCAAGTACAACCTGCTGGCAGTGCCGGTGTTGGAGAAGGATGGCAGCGTGGTCGGTTTCGTGACCGTGGACGACGTGGTCGACGTACTGATCGAAGAGGGAACTGAAGATATCTTGCGCATGGGCGCTGTGGAACCCGGTGCACTGGACCGGCCATACATGGAGCTCTCGCTGCCGCTCATGATCAGAAAGCGCGCCGGCTGGCTCGTCATACTCTTTCTGGGCGAAATGCTTACAGCGACCGCCATGGGTTTCTTTGAAAAAGAAATAGCTAAAGCCGTCGTGCTTGCGCTCTTCGTTCCGCTCATCATTTCTTCGGGTGGCAATTCCGGTTCACAGGCTTCGACGCTCGTTATCCGTGCGCTGGCGTTGGGTGAAGTTACGTTGCGAGACTGGTGGCGTGTCATGCGCCGCGAGATTTTTTCCGGCCTGGGGTTAGGCGTGATCCTTGGGACGATAGGATACTTGCGGATTACTGTGTGGTCGGTGTTTTCCAATCTTTACGGACCGCATTGGCCGCTGGTGGCTCTTACCGTCGGCGTCGCTCTCGTTGGCATTGTCTTATGGGGCACGCTGGCAGGATCGATGTTGCCGTTTGCGCTACGGCGACTCGGCTTGGACCCGGCAACATCGTCCGCGCCATTCGTGGCCACACTCGTGGATGTAACCGGACTAATAATCTATTTCGGTGTTGCCGTTTTGATCCTACGCGGCACGCTTCTGTGATCTCGTCTCGGTGGAAGCCAAAGGTTTCTATCCAAACCAGGTAGTTGACTGGCTTGGAGACCCGCTTTTGCAATATCAGTTTCAAGTCCGGGATTTGGGGCGGGCGATTAAACCTCAAAAGACCGTAACCCCGCCACACGGCTAAATCCGGCACAGCAAGTACGGAATTAGTGACCACGCCGCAACCTTGTACAAGTGAATCAAAACAACTCCCTTTCTTTTCAGCCACTCGTTTTAATGAAATTTTAATGAACTCTTAAGCCCTTTCTTATTTCGACTCCACTAGTCTTCTCCTTGACGAGGTGTCAGATGTCGGCGATGAGAAGGAAACAAGTCAGGCCCGATGAGTTACCTCACACCCGGTCACCGATCAAATATCTCACTGAAAATGGATTCAGTATTGTTCGGGCTTCAGAAATCGATCCGTCCGTAACCGACAGCCCAAGCGAATGCCATTTTCTTGTTCAGCACGACGACAAAGCCGAGCGCGAGATAAGAGTGTCCTTTGGTGAAGAACTCATTGCGCACTTATGGATTAGAAGAAGGATTCCACTATCTGAAACAAGTATGTTCTGGCTGGTTTGCGCAGAGGATTGTTTAGCGAACTATCTGTGGGAAAGAGACCAGTATCCGCCAGATGATCAACTGAAAATAAATGAATTGCCGCCCGAACAATTGATGCTTGCCTTACATTGGCGAGATCGAGACTAACGAATGGATCAAACCAACAACGAAGCACGAACCGATTCGCAAATTGAAGGTGCGACGGGTAACCGCCGCACAAAGGTAATCGTGGCGACAACGGTGATGTTGTCGTTTATCTCTTTCTGGCGAGCGGCGGCAATCGTCCTGAATGACTTGGGCTCGTCCGCCTATTATGTGGGCGGCATTGCCGAGAAGGCCGTGGGCCGGGCCGCGCCTTGGTTCATTCTGGGCGTGATGCTGTTTTCGTATGCCGTGCGCGCGGTTTACGTCGAGTCGTGCGCGATGTTCACGCGCGGCGGCGTCTATCGCGTCGTCAAAGAAGCGATGGGCGGCGTGTTGGCGAAGCTTTCGGTGTCGGCCTTGATGTTCGATTACGTCCTGACCGGGCCAATCTCGGGCGTGTCAGCGGGCCAATACATCGTCGGTTTGATCGACCAGGCGACGATCTACTTCGGACATCCGTGGACGCCTTCAGCTTCAACTGTAAATCATCTGGCCGCAGGGATCGCCGCGCTGATCACTATATATTTTTGGTGGCGAAACACACGTGGCATCCATGACTCTTCCGATGATGCGTTAAGGATCATGTATGTGACGACGGTGATGGTGGTGCTGCTAATCGGCTGGAGTACCTTTACAATTCTCACCCAACCGAAGATGCAGCGGCTGCCGCCTTCACCCGCAGCGCACAACCTGACGTTCAACGACGACGCGGTTGGTTGGATGCCCAGGCTGCTGCCTCACTCGTTCCAGGAGAAGCCCGCCGATACGCCAGCCGAAGCGAGCGCGGCGACAACTGAAAAGCCAGCGCCACATTATGGACTGGTCGCCAATGCCGGAGCGTTGATTGGATTGATTGGAATCCTGATGGCGTTTGGGCACTCGTTTCTCGCGATGTCGGGCGAAGAATCGCTCGCGCAAGTCAACCGCGAACTGGAATACCCGAAGCACAAGAACTTAATGCGAGCCGGGTTCATCATTTTTCTATATTCGCTGCTCTTCACCTCGCTGGTTTCTTTCTTTGCCTACGCGATTATTCCTGACGATGTTAGACCGCAGTACTTCGACAACCTCATTAGCGGCATCGCTTTGAATCTCGCTGGGCCGATGCCGCTCAAGCTGCTCTTTCAGGCCTTTATCGTGATTGTCGGTTTCTTAATGCTGGCAGGGGCGATCAATACGTCAATCATCGGGGCTAACGGAGTCTTGAATCGAGTTAGCGAGGACGGCGTGATGACCGATTGGTTCCGCGCACCGCACAAGCGCTTCGGCACGACGTTTCGAATGATCAACCTGATCGTTCTGTTGCAACTCTTGGCGATCATCGGTTCTCGCGGCAACACTTACACGCTCGGCGAAGCCTATGCGTTCGGAGTGATCTGGTCGTTTGCATTCAAGGGCCTCGCCATGCTGGTACTCCGTTTCAAAGACAAGTCAGAGCGCGAATGGAAAGTGCCTTTCAACCTCAAACTCGATGGCAATGAGATTCCGATCGGTATAGGAGTCATAGCAGCGCTCCTCTTCACAGTCGCGGGGATAAATCTCGTTACTAAAGAAGTGGCCACGGTCAGCGGCATCGTCTTTACAATCGTTTTCTTCACCATCTTCGTGGTCTCGGAAAAGATCAACGAACGCCGGCGCGAAGCTGAGATACACACAACCAGCGCCATGGATCAGTTCCGGCTGCAACCGCAGGATGCAGTGTCATACGAGAGCGTCGAAGTGCGGCCTGACAATTCTCTCTGTCTGGTGCGCGACTACAACACGCTCGGACACCTGCGCAAGGCGCTTGAACTGACACACACAGGCAAAAAGGATCTGGTAGTGATGACCGTGCATCTGATGCAGGGCCCGGACACCGGCTATCAAGACTTTGCCGAGAGCCAACTCTTCACGAGATACGAACAATATCTCTTCAGCAAAGTCGTGGCGTTGGCGGAAAAGGCCGGCAAGACCGTGCATCTGCTCGAAGTGCCCTCCTCGGACATCTTTCAAGCAATCGTGCTCACCGCCGCACAGTTAAATTCTGCTGAGATCATTGCCGGACGTTCTTCAGTACTGAGTCCGGAGCAACAAGCCAAGCGCTTGGGCCAAGCTTGGGAAGAGATCGCGAACAAGCCGAAACAGCAGATACGCTTTCGCGTCATAGGCGGGAATGATCAAATTAGGGACTTCTATCTTGGCGCGCATGCTCCGGATCTCACGCAGGAAGAAATTAACCTGATTCACGAATTATGGCGCGGGGTAACCCGCGAGTCCGGAATGCAAGACATTCGGCATAAGGAAATCGTCGTCGTCGCGCTTCAGCGACTGGCCGAAGACCTAACAGGGAAGGCTCGAAAAGAAATACTCGCGCGGCTTCGTTCTTTGGACCATAGCATTCGTGAAGCTGAGGAAGAGGAAAGTAAGAAATGAGAGTGATAGCCTCTCACACTCTGCCGAAAATGACTTAGGTAAAAACTCGAAAACAATTGAGGCTTCGGGGCTTCGTTTTGCTGGGCAAACTTAGTAGGTAAACTGTCCCCCAAACGTCCCCCAGCGATACGCAAATCAGGCATTGCATGCACGTACATTTTTTCTTAGCGATTTTGTAAGTATTGAAAATAAAAGATCGAAAATTTTGATTCCCAAGCTGGCAGTTGCGAGTTCGAGCCAAATTGCTCGCTCCCGTTTTCCTACGCAAGACCACGAAGTTTGATCCCAGATCAAAGCGGACACCTCATCGCGAGTCTTTCAGTATGGCGCGATTGCAGCTGAACTGCATGCCAGCGCGGAGCGTTCCCATCTCAACCCCATTCCGAGCGCGCTACAGTAACTGCAATGACAATTCCAACTGTTCTCGACCTCGAAAGCTCCCAGAAAAACAGCGCAAAAAGAGCGCAACGCGAAATTGGTGGAACGGTAGGCGCGCAGAATCAACAGTTGGATAACGGTATCCGACTGCCTGACCATGGGGCTTGCGGTTTGCAGATTTGCTGAGGTTTTCATTTAAGTTCTTGGTTTTCAAACAGATAACTGACCGGATTTTCTGTCCCTATAGTCCCGTTGTTCCCGCCATTTTCGGAAAAGTCCCCGACAAGTCCCCAACGCAATCGGTGCATTGTGCACCAACTATGCGGGCATTTCATAGGTGCGAGTTTAGCCTTTATTTGCGACATTCATTGGTGAATCCGAAAACTGCTTGCTCTCTGACCAGAGAATTCCGGTACTGGCATGGAATGAGAGTGGATTTCGTTATTGTCACCGCATTGGAACACGTTCAATTAGACATTGCTGTCTGGGAGTAATCGTCGCAGGAAGATATTAGTTTGGGCTGACCGGTGATTGGAACCAATTAAGAAGTGCGTCGCGGGCAATATACTCAAATGTATGTGAGAGCATTGGCGTGTCCTTGGCCGCCCACGTTGACCCACGTGTGGTGCTGGCGAGGCCCAGCAGTACTTCAACCAGAGCCGGGTTCTCAGCAACGGGCAGCGGAGCTGATGACATGGAGCGGGAAACGGCATGCCGCCGTGTAATGCACGAGAGCGGTGTTTATAAATAATCGACAAGCTCTTCTTCATAGTTTGATGATCCCATGAATGCCCTGTGATCATCATTGACGCTGAGCTGCGTCGATTCGTACGAAAGATCGTTGAGGTTGAATCGCCTGATATTCCTGTTCTGTCCTATCAGGAGTTGACGGCCGAACTCCGGATCCAACCTCTCGGCACGGTCTCTATGAAGATGAGTCAGATGCCAAACATAGACGAGGAATCAGGTCAGACAGCCGCAGCGAAGGCCGCAAAGCAACGTGCTTAATGATCGCGTCGTAGGTTTTGAGAGTCATGGACGAAATGGACAATCCCATCGCCGAACAATGGGCTGCCGGCCTTCTACCCTTGAAGATAGCGGCGAACTGGACCGACAATCAGATCCTAATAGTCGCGGACCTTGGGTACGCGTTGGCTGAGCATGGGATGAACAAACAGTCTTTAGCCGTTTTTGAAGGACTACTTGGGGTCGACCAGAACTTGAGTTGGGTTAACACGGCGTTAGGCGTCCTGTGGCTGCGAGTTGAAGAATTAGATCGCGGGCTATCTTACCATCAGCGCGCTTTGGAAAACGATCCGTCTGACATATTAGCGCTGGTAAATCGGGGCGAGGCGTTGTTGATGCTTAAGCGCTGGGATCTGGCTGCGAGAGATTTGTCCGGCGCAATCGGTCTTGCGCATCGCGACACCGGGGCTGCGGCAGACGCTTTGCGATTATCAACGCCGGTGAGGCACGCGACGCCGCTACTAAGCGTAATCCATGACCTGAGAGGGGTTAAGTAGCTTTTGTTTTTAACTAATCCGGTGACACAGGCCCGGTAGTCTTTGCCCAGGTGACTTCGAATAAGATAAACCAGGGCTTCCGGCGATCAAAAGAATACGGCACTGAAAGCGATAATGAGGGATAGACGAAGTTCTGGTTGGTCTCAAACTTCATCTCTCCACTTTCGTGAACGCCTTTGCGGCGCGCAGCACACCAGTCATCGAAGTCTCGGGGATCGAACTTCCAATAATCGATCAATTGTCGGCCTTTCGTTTGGGCCTCATCGAGCGTCATCGGGAAAGTTGCCAGGACCAAGTGCTTAATCGTGGAGTTGCTTTTGGTGACGTAAACGTCCTTCACATGTTGGTGAAACACTCTTCCTTCCGACAATTTAAAAGTTAGATCAAAGTCACCGTTTTCGTGAAAATAGTCTTTCTGAAGACTGTTGTCGACAGGTGCCTTTGTTTCCCAACCGATGTCTCGTAGTTCGTGACTGTCCGATAAATCCCAGTTCAATGTCATCGGCGTTGGCTTGGATCCCCTGATGACCGGAATGAGATGACCACAACCAAGACTCACTGCGATTAGCAGAAATAAGCAAGTCACGATCATCAGGCGGTGTGTCATAAGTCAACCCTCCGTCGGTAACTAGAAATGGAAGATGGGCATTTTATCAAATGCCCGTCTTTAAGTTGTGGGTTGTTATTTGATGGCTATCACTACGACGCCCCGAAGAGTTGGCGAGCGCCGCTAAAAACAAAAAATGCAGGTGAAAATCAAAACTCCCCGACGTCCTCAAGGTGAAACGCGCGTAGTGAGAAATATCTTCCTCGCCAGTTTCTGATCCTCCGGCCCGTTACCCTTCGCCCAAATCACCACGTTTCGTAGACCATCCGCATAAACGCCCGAGACCACCAACACGGCGACGTAATTCTGTCCGCTTTCCGATGGCAAACGAAATTGGGTAATCAATGAGCTTTTGCCATCAAGCGAGACCTGTTCCTCGTTTGGCCTGCTTTCCTCGTTGCTTACGAGCGCCAGCGCCGTCGAATCGGCCGTGCTTCTGCCAATCCTCAGGCTCAGAGTCTCAGTCTCGAAACCCTTTGAGTCGGGCTGCTTTTGATCGGGGACGATTTCTTTCGCGCTGGGCGGCAGGTAAATCGTAACCTTGCCGACGGTCACGGGACGCCAATCCGCGGGAGTTTGAGTTTTACCAACCTTCGGACTTAGGCGAAGAGGACTGCACGCGGACAAAAGAATGGCCACTATTACCCACAGAGATTTGTGCATGCTCGTGATTGGCCGACTTTCAATTTCGCAATTTGCAGATTGAGTGCGAACTCAATAACACGGCCGTGAAACCGTGTCCAGAAAAACCAACGGAAATATTTTCGCATCCAGGAAACAATTTCGCCGAAGCTCCGATAACTTAAATGATCTACTCGAAGGTCTCGAATTCTGAAGGAGAACAAAGCTATGCCAAGTTACTATTGGGCCGGCCCAGGCTACGGCACTACCATTGTTCGTGGGTAGCCATCAAAAACATCCCGAACGGAATCGTTCATTGTGCACCAGGTCGGCGGGCTTTGTCATAAGTAGCTAAGCATGATTGAGAAGGGCACGCTCAAGAGGAACCAGAGGTGCAAACATCGGGCGGAACCGGTTCTCGAGGATCTTGCCGATTAGAACTTTAGGACGGCCAATCGAGCGGCCTTTGCTGAAAAAATATTCGCCAGTCGAGTACCTCATCAACCATCAAGAGCGCAGCGTTGCTGGCAATCTCGCTAAGCCTCAGAGAAGATAAGTCGCCTTCACGGATGATCAATCGGTCGAGTTGATTCGAAACCCGCTTAAGTTGAGAAGCCATTGCTTTGGAACGCTTCGCCAGCCGCTCGAATTCGCCCTGGCTCCGGATAGCAGCCAGCGCTGCGCCAAAGGCTGGACCGACAATCGTGATCAGCGTCAGCCAGGCGGACCAGTATTCTTCGTGAATGAAGAAGTGCAGGAAGGCGGCAATGAAAGCCGATAAGAACAGGATGATACCAAGATGATGTAGACGTTCGTTGACCTTTTCAAGACGTTCCGCGTTTGGTTCATGATAGCGGATCTGTCCTTTCATTCCATCCTCGTTGACGAAATTCTTGACACCTTCCAGATAGTTGGCATCGAAACGGGCCGTAATTATGCCGACTTCTCGCACAATAGATCGTAGATGCCAGTACATCCAACTATTCCTGGGATCACCATAGGACACATGTGCCGGCAGGTGAGGAACGGAGACAGTTGCCCGGCCGAGAGTCATCAGAAATCGCGTCTGCCGAAGATGTTCCGCCAGCAACCGGTAGTCGATCCAGCGGGCATGCCAACGGCGCCGCGTTCCGAGTAACGTAACCAGGATAATCAGAAGGATAATCAGCACTTCACCCACATAGCATATGTGGAACAAAGGGTTTCTTTGATCATGCAACCAGTGGCCAACGAAGGCTAAAAGTACGGCACATGCGCTCATTAAATAATTAAGGACGAACGCCGAGCGGTACACGTCTGCGTAAGAGTTGGCCAAGTGATCCGCCCATCCAAAATGGTTTCCGAGCGCCATCTCAATCTGATCGCTCACGTCTGATGGCAATCGAGCCGGTGGCCTCGACTCGATCTTGGCCGCTGCTGGAGTTCCGAGGGCGACCAACCCCCTAAAAGCTTTCCATGGAAATCCAAGTTTCCATCTGCGCCGGGTCTCCTTAAAATAAGTGTCGCGAAGATCCGAGTCTAGCTTCTTCTTTGATTCGTTCGATCCAGCTTTCCGCGGCGGCATTAGCAAGGTCTCGATCCTGTCAACAAACAGCGCTGAACCTCTCTTCCTATCAAGCCAGTGCACATCGGGGTCCAATTTAAAGTTGACTGAGTGTGGTGGCTTCGAGTCGATCCAGATAACTGGGATACCTAAGCGATTTGCCTCCTCGACGATCTGGGAAGTTCCTCCACGCAGGCTAGACGTTTCCCCATCCCAGATTGCAATCATCACATCCGACTGGCTAAGGACCATTCGACCAACAGCTTGGTAAGCCTGATTCTGACTTTCAGGCGTTTCGCGCGAGCCATCCAATTCCAGAATTGAAGTTGCCAATCGTAACAGTCTTCGAAATTCTAGCCGTGATTCATCAGTTTCAAAGTCCTCTTCGTACGCGTCTCTAGAAAAAGGAAGCGGGCATTGAAGCTCAAATCCCAAATCCGTAATTGCCACCTCGGCTATCAGCCGGTCAGCGCCCTCCGCCAGCGGAGAGATGATTCGAAGAACTGGCGGATCGCTCAAATATTCTGAATTTCTTATTCCATGTACTCTGAAAGTAGTTTGTCGCAGGTCCTCGAGCACCGCCCTGACTTGCGTGGCTAGCGGGCCACGCTCCGCTGAATCAAGTTTGTTAGGGCGATGACCCGTCACGCCGACTCGTAGAGCGAGCCTGGCGCGGGGAGGTCGAGTTGAACTGTGAGCATGGCTGGCGGTTGCGGTACCACTACTCATGGTTTCCTCCGGCGTATGGTCGTTTAGGATTTGATCGCGAGGGTGCAGCGGAGACCCAACTATCAAACGGGCGTAGTCTAGTGCCCGCCGCCCAAGAACTCTAGATCAATCGTCGATAGATGAAAAGGCTGTACCCGATGTCGCACTCTAGCTCAAACCGAACTCATTTGGAAGAATTGCCTATCGCTGTTCGATATGCACCTCGGGCCGACGCCCTGCCCCATAAATCGATGATTCGCATTGACAAGTTCATGCTTGACAAAACTCGGCATGGTTGTAGGATGATGCGCATCCACAGCACGATCGCGTGTTAACCCTTTTGTCCCACGGGAGGCCGTCATGCCCTATCTCTCAAGCTTCGAAACTGATCTATTCATCAATTACTCATCGATTGACAACAAGCCCCTGATGACCGGCCAGCACGGCTGGATAACTGGCTTTCAAAAAGCACTGCGAAATCGACTGGCGATCCACCTTGGCGCAGAAGCCACGGTCAGTGGAGACCGTGAATCACCCGATCAAACGCTGGCTGTGAGTGACCCGCGCGCGGCCGCAGTTCTGGTCTCGGTGGTTTCCCCCGCTTACGTAGGTTCTGAGAACTGTCATAGGGAAGTCCGGGAGTTCTTTCACGCGGCCCGCAACGGAGGGTTCTCTCCGGATGACGAGCCGAGAGTTTTCAAAGTAGTGAAGTTACCGGTGCCGTCAGAAAGGCAATTACCAGAAATCCTGAGATTGCTTAACTATGAGTTCTACCAGATTGATCCGGAGTCCGGCCATCCACGCGAATTGAATCCGGAAGTCAACCCGAATGTTCGCCAGAACTATTGGCTCAAGCTTGATGATCTTGCGTTTGACATTCACGTGCTGCTGGAAAAACTAAAGTCGCGCACTCATGAGAAATTGCCTGGTGTAGCCGAACCTGAAGTCCTGGCTGAAGAGTCAAGGCCGGTTTTTATTAGTTATGCGTCGCAGGATGAAGAGAAAGCTAAAACCATCTGTTCGCTGCTTGAGCAACAGGGAATCAATTGTTGGATAGCAGTCCGCGATGCCAAGTTGGGAGATCACTACGGTCCCCAACTGATCGACGCGATCGACAGGGCCTCAATTCTCGTCCTGGTCCTCTCATCGCGTTCCAATGCTTCCCTCCCTGTCAACAACGAGGTCGAGTTCGCCGCCAATGGACAGAAGCCGATCTATACGGTGCGAATCGAAGACGTCAATCCTTCGAAACGACTTGCGTTTCATGTGGCCGGTCGCGAATGGCTGAACGCCTGGGTGACTCCGATGGATCGTAAGATTGACAGGTTGGCGGACAGAATTCGTGAGGAGCTCGGCTTACGAAAGGGCGATGAATCCGTATATCTGGCCGAAACGACTTTTGATCTTAGTGAAGAACGCGATGGCATCAAGCGTGAACTAAAAGAGAGAGGATACAACGTTCTGCCCGATCGAAACCTGCCTGGGGACTTGAATCGCTTTAGCCGTGAAGTGGAAGAGTATCTAAATCGTTCCCGGCTTTCGGTCCATTTGATCGGGGATAATTACGGCGACATGCCGAAGGGGGCAAGCCAGTCTCTGGTTCAGCTGCAGATTGAACTGGCTGCCGCACGACGAAGATCAGATCCCCGGTTCTCCAGCCTCATGTGGATCCCGCCTGGTTTGGAAGCTCGTGATCAGAATCAGGGAATGTTCATTAACAAATTGCAGAACGATCGGGCTTGCGATCAGCAAGTTGAGCTATTGAATAATAGTCTCGAAGAACTCAAATCCGTTATTGAAGAGACGCTGACGGATCGCAGACAACCACCGCCCACGACTTCGGCGGGTGACCCGTTGTATGTCTATTTGATATGCGATCAGCAAGACCGGGCAGCCGTGTTGCCACTTCGAAATTACTTGTACGATCGAGGCCACGAGGCGGTACTTCCGGCGATGACCGGTGATGAAGCGGAGGTACGTGAGGACCATAAGGAAAATCTGCTTATGTGTGACGCCTGCCTTATCTACTATGGCGCGGCGAATGAGTTTTGGCTTCGCTCGAAATTGCGAGACTTGCAGAAGAGCGCCGGCTACGGCAGAAACAAACCACTGCTGGCCAAAGCGATTTACATCGCTGCTCCGGAGACGCCCGACAAAATCAATTTTCTTACTCTCGACGCATTACTGATCTCCAACTTCGAAACTTTCCAGGCGGATAAGCTGCAGCCATTTCTGGCGAAGTTGGAGCGCACCCGGACCATGAAAGGAGGGCGCTAATGAACACCAATCCCTTTCCCGGCTTAAGACCGTTCGAGGCCGAAGAGAATCAATACTTTTTTGGCCGGGACGTCCACAGCGATGAAATACTCACCCGGCTTCGAAAGAATCATTTTGTGGCAGTCGTCGGCACTTCGGGCAGCGGTAAGTCTTCGCTGATCAGAGCCGGTGTGTTGCCGTCGCTTCATGGCGGATTCATGGTCAAGGCCGGATCGCGCTGGCGCATCGCGGTCTTTCGTCCCGGCAACGATCCGGTTCATAACCTCGCGGTTGCGCTAAATACAAAAGCAGCGCTGCGCGACAATGCCACTGATGAAACCGCCGCCCGCAGCATCGAGACGACGCTGCGGCGCAGCGCGTTGGGTCTTACCGAGGCCGTTCGTCAGGCGAGAATGCCGGCAGAAGAGAATCTCCTGATCGTCGTTGACCAATTCGAAGAGTTGTTTCGTTTCAAGTCAGGCCGCGAGACGGCAGCATCTGAAGACGAAGCCGCAGCGTTTGTAAAACTTCTCGTTGAGGCCACCCGGCAGGACGAGGTGCCGATTTATGTCGTTATTACGATACGGTCGGACTTTCTTGGTGATTGTGCGCACTTTCGCGACCTCCCGGAACTTATCAATGAAGGGCTTTATTTGATTCCTTTGATGACGCGGGCTCAACTTCGGGAAGCGGTCACCGGTCCCGTAGCGGTTGCCGAAGCAAACATCTCGTCGGCGCTGGTGACCCGCGTCCTCAACAAGATCGTTGAAAATCCCGAGCGGCTTCCAATCATGCAGCATGCGCTGATGCGCACCTGGAACTGCTGGCAGGAAGATCACAAAGACTCGGAACCGCTTGATCTGCGTCACTATGAAAAAGTGGGCGGAATGGCAGAGGCCCTCTCAAAACATGCTGACGAAGCCTATGACGGGCTACCAGATGAGCGGGCCAAAGAAATCGCTGAAAAACTCTTTCGCTGTCTGACAGAGAAGGGCGTCGATAATCGTCAGTTACGTCGCCCCACAACTGTGAGGGAGATTTGCGCCATAGCTGGCGCGACGCAAGAGGAAGTTATTGACGTAATAGAGAAGTTCCGCGAGGCTGGTCGTTCATTTCTAATGCCACCCTCCGGGGTGCAGCTAAACGCTGAATCGCTTATAGACATTTCTCATGAGAGCCTCATCGGAGGGTGGCAGCGTTTGAAAGATTGGGTCGAACGCGAATCCGTATCAGCCGGAATCTATCGCCGCTTAGCTGACACTGCACTTCTTTATCCTGACAGGGCCCCCTTGTTACGAGACCCAGAGTTGGAGGTAGCGCTAGCGTGGCGCCGAACTGTAAACCCGAATGAGACGTGGGCTAAGCGATATCGGCCCGAATACAACCGCGCAATGCGGTTTCTGGACGACAGCGAAAACGCCCGTGACGCAGAATCAATCGAACGCGAGCGGCAACATCGGAAGGATAGGCGACTAAAACTGGTCTTCGCCTCGATTGTTCTAATCGCAGTCACTGTCAGTCTTGCGAGTGCCTATGTCGTGAGGCAAAAGCAAATTGCCAGTGAGCAAACACAATTGGCAGCCAGACGAGAACTGGATCTGCAAACGCTTACTAACAAACAGGAGCGTGAAGAAATTGAACGGCAGACACGTATTGCCGAACAGCAGCGACATGAGGCTGACCAGCAAAAGAAAATTAACGAGGAACAGCGCCAGCTGAAAGAAACAGCTCAACAGCAACGGATAAGGGCCGAAGAGCAAAAGCGAATTGCAGATCAGCAAAAATTGATTGCCGAGAGACAAGCAAAGTGGATGAAAGAGAATGTATCGGTCGGAAGAAAACAGCTTCTCGACGACAGCCAAAACATCGCGTCCCTGGCGGAGCAATTGATTAAAGTGTCTTCTCCTCAGGAGCGTCCTGGATTAAGACTTATCCGACAGGAGGCGCTGACAAAGACGGGGGATCATGTGGAGGCTATCAAGGAGGACAGTTCTGCACTAGACGTAAATCCTAATGATCTGGGTGCGTTGCTGGGAAGATCAAACGAATATCTTGTTTTGGGTGAGGTTCCCGGAAACGCGAAAAAGTCTGTTGCCGACGTGGATCGTCTTCTGAAGTCAATCGATGACATGAAGGTTAGTCCCGGAGAGCGCATTTCACGTCTGGAATCCATCGCTTACCTAAACAAGTCCATTAGTCTGGCGATGCTCCACGAGCATGACGAGGCGATGAAAGCCTTGAATGAGGCGATCAAGCGATTTGCTTTCGATGGATCAGTCTCTTTCGACAGCGAAGTTTCAGACGAGATTCAGAGTGTGACTGGGCAACCGATAATCGTCGCCGACGGCACAACGTTTAGAACAGCTCTCTATTATCAGCGCGCCAGTCTGCTTGCGCTGGCCGGATCCACGGCAAAAGATTTCGATGAGGCGCTCAAGCAGGCTGACTCGGAAGCGACGAAATATGCCCGGCCCATCGATGCGCATCTCAAGGCTCTAAACTGGGGTTGGCACACGCTCAGAGTACAAACTCAGGATGACGACAATTACGCGTACGGAGAGCTTGCGGCTCAAGGTGCGTTGTGGGAGCGCGCCTCGGTAATTCAAGGCAACAAGACTTTAGCTCGTGAGTACTTCCGCAGGTTCCTCGCAGAGCATGCAAAGCGACGCAACCCACGTTACGACAATCTGGCAGTTTGGGTGCGACATGAGATTTCGCAGGTCGACAAGGCCGGCCGAATCTTCCCGGACCAACGCCTTAACGCGCGCCAATTAGTCAATGACGCAGACGAGTCGATCCTTCGCGGTGATTATACGAAGGCGGAAGGGACCTTGACCGAGGCCATCAAGTTGGATCCTGCGAATGTAGATCTCTTGATCAAACGGCTCCGAAACCGCTACCACAATCTGCGGAACGAGGATTTAGCGCGCGAAGACTGCGAAGCGGTACTGAGACTCGCTCCGCGAACGCCCCTCGCGAATCTCTACCTGGGCTTCCTTTCGGCTAACGAGAAGGATGAAGCGGATTACTACCGAAAGGTCCTGGAGGACGATCCGATTAATCGGAGTGCGATAGAGGGTTTAAGCACAATCCTGGCGAACAACGGACAAAAGGAAGCGGCTTTGGAATATGTAAGACGCTCCGTCAAGCTGAACGGAGATGATGTCGCGCTTCTTTACAAAGAAGCGCAATTGCTTCGTGAGATCAAGCACAGCAAGGAAGATCTACGGGAAGCTCTCAAATCAATCAATATTGCAATAGCTATCGAGCCTGGGGATACTAAGTTATATGATGAGCGGCAGACAATTGAGCTGGAGTTAGGAAAAAATAAGACTGAAGCCGTTCGCAATCGAGCGTTAGGCTATCGAGAAAGCGGAGACCTGAGGTACAGGTTGGGCCAGATAGACGTCGCCATGAGGACGTACACGGGTGGCCTGGAAATCCTGACGAAGTTTCTGGAGAAGGAATCAGCAAACCTCGGCGAGGCCGACAAATCGGGTCTTGTCGGTGACATCACTTCGCTGAAGTTCAAGTTGTCAACATTGACCAATGTTCAGACCCCGGGGCAAGGGTCGATGGAATCCTTGTTGAAGCTTTTTCCACGGGCATCCTTCGGTGATTTGACCTGGAATGGTGTGGGATTCAAATTCCCAGGCCCTGCTCAGATCCAGTGATTACCGCGGGAATTGGCAACGCAAGTCGAACTCCAAAGATCGATCTCATGCGCCGGCCTCCCCGGGCGAAAAGTGAAGGATGCAATTGTCAAGCGCGCGAATCAAACCAAGCGCCCTACGAAAAAGAGTCTGCGCCTTCTCGTTGATGTCGAAAAATTCGAATCGGTGATTTAGACGATGCGGCACGTCATATCAAAAATCTCAGTCGGACGCCGTAAGGTACGTATCGCCATTGGCACGTTGATAGTTCTGAGTGTGCCCGTGGTCGTTTATTATACTTTTTACGTCAGGCATCAAACTGCTTATTTTACGAGCCGCGATTTTCGCAAACTCGCGCTGATCAGCGATCACATTTCGGGCAAGGTGGGGGGGCTCAGCATTGCCTTCAAGAACGCCGGCGAGAAGTTTGTAAGGCTGAATGATGAGAATAGCAACACCTCCAATGCCAATAGCGGCCGTCCCCCCAACCAAACCACCGCAAGTCAAAGTGAGAAAGATAGCCCGCAGATTTATTACGATCCTAAGGCAGACAGGGAAAAGAATCGCAAAGCGATGCAGGCGAACCTGGCAAACCTCAAGGACGATGGTCTGGACCTCAACGCAACGGATTTCAAGGATAGCGATGAGGCACCCATCGATTTAAAGAAGGAGTACAAATCCACAGTTACCATCGAGGTTAAGTCCGAAGACGCAGGCGTCTGGCTCTACCTATATTGGCGTTATGTGACGGACGACAAAAGCAAAAAAATCGAGATCTCTGCCCGGACCGATTTCAACAAATTGATGTTACCGCTGGTCGCCGACCAGAATACTGAAAACCAGAAGGCCGTTTTCGGAGAAAATGAATTCGACGATGTCCTGGTTGCCGAGGCGTCATCGGACGCGCCAGTAATCTTCCAGCGAGACACATCCGAGTTTCAGCTGGTTTCGCTTTCGAAGGTGGCGCCGAGTAATGGTGACAATAAGGTCGATCTAACCGCGAACGATACAATCAGTAATGTCACTGAAGTCAATCTGGGCGGTTCAAGTGTCAAGATTTTTCTCCATCCGCTGAATCTAACTGTGACCAGCGAGCGGGGTGCGCAAAACACTCGGTGGTTGGTTTGCGGAATCGTATCGGCCGATCGCTTTCGGAAAGAAGCCTGGTCGATTTCTTACACTGTCCTGATCATCTTCGCTTTTATTTTGGCTCTCGCAGTTTTGAGTTGGCCCTTCCTGAAACTGCTTCTGATCGGGCCAAAGGACCGCCTGCGAACAGCCGATACCTATCTGCTTTCATTTTCGATTCTAATCGCGGTCTCGCTGACCACATTTGCAACTCTTTACTTCTATAGCTACCGGCGATTGGAGGCCCGAATGGATAAACAACTCGGGGTGTTGAGCGATGAACCGCAGTTGGACAAACAACTCGTTCCGTTAAGCGATAGTGTGAAGAACAATTTTCAAACAGAAGTTGATTCGGCGCTTCAACAACTGGACTCGCTCGATGACAATTTACGAAAGCTTTTAGAAAAGAAGGAGCCTGCTCCGAACACAGCGACCAAGCAGAGCAATCTCAAAAAGGAGCAGGAGTCTGTGCTCAACGAAGCGAGCAAGCAGAGCAATCTTAGTAATCGCGGCAGCGTACTTCCCAAAATCTTGAGTGAGACGACTCAACCGTATCCGTATTTTGATTCCGCGGTATGGATCGACCCCAAGGGCTTTCAACGAATCAAGTGGATGGCAATCAAAGACAACACCACTCAATTCATCGATGTCTCTTCACGACCTTATTTTACAAAGCTCAAGCAGAACAATTATCTCAGCGGTGGCGGCGGGCACAAGTTTTGGCTGGAGCCGATCGTTTCGCGAACCACCGGCCGAAACGAAGTAGAAATCTCCCAGCGAAGTAAGTTGAATTCCGACTGGATTATTGCGCTCGACGCGCGCCTGATGTCGGTTATGGAGCCTGTGCTGCCGTCAGGATACGGGTACGTCATCGTAGATACCGACGGAAAAGTGCTTTTTCATTCGGATGAAAACCACCTCGGAGAGAATTTTTTTCAGGAGTGCGATAACGATCCGTATCTTATTGGCGCCGTCGCAGACCGCGCTCAGATGCACCTCACGATTGGCTATCTTGGGCGCGGCCACAGCGCCTTCGTAACTCCGATAAACAACTTTCCGTCCTGGTCGCTGATTGTTTTCCGCGACAAGCGAGTGTTTCGAACAGTATTTATGGATGTGCTGACCCTGGCCGGGCTGATGTACCTGGTTTACGCGCTGATTTTGTTGACGGCCTTGAGCATCTTTTATCTTTTCAACATAAACACAACCGAAAGAAGAAGCTGGTTGTGGCCCTCGCCAGACAAGACGTTGAGCTATTGCATTTCCACCCTGGTGATCCTCGGATTATCCGCAATTTGCGCACTGCTGGTCGAAGAGATTCAGGGGCCATGGTGCCTGGTCATGATCAGTTTGATCAGCATGGCGGGCATAACGTTTTTATTTCTGAATCTTAAGTACGATCTTTTTGAAGGTAGATTCAAAAAAATCAGAGAATCGTCTCTGCTTAAGGAAGCCGGACGAAAGTCTATCTTCAGGTACGACCGCGCCTACTCTCTCAACCTTTCCTGTTTGTTACTGCTGGCCGCAGTCGTTCCCTCAGCAGCCTTCTTCAAGTTGGCCTACGAGTCTGAAGTCGAGCTTTTTATCAAGCATGGCCAGGTAACGATTGCCAACGGCTTGTCGGAACGCGCGCACCGGGTTCAGAGTCGCTACGCAGAAGTAAAGGATTTGCCTCCGTTGTTTGTCTCAAACACGCTTAACCGTCAGCCGCCGTGGGATGTTTATGACGGCTTCTTCTTTGACACCACGACTGCACCGGGCGATTCAGGGAGGCGTGTGGCTGATTCGACATGGTGGATTCTGTCGTATCTAAGACGCAACATGCCGCGCCCAAATAGAATCAGTATCGAGTCTCGGAACCTGATGGACCATCCCTTTACGGACAACTCACGCTATTGGACGGCTCCTGAGCCTCCCCAGACCACCACAAGATTGCAAGTTGCCAATACCAGTGGCGCTACTGGACCGTACTACCTGACTACGAATCTCCCCGAGTTTGGAACCCCGCGTATCTGGTGGTGGCCGGTTTTCGGCGTCGGGTTGATGCTTTTCTTTTTGTGGCTTCATCTGATCGTCCGCAAGATTTTCCTGCTCGACGTTCACAAGCCGGCCAGTTCTTCACTGACAAACTTGCTGGCAGAGCAGACGAAGAACAATTTATTTGTCGTTCTTGACGTTCCTTATACTGACACTGCATGTCTTTCGAATTCGCAATACCATCAGATCGATTTAACCGGCGTCGTGGGCAGGGCGAATTGGGTCGACACTTTTGATTGGGACTATTTGCCTAAAGACACTTCAAGAGCGATCGCCGTCAATCATTTCGAATACCGTCTGGACGATCCCGGAACAAATCGTCAGAAAACAAACTTTCTCGAGAAGTTGCTGGCTCGCCCCCAACGAATTATTGTTCTGTCTACCGCAGACCCGACGCGTTATCGTTTCGTAAAAGACGGCGGAAAGAAGGCGGCCCTACTCGGGGGCTCACCCGTGGACGGGGCGGATCGCTGGTCTGGCGTTGTTAGCCATTTCTTGCAGTTCTACGCTGAGGATTGCGGCGATTCGGATAGTTTCCGACAAACCGTACGAACGACGTGGTCGCAGTTGTTGAGAGACACCACGTCCAGGACACGGAGAAATGAGCTTAGGAGGTTATTCAATACTCTCTTAGACGAGTGCGCTGACAAAGCGCCATTGCAAAATATCGGCGAAGAAATCCTTAATCAAACCGATTTTCCAACGCTGAGTCGCAAGCACTTGATCAATCGCGTGGCGAATCAGGCGGCTACTTATTACCAGGACATTTGGCAATGCTGTTCCGATCATGAGCGGCTGACGTTGTTTCATCTCGCGCAGGATCGTCTCTTGAGTCCGAAAGATCACGATATCGAACCTCTCATGCGGCGCGGGCTGATAGCGCACAAGCCGGACTTGCACCTGATGAACGACAGCTTCAAACGGTTCGTAAAGAATGAGAAGGGTGCCCAGGTTATCGCGAAGTACGAAGACAAGGCGAGAGAGGACAGTCTATGGCATAGTTTTAGAGTCCCTTTGGTGTTAGTTTTCATGAGCCTCGTGGCTTTCTTATTCATCACGCAACCCGAATTGTATAACTCGTCGCTGGCGCTCATGACGGCGATTACGACCATCATACCGGCATTCTTCACGTTGCTGGGTGCGTTTCAGAAAGATCCTGGGGGGCGCGACGTTCAAAAGAGTTTCTTTGGAAGGACCGAGAGTTAATTTATTGAATGAACGCCGTCCAGGAGCAAGGTGTAGGACAATAATTCCCTCGTCCGCATCCGCGGGACGCTGTCGCCGAGATCCCAGCGGGCTTAGCGATACTTCAATTGCGTAGTTCGCACTAACAGTTCTTCCGTTCTTCCAAAGCGCTCACTTTCAGGACTACTCTCCTCGATCGAATCCTTACACGTCTCTGCTTTGAGTGACGCAACGCAAGTCGCCTCTTCCATGCGGCCCATTTTTCAAATACATCACTTCGTGGTACGTATGCCTCCGACTCCGCAAGTGTGAGTTATATTTTCGAAGGTCGAGAGAAAACGCTATGATCGGCTATTGACTGTAACAGGCTCTTCACGCGTGAGCGGGCGAATGTTTCCGTCGGCTGTTACGCGTGAGTGACGACTTCAAGGACTATGAGAATCAACCTCCAGGTCATACTCGTTCTAAGTGTTTCGCTATCTGTCTGGGTTGCTACTCCAATTCAGGCCCAATACCGTTTTACCTCCTGGACCACAGATAACGGGCTGCCGCAGAACACGGTCTACGATATCCGGCAGACCCGCGACGGCTATCTCTGGTTGACGACCTTCGACGGGTTGGTGCGCTTCGACGGTGTTCGCTTCACAGTTTTCAACAAAGGCAACTCAGCGGGCATCAGCAGCAATCGGTTCTTGCGTCTGTACGAAGACGTCGAGGGAGATGTGTGGGCCGGTACTGAGGATGGCGGTGTCGTTCGTTATCATCAGGGTCAGTTTACGAGCTATGGCACGGAGCAGGGGCTGAAGACTATGCTTGCTTACTATTTGACCGGCGACCAGGACGGCCA
>Ga0193730_1000053_pt1 | contig 41933 bp, 44 predicted proteins | sample U1a1metaG_FD_144919 | JGI IMG/M metagenome (GOLD analysis project Ga0193730, IMG submission 144919) | Soil microbial communities from a riparian zone of the East river system, Colorado, United States - U1a1 | ecosystem: Environmental > Terrestrial > Soil > Riparian zone | place: USA: East River...
TTGAAATAATCTCTAATTACTTTTGATTTTACCCGAGAATTGGGATACTGAGCGTTTCCTCTAAAAAATAGGGTAGAAAAAGCAAACCGCCGAAAAAGTTAGTTCTCCAAATTTAGGGTGTTTTTGATAATTCCATTGCGTGAGTAGAAAAATTATATACGTAGATATAATTTTGATAAAAGGTTTTTAAGAAAAATCTTCTTTCTTTAAATCACTCACTTCATTTTTAACCAACAAAACTCTTTCATCATGCCTTTCTTGACATCCACATTCCTCACGATTTAAACTTTTATCATAGATGAGCATTTGCGGGCTTCCATCGCTTTCAATCCCGCAGTCTTTACATTCTACTATCAACTGCCCTTTTTCTCAATAATGTTTTCCTCCGCCATGCCTAGAACAAGAGCCGCCACCCTCTTTAACCATGTTCTTAAAGCAAGTTAGCCCAATACTGTCGATTGCCTTACAGTTTAAAAAACTGCCACAATAAAAGCATTCTCTCATATCTAGACAATAGTTTTTTACTAATCTACCTTGTTTCCATTTGTGATGTGATGCCATATTTAAAAATTCTCTTTCTTCAACTTACTTGCTTCATTCTTTACTAACAAAACTCTTTCATCGTGCTGATTTTCTATGGCTGGATAGTAAGGAGCAAGAATATCAGCCTTTATTTTTATACACTTTCCAGTTTTACATTCAGGAAGTTCGGATGGAGCATTATCTCCTACCATTATTTCATGACATTCTTTACATAATTGAGTAGTATCTAATATTTCTTTACAAATTCTTGGATTGTCATCAATCACAATATCACAGTCAGGAGTATTTTCTCTAATTCATTGCCCTTTGGTTTTATTATCCAAAGTTTGATGAAAGCCGGCTCGTTCTAAAATTTCACTAAGACTGATTATTTTTCTTTCATTCATATTTGTTGTAATTTTTCATCAACTTTTTTCAAATAATCCAAATACTCTAAATCACTTTTAGGAGGCTGGTTGTCTAAATAATCTTTTAATTTCAATTTATTTAATCGAACTTCGAATCAAGCATCCTCGGCTTGTCTTTGATATCTCCGAATTATGGTTAAATAACCTCGTGCTGTTTGGTCTTCAAAAGACCTTTTATTTTTCTCTATATTATTCTTTTCCATTTTCCTTAACCTTATTTTCTGATTTTATGGTTTCTAATTGTTTTTGTAAATAACTTAGTTCTCATTCAAATTGATTGTAATTATCAGTCAACAATTCCTTATTCCTCTGAATCGAAAAAGTTAGTTTGTGAACTAGATTATTAATTTTTCTAACTTGATATAATTCTCCAAAGATAGCTTTTTCTGCTATTTTTTCATTTTTATATGTCATTATGTTTTTTCTTGTCATATCATTATTATACAGTTAATTTTTTAACTATATTTATTATTTTATATGTCTCGCCTTAAATGTTTCTTAATTCTCGATTTAAATATTTTCTCAAAGTATGGCGAATGCGGGGAATAGTAATGATTTTTTTAATTTCTTTCTGATGTTTTTTTAAACAATTATCACAAATCTTTTCAGTTTTTTTTTCAGTTTTTTTTTCAGTTTTTTTTTCAGTTCAGTAACCTCAGTCGTTTTTCAAACTAAATCTGCCCTTTCAAGAAACATATTTGATTAAAAATCACTCTTTGCAGCGAAAGCATCTAGCAGTTAATGGTTTAGCGTTATGGGACATTAGTTTAAAATAATTCGATATTCTCCTTTTTAGGGGGAGTTAGAGTTTTTGTTAGGTTTAAAATTTTTCCTTCTTTTTCTCTCCTTTTTAAAACCACTCTATATTATCCTATTAAATAAATATATTATATATGCTGATAGTTGAAAGAAAAAAATCAACACAAAAAAAGATTTAGACACATAAAATAAAGTATATAATAATTTTAGCAGTTTTGAAAACTGTTCTCTTTAAAAACTAAATAATTAATTCTTGAGAAAAGAAATTTATCTAAACTAGAAGGAATAACCATTTACAACCAGCACTTAGAAACTGTAAATATTGTTCTTTTCAATCTGAAAAGTTATCACGCTCACGATGTAGCCGATTATTTGGGAAAAAATAATATTTGTGTCCGGGCTGGTAATTTTTGCTGCCCTTATTTGAAAAAATTAATTGGAGTAGAAACTGCGATTAGGGTTTCCCTATCTATTTATAACCTCAAAGTAGATATTAATAAATTAGTGCTTCACCTAAAAAAAATTACCATTAAAGAAATTTTCTGATAATATTCTTTTCCCAGAAATTAGTTGAATAATTTTTGGACAAAAGTCTTCGCAGCGATAACACCTCCGGGTTGAGTCTAGAAAAAATGGGCGCCAAAACAAACTGGAAAATAGCGTGACTAACTATCTCAGCTCCATTTGAAGAAAAGGCCATTCTTAGAAAGCAAGCAAGGTCTCAAGCAAAATTGATTATCATTAACTATAATTTGTAATAGTTATTGGTTTCTAGGGCCGAATCGAGAAATTGGATTCCCCAGCAAATAAGGAGTTCGATTTCTTAACTTTTGTTTGATAAAAAAAATGTAGCGCTTACAAAGTTGAAGAAATGATAAAATTCATGGCTGAATTATATGATAATTTTTTGATACAAAAAACCCTTTCATACTTTCTTTGCTTAGCAAAGAATTGATGAAAAAATAAAAAAACCTATTTTCTGGCCTTTCTTTTCTTATTTAATTCTTTTCTTTAGTTTAGTATAGTTATAAGATTTGCCTCGGCAGCGCCATGGTTAATGCATGCTTAAGAAGAATAAAAAAAAAAGGTTAAAAAGAAAAACAGAAGAACCTTAAAAAAAACAATATTTTGTGTTATGACAAAACCAAATAAACAATATGAAATTAATAAAAATACCCAAGATGTAAAAAACAGTGGAGATTGAAATTGATGAATGGAAGAAATATTTAAAAAAGAATTAGATACCACTGACCAAACCAATTTTGATAAAGTTGTTAAAGAAATCAAAGATAAAAGCAAAGAATTAGAAACTGCGGAAATAAGTTATAAAGGAATAGCGGAAATAAGAGATTTAAAGAATAATTGGGCTACTAAAAACCCTGATTTATTTTTGGAAAATGGAACTAACCAATATGACTGATGAACTAAAATTTCTGCTTTTTACCCTGCTACTTACAAGAGTAATATCTATAAGGGTAAAGTTGGTGGAGCAGACTTAACCATCACCGAGCAAGAACTGATCTTATTGCTGAATAGATTTTGTAAGGCGATGGAAAAAATTGATGAGACTAAATTTAATAAAGCTTATGGCGATTGTTCTGAAACCACCAAAACCAATTCCTTAGATGAAGTAGTTAAAATAGCCAAAGCCTTAAAAGATAATAAAATCCCGGAAAAAGATATAAAAGGTGAGGAGTTAGCCGATAAAAATAAACCGGCTAATCATACCGGATTGAATAGATTGGAATATACTTTTTCTTATCAATACGTCGATGAGAATGCCATAAAAAAGGGTGAACCAGATGGAACCAAGTTTACTTTTCAATCAACTACGAAATTAAATGAGGCAACTGTTAAAGGAATTGTTGAATGATTAGCCGACATGGTTAAAGATGGCAAACTTAAAGAAAAGTTGGTGGCTGAACTAGCCAAAGATACTAATAAAGAATTTGATAAGGATATTGAAAAGGATGTAGAAGTTAAAATACTCCCTGCTCAATCGAAGTCATTGACTACTAAACAATTGGAGGAGTATGGAATTAGAGTAGCCGACCCTAGCAAAACCAGTCTTTATTTATCCGAAACTGATATTAGCAAAGTCAAAACAATAACAGTTAAAGATTTTAAAGAATGAGTGGAGTTATTAATTAGTTTCTTAAACAATGCCGATGATTGTGCTAAACTAGCCAATAGTTTCAAAAATGACCCAGTCAATGCTTTGATAGATGAAATCGCTGATACTACTAATTATACCACTAACTGAGAATTACCCGAAACTTCACTAACCGAGGATGAACTGGATGCCGAACTTATTTATCGTTGTGCCCAAAATAGTATTTTGGAAATAAAAAACACGATAAAGGAAAAGACTAAGGAAATCGAGGTTAAATCCAAAGAGTTAGATACTTACATTGGCAAAATCATTGACAAAAAGAAAAACTTCTTAATTGACAACAAGTTTGATAAACTGGATAAGGTTAAAGTTAATAATGTTGATGAGGATAATCGCAAAACTTGGCAAGAACTCAATAATTTAAAACAAACTCTTTATGAAATCAAGTATTTACAAAATGAAGGTGATGCTAGTCAGCCCTTCAAATTTACTGATGCTGCCGAAAATACTAAATACCAAAATGCCTTAAACGCGATTGAATTAAGAATTCGGCAAATATGGGATAGATTAGAAACGGGCGATGATGATGGCGGCAAACCTGCGACGGAAATAACTGGTATCAAAAATGTTTGAACTATCAAAAGTCATTATGCTAAGAAATTAGGTGCTACAGCCGGAGAAATAGTGAATTATGTTAAGGAGATTTGAAAATTAGCCGAGAACAGTGCTCTTACTGAACTCAACGAAATATTTACCTGATACGATAAAAAAGTTAAATTGAGTGAAGGAGATATTGAAATTTGAAATGTTATAAAAAAAGAGCTGAGAACTCCCTCTCCTCAAACTCCTCCGGAAAAACTGACCGATTGACAAACCAAATTAAAAGCATTAGATAAAGATTTAACCGATACTGAAATTAGTGATAGTTTCAAAACCAAATGGGAAGCATTAGGCAAAAGTGCTACTAACAAGAAATTTAAAAAAGTTGCGGAACTGGAAAAATTGTTAAAGATAGTTATTGATACTACTGATACTGCCAAACCAAAAGTCCGAGATGATTTTTTAACGATTTTGAAATCCACCGACAGCAAAACTGCCGGAACCAAGATTAATAATTTGAAAGTATTAATGGAGGAAGAACCAAAAAAAGTCATCCAACTAATCAAAAAGTATGAATTGGACAAAATGGCTGATAGTGGAGAAGAAAAGGATAAGAAAAAAACCCAGTTTTTAAGGAGATTAGCAGTTAAAAAAGGAAAAAAAACCACTGACACTGTCAAAACTTTGACCGATGCCGAACTTTTGGAAGCCCTTTACGAAGAAGCAGTCGGCGATATTACTTTGGACACTTCCAAATTTTACCAAGAGGATTTAACCGAAATAAGCACTCCAATCCCTAGTCCGAATGATAATAATCAAATCGAACCAACTCCGTGATATGCCTGAGGTTATTACTGTATTTGGTGAGGAATTTTACCAGTAATTGCCGGAAGCATTTTAGCCATAACATTTTGAGAAAAGATTACTAAATGATGAAATGGTCCGATTGAGGAGGAAGGAACGGAAGAAACTAGCGAAAATGATGAGGATATTTAACTTTTTCCAAAAAGAGGAGTCTAAAAACTCCTCTCCTACTTTTGTTTGCCACTCCTTAACTTGCTCTTTTACTGCTAAGAGCGAAGCAGAATTAGAAAAACATGAAACGGAACATGAATTGTCCCGCGAAGAAGAAAATGATTGTGAGTAGTCAACTAATTTATAAAAATGGCTGTTGAGGATGCAAACGGGCTATTGAAGACCCTTCGGAAAGGTTTAATTGCCCCCAATTTCTTCAACACCAAAAAGATTATGAGAAATTAGAAAGAAATGGATGATAATGGGGGTTTTTCAAGTTTCCCCCACAGGCTAAGATTTTTTTTTCAGGTTAATTTCTTAGTCATTCAAAAAACTAAGCCCCTCGTTATTTTTCCATAATTAATGGCGAGGGGTTTTATCCCCTATTTCCTTTTTTAGGTAAGGGATGGGGGTACCAAAAAACGGGGATGGTTTTTTGTGTTTGCCATTCCCGGTGTCTAATGTCTACCCGGCTGGTTTTTTATTTCCCAGTCGGGCATCTATTTGGGTCAGAAATGACCCACTACCATAATACTCTCCCTTTATTTTTCCCTACTCGCTAGTCTGAGTTCATATTATCTAGCAGTAGGGTTTTTGGGGAGTTTTTTAAATTTAAGAATATGAAAGGCGTTAGGTTTAGTTTGTCGCACAATTGCCTAGTGCTTTTCCCAATATGGGGAGTTCGCACAATTACTCCCCAACCAAGAATTATGAAAAAAGAGTTTTTAAGTATGAAAATAGGTGAGCCTGAAAGTGAAGCCGAAATTGACAAATGATTTAGACTTGAATTACTTCGTGATGAAATTGAGGACATTGTAGAGGATTTACAAAATCGGTGAAGAACTTATCGAATAGTTTTCGGCCGTGGCCATTTTTCTTACACCTGAGAGGGTTTTAAAGAAAAAAGCGAAGTTCGATATCTTTTTTGTCGTCTCAAAGAGTTAGTTGCTAATTGCCCTTTTTTAGAAGAAATATTGTTAGAAAAAAATCAACAAGATGAACTAAATAAAAAAAAGACTAGAAATTTAAATGAAAGGAAGTAACGGAAAGAAAAAAAGGAGCAAACAAGTTTTTGCTTTAAAACAACTATTTAAGAGAAATAATTATTTAGATATTATTAGAGAAAAAAGATTAGCCAAGTGAAAGTTTAAGCAAGAGCAGAGAGAGAGGAAATAAGTAAGTTAAAAAAATGAACCAAAATAAAGATTTACAATTACAAAATGAATAACCTTCGAAAAAACAATAAAGCTATAGAAGCAATCGGAATTAAAGTAATTGGCAAAGAACAAAGAGTTACTGAAACTGGTAAACATGCTGGTAAAAATTATTGAGAATTGTTAATAACTTGCGAAACTCACCCAGAAATTAAAAAAGTTAATGTTTTTGATAATTTGATTGGCACAGCCGGAGAAATCGGTGCTGAAAAAATAATGAATGATGTAGAAAAAAGCAATTATGCGGACAAAAGATATTTATTTTATCTTTACAAAAGATTGGTCCGCGGAGGTTATAAATGAGATTTAGCCGGTTGAAAGGAATTAGAAAATAAATAAAAAATATGAATGAATCAAAAAAAGAAAATCAAATAAAAGAATTAAAAGAACTTGCTAAAAAACAACAGCAAGAAAAGATAAAAAGCATGATTAAATATTCCTATGAATTAAAAAAAATAGGGTTAGTAGACAGTTTGCGGCAAAATATAGCGAGTGAGTTGACTAATGATGCGGAATTGAATAAGGAAATAAAGGAAATCATTAGCATTCTTAACCACTATTTAGAAAAAAAGGAGATTGATAACTATTTGAAAGAAAAATTTCCAGACAGTTGGCAAGAATACCGAAATAACATTTTAAATATTAATTTGCTGGATGCTTTGGAAACCAAAATAAATGCTGGTGAAATAAATATTGATAGAATTAGGCAAATTATAAGAAGATATGAAATATAGTAAAAATGACAGAAGTTAAGACAAATTTCACTGAACAACAAAAAGATTATTATCGTAATCAAATTATAATTCGCAAAATCGATAACCAGTGAATAGTTCATTGTAAAAAGTGTCAAAATCCATTATCTACTTTTGAAAAAGATATGGATAAAGATAGAATGGATGGTTTATTAGAAGGTCATTATTGTTTAATCAACAAAAAAGATGGTTAGTGATAAATTATATTCAAAGTTAGAAAATGAAGCAAAAAACTAAGTAAATTATAAGCAATGGAAATAAGTAATAAATTTGAATTTGATACCCAAAATGACAAATGCTGATATTGAACTAAGAATGGTGAAAAAAAGGAAGTTGAAAAAAACTTAGCTTTTACCGGTAATTTTCAAGGTCAGAAATATTTTCAACTAGACCCGGAAAATAAATCATTTTGAATTAGTCATAGACTTAATTTCTATAAATCCCAAAATAAGGTTATTATCGATATTTGACTCAAAAAGGCAATAAAGGATAAAAACGAACCGGAAGGAATTCGCTTCATTCATTATCAAAAGAAATTAGAAAAGTTAGTTGACATTATTCAAGTAGAATTTGAAGAGTCCGATGAAATGATTAAAGTTTTTGATGAAGAAAAGAAAAGGTATCGTTATTTTAATCGCTTAGAATTAAAAAAAGAGAAAAAATAATATTATTTATATGTTCCAAACTAAGAAGTTAACTAATTTCAAAATTATTGCCCGGCAAGATAAAAAAGGTCAAGATTACTTTATAATTTTTGACAATAATGAGGAAGGAAGTGGTAAAAATGGTTATTTTTGCTGGCTAGACGGCATTCAAATCGGCAAAGAGGATTTATTACTCAAAAGAGATAACTGAAAAGAGATTGAAATTGAATATGAGGAGAAAGAAAAGGGAAATAGAGTGATAAATATTTGAAGTGATACCAACAAAAAAGAAATTTTAGTCTAAATTCTCTCTTTTCTAATATTCTTGATTATACTCTTATTATGTCTACTAAACCCATATAATAAGTATTAAGGAAAAAAGTATTCCGGAGAGTTTTCACTATCCCAAATTTGATTTTTTTGGAAAAAACTATGTCAAAAAACCTAATTTTTAAAAAACCGAGCAAATTAAAGAAATTTGCCAAAGAAATAAGTGTTGATGGTCGGGAAATTAAAACTCGGATGAATAAAAAAACTTTTCAATCAAGAGCGGATGAATGAGATAATTTTTTTTCAATCAGAATGGGCGGAGATTATGCTGATTTTGTAAACTGGGGGGCAGAAGGTGGCCGCCCCCGATTTTATGATAATGAAAGTGAAAAAAAACAAGCTTATCGTTTGCGAAATAAATTGAAGGAGGGTAGAGAATTAAGTCCAAAGCAAATTGAATGACTGAGAAAAAAAGGATTAGATATTCAAAAAAACAATAAACTGGAAAAAGTTAACTAAGATTTTATTGTTTTTAAAGTAAAAAAACCCTCTTTTTGACCCCTTTTTTGAGAGGAAAAATATTCTAACTCTCGTATAAATGCCTATATTAGCCGTTTTTATAAGCTTATAAAATCCACATGGTCTTCAAAAAAAACTATAAAATAATAATATAGATGATAGAGGGTTAGAAAATAGTTGATTGAATTAAAAAAATATAAAATAAAAAAATTATGAAAAGCCTAGAAATAAATAAAGTAAAAGAAATTAAGAAAGAATTAAAATTAAGTTTAACCGACTTTCAGCAAAAAGCAATAGAGGAAATGAAAAAATTAGGTTATTATCATACAGGGGGGGGAGGTTATACTAATTCCATGTATTTTGAAAATAGTATAGGTAATGATACAGTAAGAATTAGTGACCATATGAAAGGAAGTGGTTATATTAATGCTGACCATCATATAGAATATAATATTGAATATGAAACGGACGATATGGGAAATATTATAGAAAGTTATGTTGCGGACTATTATTTAGAGAAAGCGATTAAGGAGGCGAAAGGATATAAAAAACAGATAGAAAAAGATCTAAAAGAATATGAAAAGAACCTCACGGGCAAGAGTAAAGTAGGTATATGTAACGAATGTCCCAAAAATACAAAGTTATATTTGTGTGATAATTGTGAGGATGAGATATATTACTGTGTTGAATGTTTGCAATCACACAAAAATAATGATAACTGTGATTACTATTAAACATTATTTGGAAAAAGAACAAATCTTGCGGATTGTCAATAATCCGCAGCAAAAGAAATATTAGAAATTGCTAGAAACAGTGAGAAAAATTAGTTAAAAAATAAAAATGGGGAGTTGCTTCTAGGCTCTCCCCTTAAAAAAAAGCCGAAGCATAGTAGTTTTAGTTCTCTTTTGAGAATCTAAGATAAGGCTTTTTATGCCGAGAGGTCGGGCATCCTCACTTACCTGCCCGGTTTTTCTCCCTTTTCCTAAAAAAGGGATAATAATATTTACTATATTACCCCTATTTTCTGCCCCAAAGGTAGGAAACAAACACTATTTTTATGCCTCGCAAACCAATTCCCGAAGAATTATTAACTGAAAAACAAAAAAGAGATAGGAGAATTAGAGAAAGGTATAAAAAGTATGCCAAAAAGTATTCTAAATATTATTATTTAAAGAATTTATTGGGGGATAAAAATTATAATCAAAAATTTTATGCTAAATATCAGCAAAAAGAGGGTAAAAAACTTAATAAGTCTAATATTTCCGACCTTTAAGTATTAGTTTTCCGCTTGCCAATAAATTCTTCCATAGCTTCTTTGGCAAACATGTCGGCAAAAAATAATTGATTCTTGTCGTATAAAGTTAAAAGACTTTCCCGAAACTTATTTCCAATTTCTCTGCGATAATCTCACTTGGCAAATTGTTTACTTTTCATTTTCTGTTCATTGTTAATAATTCTTTCCGGCAAATTAACAATTAACTTTCTATCCCGCTCACTAATTTCTTTACTATTTTCCCGAATAAAATAAAAATAATTTTCTTTTGAGGCATAACAAATACAATTGTTGAAAACATATTGCGGAACTGCTCCATTTTTGTGGTCGACAATTTTTAAGTCTTCGGGTTTTTGGTAAAAATTATCTCAATTGCCTTCCTCATAATTACCAAAATCTTCTTTATTAATCTTAATTTTTTTTAATTGTAAAGTTTTGTTGCCTTTCTTTATTTCGAAAGTCCATTCTCATTCCAACCATTTAGCAAAGTTATTCGGTCGTTCTTTTCAATATCTTTTTTCCGAAGCTTGTAATTCTTTGCTAAAATGTTCAGTTAACATTCAACAACTGCGTCAACTATCATTCGGATTACCGGTGAATATTTTTCGAGGTTTAGTCAATCGGCCTACACTTTTCATCAATTCCATATATTTGCTACTTTCATTGAATTTCCAACCTTTTCCTACCTCAATTTGATTGCGGGTTGGAATACATTCGTCAAAAATAACAGTTCTAACTGGATTATTAATTAAGGTTCGGGCTGACTCGGGAGAAAATAATTCGAAAAAATGACATCTCAGTTCACCCGCTTTGTCAGCGGGATTTTTTTTATAACTAACTCCTTTGTAAGTTGATAATCACAGTAGTCCCCATTGGTCTTTTTTTTTAATCTTTCTCTCTCCAACATAAATAACTTTATCATATTCCCGAATCAATTTCTTAAAATACTCTTTGCTTTGCCGAGTCGGTTCTTCTCAATTTCTCATCACAAAACAGCCTTCATAATCTTCGAACATAGTAATATTGTAAAGAATAAAAATAGCATCATTTTTGCTTTTGCAAGTTCCTCGGTCATGAATTATAAAAGTTCATTCACTATCATTATGAAATAATCGCCAAAAGTTTCTAAATTGAATGCGGAATCATTCTGGATTAGGGTTAACATCCGGCGGACAATCAATAATATTTAATTCTTTGGGAATTTCTACTTGATTATTTAATTTCTCAATCTCCTCATTGGATAATTCTATTGCTTTTTCATTAGTTTTTTCACTCTCGCTAGTAAATGTATTCGAAAAGGTTTTTTGGGTGATTTGTTCCGCATTCTTTTCCTTTTCTGATAATTCTCTTGAAAATGTTTCTTCTTGCTGTTCCAAATCATTTGGGTCATAACAATTTTCGCAAGCATATTTTGAAGATTTAGTTTTAATAATTTGGTCTTCGGAAAAATTATGATGGCAAAAAGAACATTTTACACCTTCAAAAGTTCCGCCACTACCAACTGGTTCAAATTCTTTGGTTTCTTTTTCTTCTTCGGCTTGTTTTTTTTTTCGGCGATATCACATTTTGCTCTAATTATTCTTTAACTTTTCCAGTATCATCCAAAAATCTATAATATTCATAAATGAACTTAATAATTTCCTTACCATATTTTATATTGTTCTTTATTTCATCTGAACTTGAACTTTTATAAAAATTATATTTTCCTGTTTCTTGATAACCTTTTTTGTTTGATAACTCTACTTCGAATCCAATTCTTGACAAACTTATATCCTTTATATTTTTACTAATAACAAATTTTTTGATAACAAAAGTAGATAAAGGTGTTGACATTTTTTCCTTATCATCTTCAAACCATTTATCCCACCAACCTTTTTCTAAGGCTAATTCGGCTTTTAATTTATTTACTTCACTATTATCAGCCAACTCATTCAAAATATATAACTTGCTTCTCCACTTGTCAAAAACCTTGCCTAAATCATTATAAGTTTCTTTTTTTAAAGGATAAGGTTGTTTGCCGGGAAGAATTGAAAGAAATTTAGTTTCCGGCTTAATATTTTCCGTTCAAGATTTGGTAATGTCCGGATTAACTTCATTCGATAATGCCCCACTTTGAATAGTTGCTTCAATCGCTTTAAAATCTCCTTCGCTTAAATTAAGATAATCATTCTTTTTTTCGTCTTTTAAAGAATAATCCTCATTAATTATTCGCAATTTAATTCAATTTCAAAAACTAGGATAAGAAGAATTGAATAATAATCTCAATTTGTCTAATTGAGTTTGTAATTCTTTATTTTTGACTAATAATTCTTGGTGATTTAAAGCCGAATTGTCAGTGGTTTCATAATTCTTCGGAGTAGTTTTTTTTCATTCTTGAAAAATATCTCTAAATACTGTAAATCCTAATTCACTCATTTTATTATTACTTTTTCCAACCCAAACTTTATTATTGTCAAAAATATCCCCCAAAGTTTTTTTATTATCGTCAAAAGTAGGAAAAATAACATTATCTTTTTTTTTCCGATAAACGGTATCGTGTAAACTATCCATGAAGTTAATCAATTCTTTGTGTAAAGTCATTCTATCGCTCCCCGTTTTATCGTCAGAAGGACTTCGATAAAAAACTCGATTAATTTTACCATAAACTAATTTCTCAACTAAATCACTGGTAGTTCGTCATTGTCAAAATTTCTCACCATGCTTTCAAACCATATCGGAAATTAATCAAAGATAAAATCCTAATCAACTTCTCGGTTCTAAATCTAATTTCTCTCCCTTTTTAATTTCGGCAAAATGGTCGGCATTCTCGACTAACTTTTCCAATATCAAAAGAATATGTTCGCTTAAAAGTTTAATACTAGAAGTTAAAGGAATAGTAGTGCCGGTATTAAGATTATTCCTTAATTCTTGCTGTTTTTCAATTAAAAATGTTTTTCTAGTTGGGTCTTCAAATTCATCATATCAAAATAAGCATTCTCTCATTATTTTTAAAAGGTTCTTTTCCTTTTCAGTTAAAGTTAATGAACTAATTGGAACAATTTCCACTGGGTCAGTTTGAGTTTCAACACTTTTACCTTTTAGTTTAAATCTACCAAGATTAGATTTTGAAGTAGTCAAACCATTCGGAATATCTTTAAATTCAGCCAAAGTAGGAATTTTGGCAATATCATTTTTTTCCTCAATTGCAGTATCTTTTAAATCAATTTTCCCCTCAAATTCTACTCCCTCGCCAATTAAAAGTTTCCGTAAATGTTGACAATTGGAAAAATTAAAGTCTTTAATTTTAGTAGCCATTATTTTTTAGGTAATTGGATTTGTCTTAATTGTTCGATAACTCCCTCCATCTCTTTTATTTTGTTGCCAGTTAAATCGGTTTGAGTTTCTTTATTAACCATTCCTTTTTTAGTTTCTAACCTTTCTATAAGTCGATGATTACTTATATTATCTCTTATCAATTCCAAATTATAGAGTTTAGTTTCTAATCTCTTTATTTTCTTAACTTTATCAGGTTCATTAGTTTTAAGTTCGTTTAATTTAGTTTGAGTTTCAGAAGTTTTATCTCGTAAGGCATTTATTCATTCAGTTTTTGTGTCTGAATTAAAAAATATTTCGGGTCTTACTTGATAAATCTTTTGCGGATGTGCTAATTGTCAGGCTTCGAGGTCGTAATTAAAAGGTCGTAATTGGTCTTGAATTTGAGAACATTTGGCGGTTGTTCCATGTGGAAAACATTCGAAAGATCCACTTCTTCCAATCGCATATCCATTTTTGGTTTCCTTGGCTAAACTAAGTGGCAAATATTCTAAACCTTCATTTATGTCGGTCGCTTCAATACATATTTTCTCCAATTTAGTCATTTTTCGGTAAGATTTTAATGAGCCGTAGAATTGATTGTTTTTTCCCTCTCCAAGCCCTCTCCCCGCTGTTCCTAATTTTAATCTTATTAAATTAGTAAAAGGTTCAAAAAATGAGATATTAGTTGATTTAATGTTGTTGTCACAAATTATCAATCACTCTAACTCTTTGGGATTAGGTAATTCCATTAAAAAATCTAAACTAGTTAATTTGTTGCCGGTTAAATATAATCTTTTCAAACAGATGCAATTATTTAGAGTTAGTTTAGTTAAAGAGCAATTATATGCATATAATCTTCACAAGTTAGGAAAATCGCTTAAATCTAATTCTCCGCCATCTAATTTCCCAACTCCTTGTTTTTCTCTTTCTTTATTTACTTCGTCAAGTCTAATTTCTCTTACTGCCTCCTTTTCCTCTCTGGTTGGATATTGTTTGTTTAAATATTCTTGTATGCTCGCCATATGTTATTTTTTTATTGCTTTACTTTTACCTCCTTAACATTCGTTCCTTCCAAAAATGATAAACTAGGTTCTTCACAACCTTTTACACTAACTTTTTCCAGTTTAACGCATTCTTTAACATTTTTAATACTATCTCACTTGCTATTTCTCAAACTTAATCTTTCTAAGTTAATACAACCTTTTAAATCTAATTGAATAATATTCTCGCAATTATTAACTATTAATTTCTTAACTTTTACTCTTTCTTCTTCGGCAAAAGAAATCAACCTACTATTTTTTTCTAAATAATCTTTCCCCAAACTATAAACTCCGCTTTCTGGCACAGTTCTAATTACAAAACTCGGTAATCGTAAGTCTTCCGGTGGAACTTTGGACTGTAATTTTTCATATTCTACTCCCATATTAGTTAATTGCTTTTCTAATTCTTCCACTTCAAGCAATAAACTTTCTTTATTCAATCCAGCACTATGAATTTTATTCAATGTTTGTATTAATTCAAATTGTTGAGTTTGGCTTAAAGTATCTTTTTTTTGAATTTCTTGACGATAATGTTCGACTGTCTTTCTATTTTCTTCTTTCAGTTCTTCAATTTTTTTCTTTAAAGTTTCCTCGCTATTATCTTTAATTTCTCCGAATACTTGCGAACCATCTGGATTATAATAATCATCAGTTCGTTCGTCATAAGCTCTTTTACCATCTTTATCTTCCCAATCTTTAATTTGATTGCGAGGATATAATACTTTGGCTCAATTTCGGTCATCTTTTTTGGCTTCGAAATCAAAGTCAACTTTTTTAGTTAAAGTCAATCCTTCATATTTTTGAGTGAGACCGACCAAAGTATTTCCCGTAATTGGTAAATCATAATAAAGTAATTTGCGGACTTTATCGCTGTAATCATCACTATCTTTGGGTTGTTCATCACTATCTCAATTTCAATTATCTAAACTATTAATTGCTCATAATCTCCCCTGAATTTTAATTAATAATAATAAGTCTAGCACTTTGGCTAAATTCATCAGCCCTCCCCGAATTCCCCAACTTTCGGTAATACAGGCTTTAATAGTTTTTTCGCCAATCAAATCGCGAACTCTTTGCTGTTCAGTGGTTAGTTTTTTTTCCTTAATCAATTCTTCTTGGGCTTCCCGATTAACTTTTCCATCACCAGTTTTTACCGGGAAAAATCTTCGCACAAAATTCGTGGCCTCATCTTCCAATATTTTCTTTCTATCATTATAAGATAATAATTCAATATCGACCATTTTACATCTATCTTTAATGAAGTCAGGAACTCGGTCAATATCATTCATAGTTGTGAAAATTAAACAATTACTTAAATTGATTCGATATTCGAAATATTTGTCTTTATGACTTCAATTCAGTTTAGCATCCAAAACTTTACCAATCGCATCTAAAACCGCTTTATCCTTAACTTTTTCACCCTCGTCTATCAAAATAATTGGGGCTTTACAACCTAAATCTAATTTCAATTCAAAAACTTTCTCCTCTTTCATATCTTTAATATACTTTTCTAACTGCTTAATTTTTTCTTCCTGAAACTCAGTTTTATTTTTGATATCCTGATACATTTTCAACTCCGGTTCTAAATCTTTTAAGAAAATAGTCTGCTGACTTTTCCCTTCGACCATAATTTCTAGAATTTCACTTCAATTACTACTTTTATAAGAACTTTCAACTCCTTCTAAAGTGAAAGTGTCAGTGGCTCCTCCCATTGAAAGAACTAAAATAGGACGGTTTAAAGCTTTGGCTAATCTCTGACTAATTTCTGATTTACCCACTCCGGGCTTTCCTAATAAACAATAAAATATTTGAGGTTGTTTTTCCCCAATTGAACGATATTCGCGAGCCACTTCTAATCGGTCGCGCAATTCTTTTTTAAAATTGTAAAAACCAACAATTTCATTCATTTCTTTATCAAATTGAGCAGTGGGAGGAATATAAGTTTCTCAACTAAAAATATCCATTAATCTTTCACAAGCCTTAATTCTTTTGCGCTCAATTTCTTGCGCTGCCTCAGTTTTGCCACTAAAACCATTCTCTAATCTTCTTTTGTATCTGGCTCAACATTCCAAATCTCAACTCAATTCCACTGCTTCTCCTCGGTTTCTTTTCTTTTTTCATTGGTCTTCCGAAATTTCGTCTAAATCAGGGTCAGTTTGGATTTTTTTTATTTTTTGTCCAGTTTTAGCATCAAAAACATCCTCTTCAAAATCTTCTTCATTAATTTCAAATCTCAAAGAGCCGGTTGAATAATCAATATCGAATACTCCTCCGGGCGGACTAGCTGTTTTTCAAGAATATTTATCGACATATTTTTCTAATAAAGGAGTAAAATCAACATCGACCGCTAAAACTGCTTGAATTATTCGTCCAATTTGTTGCTGTCGCTGATGTTTAGTATCAGTTGTTTTAACATTTCAACCATCTTTATTTTGATTTTCGACATTCGGACTAAACTTTCCTTCATTATAAAATCCTTTGATTAAGGTTTTGCTAACTTCTCCCCAATTTACTCCTTGAACTTTGTCCGAAGATAATCCTAAAAGTGGTTTAGTTTTAGTATCATCCGCAGTTTTTCCAAAATCAGTTTTATTTTCCTTACCAAAATAATCATCTTGTTCGCGAGTTCTAATATTTAATAATTCGAATTGTTCTTCTAATTTAGGATAAACAGCATTTCAGATATCATCTTTTCTTTTAATACTAACAAAATCTAACGCACTTTCAGCCAATATTTTCCTACTCGTGGAATGAATATGACCTGCCAAAACTGTATGCTCTAAATAATTAAAAAGAATAGTTTCTCAAAAAAAAGCACTAATGATATTAATATCTTGTTCGCTGGCAAAATTAATATATTTCGCCGACTCCTCCCACCAATTTGCCGGAGTTTGAAAAACAGCATAGAGGGTTTTATTACTTCGAACAATATGTTTTTTTCTATCTCATTTGTAAGCCATAGGTTAGTTAAATTCACAACACTGGCTTTTTTTATATTTATATAATTTGTTTTTGTTCCGGAACCGGACAATCACAGTCAAAAACTGGTTTGCTAATATCTCAACTATCGTCTCTCCCATCTCCCAATTTCGGACAATAAATATTAGCTAGAATTATTCGAGTATTTTTACAAGATTGACAAAAATTAACTCACTTCCGAACTGGAATTCCTTCATCTTGGTAATTTCTAATATGACCGCCTAATTTCTTACCGGTAATTCTTTGCTTACAAACTTCGCAAATGAAAGTATCAATATCTTTCTTTTCAAAACCCTTTCAGCAAGTTTTACAAACTTGTTCTTGGCTGTTTTTGATTGAAAAAGTAATATTTTCTAACTCTTTCTTTTTGGCTTGAATTTGCCTTTCTAATTCGGCTTTTTTATTTTGGTCTTGAATAGAAAATTGATTTGAAGATAGTTTTGAAATTTCCTCTTCCCAAATTTGCTTTTGAATTTGTAGTTTTTCAACATTTTTCTTAATCTCTCCCCCTATTTCGGAAATATCTTTTTGAAGTAAACAATAAGCACATTTAAATTGGTTCATTAAGTAATTTTTATTAAAAAGTTAGTCGTTTTTCATTTTCCAAAAGTTTAATAATTTTGTCTAGTTTTTGTTCTAACTTTTCAAGATTAGAAGTTTTTCCCACTTCTTTTTTAGGAGATTTCTTTGGCTCCTTATTCATCCAAGAAATTATTAAAGGAATAATTAAAGCCAACGGGGTTCCCAAAGTTCCGCCAATCGCACTAATTCTATTTCATTTTAAATTATCTTGGTGTTGTTCTTTATTATCTTGGTGTTGTTCTTTTTTAATTTGTTTAACTTCTTTATGCCTTTTATCATCGTTTTTTTTATTTTCAATCAGTTCTTTTTTTAAGATATCTATTTCCGCCTTTAAGAGTTTTATTTCTTCCTCGGTTACACTCATTCTTATAATGTTGGAACTGTTAATCCCAATGCTTCAATTTTCGGTTTATATTTATCGTCATTATAAAAAGCCTTGTCAATAGCAGAAGTATATTTTTTCATATACTCTTCTATAACTGTTTTTTTCTGCTTATCATTTATCGAATTAATTCCAAAGTCTCCCCGCAAAATTGTAATTAAAAAATATTCAGTAGTTCCCGCAAAAAGATTTTGTTCAGTTTCGGCAAAATTAGTATCATCCCCATCGGCTTTTTTAGTATCTTTAATTACTCCTTCTAATAAAAATTCTCAAGTTTTTCCTCGCAAATGTCCGAAACCTTTTCTATCTCACAAATTAAAATCTTGTTGAACTGTTTTTAATTCTGATATTTCGTAAATATTTTTAACTTTTCTTAATCTAGTATTAATTTCAGTTTTAAGAGCGATTTTGGAATTAATAACTTCTTGCGGGATAGTTGGTGGTTTAGGAGTTTTTGGAGCAGTAGTTGAAGTCGGAGAAGCAGTTGTAATCTCTACTCCGTTCAATAATCCAAAATATTCTAATACTAGTCAATTGCTAGGATTTAAGTTTAATTGTAGTCTTGTCATATCTTAGATTTCCGCGGCTTCCCATGCTCTTTCTCATATTCGGCTTTCGCTATTTCCTCCCCTTTTTTAGTAAATAAGTAGTCTCACATATCATTCGCCAATTGGGTCAGGCTGTCATTTAGGTTTTTTTTCTTATATAAATGATTGACTTCGAATAATCTGCCTGTCGGCTCTTTTCCTAATCAACAACTAACTTTCAAACATTCACTTTTTCCCTCTTGTTTGATAAAAAAATTCTTCCTAACGTGGTTTTTTAATTGTGTTCTGTATTTTTCCGCTACTTCTGTCATATTATTCAATTAAAGTATTTTGATAATCTAATTTGCTTATACTTTTTAAAAAAGGGGTTAATTTGCCTTCGAATTGATTTCCACGACTATTAGAAAAGTTGCTAATGTTTAACTCACTTAAATTGGTGAACCTTTCAAAAATGGCTAAATCGCTTTTAGGAAAATTATTGTTAGGAATAGATAATACTTTTAACTTTTCCGGATTAGGAAGTTCATTTAAAAAATCTAAACTAGTTAATCCCGTATATCATAAATGAAGTTCCTCTAATTTGGCTAAGTTTTTAAGAGTTATTTTGGTTAAAGGTGGTTTTAAATTAATTCCATTAATGTTTATTTTCTTTACATTCGGAAAATCACTTAAATCTAACTCTCCGCCGTCTAACATTGAGTGATATCAATTGCCCTCAATGTAAATATATTCGGTGTTTTTATCTTGGTTTAAATATTCTTGAATAGTAGTCATTTATTTTTGGAGGATTATTCTTTTCCCATGTTTCCGCTCTAAGTTTTTAACAATTCGTTCTAATCTCTTTTCACCCTTTTTTTGCTCCGCTTTTCACATTTTATTACTCCTTTTTATTCATTCATTATTAGTCTCATAATCTCCCGACTTAAATAATTCCTCCAGCGGAATAGTTAATGTTATTCTCTCTATTTTTCTCTTAGTTTCCATATCGATTAATCGTTAGCATCCCCCATATATCCTCTTCCTAATCAAACAATCGGTTGCGGTTCAATTTTTTTAGTGATAGTTGTAGGAGTGGCGGTAGCAGGAGCGGTGGGAGCAGTTGGAGCAGTAGTTGCCGGAGTTAGTCCGGCAACTGCCAACTTATCTAAATCATTTAAATCAACATTCAATTTTTTGCCTTTTCCATGAAGTTCGGTTTTTAATTGAATATGGTTTACTCGGGTGTGAAAGGCTTTTTTTTGGTCAGCATTTTCCCAAGCATTCTTACCATCTACAATTCTTAATAATTCAGACTGAATATCTCTTGCTTCCGCCAAAGTATTTGCTACATCCTGATTTGTTACCATAATACTATAATTTTAATAATTAATATTGTTTTGATTTCTCTCTAAAAACCGAATACAATTATTTATTTCCGGTCTAACTGACTTAATCGCTTCTTTTTGTTCTTCACTGCCAACTTCTTCCCAAGTTAGAAAAGTTCGTAATAATTTTTGATACATACCATTTAAATATTCTTCGGAATTGTAGGCTTGAATTATTTTGCTTCGAAGTTCTTCAACCAAATTATTTCTTGGTTCAGTTTTAAAACTTTTTCACCTTTCTAACTCTTTATCCTTTTTCTCTTTCTCTGCTTTCAATTTATCAAATTCAGCTAATTTTAATTTATCGGCTTCCGAAATTTCTTTATTAGCATTTTGTAAAGGTTTTTTACTCACTTCCTCTCATTCATTTAATAATATTCGAAAAGTATATCAAGCATTTAAATAATCCCGCGAATTATCATAGTCGGAGGATAAATTACCCCACTCTTTATTTAAAGTTTGATAATCGGCTAATTCTTTGGGGCTTTCAAGGGCTTTATTAATAAAAATTAATAACTGTCTTGCCATCGGAACAAAGCTGGCAAACATTCGAGCATTTATGTCATTTGGGTCAATATAGTTAATATAAGTTTGTCATTTAGTTCTTGTCTCCCTCAAAATTTTCTCAATCTCTTCTTTAATTTGCGGAATAGTTTTATTTTGAAAAGTGAAAGAAGTAGATTTTGACAAATCTAATTTATCAAGGTTAGGAATAGTTTTAGTTTCTAATTCGGTAAATTTCTCCCGGACTATCTCTAATTTGCTTTTCCCGCCCTTATCTTCTCGGGGGTCTTCAAAACTAGAAACTAGAATAGTTGAGATATTGCCGTCTTTTTCAATCCTTCTTAATAATTTGGTAATGTAAAGAATAGCGATTAATCCACTTTCTCGGGAAGTTCTATTTTTACCATCAACATCAAGGGTCGGTTCTTTATTTAATCCGGTTAATTGTTGTAAAAATCCGACTACTTCCGCTTTTTCTTTTCTCGCTTGCTCAGAAGTGCTGGCAGTATGGATATTAGCAGTTAATTTTTGAGTATCTAAAACAATTACTACTCATCTATCATCTTGGTTAGTTAAATAAGTTCAAATTATATAAGGATATTTCTTACTATCTCAATTCTCTTTAATTTTATCTCTTCCCTCTGTGATTAAAAGGGCTTTATCCTTAGTATTTTTGACTAATTGCTGAATTTCACTGTCCGTGTCTAAATAGATTAAGACGGTTTTTTTGGCTTTGTAATAGTTAGATAAAGGGATTGACATGATTTATTATGCTCCATACTTGGCAAATTCGGCTTCCATTTGGGGCAATCAGTTTCTTTCGTTTTTTATTCAAGTTTTATAATCATCGGCTTCATTAAGTCCTTTAAAAACGGCTAAACTTCACATTAGCGAGTATATATCACTAGTTTTATATCTCGTGCCAAAATAAAGAATTGGGTATCTAGTGCTTGTTTGTCGGGTCAATTTTTCCACTTCTTCTATTTCCCTACTTAATTCATGCTCTTCCAAACTATCAGGAGAAAGTCAACTAAAGTTCTGCAAATTATTTCAAATTACTCTCCAATCCCCCTTTTTGCGTCGATATAACACAAAAGAGACATCTTTTTCGGTTAAAACATTATTCGCTAAATCGTTCGTGAAGTCGGAATTAGCAGAATAATTATAAAACTTTACATTTGTTCTAGTTTTCTTGGCTTTTTCAGCATCAAAAACGATATTTGCTACTTGCCTAATTTTTCGCTCGTTCTCCAATTTTTGTTCTTTTTTTTCTCGCTCGGCTTTTTGCTTTGCTAATTCTTCCAATTCCTTATTAATTCTTGTTCTAATTCTTTCTTGTAATAATTGAACTTGCTCCTTAGTTAGTGCTTCGCTTAATAATTCCTTTTCGCTAGTGTTTAAAGCAAGTTGACTAATTTCTGCTTTGAATTTATTTAATTCTTCTGCTTCTCGGGCTAATCTCGCTTCTTCCTCCTGTTTTTTATTTTCGGCTTGTTCTTGTTTAATTCTACTTTCGGCATCACTTTTAACTTTCTCGGCTTGTCATTTATCAATCGCATCATCTAATTGTTTCTGCTCATTAGCATTTAAGCCTAATCTCTCAATTTCAGTTTTAAAGTTGGAGAACTCTTTAACTCACTTTTCTCTTTCGGCTTGCTCTTTGGCAATTCGGTCGATTATTTGCTGTTTAATTTTTTCGATTGCTTCTTTGTTCGTAGCATCAGCTAATAATGGTTTTTCTTCTAGATTAGGATTTAATAATTCTACTTCCTTTTTTAAGTTAGTTAGCTCTTGGGCAATTCTTTCCAATCTCTCCTTTTCTGCTTGTTCTTGAATTAATCTTTCTTGCTCTTTTTGTTCTGCTTCCTCTTTCTCTTTTGCTTCTTTTTCTAACTTTTCCTTATTTTCCGCTAATTCTTTATCAATTCTAGTTTGGGCTTGATTTCTAATCGCTTCAATATGTTCTTTATCCTCACTTTCTTTCAACAATACTTTTTCTAAATCAGTAAGAGGTAATTTCCCTATCTCGTTTTTTAATTCTTGAAGTTCTTTTGCTTTTTCCTCCTTTTCTAATTCCTCAGTTGATTTTGCCGGAGTTTCATTTGCCGGTTGTTGATTAATTGGTTCGGTTTGAGTTTCCTTAGTTTCGGTAGTCGGTTTTTTAGGAGCATTGCCTAACATTTCAATAATTGTATCTACTTTGGCTTCCAGCGAAGAAGTATTACAAGAACATTTAAAAGTTTCTAGATTATTTTTCAAAGCAGTTAGTTCGGTTAGTATTTTTTCGTTGTTCTCCATATAACTTAATTTTTGGGTTAATCTTTCCCTAGTTTCGTTTAAAGGTTTTAATAGTTCTAATAACCTTTCTTGCTCTCTTTCATTCTCTCTAACTTTTTCTAAATCATTCCTACTTTGAGCATGCTTTTTTTCTTGCTCCTGAGTATCGTAATCGCGAGCATGGTCTTCCGCTAAATCTCGGTAATGTTGAATTAGAATAATATTATCAGTTATTCCCGCCTTATATTCTTTAGTTTCATGAGCCAAATTTCACAAGGTTTCTCATTCGTGGTTAACTTCGGCTAGCTTATTCATATATAAAGAATTTTAACAGTATTTTTCCTATTTTAGTTTCTCGTGCAAATTCGTTAACAAAATTATACTAAATTATATATATTAACATTAAAAAGTATAGATAGTTGCTTTTTAATTATTAGTTAATATATATAAATAAGAAATATAGAAAGAATTATGACAAGAGATAAAGAATTTGAAAAAATACTCCAAGAGGCAGAAGACCCCAAAAATATCGGGCAAGGTTCACAGGCTTTACCTCGCAATGCCACTCCTTTACAAAAAGCCAAATATAAACTTTGTCGCCAACTACTTTCTTATCAAATGAAAAACAAGTTAACCGACCAAGAAATGAGAAAAAAAACTAAATTGCCACAAAATGAATTAGAGGATATTTTATTCTATCGTATTGGAAAATTAAACTCTGAAACCTTAATAGAAGTAATTAGTAGAGTATTTGCTCCTTGCGAAATAGAAGTTATTATCAGAGAGGATAAAAACCTACATGCCCGAACTGTTTAGTTTAGAAAAGGAGGAATTTAGCAAAGTTGATGATGAATATCAATGAACTTACCAATGCTTATTCAAATTTACCTTTAATTATCAGAACATTAGAAAAATCACCATTACTGACCATATTTGAAAGAAAAAAGGAAGAGAGAAAATTACCAAAGAATTAGTTTTAAATATTTTGAGAGAGTATTTAAACGGAGGAATAAAACGACCGAAAAAAAGACATGGAAAGCGAGAGGTTTTCATTGAAGAGAATGTCTCTTATAAAAATAAAGACTATTTGCTAGTTTTCTGATTTGAAAATAATAGTTCAGATTGATTATGAGTGCGAAATTGTTATCCGATTAATTAATTAACTATTTCTCACCTTCCTTAGTTTTCTCTTTCGTTTTCACTTTTTCTTTAACCTTAACTTGTTCTTTAACTTTTTCTCTAATTTGTTCTTTCTCTAATGGTTTTTCTTTCTCTTTAATTTGTTCAGGGTCGGGGAGTTCAATTTCAAGACCAGAGCCGGGGTCGGCGATTGGATCGGGTTCGATTAGAGTGGAAGTCGGCAATGGAGTATTTGGATTAAAAGCTTCCATTTTTAATCTTCCAGATGTTCCACTTGGGTCAACGGTATTTGTGAGAGCGGGAATTCCTTCCGGATTACCCTCAACTTTTTGATATTCCATCCTCCCGAGAAGTTCAATTTCAATTTTTCCAGTTGTTCCATAACTTATTCTTCTTACTTTTATAGAAACGGCATCATTTTTATCGCCCTCTTGTCCTTTTTTCTCACTTGAGTAAAAGTTAAAGTAAAAGAATAATCGAGCCACTTTCTGACCTTTATGCTCCGGTCATTCACTACTTTTTCATTGACCGGGAATTTCGAATGTTTCTTCTCAATTCACCGGTGATTTGGCAAAAGGTTGGTGAATGTAAGATCAGAATGTATCCCCTATTCTCCAACCGTCATTAGTCGCTTTCCTCCTTTTCTGAACTTCACCCATCAATCAAGAAAATATATCAAGCCCTTTTTCCGTACCAACTCTTAATCAACTATTATAGTAAACATAAAGTCCTTGCGGAGTCCCGGCATGCGAAGCATCATCTCAACCGCTTGACAATGCTCGACTTTCAGAAATCGTTAAAGTGTTCCAAGTTCCTTTGATATTTGCTCCCAAGCTAGGAAAATTCAGCGGGTTAGTGATATTTTTTTGGTAAAATTCTCGATGGTCATATTCATATAAATATACCCCCCCTTCAATTTTGGTTCTAAATCAATTGGCATATGGAACATTATTTCACGAAATTATTGATGCTTGTAAAAAACCGGGAACGCTTAAAATTTCTCCAAAATTTTCTGAATTGAAATATTCATAGCCGGGGCTACCTTTCAGTTCTTTTCTATTGCGATATTGATTTAACAAATCTTTGTTAAATTGAATTCTTAATCCTAGCGGATAATATCCACTGTTTTGCCATCGGCTTTCAAATTGATAAAAAGTATATTCAGACTTAACATGATCGGTTCCGTGAAGCAATGGAAGAACCGAGGGAATTTTTATTCTCGGCGTGTTCCCTCCTCCACTAATAGGAGTTCTTGATTTAGTTGTAGTCTCTGAATGAGTTTCACTCCCATCTTTTTTCTTAGTATCACTAACTGTTGTTCTTTCGACTTGCCTAAGGTTCTGGCTTTTATCATCATTTAAGGAAGGGTCGATGGCAATACTTACTAATTGTGCTCCTCCTCCGCTCAACCCTATTTTACAAGTAATGCTTTCAGTAAATTTTACCAACATTAAGTCAAAAGCAAAAATACTAATGGTATTCCCCGAATCATTACAACACTCGTCAATTCTAATTCCATATTTGTGGAGCATTCAATATCTCCCTTCTCAAATTTGTTTTTTTCGCCAATACAAAGTCGCTTTGACATGCCATATTAGAAAATGAGACATAAAATCATTAACTGTCGCATCTTCATTTAGCAGTTTTCATTTTATGAGAAAATTATTAGAATTCCGGGTAAAGTCAAGAGTATTTTTGATAAAACCATCTTCCGCCAGAGGTTTATACCAACCATAACCTCTTTGACTTTTAATTTCTCTACTTTTACCCAATAAATCGGCATTCAAAAGCCTATATATCACCCCTAAACTAGAATCGACTCCCCCGCCGAGAGAAAATCCCATGATTGATATTCCCGAAATAGCGTTTCAAAAGTCAGACCAAAGTTTTTTGCTAAGAATATAATCGGACTCTTTTTTGGTATCTTCAATTCGCATTCCAACATAATTATGTTTCATGCCTTGAATTAATGGCAAAGCTCCATCCAAATAACTTTTTTCTCCGTCATATTCAAGTTCAATTCCTCCATTCGTGATACTTGTTCTGTAAACGGCAAGTCTTAAAAAATAACTACTAATGAAATCTTCGAAAACATCACTCCGATCATATTCGGCGCATGAACAGATTTCATTTTCAATTAATGGACTTTGATGAAGAATACCATTAGCACTACATTTTAAAACATAGTAATAAAAATTATAAAAAACAGATAATTCGGCTTCTATCTCAACCGTATTATAATTAGTCTGCTCTCAATCCAAAACTTCGTAATACTGGCCTTGAAAATAAAAAAGAAAATTAGGCACATTTGGAATAACCATTTTTTTTATAAACCCTCCCGAAAGAAGATTACCCTTATCATCTTTTTTGCCACTTCTATAATCAGGAACATCAACCTTAGCCACATTTCAAACAAAAGTAATACTATCTTTGGTTCTCTCTTTTAACTCAATTTCAAAAGTTCTTATTTCTTCTATTCAATGAAACTCTCGGGTAAGTTTTTTTTCATTCTCACTCCATTTTTTTAATAATTGACCAACTTGTCTAATTGAATACTTTCGGCGATTATTTCATTCCACGAAACTTCGGAAAGTTTTAAAATAATCAAATTTTTCAGTTAATTCAGTATCCGCTCAATTTTTTTTGAATTGCTTATCTATCTCCCAAATTTTTAACCCTTCTTTTAAACTCATTATCTCCTCTTGTCTTAATGTATCAGTAAGTTCGATAGTTTTGTCCTCATTTAAATATTTAAAGTCAGGGTCGCGCATTAACTTTAAGCGACTGCTAATTACACTTTTGATTTGAATTACAAAATTTTCATCACCTTTTCTTGTATTCGAAACTCATTCGGAATATTTCTCGACTAGTTTCATTTGTCTTTGAAAAGTTTTGCCAAAGTCTTCAAGAATAGATAAATATTTTGAGGTTTTCGGTCAATTCTCATTGTTAGAATTATTCTTGATAAATTCTGTTAATCTTTCGGGAGAAAAGTAATAATAATAAATGAATGCTCTCATTGTTAATTTCTTAATAGTTTAACAACGCTGGCTTTTAATTAGTTTTTTACTTTTTAACTAATAAATAAGTAGTACCGCACTCTTTACAATTATTAATAACTTTTTTAATCACTCCCCCTTCTTGCTGTTCTAGTTTTTTTAATTTATATCTGTCTTTGGCTTTTTGGTTTAGATAATCCTTTCTCTTTTGATTATATTTTTTAAAGTATTCTTTGCGGTCTCGCATATAGAGATTTTTAGAGTGGTTAGAGGATAAAAAATGGTTGTGGTTGTATAAAAAAGTGTATAATAATATATATGAAACAAGAAAAGAAATTAATACAAAAAAAAAAACATTTAGTAGCAGCAGCGAACTAATTCGCATAAACAGAATATTTTAATATTATGACAACTAATTATTGGTGCCACTGTTGTGGCGAAAAATATATACAGAAAGATTGAAGAGATGATAGTCATAAAAAAATTTGTCTTTGGCAAACAAAAACCAATGAATATTTTGATACTCTAACTGCCGAAGAAGGCGGAGCGATAAAAATGCTTTTAACTTGATTTAATTCTTTTAAAACTCTCCAAAAATATTTAAAGAATGATGAAGATATTAGTAAAATTGATAGAACAGGATTTTTTCATGAGAGTTTAAATAAATTAAACAGTGAAGATAAGGAAGTATTTCAAAGGTTAAGAGAGAGAGAGAGAGAGAGAGAGAGCAAAAATGTTCCACTTGCGGAACCAATTCAGCAATGAAAGGATTCAGCAAGTGTAGTATTTGTTTGAGAAAGGAACCAAATGAAAAAGAATTATGCCAAAAATCAGCAATTTTTAAGTAAAGATTTCGAAAGTTGAGAAAAGAACAAATTAAAAGTTAAGTCGGAAGCAAAATATTGTGAACATACAAGCAATTTTTCGGGTGTTAGTCAATTTGTTACTTATTATAATAAAGACAATGAAATATTGATGAAATTGGGACATCATGGAAGCGGAGGTTGTCTTCGTCGATGTAAAGATTGCGATTATACTATAACTAGCGATAATTATTGAGAAGATTTTGATGAAGAATTAGACCATAATCACAAAATAGAAAATGGCAGTATAGTTCATATTAATGAATTCATTAAAGGTCAATGTAAAAAGTGTTCTAATTCTAATGTTTGAATAAATAGTGGTGAAAACTGTTTTCCTTGTGATACAATTCAGAAAAAGTTAGAAATGGGAGTAATGATTAAAAGTGCTGGATTAGAACAATGCCGATTAAATTGACATAATACTAAATCAGAAAGAGAAAAAGGCATTAAACAAAATAAACATGTTGAAACAGAATTAAGACAATTATTTTCAGAAATAGATGCTGTTTTAGGTTTAGAAACTGATATTCCACAACCTAACCAAAATAATCAAGCCTTAATCGTAATAAATCAAGTGGAACAACTTTTTACTGTTAATCGAATTAAAAAGATAGAAAAACAAGGCAATCAGTTAATAATTACTTTCGATGATGAAAATGTGAATGATACTTTAACTAACGAGCAAGAGGAATTTTTGAATACCTTTTTAACTGATAATAATTTAACTTCTTTAAATATAAATCAATTACAAGAATTAAGGAATAATCTTAATAATCAAATAGGTAAACCGACTAACTACATTCCTTGAATATTAGGAGGAATTGGAATAGCAGTTGTTTTAGGAATAATAATTTTTGTGATTATTAAATCACTGAATAAAAGTAAAATAAGAAAATAGAATATTAAAAATCATGATTGAAATTTCAAAAAATTATCAAAACTGGATAATCGAAACAGAAGAAAAAAATGGGAATGGAAGAAAGCAATATCGTTTAAATCCACAGTTGCCCTATATTTGCCAAGAAATAGGTTGTGGCAAAGAAAAATATTGGAGTATTGCCGGCGACTATTTTCTTAAAAAGAAAGAAGTGAAAGAATGTTTGGAAAATGATTATTGTTTATCTTTTTTTGCCTATGGAGAATGCCGACAAAAAAGATTTCTCGCTCAGCCTCTTTGTTATCGCCATTGTTCCCAAGATTGTAAGTCAGTTGTTAAAACAAAAGAGATATTAGAAAAAGCCAAAATAGAGAAGAAATGTTATACAAACAAGAAATAGAGCTTAAAAAGCAAGAAATAAAACTTAAAGAAGAAATAATAGTTCGAAAAGATTTAGAAATCAACGAGTTAAAAAAAGAAATACAAGAATTAAAGAAAACAAAAAAATAGTATGATTGGGGTTGCCATAATAATTTTATTAATTTTCTTAATTCTCTGAATCTGATTGCTAGTTTGGGCTAGTAGTAAAAAAGGGGTATTAGGATTTGTGCTGGTTTTTTTTCTTCCGATTGTTGGATCAATAATTGTTGCCTTGCTCCCGGATGATGAGGAAGAAGAACAAAAAAAAAAAAATTTTTAATGAAATATTTGCCAATTAAAATACCGTGAAGAAATGTTGGGAGGCGAAACTGATTATGAGGGAGTAATTTGTAAATATTGCTTAGAAAAAAAACTTAAAGAAAAACCTTAACTCTTTAATGGGGCAATTTTGCTTTTTGGAACCATTGGGGAACCAGAGTTGTGGCAGATTAGCCTCATTAAAGAACAATTCTCTTACAAGAGCCGGTTTCGTTGGAACCTATTAGGGAGCCAGTGTTGTTGTGAAACCGGCTCTTGTAAAGAAATTACTACTACTTTGCTCCAAAATTGTGCTTATTTAAAAAATGGTTAACTTGCTCTTTTTCTTTGTCAGTCAATTCTTTACTGGCTACTATTTCCTTTTTGCTAGTATCTAATTTGTCCGGGTCTAAATTATCGGAAGTAGGAATTAGAAATAATTTCTGTAAGAAGTATTTAATGGCATAGGTTTCAGCACTCCCTTTGGCTTTGGCAATATCGGTATTCTGTCCGGTAGCTCAAAAATGGTAGGTTAATTGCTCTTCGGGTTTTTCACTATTGGTTAAGACGGCTTTCTTTAAATACTGGACTACTCACTCTCTTTCTACCTTTTCAGCCTTAAAAGTTGGAAAAGTATCATATTCAGAGTCGGCATAATCTTTATCACTAAAAGTTAGAGTTAGTTCACTTTCAGTTAAGAGAGGTTTTAAAGCAATTAATATTTGGTATTCCGAAACATATTTATAGTGTTGAAATTTGTTTTCTTTTAGTTTGGTTAAATGGGTTAGTTTGCTTTGGATTTGGTGTAATTTTTGATAGATGTTATTTTGGGTCATAATTAATTAAATTTCTGCTTTAATTTTTTTATCTCTTTTTCTAACTCTTCAATTCTTTCTAGTTCTTTGCCATTCTTTTTTTCTAGCTCTTTTATTCTCGTTTCATTATGTTTATGTTTTTGTTCGTGAAGTTCATCATTTTTTCTTAAAATTATCCCACTATTGCTTAGTTGTAAGAAGTATTTAAAAATCATGGCTAATCCTGCTAATATAATAAATAAAGCAAAAAGTAGAGCGTAAAATCATTTGTCGCAATTTTCCACTGTCATAAGTTTTATTTATTTTCTTTCTTTTCTTCCAAATCTCTATATTCGGGTCAACTTAATTCGGTTGAACCATTTTTAATCGCCTCTTTTCATGCTTCATGTCTTTTTGAATATTTAATAAAAGCAATACTTGGCATAAGTTATTTATTTTTCTCGATTATAACAACTCTCGCATATCATCCCTGAACCTTTTTCAGAAATGATTAATTGTTCTTCCCGGCATTGTTTTTTACACTTATCGCACTCACTATAACCTTTATTCATATTTTTATTTGTAGTTCACTAATAAAGTTAATTTATCCTTCGGAATATATCCTTCCGCAGATTTTTTAGGGTTCTTTAATTTACTGGTTAGTTCTTGGACTATTTCTATTTTTAAATTATTTTCATTGAGCGGTAATTTTAGCAGTTCAACCACTTTATTAAACTCTTTTTCGTTGTTGTATTCGATTTTATTCGGATCTTTAATTTGGCTCGCAACAGTTCCCATTACAACTTTTTTAATCTCTAAAATATTTTTCTCATATTCTTCACTTTGTTTAGTTTCCTTATTGTTTTTAGCAACAAATCCGACTGTATTAAAAAGTGAACTATCGAACTTTAAATTAATTTGTTTAGGAAAATTTGTATCATTAGCAACTAAGTTTCCAATCATTAGAAATAATAATTGCTTAGCTTGCTCTTTGTCAATTTCTTTGGGCTGATAAGTTCCTTTGAATCTCGCTCACAAATCATTATCAGTAGTCGCAGACTGCTTCGAAGTGTCAAATTGGGGATAATTGGGGGTTCCTTGGGTTAATCCAACTAAAATTTCTTCCGGATATCTCCATTGACCATCTTCAAAAGGTAAAGCAACAGCACTTTGTAATAGTTCTAATTCTTTTTTATTAGTAGTTTTATTTGGTCTAGTCAAAGTTTTATAAGTATTGTCTAATTTAATAAAAGCTTCGGTTTCGGTATCTTTGCTTAAAACCGCTCCTGCCATTGTGGATGCTAAATCATTCTCGGCATCAATATTTTTAGTGAAATCTTTATCTTGCGGAGTTCTTTTTCCTACCGCAATAAACTTTCCTTCATCTAATCGAGCAACTCTTCCGCTCTGTTGGGTTAAACTCGCATCGGGTAAAGGTTGAGTGCTACTCTCATATTTTCAACCTATTCCTAATTTTTTAAGCTCTAATTCCATTAAAGAAATACAAGTATTAATTTTAAAGTTAAATCCTATTCCATAGCGGTCATCGCCAAAAAATACATAACCATTAGGGCAACCTTGAACTACTCCGGTGGAAAATTGTTCTAATGTTTCATCTAAAACCGAATAGCCGACATTATTATCTTTTAAGATTTTTATTTGTTGAGCAGTTAATTCTGCCTTTGGCAAAAATACCAGTAATTTTCCTTGGGCTAATCAAGCATTTAAATCAACCTCTTTGCCTTCTTTGTCTTTGTATTTAGGAATTAACCCGCTCATATATCTACGCTCAATTTTCTTGGGCATACTAATTGAGAATTCTTTACCTTTAAAAGTGGCAGTAGCTCGCATTGTGTTATAGCCTAATTGTTGGGTTAATTCTTGGATTTTCTGATAAGCAGTCGAACCATTCTTGGCAAAATGACTTTCATCGAAATAAATAATAGTTTCTTTCTTATTAATCAACTTTGCCTTTACGGCTAATTTTCCTTTATCAATTTGCTCTTTTTTGGAGGGATTATCACATCTAATCGCATTAATCCTAATAATATCTCTAACTAAAAAAGATAATAGAACTTGGGGTTCCATCACTGAAATTCCTTTATTTCCTTGTCCAAAAGTTCGTTCGGGTTTTTTAATTGTTGTTCCGGGTGCATTTGGTTTTGGAATATCAACATATTTAACACTGTCGTAATAAGTTAAATCGTTTTTGATAGTCTCATACTCTCCGCCGTGGTCGGTTAAGTGAAAAGGACAGCGTCAATTTGTTCCATCCTTATTTTTTTGTAATCAATCATTGTGGCTATCAAACGCACTTTGGGCAAGCGAAGCAGTTGGTGAAACAATTATTATATTTCAATCTTTTTTACTATTATCTTTTTTTTTGGCTTCCCGGGCAAATCCAAAAATACAGGCTGGAAATTTGGTTGATTTACCGGAACTGGTGGGGAAGGGGAAAACGCCCTTCTCGGGGTCAACAGGCTTTTCGCAAAAATATTCTTCCGGTCTTTCCGGACTAAAAATAACTTCCTTATTTTCGCTGTTCTTAAACTTAATTCGCTTATAACAATCGGTTAATAAAGCATGTCCCGACTTTCACTCATTCTCGCCTATAAATGTTTTCTCGGCATTTAAAACTTCGTCTGAAACTACATAACCACCTTTTTTAATAAAATAATCGGTTAAATCTTGGACTTGGTCGGCTGAACTTGGGGGGGTTAATCCGAACATTTCATTTAATATTTCAAGTGTGATCGGTTTTTTTTCTTGGACTTCCCACACTTGATCCTTAGCAATTTTTTTTAATGAGATGATTAATTGCTCGGGTTTATACCCACCATCTTCAACTTTATTTAATGAATAATTAAAAGTTGCTCGCTTTTCCTTAATTCTTGCGGTTAAAGTTTCCTTTTTCTTATCAGTCGGCAAAAGACTATTATCTAATTTGTCAATTGCTTCACTCTCGAAAGTTTCCGGTAAAGAATTGAAAGTTGTTTTAGCCGGATCATTTATTTTTTTCAATAATTCTTCATATTTGGCTAATTCGGCCTTTTCTAATTTCTCCTTTTCCTTTCTTTCGGCTTCTTGCTTCGCTAAAAGCTCCTTTTCTTTATTAATTCTATTGGTAGCAGTAAAATTAACTGTTTCGGCTTGACTTTTATCTCCCGCCATCTTCAACATTGTCTTTTCAGTTTCAGTTAAAGGAAGTTTTTCAATCTCTTTTTTTAAATCGGCTAATTCTTGGGCAATTCTTTCTCTTTCTTGCTTTTCTTTTAATTCCTTTTCGGCTTGAACTTTCGCCAATCGTTCAGTTTCTTTTTTTTCTTTCTCTAACTCTTCCGCTTTCTCTTTGGCAATTTTGTCTTTTTCTTTCTCCTCCGCTTCTAGTTTATTTTTGGCTTCTAACTCCTTTTTCTCTCGCTCTTTTTCTGACTTTTCTTGGGCTTCTTTTTCTCGTAATTTTCTTAAACTTTCTTCAACTACTTTTTTCTGTTCTTCAATTTCGGGGCTTTCTTTGGGTTTAGTGGGTTCAACTTTGGGAATTTCTTTAACTTCCTCATTTGGTTTAGCCGGTTCAGTTTTGGGAGAAGGGGGAGGAGTATTTAAATCGATTAATGATGGGGAAGTTGAGGAGGGGGGAGTTGAAACAGTTTTAATTTGCTGTAATTTTTTATCTAAATCGGCAATAATTAGTTTGTAAAGTTTATCAATTTGCCGTTCTAACTCTATATCGTCAATTAGGTTCATATTATAAGTTAATTTTTATCCTTTTTGAATAATTCTTTTGAATTATCTCTATAAAATAAATCTAAAAAGCCAGTGTTGTTATGAAAAAAAATAATAAAAAAGAAATTAACAAAAATATAAGTTTAACTATTGAATTACCCAAAGAGTGAGCGGATCATTTAATTTTTTTGGAAAAAACCACTTCTAAAAGTAAAGATTATTATGTTCGAGAGGCTTTATATAGATATTTGGAAGATTTAGAAGATTTACAAATCGGTTTAAAAGCATTGAAGAGTAAAAGTAAAACTTATACTTCAGAAGAAGCCGATAAAAAATTAAATGAATTATTGGTTGAAAAAGGCATAATCAAACCAACTTCCAAGCATGTATAAAGTAGAATGGAAAGATGAAGCCTTGAAGAGTTTAGCCGAAATTGGCTTAATAGGAAAAAAAATAAAGTTGAGAGTAGAAAATCATTTAACTAAAAATCCGACTGAATTTGGCAAGTCTTTGAAAGGAGATTTAAAAGGATTATGGAGTTATCGTTGCTTTGATAAGTATAGAGTTGTTTATCAATTATTTCAAACCGAACTGCTGATTATAGTAGTGGAGGCTGGTCACAGAAAAGATATTTACCGAAAATTAGGGAGAAAAGTTTAAAAATTCTTTCCGCAATTTCTTTTCATCCTGATTATTCAAAACTTCTTCCGGAGTATAATTTTTAGTATCACGCAATCATTTAGCAAAATTGGCATCTTGGACTTTTAACCCGATTTTAATTCAATCTTTAACTTGGTCAAAAGTAAAAATATTATCTAATCATTCTTGAATGTGTTGGGGATTATCTCTAAAATCAAGGCTGGCATTTCTTCAATCTTTATTATTTTTAATTCAAGGCTCAGAGAATTTAATGTTTTCTTTTGTAAGAATAGTTTTGAAAGGCTCGACAATTCTCCCATCTTTGTAATCTTTGTTTACAATTCCTCCAACTGTTATTCTGATGGGAAAATTAAGAGTGTCATAATCTTTTTCAGTTATTTTGGTAGTGCTTAAATTAAGATATTTTAAATGTGCCATTCTAACATCAATTTTTTTAAGCTCTGGTTTATTCCCCAAAATTAATTCTTCAAAACTTCCTACTAATCTTCAATTTCTTGAAAACTCTTCCAATTTTGGAGCCGTTTTGCTAATATCTAACCTTTTTATCTCAAAAGTTTTTAAATCAATTTTTTTTAAGTTCGGGAATTCCCTTAACTCAATTTCAAAATCTTTCATTTTGCTGTTAGAAGAATATTTTTCTAAGTTTAAATCATCAATTACTAATTCTTCAGCATTTCTCTCTTCCGGAGAAAATAATTCGTGGTAAAACATTAATTTGCCAGTTTCAGCCGGAGGCTCTTGGTGTTCTCCGCTGATAATACTGGCAATTTGGGACTTCCTTGGCTCTTTTTCATAAACTGCTTTTTCACTTGGTTCAGTATAAGTTTTTAAAAAACTTTCTAATCCGTGTTTATCTTTCTGTTCGATTAAATAATCCAAAATTACTTGGGCGAAAATACTCTTACAAACATTTTTTCTAGTTTCTAAATCAGTGAATAATCCGTCTTTGTTTTGCTTTGGTTCACTTTTTCTTAAATAATCTTTTCAATCCTCTATTTCTTCAGTTCAATGATTATTGCCACTGCCAACTCGGTCAATTTCACCACTGGGGAAAAATGGGGGAAAAGATAAAGAAATATGCTGGGTTAATCGGTTATCGAACAACTGAATAAAGTTCTCAATTTGGGTAGTCAGCGGGGCATTTTCGGGTTGTGGAAATATTTTTTTTGGCTTAGGAACAAAAGTTAATAATTTATCCAACTTATATTTTTTGGTAGGGTCAAATTCAGCCGTTCCATCCGGTTTTTTTAATTCAATTAGTTTCCGGAAATGATTTCAACTTAATTTGCTAACTAAATATCATTCGAGAAGTCTTTTACTTTCGGCAAACTGATAAGCACTCGGCGGAGTTTCTAATTCTTTTCACCTTGCTAAATAATAAACAAGTTGGCGGAATATTCCTATTTTTGGTTTAGAACTAAGTGCTAAATCATTTTTGACTAATTCTTCTCACCAGTCTTCAAAAGACTTTCTTTCCTTACTTTCTCAAAATTCTCTTCTTTCTTCTTCTTCGTCTGAAAGAACAACGATATTAACTAATTGTTTTCGAATTTGGTTAATAGTTTTTAAATTCTCCTCCGAAACAACATATTCGGGGGTAGTTTGAGGGGTTTCAACTGGTTTAGGAGAAGTTGGAGGAGTAGAATAAGCCGGAGTAGTTTTGGAAGAAGTCATTTTGTAAGGAACAGTTTCCCGGAGTTTTAAATAAGCGATAAATTCACAATCTTTTTTATGACTATTGGGATTGCTGGAAGTGTTGAAATTGCCACAAAATTTACATACTCATTTAATAATCGTGGGCGGTATTTCTTGGTTATCCTTTAATTTTGAGAAGTCGGCTATTTTTCCATCCGGGAAAACTTCTACTTGGGTTCGGTGTTCACGAATATCTAAATAATCGCCATGAACTTGAAAATAATGGTCTAAATTATAATGAAGTTTACCACATTCGCATAAGATAGTCATATTAAGTTAATTTTTACCAGTTTTTAATGGTAAAATAAAGAGCAATAGCAAAATAAAGAATACTCACTATTAATCACATTCAACCCATTAAAGTTCAGCGTTGTTCTTTTTCAATAACAAAGAAATAATTGAAAAAAGTATAAAGACAAGGAGCGAGCAAATAAAACTTAACACAAATGAACCATGGAGTTCTTTTCCGTTAATAATTACTGGTTCTTTCAAACTTCGGGAAACTCAATAACCATTTTGTTTTTGACATTTGAAACAACTAGTGAACATTATTAATTATTTTTTAAACCAAGAAATAATCAGCAAAAAAATAGAAATGGTTTTTAAAATGCGATAAATGGATTTTATTACAAAATAGAATTCATTCCAATTACTCTTTTTAGAACTCTTGTTTTTTCTTTTATCTAATTCGGCTAATAATTCTTCACTGGAAATTTCTTTTAACTTATCATTCATTCTTTTCCAGCATTATTTCACTAGGACAATTTTCATGCTCAATACTTCTGATTCAGATAGTTAATTCGTAGCCAGTTCTGCCAAATGGTTTATAATAGTTATCATCCTTTAACTCTTCCATCGGTATTAATCGGACATCATTGGTAGTATCAAATCAAATATCGTAATTTTGGTCATCAATTTCTTGCTGGGTGAATGGTTGCTGACATTGAGGGCATTTTTTATCGGCTAATTGGAGTGTAATATTAGTTTGCTTAATTTTGTCAGTTGCTCCCATAATTTTTTAAGTTTTCTTTCTTCCATAAGTGAAAGTATAATCATTAACATTTAGAGCTTTTTTCCCCCAATTTTCAATACATCACTGAATAAAGTTTATTCGGCATTGTCTTCGCTCGTTTTCAGTATCGTCAAAATAAGAACTAGCTTGACCGACTTCGGAAACGCTAGCTCTTTCTTGTTTTTCTTCCAAAATATCGAACCTTATTCCGTATTTTCAAAGCATTTCCTGCTTTCACTCTTTATAATCTTTTCAAAGGTCTCGTCCTTTATTGTCCGGTTGTAAAGTTTGTAATTGAATAGTATTTGGATCAATTCCTGCCTTTCCGGCTTTGGCATCCGGCTTAGCAGATTTTGGCATTGAGATATAGCCCATAATATCCTTGTCTAGCAATTTGCCTACTTTGGCTCAGTCTTCGGCATCAGGGTCCTGGGAAAAAATAAAATAATATTTTTTTTTGCTGGCGGCAACATCGTGCAAAATAGCATTCAAAAAAAACTCTAACTTTTCTAAATCGCTTTCAATTCCTACTAAATCAGGGCATAAATCAACATCATTTTCTAAAATAGCGAATAATTTAGTCTTATCACCCCCTGCTTCTTCGGCGCTGCTAATATTCGGATAATATATTTCTTCAACTGTTCTGCCGGTAGGTTTGCCGTTAATTAATTCGGGCAGTAATAATCTTAATTGCGAATATTGGAAATAAGGGTTGCGGTCAAATTTATACTCAACAACATTTTTTCCTTTTTTTTCAACTAGATTAGCAACAGAGATAGGTAATAATTTTTCCCCTTTTTCAATTACTCCGATTACTCCTTGCCTATTGGCTTGACTTTCTAAATAAGGGAATAATTTAACTAGGTCGCCAACTCCTTCCAGTCGTGATTTTCCTCTTAAAGAACGATAAAGAGCATTAATAATCGTTTCTTTGAAATTACTTTTGCTGAACTGGGTTAGGAGTTTTAAATCTAGTGAATTAATTCCATCGCTAATTGCTCCCATAATTTTTTAAGTTTTTAAAGAGATTAGGCTTTTAACTCTTCATCAATTTTATCAGTTAAAACCTTGACTGATGCATCAAAATTGGCTTGAGTTTTCACTGTAGCAACGGGGAAAGATTTCTCTCGACTTTTTCAATCTTTACCAAGAATATCATTAAGGGTTTTATCTTTACCCTTACCAGTTCCTCCTAATTTACCACTTACTTTTTTGTCAGCTGATTTGGAAACAAAATGAGCATTAACTTTCTTAATCGCTTCGGCTAATCGATGGTTTTGGTTAGTTTTATTATTTCTAACCTTATCTAATAATGCTTGTAATTCTTTAATCGATTTAGTTTCTCGAACATCATATCTATCGTTGTTTGACAGAATAAGAACAGATTTAGTTGTAGAAGGAGTTTCGGTTGGAACTCCATCATTGTTTAAAGCAAATCCGCCTAATACAGCATCTTGACTAGCTTTTAAAGCAGTATTTGTAGTAATTGCAGCGGTTTTCTTAACTTTTCTATCCGCCGCTCGGTCTTCTTTCGTCGGTTTTGCTGATTTAATCTCATCAGAATCTAAATCAGTTTGAACTCAGGCGCTAGCACTGACATATCTAATACATCCTTCGAAACAAAATCATCATTTTCCAACATAGGAAGTTAAATCAATTGAATAGTCTTTACTATCAATAAATACATCTTCATTACCGGGGTGATTAATCGCTTCGTGGATTTTGTAAAAGTTTTTTTCGTGTAAAAGGGCTTTTCAATTATAAGTGTGGCGGCCTTTGACGGCAACTCCCACTGATTTATCCAATTCTCCATCAGATTTGAATTGCTTGTAAATATGTTCTCCTTCTTCATAACTACCTAATTTTTTAACAATAACTTTGCCGAATTTTTGTTTAAGGTCTAAATATCCGACATTGAAAGCAGAAGAATATCCGTAAATATTTAAGAAAGTATTTGCGGAAGGGTCAAGCACGAGGATTAATCCTTTGAGGTCTGGAGAAACTGCTTCACGTCCTTCTTTATTATATTTCCTTGAATAATCTAAAAATTTGTAGGCTCTGGTCTCAACTTTGGCAATAAAATTAAGGGCTTTTGCCTGACATTCGAGAGTTTTTTTTGGATCAGTTTCAATTTTGAAGTAATCTTTGGGTAGTTCTTCAAAACCACCTTCACCATAACTTGCTTTATCACACAAATTATAAAGAATATGATTTTCAACACTCCTTTTTCATTGTTGAACAACAATTTCAATTTTGCTATCAAAAACTTGGGCAAGTATGTCGGGGGATTTGAATGCTAATTTGCCGAAGTCATGAGAAGTCATGTCGCCAAATAGTCCATATTCGACTAGGGTTAATCTTTGTCGAAAACTATCCGAATGTGGTCAATCTGCTCGGCTGAAACCTCGTTTTCAACGCTTCGGCGAACCCTCGGCCATCTGACCGCCGATATATTCAGCAACTCCGCCATCAATATTAATGTTTGCAGCATCGTAATAAGCATTAAACAAAGGATGCTCAGCAACCATCGTTTGAATGAATTCATTTTGTATTACTCTGTTAGAAATTGGATCGAATACTTTTGATGCACTCGTCCAAGAATTTTGTCCGTATAAAGTTTGTGGGTCGTATGCCATATTTAGTTGTTAATTATTTGAATTGATTAGTTAACAACACTGGCTTTTACAACACTGGCTTTTTTTTAATTTTTATCTCATTTAAATATAATAAGTATTATCTTTCTTTTCTTCGGCTAATCTTTGACTTTTTTCTCTTCTTGCTTTTAATCGCTCAACGAAAATCTGTCTTGCTCTAATCTGTGGGTCTTTGGTTTCTTCATTACTCATTTCAACAATTCCACCAATTTCTTGTTTTTGCTGATTTAAATATTTATATTCAGCAATCTTGGCTTTTTGAATCGCCTCTCTTTCGTTGCGACGAGAATTTGTATTCTCTTCGGCTTTATCCGCTAATTTAATTAATAAAGCTTCTTTTTCTTTCGCAGCTTCAAGTTCTTTGGCTTTCAAAAGATTTTCCAAATCCTCAATTCTCTCGGCTGAACCCTTTTGTTGCTTAACCTGTAATTCTTGCTCGCGTATTTTATTTAATATGTCTTGCTTTTCGTTTTCGTTTACCATATGTTGTTAATTTCTTAATATTCACAACACTGGCTTTTTTTATAATTATTATTTTAACTTAATTCTTCTAATAAAGGACTTTTGGGGAATACTTCCTTAATTTTATTTTTAAAAGTTTCTTTCTCTTCATCTGTTGCTTTTCCGTAAAGATTAACAATGGAGTTTTTTGCTTCATCCATTAACCATTTGGCTAAATCTACTGAAACTTCTAAGAATATTTTTTTTAAAGTCTGTCCGACAAATGTTATTGCTTGGGTTTTTAAGTAATTCAAAACTACTCCATCAAAAAAACCTTCTGCCATCATTAATCCTTCTGACTTTTCAGCATATTTAACTTTAATAACATTTTCTACATACTCATCAGCTTGCAACTCATTGAACTTAATTATATCTCGTTCTTCCGGTTTAGTTTTATTAACCAACTCTTTTTTTTCTGTTGCTCACAAATGAACCTTGATTTCTTTTTGATTTTTCAAAACAACTTCTAATAAGTGTTTAATATTATGTATTTCTTGGTCGATTGATACTATTTTTCCGGTCTCCATGCTTCTATATATTATTTTTAAGGAAAATTAACTACGACAATCTTTACAATAACCCATATTATCTAATTCATCGGATTCAAATTCCTTATCGCACTTTTCGCAATTCTTCATATTTTTATTTTTAACTCCACGGCCAAGGCCTTTTCATTCTTTCAGTTAAAAAACAAAACAAAACTACAATAGCATCTCGCTGGTGAATACTAATTTCCCGGTGTTTAAAAAAACACTTCTTTTTCTGAAACTCTAATCCGGGGATTTCTTTACCATTCAAAGCATTAACAACTCTGACATTTAAAATCTCGTGTGCGTGATTGGGCGAGATATTATTAATATTAACTAAATAATTAAGAATACCGATTAAGAAAATTAATTGTAAAAAATGCTTGTTGGCCTTATTAACTTTCAATCAAAAGGAAGTTTCCCAAACTAGATAGAGTTTAACTTTTTGATAAGTAAATCGATGTTTTTGCCATGCTCAACGGCATTTTTTCCAGTAATAACCCCTATTTCGTAATTTTGCCAACTTTCATAGAAAATATAGCCGGTTTCGCTTGGTGGCGGACTGCCGGAGGGGTCAAGGCACAATATTCCCGAGGGCATGCTCTTGTGGGCTGGCATATAAGCGATTTTAAGCAGACAAGCGCGCGAGTAGCCGACATTTTGCCCTGTGCTTTTCCTAGTCAACTCGATATTTTTTGATAAGGGGGAAACCGCACCCCAGCATCCCAG
>Ga0193730_1000055_pt1 | contig 41080 bp, 37 predicted proteins | sample U1a1metaG_FD_144919 | JGI IMG/M metagenome (GOLD analysis project Ga0193730, IMG submission 144919) | Soil microbial communities from a riparian zone of the East river system, Colorado, United States - U1a1 | ecosystem: Environmental > Terrestrial > Soil > Riparian zone | place: USA: East River...
ATGCTTGAATCTGCCGCACCATAATAAAGTCTAATCGTGTCCCCATCAGGAGCAATCGTGTAGCCACATGGAAAGACGACGTTGTCGACGTCGCCATGCAGTTCGTAGGGTTCCTGCGGTCCAAAGATCCATTCATCGCCACGCTTCAAGCAAAGCTCCGGCGTCTTTAGATCAAACAGTGCGAGTCCTAATCGATAGATCGCGCCGGCCGCGGTCTGCCGAACCCCGTGATAAATCATCAACCAACCTTCGGGAGTTTCAATTGGCGGCGGCGATAGCCCAATCTTGTTAGCGTCCCACCAGGCCCCTCGCCGGGCTTCCATCATCAACTTGTGGCTGCCCCAGTGACGTAGATCGGGGGAGTATGAGATCCAGATATGAGCGCGCGGGGCGCTGACCGGACGATGGATCAAAGCCCAACAGCCGTTGAGCCGGTGCGGCAGTAGCGCCGCATCTTTATCTTCCGGCGACATGATCACTCCGTAGCGTTCGAAGCTCCGAAAATCTTCCGTCATTGCCAGTGCTACACCGGGACCGTCACGCGTAAAGGCCGTGTAGACCACCGCATACTTACTCAACTCCGGTACGTAGGTGATGCGCGGATCTTCAATGCCCCATAGTTCTTCGGGAAAGTTTTCGGGTTCAGCCATCAGCGTCGGTTGCTGATCAATTTCCCAGTCATCGATACCGTTCCGAGAACGCGCGACACACAAATGAGAATGGCCGCGCCGATCCTCAACGCGGCATAACAGCAGCGTGGTCCCATCCGGTAACAGAGTGGCCCCGGGATTGAACACGCTATTAATCGGATAGGGCCAATCAGCAGCGCTCAAGATCGGGTTGTGGTCGTGGCGGCAAAAGAGTTCCGTCGGTTGATTGCTCATTGTGTCCGGGTCTCCGCGGATTGAAGCGCGCTTTCGGCGAGCCGCAACTCCAATAAAGCATGAAGATAGGCGAGCGTAGATTCCGCCCCCTGATTCTCGTTGGCGCGATCGGGATGCAGGCCGTCCCGGCAGCCGCCGGTGGTCGGATCATAGACGGGCAGATTCAGATCATTGCGCCCGCTGAACCAGTCGAAAGCTCGTCCGGCTTCGATTCGCCAGCGTTTGTCTTTGGTAAGCCGGTGGGCTTCGAGGCAGGCCGATACCGTCGCCTGAGCTTCGACCGGCTGTTGATCGAAGCGAGCACGCTCGCCGTCCTTTTGATAGAAACCGTTGGAGCCGATGGGTACAAAATGATGCCGCTCGCCGCTCGACGCTTGCAAATCGGCGAGCCAGTTAAGGGATTCCAGTCCGGCCGCGGTCATTGCTTCGTTTGGTATCCATTGGCCGCACAAGAGCAAGGCATGCGGGATCGCGGCGTTGCAGTAGGTCAAACGATCTTCATACCAGTGCCAATTCTCGGAATCGTTCTTCTGGTAGAGCTCCAGCAGCCGCACGGCTAATTCCTCGCGGACCTGGTCAGCTCTCCGGTCACCCTCAAATCGGCGCAGGTATTCGTGGATACCGACGAGCGCAAAGGCCCAGGCCCGAGGACTGGTGGTCTTGAGAATGGTCGGCAGGGCCTGCTCGAACAATCGTCCGGCCATACTTTGCAGCGCACCTGTGTTTGAGCGGCCCAGCACAGTGCCGAGTGCCCACAGTGCGCGACCGTGACTATCGTCAGAGCCAGTCTCCTCAAGCCAGTTGCGCTGATAGTCCATGAAGTTGCGAAAACGTCCGGTCGCCGGATTGAAAGCGTAAGAGAGAAATGCCAGATAGCGAGACGCCAAAGCCCTCGCGTCACTGTGGCCCAACTCTTCAAGCAGAGCAGCGACCATTAGCGCGCGGGCATTGTCGTCGGTCGTGTAGCCCTCTGCATAGTTGGGTACCGTGAACAGGGCATGCTGCAACATGCCGGTGGTGTCCGTCATGTTGTGCAAGTGATCCAACTTGAGTGGCGGCAATTCTCCGGGTCTTTTGTCGAGCGGCTTGACCGCGAATTCGCCGGGAGAGAAATGGCGGCGTTCGGCACGAGCCCGATCGAATGTTTCCCGGTAACGCCGCGCCACCTGCGGCCAGATCATATCTCGCCCAAACATGTAGGCCCGCTTGCGCATGGCGTGGCGCCTGGATTCGTTGTCTAAGAGATCAATCACTTGTTCAGCCAACGCTCCCGGATCGCCGAATGGCACCAGCGCTCCGCGTTCTTCAGCAAGTATTTCTTCAGCGTACCAATACGGCGTCGAGATGACCGCTTTGCCGGCGCCCACCGTATAAGCGAGTGTGCCCGAGGTGATCTGCGCTTCGTTAAGATAAGGAGTGATGTAAATGTCCGCGGCGCCGATGAACTCGATGAGTTCTTCGAGGCTGACAAACCGGTTATAGAAGATGACCTGACTCTCGACGCCTTTTTCCTGGGCCAGCCATTGCAAACCCAGGCGATACGTTTCTCCGTCCTGCTGGATCACGTGCGGGTGGGTGGCGCCGAGAATGATGTAAACCACATTCGGATGCTTAACCAGGATGTTTGGCAGCGCCGAAATAACATTTTCGATCCCTTTGTTTGCAGAAAGCAGGCCAAAGCTCAATAAGACGATCTTGCCTTCGACGCCAAACAAGTCCTTGTGAAAACTGGGATCCACAAAGGGCACATCGGGGATGCCGTGCGGGATCAAATCAATTTTCTCACGCGGCACGCCGTAGATATCATGCAGGAACTCTGCGCCGCGCGCGCTCATCACTACTAATCGATCGGACAGGCCCGCGACTTCCTCCAACACGTGCCGCTGGTCCGGATCCGGTTCGCGCAGAATAGTATGCAAGGTTGTGACAATGGGCATTCGCAATTCACGCAAGAGGGCCAGGATGTGACTGCCCGCCCGGCCGCCAAAGATTCCGTATTCATGTTGCAGACAAACGAGGTCCACGTTGTTGATGTTTAGGAAGTCGGCCGCACGGAGATAAGAGTCTATGTCCTTCTCGGCCAATTCGAAGCGCACGCGACTCGGATACGGATAGCCCGCGGGTGTGTCGTTGACTGGTACGGCTATGCAGGTAACCTCACCATCCTCGGTCGCGATGGCCTCGCATAAATCGGTGGTGAAAGTTGCGATCCCACACTGGCGCGGTAGATAGTTGCCGATGAAGGCGATGCGTTTGAGACTTGGGTTGATTGAACTGTGATTCATTCGGAATATTCGTTAGACGCCGACGCAGGAGATCGACCATTTTGGAGAGCAACCCCGTAAACCGGAGAAACATCTTGAGCCGGAAGCTAATGTTATATATATCACATACGCAAAATGTTGTCGTCACGAGATATATTGTGTATTTAGAATATAAGAAGAGACCGGCAGGTCTCTGGATTTGAGTTTAGGGCCAAAATCGGCTGACAAGCTTTTTCTAAGCGACGATTCAGATGACGGCTTTGAGCCTATTCCCACTTCGGCTAGAATTCGTATTATATTTTACGACGAAAAGTTAGTTTCATTCTTCCACGGAGATGACTCATGTCGCTAATGGCAATACCGAATGAGCCAATTGAAAACCGCCTGCTCGCCGCGCTTCCGGCCGACGAATATGAACGACTGCACCCGCTGCTGCAGCCGGTCGAATTCTCTCTGGGTGAAGTTGTCTATGAATTTGGCGGACAATTGGATTATGTCTTCTTCCCTACCAACTCAATCGTGTCTTTGCTCTACACGATGGAAAACGGTACCAGCGCTGAAATGGGTCTGACCGGTAATGATGGCGTAGTTGGAATTGCGCTTTTCATGGGCGGCGGCACCATGCCTAATCGAGCCGTCGTACAAAGCGCCGGCAGCGCGCTGAAGATGAAGGCCAAGGTGCTGCAAGATGAATTTGCGCGCGGCGGCAAATTCCAGCAATTGTTGTTGCGCTATACCCAGGCATTGATTACCCAGATCTCACAAACGGCCGTTTGCAACCGATTGCATTCAGTTGAGCAACAACTTTGCCGCTGGCTGTTGCTGAGTCACGATCGGGTCAAGGCAGACGAACTGATCATGACCCAGGAACTGATTGCCGACATGTTGGGAGTCCGCCGCGAAGGCGTCACCGTAGCTGCCGGCCGTCTGCAGGATGCCGGAGCCATCAGTTATGTGCGCGGTCATATTACGGTCCTCGACCGGCAAAAACTGGAAGAGGCAGTCTGTGAATGTTACCGGGTGGTGAAGGACGAGTTCGATCGGCTGCTCGGGTAGCGATCGAGCCCTTATCTCGTCGGTGACTATGACTCGCCAGTGAAGCCGAAACCACGATCCTTTTCGGACCAGCAGCTCGAGACGCTCCAGCGTCTTACGTTCGACTATTTCCTGAAAGAAACGAATCCGGAAAACGGCCTGGTCCCGGACAGCACCCGCGCAGGATCGCCGTGTAGCATCACTGCCACCGGATTTGCTCTCGCCGCCTATCCGGTTGGCGTCGAGCGTGGATTCATTACACGCAAAGACGCGATCACACGAACTCTCACGACGCTACGCTTCTTTTGGAATAGTGCGCACGGACCGGAACCGGACTCGACCGGATACCAAGGTTTCTACTATCACTTCCTCGACATGAAGACCGGACGGCGGACGTGGAATTGCGAGCTGTCAACAATCGATTCGACCTTCTTGATCGCGGGGGCACTAACCGCCGCTGAGTATTTCAATCGCAACACTACGGGTGAACGAAAAATTCGCGAGCTCGCCAACGCGATTTATCGACGTGCCGACTGGCAATGGGCGCAGAACCGCGGCGTCACCGTCACGCACGGTTGGCGACCGGAAACCGGATTCATCAGGTATCGCTGGCAAGGCTACAGCGAAGCGTTGATTCTTTACGTTCTCGGACTGGCCTCGCCGACGCACCCTTTGCCCGCAAAGAGCTATCGGGCCTGGACCAGGAGTTATAAGTGGAAAAAACTTTACGATCGCGAATTTCTGTACGCCGGGCCGCTCTTCATTCATCAGCTTTCACAGATGTGGATCGATTTTCGGGGCATTCAAGACAAGTACATGCGCAAACATGCGTCCGACTATTTCGAGAACAGCCGTCGCGCAACATATATCCAGCAGCAGTATGCGGTTCGCAATCCACGCGGTTTCCAATGCTATGGTGAATACATCTGGGGTCTCACCGCGAGCGATGGACCAGGACCCGCGCGCAAGAAGATCGCCGGAAAGTTGCGCCGGTTCTACGACTACAATGCGCGCGGCGTTCCCAGCGGGCCGGATGACGGCACGCTGGCGCCCTGGGCGGTAGTCGCCTCACTGCCCTTCGCGCCTGAGATCGTCTTGCCGTCGATCCAATATTTCGACGAGACGTTTCCCGAGATGACCAGCAAGTATGGATTTAAATGCAGTTTCAATCCGACATTTTCGACGACGTCGAGCAACGAATGGATCTCAAAGGGCTATTACGGTCTGGATCAGGGGCCGATAGTTTTAATGATTGAGAACCACAGGTCAGAATTTCTTTGGCGGCTGATGCGCCGTTGTCCCTATATAATTGACGGGCTCCGCCGCGCAGGATTTAAAGGTGGATGGCTGGGCGACGACGCTGCATCTAAATGACCAGGATGGTGAAGAAGAAGAAGAGCAAACTCGTCAGTGTCGCTCCGCGCCGTGTTCGACACTTCTTTGCCGAACTGGGACCGGGCTTGATCACCGGCGCGGCTGATGACGACCCGTCCGGGATCTCGACCTATTCGGTGACCGGCGCTTCGTTCGGATATGCGCCACTGTGGACGGCACTCTTTTCCTTTCCGTTGATGGCCGCGGTGCAGATGATGTGCGCGCGCCTGGGCATGGTCACGGGCCGCGGCCTCGCCTCAAACTTGCGACGCAATTATCCGCGCGGCATTGTCTGGGCAGCGTGCGCTTTGTTAATTGTCGCGAACGTGGTCAACATCGGCGCCGACCTGGGCGGCATGGCCGAAGCCACGGGAATGATGACGGGCGTCAGTCGATACATCTGGACACCAATCTTCGCGGTGCTGATTATCTCGCTGCTCTTCTGGACCTCGTATCGTCACATCGCCAAAGTTTTCAAATGGCTCACCCTAATCCTGTTCGCTTACATCATCGCGGCGTTTCTCGCACATCCTGACTGGAGAGCGGTGTTGCGCGCGACATTTGTCCCTCATGTCCAGTGGTCGAGCAATTATCTCGCTGCGTTCGTTGGGATTTTGGGGACGACGATTTCCCCTTATCTTTTCTTTTGGCAAGCTTCGCAGGAAGTTGAAGAGGAGCGAAAGATCGGACGCCGCACAGTCACCCAGCGGGAAGGAGCGAGCGACGACGAGCTTCGCAGTTCGCGACGAGACGTGCTCACGGGAATGTTCTTTTCGAACCTGGTGATGTATTTCATCATTCTCACCACCGCCGCGACCTTGCACGCCCAGGGCAAGACCAGCATCGATACGGCGCAGCAAGCCGCCGAGGCCCTCACGCCGGTCGCCGGCAACGGTGCGTATCTGCTGTTTACATTGGGATTGATCGGCACCGGGATGCTGGGCGTCCCCGTGCTCGCGGGCGCGGCGGCGTACGCCGTGGCCGAAGCTCGAGTATGGCGCGGCACGCTCGACGACAAGCCGCGCCTGGCAAAGAAATTTTATGCGGTCGTAGCGATCTCAATGCTGCTCGGTCTATCGCTGAACTATGCCGGCATTCATGCGGTAAAGATGTTGTTCTTGGCGGCGGTACTGAACGGAGTCCTGGCGCCGCCACTAATCGTCCTGGTCGTGCTATTGACCAGCAACAAAAAGGTGATGGGTAAGCGAGTCAATTCTCCCGTGCTGAAGTGGCTGGGCTGGGCCACCGCGGTGATCATGGCAGCGGCGGCGATAGCAATGTTTGCAACGATGTGAGGAGCTGTTCCCTCCGCGGGGCTCATTCGAGTATGTGACGGGCGCTTACGATGGAAGGCCGATCGACTTTGTCGCCGGCCTTCTTTGCGTTACAGACGAGTTCTCATCTCGGCGTCTACTTTTTTCCTTCGAACCTGGCGCCATGCCAAATCCTTCCTTGACGAAGCTGAAGACCGTGCGTCGATTTTCAAAGATCACTTTTATCCAGGCCAGTCTGGTAGTTTGTGGGAAATAGATGGCACGGAACACGAGTCTCGTAATGAAGTGAAAGACCCGAGGTCCCAGCGGTTTGTGACTCATCGACTGAATCACCTCAGCATTTCGCTCGGGGCTGTACGAAGCGGCCCACGCATGACGAAGCTCTTGATGAGTTTCGTCGATCGTCATCTTGAGCGGCTTGTGGGCCATCGAATATCGCTCAAACTTCAACCAGTGTTTGGGCCGGATCAGTCGGCCGTCTTTCAGCAGACGTTTGTAAAGTGGCGTTGAAGGGAAGGGCGTCAGTTGACCGAAGATAGGCAGCCCGGCAGGCCAGGTGCGAACCTGTTGCAGTATGCGATCGGCAACTCCCGGCGTGTCGTTATCCAAACCGATGATGAATGAGGTGACTGCGTGGATATTGCGCTCGTCGAGCCGGTTGAGCACCATGGCGTATTCCTCGGGCTTGTTAAAGCTCTTGTTGACGTCCGCGAGATTGACGGGATCAATTGACTCCATGCCGATAAAAATCATCCGGCCCCCCGATCGGGCAATCAGATCAACCAGCTCTTCATCGCGCAGCAAATTGGCGCTTATTTGTGCGGTCCACGGAATCTGCGCGTCAGCAGCGATAATGTCGCGGAGCAGCGATTTCGTGCGTTTGAGACTGATGGCAAAGTTATCGTCGACGAAAAACACTGTGACAAACCCGCTTTCTTTCTTCGCGCGCGCTTTCAACTTCAGGAGCTCGTCAACAATGCTCTGATTGGTGCGAAAGCGAATCGAGTCACCGAAAAAACCTGTGACCGTACAGAACTCGCAGCCGTAAGGACAACCGCGCCCCGACTCGATCGGAATTATGCGAAAGGTTCGCCAGCGCGGACCAACCCGCGACAACAAGGGCCGTAAGATACGCGGAAAGAAATCGAATTGTTCGAGATCCAGTGACTCCCAGGGAATCTCCGGGTAAGGCTGCAGGCTTGGCTTACGTTCCTTGCCGGTTTCGTCGAGAGGTTCGTATATCTCTTTGAGTTGACCGCGGGCGGCGTCCTCAACTATTCGGGGCCAGGTTTCGTCTGCTTCGCCGAGAGCGATCGCATCAACGTGACGCGGTCCTCCGTCTCGTCCCAGCGCTTCGTCAGGAACTTCAGTGACGTGCGGTCCTCCCATCACGACCGGGATGCCGGCGGCGCGGATCGCGTCGGCGACGCGGTAGGCCTTCTCGGCCATTCTCGTCATTGCTCCGATCCCGACCAGCTCGATCTTTTGCTCGCGCACAAACTGAACGATTTCGTCATCGCTCATCGCGCGCGCGTTGGCATCAATCAGCGTCACTTCATGACCGGGCGGAGTGATTGCTTGCAGCAGAAACATCCAGAGGTGCGGCATAAAGTTGCGCGTCACCCCATTATCAGGGTTGTACAACAGAATTTTCATAGTCCGGTTTCCGGAGATGTCCCGTCGGGTCAATAAGCCGTTTCAACTTGCGCTGAATTGCGCAACGGGATGGCAAGAGGAGGAGCCGGAAAACTCGATCCAGATGTCAAGCAGGCTGTTGGCATAGCACTATAGCACTGTAGGTGCGTTAGCGCACAAAGGCTTTCAACCTTCGTTATGCATGCCTGTGTTATCTATGGTCGCCGGAGAGAGCATCCGGCCGGACTGGATTTAGAGATCGCGGTCATATTCCTTTTTGATTTTGCGGTAGCATGCGCAGGCCAACGCGGCCAGGCCGGCGGGCTTAAGAATTGTGACCGTCCCACGGGTGTAACTTATCAAGCGTTGCTGTTGAAGGTTGCCGGCCGCTTTGTTTACGCCCTCGCGCCGGACTCCCAGCATGCTGGACAGAAATTCCTGAGTTATTCGAAACTCATTGGCTTCCATCCGGTCGCGAGTCATCAACAACCAGCGGGCGAGACGAGCCTCAATCGGATGATACAAGCTACAGACAGAAGATTGAGAAAGCTGGGCCCATAATGAATAGGAGTATCGTCGCAGCAGACGGGGCAGAGAACTGCCGTTGTTGGACATACTTGCCAGAGTCGTAGCCTTCATTCTCAAGGCGGAACCCGCGCCCTGGACCAGGGCACGATTAGGCGAGGTCTTGACTCCCATGAAAACAGACATACCCGCCATGCCTTCCCGGCCAATGATTCCCACCTCGAGCATGCCGCCATCGTCCACGTCGGCAAGCAAAGAAATAATTCCGCTGGTGGGAAAATAAACGTGGCGCACCAGAGCGCCGGGCTTGTAGATCAATTCTCCGAAGATCAAAGAAAACGGTTCGAGGCCGGGTAGCATCTCTCGATATTCATCCTTCGGGAGGGCGGCGAGCAGCCGGTTAGTTGGCGGTGTGGTGAGGGTACTTGGTTTTGACATCTATGGACTCCTCGTTCCGATTGTGTCGTTCAAAAAGAACAAATTGCTGCGATCAGATATGAGCGGACCCCGGGTTAGATGGATGACTGACATAGCATTTTTCCTTTTCATTCGGTTTTGCAGTTTTCTGGGCTAGCACAAACGGCACTGGAAAGAGGGTCGTTGGCCTGATCTCGGGTGTCGAGGGCGATTTGCCTGGAAATGACTGTGATGACTATACAACTCGCGGACAACGGCGGTCTGTGCGACAACACACAAAGCCGAATGAAGCGAGGAACGCAGATCACTCCAAACCCGATAAATGGTACGCGGTGCGCTCGCCTATATGTGTGTTGACGCACAGAACGGAAACTTCGAATCGATCTAAACTCTCGACCATCCAGATAATTGGTCGCAATCATGCTATCCGAACCATGAGCGCGTGTTCGGTCCGCATGCGACGATGAGAATCCTGGCCTTTAAACCTTAACCGCCGCGAGATTCTGCGGTCGAGGAGCGTATGGTTCGCGCACGCGCGCACGAACAAACAGTGTCTGAACGTCCTCAAATGAAAGCAAATCCGGTTATATTGATAAGGAATGAATCTTGCAGCAGGCGACAGCGCACTTGCGATAACGGTTTCTATCTGCCTTTCGCAAGAGAGATCAGAGAGCGAAAGTGATTAGAAGGAGAAAAGTGATGCGACTAACAAAGTTAATGCTAGTGGCGGCCCTTACTGTGCTGGGGGCCATATCTGCGCCATGGATCGGCAGCGAAGCGGCTCGTGCCAAAGCCGACAACGACACTGCGAACCGGCTTAACGCCGCGGCCGATGTAGTGAGCGACATGATGGGTGCGCCGGACAAAGGTATCCCGAAGGATCTGCTGGACAAGGCAGCCTGTGTGGTGGTCGTGCCGAGTGTTAAGAAAGCCGCGTTTGTAATCGGCGCTAAGTACGGCCGCGGCTTTATCGTTTGCAGAAACAAGAGCGGACGCGGCTGGTCGGCACCCGGCGGAGTGAGAATTGAAGGCGGCAGCTTTGGGCTTCAAATCGGCGGATCGTCAACTGATGTTGTGATGCTGCTGATGAACCAGAGCGCGATAGACAAGCTTCTGTCCAGCAAGTTCACCGTCGGGGCAGACGCCTCGGCGGCAGCCGGACCGGTTGGTCGTACTGCTTCGGCCCAGACAGATGCGCAGCTGCACGCCCAGTTGCTTACCTACTCGCGAGCGCAGGGACTGTTCGCGGGCGTATCACTTGATGGCGCGACTTTGCGACCGGATGATGACGCGAATAAGGACATGTACGGCAGGACGATGTCCAACAGAGATATCGTGTTGACAAACTTGCAGGCGCCGTCGACTGCGGCCAGATTGATCGCGGAGCTGAATAAAAATTCCAGCCGTAGGGCCAACGAGTAATTAAGCTGGAACATCCCGATGGGGTTGTGTAGGTGACCAGGGCGGATGCGCTTGCTCATCCCGACGAGTGAGCGATTCGAGGACATTGGTAAGTTCGTTGGCAAGTAGATCGCTGCGCGGGAGCTAGTGCATATTGAACGGGCCGCCGGGCGGTTCCGGCGTCAGATCCGGACGCGAGGAATCTTGTAATATCTCGTGCAGCTCGAGAACATTAGTCTTGAAATATGCATCTTTCGGCAGCGTGCCTGACTGGGCGTGGCCCTTTACAAATGCGTCGGAGCGAACCCAATTGAGAAAATCCTGCCGGCTGTTCCAGATCGTAAACACCACATAGGGATCGCCCTCATTCACCGGGCGCAGTACCTGATTCGAAATGAAGCCTTCCATCTTATCCACGAGTCCGGCCCGCTCACGGAACACTTTCTCAAAAGCGTCCGCGTACTCAGGCTTTACATAGAGGCGATTAGCAACAGTTATCATTCGCGCGTATCTCCCATTATTTGAGAAGCTCGTTTCATGCGGTTTCGTGTGATTGCGTAGATCCAATCTCTGCTCGGAGCTGAGCCTGTTTCGTTGTTTTTGCCCCTTTGCTTTATGCCCGAATCATGATCAGCAACATCTTGAATCTAGCTGCCGCCTTCACCGCATGGCGAATGTTTGCCGGCAGCTTGATCGTCTCGCCTGACTTCACGCGGTAAACCTTTCCGGCAATCTCCACCTCTGCTTCACCATCCATTACAAGAACAAGCGCCTCGAAGGGCGCGGTGTGCTCGCTTAAGCCTTCGCCCTGTCCAAAGGCGAAAAGCGTAACGGTGCCGCCCTTGTTCTTCAACAACACGCGGCTCACGATCGAACCGTCCTGGTATTGCAGCAATTCCCCGAGCGGTTTTACTTCCGCGCTCAATTTCTGTGTCTGATCCTCACCAGGGTGCGTCAGTGTTATTGAATGTTCCATGATTCCTTTAGACCTCTGCGACTGCTGGAACAGTTACATCCTTTGCCAGCGGAGGAACGGTTACTGCTTTTTTCTCAGGACGTTGCCACATTAAGTTGAGTGCGAAATAAACAAACGAGATTGCTCCGAGCGCGAAAACCGTGTCGCCGATCATCCGCAGCCATCGCAGAGTCTGCATCAAATTCGTTTGCATAAACTCGGAACTGCGCGCCGACCAGTAGCCGACGGAAACTGATTGGTAAGTTTGCATCAAGCCAACCGGAAGCAGGCTCAGAACGATCTCCAGCATCAAACCTATATTGATCGCCCAGAATGCAAACCGAATCGGTCGCTCTTTCCACTTGAGTTCCGGCTTCATCGCTCGCAAACAAAACAACAATAGTCCCAGCCCGAGCGTGCCATAGACGCCATAGAGCGCTCCATGCGCGTGAACGGCCGTCGTGTTCAGACCCTGCATGTAGTAAAGCGCGATCGGCGGATTGATCATAAATCCGAAAATTCCCGCGCCCACCAGATTCCAGAACGCCACCGCAACAAAGAAGTAAACGACCCACTTGTATTGCTTGAGCCATGGCCGTGCTTTAGAACGACGGATGTTTGCCACTGCTTCGTGCCCAACTAGAAGCAGCGGAACGATTTCGAGCGCACTGAACACCGAGCCGAAGGCGAGCGCCACCGTGGGCGTGCCGGCAAAGTAAAGGTGATGAAGAGTGCCAATGATTCCGCCGCTCAAATAGATCGCTCCGGAAAGGAGTGCTGCCTGGGCTGCGCTTTCGGCACGAATAACGCGGAGCCTGGCGAACAGAAACGCAATGACAACCGTGGCGAAGACTTCGAAATAGCCTTCCACCCATAGATGCACGACCCACCAGCGCCAATACTCGACCACGGAAAGATGTGAACGCATTCCCCAAAAGAGGCCGGGACTGTAGAAGAGAGCGATTCCCGTCGTCGACAAGAAGTAGAGAGTGATCAGAGACTTCGAATTACCTCTTTGCTTGAGCGCCGGAATCGCAGTGCGCGCAATCAGGAAGAGCCACAAAAGCAATCCGACAAAAAGAGCAGCTTGCCAGACTCTGCCTAAGTCAACGTATTCATAGCCCTGGTGTCCGAACCAAAACCACAAACTTCCCGGCAGCTTGTGCATGACCGAAAGCCATTGCCCGGCCATGGAACCCAGGACAACAATAAGCAACGCGCCGAACAGTACATCGACGCCGAGTTTTTGACGCTTCGGCTCGTAGCCGCAGATGAACGGTGCGATGAAAAGTCCAGCGGCCAGCCACGCCGTCGCAATCCAGAAAATTCCGAGTTGTGTGTGCCAGGTGCGCGTGACTACGTAGGGCAGATACTCGGCTATCGGAATTCCGAAAAAGCCGCCGCCCTCCACGCCGTAGTGTGCGGTCAGCATGCCCATTACGATTTGCAAAAGGAACAGTAGCGTGACCACGAGAAAATATTTGACAGTCGCTCTTTGCGAAGGCGAGATCTGGGCGCCGATTAACGGGTCACTATCCGGCACATCATCCGAGACGTATTCGATTTCGCGGGAGGCGTAATACCAAACCAACCAGCCGATGCCCGCCAGAAGCATGATCACACTAACGCCTGTCCAGACAATCGCGCTGCTGGTCGGCACGTTGCCAACCAGCGGTTCCGAGGGAAAATTACTGGTGTACGAAATTGTGTTGTTCGGGCGATTGGTTGCAGAGGCCCAGGACGTCCAAAAGAAAAAGGCATTTAACTGGCGAAGTTTTTCGGGGTCTGCCTGGGCGTTGCGCTGGACCGCGTATGCCGGCCGGCCATTGGTGAAAATATCGGTGTAGTGCTTGAGGTTATCTTCAAATGCGCGGGCGCGGACGGGTTCAATAGTCAGCCGGCCGGTTGCTTGATCATAATTGTTCTTTCGGATCGTATCCTGCAGGCGTTGACGAAGGAGCGCCTGTTGCTCCGATCCCAGCTTGTCATAATCGTTCGCAAAGTCCTGATGCGACCATTCGTTCAAAAGAAAGACCGCTTCACGGTGCAGATAATCCGCCGACCAGTCGGGTGCAACGTATGAGCCGTGCCCCCAGATCGAGCCGCTCTCCATTCCGCCCATAGCCTGCCAGACATTTTGCCCGTTGGATATTTCTTCGGGCCCGATCAGAATCTGGCCATCAGTCGTCACTACTTCGCGCGGAATCGGTGGCGCCTGGCGGAAAATCTCCGTGCCGACCCAGCCCAATATCGCAAACGAAAACACAAAGATTGCGATAAAAATCAGCCAAAGCTTTCTCACGGAGATCTGCTCCTACTGGACAGCGATTTAGGCGGGACTGTTTCGAATTCGCTGCTGTCCTTTCTGGTTAAAGTGACCTCGGACCACGGCCACAATCTGCTTGTCAGTCAACTTGTCGGATGTTTTGAGTCCTACGATCCGTTTGCCCAGGTTTTCCTTCTCCAGTCTTTTTTTCAGCTCACCTTTCGCCTCACCGGGACCGAGTATCAGAATAGATTCTGTCTCGCGAATGCTTAAAACTACCTCGTCGTAGAAACGATTCAGGTGTTCGGTCATCTCTCGCTGGAGCACGTCATCCGCGGGCTTAGCGACGCCGGATTGGCGATGATGCTTCTCAATGTCCGAGCTGATTAGTTTTGTTTCCGTCTCTTTGCCGGCAACAAACACGATCAGAGCCTTCTCATGATCAATCCACAAACCTGTGTTCTTCATGACTTCTTCTTTCGTCTGTCCCCATTACGGGACACTGCTTAGCGCCGGCCGGAAACCAGGTTGTAAATCAAGATGATCACGGCAATGACCAGCAAGATGTGAATCAAACCGCCGCCGAAGTGACCAATGAATCCGAGTAACCACAAGATCACCAACACCACTATTATTGTCCACAACATTTGCTTCAATCTCCTTTGGAAAGGTTCGTCTTCCGAACCGAACGTTTTACTAACCCGAAACGACAATCTGATTGTCGACTGATTTCACACCGCGAACTGCTTTTACTAATTGTTCAGCCTTCGTTCTTGCAGCCAGGGAATTGACCGTTCCGGTTAAGACGGCCCGGGCTTCGTTGATGGAAATCGAAACCGTATTCATACCCGGCTCATCATTGAGTCTCCTGGTAGCGAGTTCCTGCATGTTCGCATCATCGTTCGCGCTGTCTCGCGGGTTTGGCTGCTGGATGATCACCGGCGCCGGCTGTGCCGGTTGCTGAATGATCACGGGCGCTTGCTGCGCGGGTTGTTGAATGATCGTAGTCGGCTGATGGTTGTTAGTCTGACTGGCTGCTGAGAGATTCGCGTTTCGGTTGGCTGCCTCATTCGCGTTCCGGTTATTGATTATGTAGAGCACGACGATCACGGCGCTGAGCGCGAGGACCACGATAATGGCGATCGTGCCTCCTGAGATGCGCGACTGGCGCGGACCGCTTTGTACTCGTTCGGTCAAAATCTCTCTTCGCTCACCGGGGCTGTTGACCACGACGTGCTTCTGTACTTTTTCTTCATTTGAATCCATAAATACTCTCCTTACTCAATATCAACTGATTAGGTCAGCCACCCCGCCTCGGCACGAGACCTGCACACTTATGCCTTAGCGGCCGCTGCGGAAGCGTTGCTCTTTTCAGCCTCCAGCCGAGTTCCCAGATCCTCGATCTGCTCATGAGTCAGAACCTCGCGCCCGAGCTTGAACATCTTCGTTTCTTCTTCTTCGACATGATGCTCGACATTCTCCTGCAGCACCTTTGCTTTGGCGGTCCACTCTTCGCTGTCAACCGGCATTTCAGCCAGCTCGGCGAGCAGCACCTTTATCACGTGATGCTCCTCAACACCTTCAAACGTGATGTCGCGAGTCTCGGCTTCTTTCTTGAGTGCCGGATAGAGAATCTTTTCTTCAATGTGGGTGTGAACATCGAGTTCTTCTTTTAGTTTTCCGAAGGCCTCTTCGCGAGTCTTCACTGCCCGCTCGGTCGTCGGCTCGATCTCTGCGAAGAGAGCTGCCACCTTTTTGTGATCATTCTTGAGTAATGTAAAAGCGTCCATTTGGGTTTCCTTTTTAAATGGTTACGTCGTTCACGGTTTGGTTAGCCACACATGAACGACGTATGAAAGTTTCCGGCTAGACGAAACGTCTCCGGCGAAAAATTGCGTGATAGACGATTAGGAACACTACCGCGCCGACGACTGCCACCAGCACGCTATAGAGATTCAGTCCGGTCACGCCTGAAGCTCCAAACAAATTGAACAGGTAACCGCCGACAATTGCGCCGACGACGCCCAACAAGATGTCGCGGATCAGTCCTTCACCGCTCTTGTTGACTAGTTTGCTGCCGATAAAACCTGCGACCAGTCCGAGCACAATCCAGGCCAGAAAAGACATTGCCCCGTTTTGTTGCCGGTTCGATATGAGCGCACCGAAAGTTGTTAGATCGATGACTGACATTGCTTTACTCCTTCATTCTTAATGACCCAATGGTCCCGATATTCTTAGTCTCTTAGTAGCGTGCCAGGTTGAGGACTTGCGACAGGATGGCGGACAAGATGGAATAGTTACCGTTAGAGTAGCTGCCATATTGCGAGCGGCTGTTGTAGCCATCGTCATAGCCTCGCCGAAATCCCTCGCGGAAGTAATAGCTGTACTCGGTTTGGGCCACGTAATAACCGTTGTAGCCATAGTTCGCATCCTGGTAAGCATAAGAGTTTTGATAACTGCCGTTGCTGTAGCGGTCTTCACGATCGGCCTGACCTGACTGAAATCCCTCTTCATAACCGTTGTTCACGGCCTGCCGGAGCAGATCTGCACCGTATTGATTTGTCTGGTAGGACCTGCCGCCACGTGAGTAGCGATAGTTGGCGGCCGAATAGAAATTCGGATCGTTATTGTAATCGTAAGAACGGGCGTTCCAATCAGCTATCTGCTGACGGCGGCGCTCCAGATACTGTTGCTGAAAGCGATATTGCGCCGTGCGGTTCTGCTGCTGAAGCAGTGCTGAACGCTGTGACCACAGACGATCCTGACTCTGTACTTGTTGGCGATAGAGCACCAGTCGCTGCTGCTGTAGAACATTGAGTTGCTGACGCTGTTGTGAGGTGCGTTGTGGCTGTTGTTGCTGTCCTACACGCTCACCATTTGTCGTCGTCCGTTGCGCCTGCTGTTGTTGAGTGGCCTGTTGCTGACGCTGGGCGCGCTGCTGTTGTTGCACGGCCTGTTGTTGTTGCACAGCTTGTTGTTGCACAGCCTGTTGTTGTTTCGCGGGTTGTTGTTGCTGCTGACGCTGGACGCGCTGTTGTTGCTGCACGGCCTGTTGTTGTTTCGCGGGTTGCTGTTGCTGCTGGCGTTGAGCGCGCTGTTGCTGAGCTGGTTGCTGTTGTTTCGCAGGTTGTTGCGGCTGCCGCTGAACACGCTGTTGCTGATCTTTCTTCGCGGGCGCTGCCTTTTGCTCCTTTTCCTTCTTTTGCTTGTCCTGCTGGTTTTGATCTTGCTGATGGGCGCTGGCCGGAACAGTCATCCCGAGGAATGTCGTCCCACCAATAATAACCGCCACCAGCGTTCGCTTCAGGTTATTCATTTCTAACATGGCATTTTCTCCTTCTTAGTTATTCGCAGTCTTCGGGCCGCTCCTGGCAAGAACAAACGGCACAAATAAGGAGAGGGGCCGATCTCGGGTGTCGAGAGTGGTTTGTCTACTAGAACGACTATGATCACAGTAAGCCAATAAAGAGTGGCCGTCTGTGCGCCAACACACAGAGAGCGGGCCTGAGCAACCGCAGCATTTCATTCAGTGAAAGGCCCTCTTTTTGATTGGATCAAGGCCGGGTTGCGGATATGTGTGTTAACGCACAGACTGAGGCCCGCCGCTGATCTATCTTAACGGTGGTCCGACAATTTTATCCCCGAAACGAGAAGGCAAAGAAAGCCACCTGGATCCGACTCCGTGTTCTCTCCGTCGACGACGATGAGGACTGTCGCGCGATTGTCGTCACTCTATTAAGGAATCACATTGTTGAAGCGAAAGTCGCGGAAGCGAGCGGTTCCTGTACATAGGGAAGCTTGGAATTGAATAATCAGGATAGTGAGTTTACCGGCGTTCAAGTTTTTCAGCCCGGTTATGAGGCAAAAAAAACGGCTGGGGAAACATCCTGACGCGTTGGCATACCCATTGCTTTGTGCGATAGCGCACACAGTAATGCATAATGGGTTGAGCTGGTCAACGCATTAGAGGAGGATCGAATTGACGTTACGGGCGACAACCGGGATTTCTGATCGATTAACATTCGGACGGGACAATAGTTTTCAGTTGGAACTCAGGCGAAAGGTGGGCGAATATTTTCGTCAGACCGGCCGACCTCAGCGTGATTGCCCGGAGATGTATTTAAAGACGGCGATCATTCTGACAGTCTTCGTTGCCTTCTACCTCCTTCTGGTCTTCGTGGCCACAACCTGGTGGCAGGCTCTGCCGCTGGCGATTCTGCTCGGGCTATCGATGGCGGCTATCGGTTTCAATATTGAACACGACGGCAGTCATCAAGCTTATTCAAAACGCGCCTGGATCAATCGTCTCATGGCAATGACCATGGATCTGATCGGCGCTAGTTCCTATGTCTGGCACTGGAAACATGTGGTGGTCCATCACACCTATACCAACCTGACCGGACATGATGCCGACATCGAACTAGGCTTTCTCGGCCGGCTGACGCCCCATCAAAAGCGATTAGGTTTTCACCGGTGGCAGCACTTTTACTTGTGGCCGTTATACGGTGTGAACGTCATCAAATGGCACCTCTATGATGATTTCCGTGACGTTGCTCTGGGCCGGATCGGCTCGCAGCGAATGCCGCGACCGAAGCGTTGGGAGTTAGTCGGCTTTATCTGTGCTAAGGCTCTCTTCTTTGCGATGGCCTTTGCGGTTCCACTGTTGTTCCACCGCAGTTGGATTGTGTTCCTGTTCTACGGCGTAACCGTGACCGTAGCGGGTGTGGTGGTCAGCGTGGTATTTCAACTGGCCCATTGTGTTGAAGAAGCTGAATTCCCGTTAGCTCAAAAAGGCTCGGGTTCGATCGCCACTCCCTGGGCGATACATCAAACCGAAACCACCGTGGATTTTGCCCGCCACAGCCGGGTTGAGAGTTGGCTCCTGGGCGGCTTGAATTTCCAGATTGAGCACCACCTTTTCCCGCGAGTCTGTCACACCAATTATCCAGCCATCTCGAAAATAGTGGAACAAACGTGTCGAGAATTTAACGTGACATACAGAGAGCACGTCTCCTTTCGCGTGGGAATCGCTTCGCATTTCCGTTGGCTGAGGCGCATGGGTGCGCCGCCGGCGGCGGCTTGACGAGACGAGAACAGTCTGCAAAAGCCGAATTTGCTCATTGAAGAGGAGAAGCCATGAAGGTGTTGTTGATCAACCCGGAATTTCCCGACACGTATTGGAGTTTTCGCCACGCGTTGCCGTTCGAAGGCACGCGCTCTGCGTTTCCTCCGTTGGGATTGTTAACTGTCTCAGCGTTGCTGCCGCCGTCCTGGGAGCGAAGGCTGGTTGATCTGAACGTCCAATCACTCAAGTCTCGCGACATCGAATGGGCGGACATGGTGTTTGCGACTGCCATGTTGGTGCAAAAGGATTCGCTGCGAGAGGTCGTGCAACGATGCAAGGCGCGCGGCAAACGGGTTGTCCTCGGTGGTCCTTACGTAACAACCACCGTTGAAGAATTGCCGCAAGCCGATCACATCTTTCTCGGCGAGGCTGAGACGACCCTCCCGCAGTTCGTTGCTGATCTCGCCCGCGGCGAGGCCAAGCGCACCTACCAGGCCGCAGAGCGGCCGCCCCTTTCCGCCACACCGCTGGCGCACTTTCAACTGGCGAACATGAAACGCTACAGCGCAATGTCGGTTCAATACTCGCGCGGTTGTCCTTTCTCTTGCGAATTCTGCGACATCATCGAGATTTACGGCCGAGTTCCGCGCACCAAGAGCAACCAGCAGATGATCGCTGAATTTGACGCACTGCGCGATCTTGGTTGGCGCGGCACAGTCTTTATTGTTGACGACAACTTCATCGGTAATAAAAAAAATGTGCGTCAATTGTTGCCTGAAATCGCAAAATGGCAGGAAGCGAATGGCCATCCCTTTTCACTGATGACCGAATCAAGCGTGAATCTTGCGGACGACGAGCCGCTGCTCGAGAGCATGCGAGACGCCGGCTTCCGTAGCGTGTTCGTCGGAATTGAAACGCCGGTTGAGGAGAGTTTGAAAGAAGCTCAGAAATCACAGAACCGCGGCAATCTGCTCGACTCAGTCAAGAAGATCCAAAGTTACGGCATGGAAGTAATGGCGGGCTTCATCGTCGGCTTTGACAATGATCCGGAAGACATTTTTGAGCGACAGATCGATTTCATTCGCAAGAGCGCGATTCCGCTCGCAATGGTCGGCCTGCTCAACGCGCTGCCGGATACCCAACTGTGGAAGCGACTTGAGCGCGAAGGTCGCCTGCTCGGCGAAGCATCGGGAAACAACACCGTCTGCACCCTCAACTTCAAGACCCGAATGGACCCGGCGCTTTTGATCCAGGGCTATCAGAAAATTATGCGAACGATCTACAGTCCGCGCGAGTACTATGCGCGGGCGCTCGATTCGATGCGCCGGACAGCGCGGATAATCTCTGAGCCACAACGCTACAACCCGATCAAAGCCCTCGCCTCATTTACGCGCATCATGCTGACGCTTGGGGTGTTCGATCGCGAGCGCAGGGAATTCTGGAGATTTTTCACTCAAACGCTCATAAAGCATCGTCAAACATTCGTCCACTCGCTAAGGCTGGCCGCGATGGGTTATCACTTTCGCAAGTTGAATAATCTGTATAGCGAAAATTAACTCTAAAAAGTTCAGCAGTGCGTTGAGCGCCGGATAGAGCCCGGTGATCGACAACGACCTTTCATCAGAAGAAAAAACATCCGTGTCTTTTATAAGCGTGTTAGCGCACAGACTGCCACTTTGAACTGATCTAAGCTCGCCATCTAATCAAACTCTGCTCGCCCGAAAGGCGGAGGCAAATGCAATCAATCACCCGACCGCGAGTTCTTTGCGTCGATGACGATGAAGACTCTCGCGAAATGTTAACCGAGCTATTAAAGCTCGCGCTGATCGAAGCCAGGACAGTGGGAACAGCCGTTCAGGCCTTGTCGTCGTTCAGACCGAGCGCTTCGACCTGTGTGTGCTCGATGCCTGGTTGCCTGAGATCGATGGTTTTGAGTTGTGCCGCCGGATGCGGGCCATCGACCGGCGCATGCCGATTCTTTTCTTTTCCGGCGCCGCGCACACAGAGGACCGGAAGAAAGGACTCGATGCGGGCGCCAACGCTTATCTAGTCAAGCCGGAGATCCACAGTCTGATTGAAACGATCACGAAGTTAGTTTCGCCGGTGGAAACCGCTACGGCGCAGGTCATTCCCTTTAGACCAAAGGTCAGTTTCTATCCAAATTTCACCTGTGGACCGCTCGCAGCCTGAACGATCGAGGTAAAAGATGAAGAAGTTTCTGATCTTAATACTGATGTTTGCGATTTTTGCGTTCGCCATGCCGAGCGCGTCGGGGCAAACGCGTCATCGCCGCCGGCGGCACTCGCGCACCTTCTGGCAGAAACACCGCGATAAATTGACAGTCGCCGGAACAACCGCGGCCGGCGCGGGCGTGGGCGCCATTGTTGGTGGAAAGAAAGGCGCGTTGATAGGGACTGCAGCGGGCGCGGGAAGCGGCGCCCTCTACACCTACAAAATTCGCAAGCGTCATCGTCATCGCCGGCGCTATTAGTTTCCCGCGGTTCGCCGTCAGGCCATCTTCAGTGGTAAGGCGCAGTGCGCTGTGTGTCATGTTCCGCCCACCTTCACCGAACCGGGCTGGAACATGCACACGCCTGCGGAAATCGGCATTGATGATTTCCAATCGAAACGTTCGCCGGACGAGAAAAGCGCGACCTGGTTGAGTGTCTGAAAGTCGCGTTAGGGTTTAGCCGGAAAACGTTGGCGAAGACATTACAACTGGAGCTCAAGTCCTGAACAGATTCGAACCTCATAATCTATATGTGTGCTAGCCCACAGACGAACACGCTCGCATAGTTTAACTTCACTCATCCCTGGCAATTTACTGTGAAAGCATACCAGGCAGTCTCGGATTTAGATTACGGGCTTTTGATTGCGCTCTGATGTTGATGCAAGTGCGTCCTGCATAAGAGACACAGGAGAAGAAGAGTCGGTTTCAGCGAGACTAAAACCTATTCTTCAGAGGTTATCAGAGTTGCACAAAGGTGCATGGAGTTATTTATGAAAACAAATCATTGGCAAAGCAAGATCCGCGGCGCCTTCCTGGCGTTCGCACTGCTGTTCGGTGCAGTAATCGCGCTGAGTTCGACAGCTCAGGCGCAGTATCCAAATGACCGTAGTGCTCAAGACCGGCGCGACCGGCGCGACAGCAACACTACTAGACCAGCTCGTCGCGGTCGCAACTGGGACGGTTACGGCAACTACGGCGGCTCGCCCCAGTTGCGTCAAACGGCGCTGAACGCGGGCTTCAACGAAGGCAACAAGCAGGGCCACAAAGACCAAAATAGGCGCAACAACAGCAATAACTTTCAGAACCAGAGCGCTTATCAGAAGGCGACGAAAGACTACAACTCACGTCTTGGCGACCGTGCGGTCTACCAGCGATACTTCCGTGAGGCCTACGAGAACGGCTACAGCGATGGAGTCAATGGTTACTAGGTATTTACATTCCTGAGTCGGGTCTTGCCTTGTGAAGATCTCAACCATAGTGACGCTCAACAGCTATGGGTACTTCTTCCTCCAACACACGGCAAGATCGGGACACGGGAGTTCTTGAAAGTCTCACCCTTTCAAGATTTTTCATAGCCAGATCTAAATCTTCACTGCACGCCTTCACGACCCTAATTAATGCTGCCGTGCTCCCCGGACATTTGAAACCAATGATCAGATTCATAGACAAGGTATGAGCACAATGCGACCGGTCAAACTTATCAAGCGACATGAACGTGTGCCGCAGGCGGCGACGAGAGTTGAACTACCCCTGGGGCCAAACAGATGGTCCACGGCGGTCCGTTCGTGGGTCGTTGAGTTTCAGGGACGGGATCGCAGTGAATCGCGGCCGGCTTTCGACAGTCTGTTCAAGGATGCGCTATTGCAACCGGAAGGCACCGAATAAAAACTAAGCGCTCCATCAAAGGATACAATGACACTAATTGACTTGAGACACGTCAAAGAAGAAGAGCCAATGAAAGACCGCGCGCCCGCCGCTATAGAGACTTATCGCGCTGCGCCGGATGAACTGATTGGGCCACGTCTGGTTTCCCGCAAAAGGCATCTCGATGTAGACGCAGTTCTGGCGCGTTCGTTACGACGCGTAACCGCCGAAGAGTTGTAATTGGGGTCATCTCTTATGGGGGTAATAACAGACTAGACTCGTCCGGCTTGCGTGCGTTTGTGTGATTGGTTTTGCGTTGGGTGGTCTTCGAAATCAGACGAACCAGGAATCACGAAAAGACACAAAGGTTCAGTTGATGAATCAACTACGTTATTACGCCTGGAATTCCGCGGAAGCTACTCCGCGCTCTTGTCTTTCTCGTCCTGAGCATCGCCCTTATGACTGTCTAAACCTCTGAGGAAGAGGGGACTGTCCGGTTCCGGCTGGATATTCTCGTTCACCAAATCTTTGCCTCTGACGCTTAGCTCCTGGCCGAGTTCGTAACCGGCTTGCCAGTACTTCGTATCTTTGGCATGCATTCCAGCTTCAACTCCGCGACTGAACTCGCGCGAATTTGCATCTACTTTTTTTTCTTTTTCGTCGCTCAAATTATGACCTGCTTTCGTTCTTGGTAATCAATGGCCCACCGGGATTCTTTGAAAACGTGCTTTACCTTCCGCATTTTCCCACGAAATATCCAGCACGTACGGATTCGTCTCGCCGGCGATGACCTTGAGTCGGGCCATTTGATCCCGCGCATCGTTGACGGGCTTCCCATTAATCCAGGTTCTGTGTGACAGGACGGCGCTGTCCTTTGGATGGATGGACTTTACGGCGTCGAATTTTATGTGAGCCTGTGAAGGCCCACCCTCGGGCGTTTCCTCATCTTTCAAAAAAACAGTAAGGATCTCGACGGACCTCAGTGTTTTGTCAGTTGTGTTCTGCAACTCTAAGAGGACCCTTGGGGCCGCGTCTATGAATCTAAAAGTAAACGGCTTTTCGTCGATATTATTTGTGCTCATGATTCTCTTTCCGCAACGTCGTCACGATTTTCATCTCAGACCGCGATTGCGATCTTATTCAGCAAACGGGCAATAAGTCTTCTCAACTGATTGAAGTTATCAGGGCGCGTTAGATGCACGTTCTCGCCAATCTCGACTTCTTCGCCTTCATCGATGCCTTCGATGCTGAAGACGACCACCGGCACACGTTCTTCCACCCCGGCGCGTTGCCGAATATTACGTGCACTGATGACGACGTCCTGCTGTGACCCGGCCAAACTGACCAGAATTAGATCTGGTTGTGTTCGTTGCGCGCTTTCTATCGCATCTCGTTCATCTCTGGCCAGGGCGACGCGATAACCGTCGGTCCTCAGTAGAGTCTCGATCCCGTCGCGGGTCTCATGAACGTCCTCCACCACCAGGATGACCGGGGGCATGTTGTCTTCTGTCGTCATAAAAAATGCTTTTCTGCTTGCGGTTGAGTTAAATAGATTCATGCGTACGCGCTATCGGGCTACTCGCCCACAGTCCAAGTCATGCTATCAGTTTGACGCCTTTCGCCAAGTGCAGAAATTGCATCACGCGAATACCCCACCAGTTGACGTCGATTTCATACCAGGCAAGTCCATGACGCGCCGATCTTGGGTAGGCGTGATGGTTGTTGTGCCAGCCTTCGCCAAAAGTCAGCAGTGCGACCCACCAGTTGTTTCGCGAATCATCGCGAGTCGCGAACCGCCGCTTGCCCCAGATATGTGTCGCCGAGTTAACGAGCCAGGTGGAATGAAGGCCCAGCGTGACCCGCAGGAAGACGCCCCAGAGCATGACTCGCCAGCCACCGAATGCCAACAAGCCCACAGCAAGCATGATCAGAGGCACGTAATAAAACCGATTCAGCCAGCGGTAGAATCTTTGGCCCAGTAAATCCGGTGCGTAACGCTGAAGCTGTGACTGGTCCAACACCTGGGGCGGGGGAACCAGGACCCAACCAACGTGTGACCACCAGCGGCCATCGCGCGGCGTATGCGGATCTCCGTTTTCATCGGTATGCGCGTGGTGGATACGATGCGTGGTGGCCCACTGTATCGGTCCGCCTTCCAGCGCCAGAGAGCCACAAATAATAAGAAAGTACTCGACGACTTTCGGCACCTTATAGCCGCGATGTGTCAACAGACGATGCCAGCCCATGCCTATACCCATGCTGCCGATCCCGAAGAGGACCGCGGCGGTGATCACTGCAGGCCAACTCCAAAAGAAAAGTGCCGCAACTGATGCCAGATGAAAAAGAACCAGGAAAGCCAGGGTGGGCCAATTGACGCTCGTTTTCTGTTCGTTAGTTGTCCTGTTCGTCTCGCTCATCGTAATTCTCCAATATGCCGACTGACACAAGCTTAGCTCACGCGAGAGAATCCGTCTGTGCGTTGGGCCGCTTATGGTCTTTTCATTTAAACCTCACGATTAAACAGTTTTATTAAACTTGATTTCACATGCGTAAGAGGTCCGGTCCATAAGTGGTCTAGCGCACAGACCGTGCCCCCCGCCTTCGCCTAGCATGTAATCTTAATCTGCGAAACATAGCGACTTGGAGTGGACTCTCGCGTAGAGAGCGATTGAAGTTCAAAAAGGTTGGAGACATAGGGGAAACGAAAGAGAAATGCCTGATATCTATGCCATGCGGCGTGCGAACGGCGATTGGTTTGCGCTCGAAGATAGTGACAAGCCACGGGTGCCGGTCTTTCACAGCAGTCACGATGCTTTGATGGCCCGTCTGCGAAACTTTGAAATGCTTTTGTTCTCACCGATAGCGCTCGACACGGGGTTGCTTAATGAGATCGTGGCTAACCGAAGTCAGGTGGACTTTTGCATGGTGAACAATCCGTTCGGCAGTCTCAAACGTGGTAGTACGTTAGAACTTCCACAACTTGCCTCGCTACTGGCGAGTGCCACACTTCCACGCCAATGGAAATGGCTTGCACGCCCCGGGTCGTAAACAGTTAGCGGAAGTTGATGAACCAGAAAGATCGAGATCTTAGACACATGAGTTACACGTCAAAGTTTATAGGGTCCCTTATCGGTTTACTGTTGATGGCAATCGTCGCCAGCCGGCAGCTTTTTTTGTTTGCCGGTTTGAGGGACACCTCGGGCCTGAGCTTACCCGGAGGGAAACTCCATCTATGGTTGGCCGTCACCGCGGGCGTTTCTTCGTGTGCTGCTGGCTACTTGATGTTTCACTTTTTCAATCTTCATGAAAAGCGCAAGTGGTCCATGGTATGTGTGACCCACAAGGGACCGCTACCCATTCGTGGTAATCAAATTCCATCCGTAAATTCGCCAGGCCCGTTTGATCCGATTCGCTGGGCGGTCGCCAACCTTTGGCTCGCAGAAGGTCAGGCCGACGACCGAACGCCAATGGATGGTTCTGTCAAAAACAGCGGTGAAACACCCTCAGGTCAGCGCGCATCCGGAAGACGAATTCACCAGTTAATGTTCAAGAAGTGGTCGCAAGCAAGACACGACTGAAGGCTATTGCATAGACATGAGCAGTAACCAACCACAACTAAGCGACGAAGTCCGGCACCTGGCCTCAGTGCCGCTGTTCTCTAAACTCGACGAACGCGACCTGGCTACGCTGGCTGAGGAAGTCGATCAGGTTTCCTTCAAGTCGGGCGAAGCGATTTTCCACGCCCTCGATCAAGGTGATGCGCTGTATCTGGTAGAGAGCGGCGCCGTCCGCATCTGGGTCCACGACGATGACGTGCAGCAGATCACTCTCTCAGAACTTAAGCCGGGTGATTTTTTCGGTGAATTAGCTGTTCTGGACAAGGGCGAGCGGTCGGCCAATGCCACGGCCATGACGGACAGCACGCTTCATCGTCTTCATCGCGATGATTTTCATCAGTTCATGCTCAAGCATCCGCACGTCGCGGTTGACTTGATTTGCGAAATCGGAGCACGCCTGCGACAAACCAACATGCTGGTTTCGCAACGCGTGACTCGCAACGTCAACGTTGAGATGGAAAAGAGCCTAACCCTCGGTCAACGGGTCGCGGACAAAGTTGCCGCCTTCGGAGGTTCCTGGCGCTTCATCATTCTCTACAGCTCCGTCCTGATCATCTGGATGGCTATCAACACATTCTTTCTCGCACGTTATAGTGGGCAGAACGGCGCGCAGTTTGATCCCTACCCGTACATTCTCCTCAATCTCATGTTGTCGATGACGGCGGCGATGCAGGCGCCGGTGATCCTGATGTCGCAGAAACGCGCTACTCAACGAGATCGTTTCGCTGCCGAAGAGGATTTTAAAGTGAATCTTAAGAGTGAACTGATGCTGGATGATCTAACTCGCAACGATCGCGAGCGCACCCTTCAACTGCAAGAGCTAACCAACGTGATGAAGAACATCCGGGATCGTAGCGCAGCGAAGGATCAGAATATTGTGGCGCTGGCCGTCGCTGACTAGGAGATTGAAATGAAGACAATCAACTCAGAACAATTCAGAGAGCTTTGTGAGACGGTTTGGCGCGATCGGGAGGCAGTCCTTGGGGGCCAGGGCAGGTTGAGCGGCGAAGCCACGCTGGTGCGCGCTGTGTTCTGGCGTTTGTGTAAAGCTGGAGTGAAAACCAAAGGTTCCGCGGATAGCGATGGTTCAACTCCAACGATCCTTGCTTACCAGTCGGTAGTCGGCCGGATGTTGGCCGCGAACGGCCGTCCTGCTTTTGACGGCGCGCCAATCCTGAATGCACTCGTCGAGCGCTATACAAATGAAGCTAGGAGTAGTGTCTAAGAAAAGCGCGCGAGAAGGTCGGCTCCGGCGCTGCCGGCTGCGTGACTCGCCCCTGGTTTAGATCAATCGCCAGCTTTTTTTGGAATGCGGTAACTTGTTACCGCTTCGTTTGCGCCAAGCAAAGCGGCGACGAGTCGCCGCACTCCATACTAAACCGCTCACCCCTCCTCTATGTGTGTTCGCGCACAGACGGAGACTTTTTAGATTGTTAAGTTGACCACTGAATCTGAAAGCACACGTTAAGCTAACAATCCGGCCCCTCTCAGTTATATGCGTCCGGTAGACAGTCTGATGGAAATTAAATGTAGCTTGACGTTACTCGCTGACGAATACCTTCCGGGTCCTGCATTTACAGGCATGCACCACCCCGCAGGCTTTGGCAGGTGATTTGAATCTTCGGTCACTCCATTAAATTCATTCCTGGCACGCCCCAACTTTTCCAGTCCTGAGTATTTTTGGTCATAACGACCCTGACGAATCGTCGTCTGCCCACCACTCTGATTTGTTCGATGAGAGATTCTTTATCTCGTCACTACAAATCGGGTTTGCTTTAGCCCACTTTATCCTCGCCCCAGGATCATAGCTCGCCCTAATGCTGCCGCCCCGCAGATCTCGCGCCCTTTTGTGCGCTTTTCAGGAGAATCTCTATGCCTTCTGCTATCCATTCGGCGGCCCGTCCGTCTTGTCTGCGCAATTATTGTTCGCGTCGTTTCATCTCTGCACACCTGCCAATCTGGTTGGTGTTATTGACCCTCGCCGTGGCCCTTGTTCTGTCGTCAGTTCTGGCTGGCGCGCGAGTAAGACTCGAGCGCCACGGCAATTCTGATTCGCGCGTTGCGGATCGTGAAGTTTCGGCAGCGAAGCTTTTCGTGAATGCGCCTGCGGGTTTGTTAGCCAGAACGCCGGCAGCCCGGAGACCCAAAGAATATCTTCTTACCAGAGCACATTCATTCAATGGAGACCTTCGCGATCTCCCGTCTCGCAAATCTCTGAAGCGGGAAGCGCCTGAACTAGGGGCCAATCCAGGTTTTGATCCGGACATGTCCGCGATGACAGCGAAATCTACCACCACAGTATCGAACGCACTGACCGCGCCCGCCGCCGCACCCGCGACGACCGCCAACTTTGATGGTCTTGATTTCGCCACCTGGGGCCAGGGGCGCCCGCCACGATCGAATGGCGATGTCGGACCAACCTACTATGTCCAGGCCATTGACGCCGCCATCGGTATCTTTAGAAAGAGCGATAGCGTGCGCGTGGCTGCGTTCACCTTCAACACCTTGATGAGCCAGGGCAACTTTGGCAACGTGTGCGACACAAACAACCAGGGCGACCCCATCCTGCTCTACGACAGCTTTGAGGATCGCTGGATCATCACCGACTTCGCGTTCAACCTCGATGGTTCAGGCAACATCACTAATCCGACCGCTTCTTTCCAGTGCATCGCTGCTTCCAAAACGGGTGATCCTGTTTCCGGCGGTTGGAACTTCTATTCAATCAATACGACGGGGGGTCGCGGCGACGCTCCAAAGTTAGGCATCTGGCCTGATGGTTTGTACATGTCGGTCAACATGCAGGCTTACACCGCGGATAGAACCGTCCTGAATCCGCGCGTGTACGCCTTCAACAAAACCCAGATGTACGCCGGTCTGCCCGCCGTCCAATCAGTAACCTTCGATGCTCCGGCGACGGACTTCGGTCTTCTCCCGAGCAATGCGCGGCTGCAGACAGGCACGCCGCCACCCGGCAGTCCCAACTACTTCGTCTCGACATGGGTATTCAGAGGCAAGTTAAGCGTTTACAAATTTCATGTTGACTGGAACCGGACTTCGTTATCCAGCTTCACCGGCCCTGACTTTTCCCTGGCCGGCGCTAGTTGGCCAAATGCAACTGTGCCCGACGCTCCGTCGTTGGGAGGCAACAACCTGGAGGTCCAGCAGTTTCAGGCGATGATGCAGAACCAGTACACCAATATCGGCGGGGCTGAGTCGCTATGGGCCACCCACACGGTGCGCAGGTTCGACACCAACGGGTTCGCGGCGCCGCGCTGGTACCAGGTGAATGTTACCGGTGGCACGGTGGCTGCGAATCTCCTCCAGGCCACGACCTGGGATCCTGACGGCGCGAACGTGATTCATCGCTTCCTGCCCAGCCTGGCCGTCGATCGAGCCGGCGACATGGCGCTTGGTTACAGCACCTCGAGCAGTACCACCAAGCCGGCCATCAAGTACGCGGGGCGTTTGGCCACCGATGCGTTGAATACTTTGGGCCAGACTGAACAACTTTTGATACAGGGCGCTGGCACCCAGACGGGAAACTGCGGAGCAGGTCTGTGTACCCGTTGGGGTGACTATAGCTCTATGACGCTCGATCCCGACGGCTGCACTTTCTGGTACACCAACGAATACTTCGCTGTCGACGGATTGAATCCGCTGACGCGCATCGGGTCATTCCGTTTTCCCGGTTGTACCCCAGTCGGTGGCGGCGGCGGCGTGTCGGGTACAGTAACCGACAGTGTTAACAGTAATACGATTAGCGGCGCGACCGTGGCCCTGGGCAGCAGGACGACCACCACTAACGGCAGCGGCGTTTACACGTTTTCAAGTCTACCGGCCGGCACCTATCCGAGCATAGCCGCGAGCTCTGCGGGCTATGCTTCAAGCACGGGGACAAGCATAGTCGTGACCGATGACGCTACGACAACGCAGAGCTTCTCACTCACTAACGTCGCAACGAGCGCATGCCCTGTAGACACATCGCAGGCTGACTTCCAGACCGGTGTGTCAACGAATCTTGATCTCAGCACCAGTCCCGGGGACATCATCCTATTCAAACCCATTAGTATTGATCAGCAGAACACCAGCCTGGGGACTGGCGCCGGCACCCTCTCAATTACAACCTGGGGTGGGCAGACCTTTACCCCGGCGGTGAGCGGCACTCTTACAAAAGTTGACATCACCTTGCTCTGTTCCTCCTGCTCCGGCACCACGCCTAATCTCACGCTCTCAATCAGAACCACCAGCGGGGGCTTTCCTACCGGAGCCGATATCGCGTCAGCGACGATCCCAGGCTTTGCAAGCGTTACTCCAACTTTCTACACCGCGATCTTTGCCAGTCCTCCAACGCTGACAGCGGGTACAAAATACGCATTAGTGGTTCGTCCGGTCGCGAATCCGTCGACCGGAAGTTACGGGATCCCCCGTAGCGGCACGCCTGGCACCGGCGCCGATGTCTACGCGGGCGGCACACGGATCGCGGGCGCGACCAGCGGCACCGTCTGGTCAACGCCCCTTACCGCCGGCATCAGCACCGATGCAGGCTTCCGCACCTACATGGACAACGGCTTCTTAACCTCCGGCAATCAAATTTCCGGGCTCAAGGACGCCAATCCGGCAATGGGCTTCGTCTCGCGTTGGCTAACACTATCCTGGACCACGACGACTCCGGCGAATACGACTGTTCAATTTCAGGCAGCGGCCGGCAACAGCATCGATGGCCCATTCAGATTTGTTGGCCCCGACGGCACTACATCTACTTTCTTCTTCAGCGGTGCGTCGCTCTCTCAATTCAACGGCTTCCGCTATCTGAAGTACCAGGCTTCGTTGAGCACGACCGACAGCACCGTGACGCCGACCTTAAACGATGTCACCGTCTGTTTTGACAGTAATACACCGGCGCCGCCGGTAATCACCGCCGGTGGGCCCACGACGTTCTGCGCCGGGGGCAGCGTTACGCTGACGTCGAGCAGCGCCGGCGGGAATCAATGGTATTTGAATGGAAACCCGATCGGAGGAGCGACGAGCCAGCAGTACATCGCCAACACGGCGGGCAGTTACACTGACACAGTCACTACTAATGGATTTAGCAGCGCGCCTTCGACTGCGATAACGGTGGTGGTCGATCCTCTTCCGGCAACTCCGACGATCACCCCTGATGGCCCAACAACTTTCTGCGCCGGCGGCAGCGTTACGTTGACATCGAGCAGTGCCAGCGGCAATGAGTGGTTACTGAATGGTAACCCTATCGGCGGAGCGACAAGTCAGACGTATATCGCGACCGCGTCCGGTGGCTACATGGTTAAGACGACAGACGGCAATAACTGCACCAGCGCTCCGTCAGCATCGACTACGGTCACGGTAAATCCAATTCCCGCGACACCGACAATCACCCCGGGAGGTCCGACAACGTTCTGCAACGGGAACAGTGTGACGTTAACATCGAGCAATGCGACTGGAAATCAGTGGCATCTCAACGGCAATCCGATCGGCGGTGCGACGAATCAGGAGTACATCGCCACTGCCTCTGGCGGTTACACCGACACAGTAACGAATTCGGGCTGCGCCAGCAGCCCGTCAGCGACAACGAACGTGACAGTCAATCCGATGCCGGATACGCTGACGATCACACCTGACGGTCCGACGACGTTCTGCGAGGGTGGCAGTGTCACCCTGACGTCAAGCAGCGATAGCGACAGCGGAAATCAGTGGTACCTGAATGGTAATCCGATCGGCGGCGCGACGAATCAGACCTACCTCGTTACCGCGGCGGGTGACTATAGCGTCACTGTCACGGCGATCGGCTGCACCAGTTCACCTTCAACCTCGACCACGGTGACTGTAAATTCGATCCCCGCGACACCGACAATCACACCCGGCGGATCGACAGCATTCTGCAACGGTAACATCGTGACGCTGACGTCGAGCAGCCCGAGCGGCAATCAATGGTACCTAAACAATAATCCAATCGGCGGCGCCACAGATCAGAGCTATATCGCCGCTGCCGCGGGTAACTACACGGTCATAGTCACAACCAGGGGGTGCGCTACTGCGCCTTCAGCGTCCACGACGCTCACTTTGACCAACGCTTCTCTGGTGGTGACGACAACGGCCGACAGTGGCGCGGGCAGCTTGCGTCAGACAATCATTGACGCGTGTGACAGTGGGACTATTAGTTTCGATGCCGGGCTTTCCGGACAGACCATAACCCTCACGACCGGCGAATTGGTAATCAACAAGAACCTGACTATTCAGGGTCCTGGCGCAAACCTGTTAACGGTCCAACGCGACTCGGCATCTGGAACTCCTCTATTTAGCCTCTTCAGTATTTCTGCGAATGTTACCGCCACCGTGTCAGGCTTTACGCTCAGCAACGCCGACAGCATGCAAAACGGCGGCGCGATCAGAAACTCGGGTACGCTGACGCTGGACGGTCTTACACTCACAAATAATCACACCACGGCAGGCGGGTCGGCCATCTTCAATGGCGGGACCGGCAGCGTCACGCTCACAAACAGCACGCTCTCCGGCAATCAGTCGGACGGGTTAGCCGCCATCTACAATCAGGACGGCCTGATGACGATCACCAACAGCACCCTGACTGCCAATACCAATCAACAGGCGGTTCCCGGAGCCGCGATCTTCAGCGAATCCAACACGAGCGTCACGAATGTCACCAACTGCACCATCTCGCAGAACACGGGACAAGGCGGGGCTGTCTTTCAGAACAGCGGCGGCGCAGGGAAAGTAAATCTTCAGAACAGCATTGTAAGCGGCAACGCCGGTGGTGATGTATCAGGCATCAACGACAATGGCAATAATCTGATCGGCGCCGATCCGCTACTCGCGCCATTGGGTAACTATGGCGGACCAACGCAAACAATGGCCCTGCTGCCTGGAAGTTCAGCCATCAATGCGGGGGCCAACACCGGCGCTCCGGCGACAGATCAGCGCGGTATCAATCGCGACCCCACCGTCGACATCGGCGCCTTCGAGTCGCGCGGCTTTGCGATCGTAGTGACCAGCGGCAGCTCGCAGAGCACGCCGATCCTGAGTGCGTTTGGTTCGCCCCTAGTGGCAACTGTCAGTAGTCCCTTCTCTGAACCAGTCGCCGGCGGCGCCGTTATCTTTAGCGCGCCGTCAAGCGGCGCGAGCGGCACCTTCGCCGGCAACCTCACGACGGCGACGACCGATGCCAACAATGGAACTGCCGGTGGACCATACGATGTCATCGCCGGCATCGGTACCGGTCTCGCGACTACAAGTTTTGCGCTCACCAACTCCAAGGGTAATCAGACAATCTCCGTCGGTGCACACACACCGCCGACTGCTACTTACAACACGAACTTCACGGTGGCGGCTACGTCCAGCTCTGGCCTAACTGTCGCGTACAGCAGCGCAGGTGCCTGCACTAACGTCGGCGCAACTTTTACGATGACCAGCGGTACCGGTACTTGCACGGTGAACTATGACCAGGCGGGTGACGGCAACTACAACGCGGCGACTCAGACGACTGAGACTGTGAATGCGCAGAAAGCTAATCAGACAATTACTATCGGTGCGCATGCGCCGGCCAGTGCGACTTACAACACGAACTTCACGGTGGCGGCTGCGTCCAATTCCAGCCTCGCGGTCGGATACAGCAGTGCGGGTGTATGCACGAATGTTGGTGCTAATTTCACAATGACGAGCGGCACCGGAACTTGCACGGTGAAGTATGATCAAGCGGGTGATGGCAACTTCAACTCAACGAATCAGGTGACTGAGACTGTCAATGCGCAGAAGGCAAGTCAGTCGATCATCGTCGGCATACACGCACCGGTGAGTGCTACTTACAACACGAACTTCACAGTAGCGGCAACGTCCGGCTCCAGCCTTGCTGTCGCGTACAGCAGTTTCGGTGTCTGTACCAATGTGGGCGCGACCTTCACCATGACCGGCGGTACCGGCACTTGTTCGGTGAAATATGACCAGGCGGGTGATGGTAATTTCAATGCTGCAACTCAGGTAACTGAATCAGTCACCGCGCAGAAGGCGAGTCAGACCATTTCAGTTGGCACACACGCACCGGCGAATGCCACTTACAACACTAGTTTCATGGTGGCGGCAACCGGGACCTCGGGTCCTGTTACCTACAGTAGCGCCGGCGCCTGTACGAATATGGGCCCGACTTTCACGATGACTGGTGGAACCGCCAGCTGCACGGTGAAGTACGACCAGGCAGGTAACGCCAACTTTAACGCAGCGACGCAGGTTACTGAATTGGTGACGGCGCAGAGAGCCGCGCAGGCAATAACCTTCGGTGCTCTGGGGAACAAGATCTTCGGCGATCCCGATTTCACTGTCAGCGCCACGTCTAATTCCAGCCTAAGCGTGAGCTTCACGGCCGCCGGCAACTGCACCGTGAGCGGCAGTACAGTGCATTTCACCGACACCGGCTTGTGTACGATCACGGCTTCGCAGGCGGGTGATGGCAACTACAACGCGGCGACTAATGTTGACCGCTCTTTTACCATCACGAACTCTAACCAAACGATCACTTTTGCAGCGTTAGCAAGTAAGACTTTGGGCAACGCTGACTTTACGGTCAGCTCTACCTCCGATTCGAACCTGGCAGTTAGCTTCGCCGCCACCGGCGATTGCACCGTGACTGCGGCCTCGCCAGGAACGGTTCACATCATGGCCGCCGGCTCGTGCACTATCACTGCATCGCAGAGCGGGAATAGCAACTTCAATGCGGCGGCTGATGTGGCGCAGAGCTTTACGATCACAAATAGCACGATGGTCACCTTAAGCCAGACGAACTACAACGTGAACGAAAACGCGGGCTTCGTCACGATCACTGTTAATCGTACGGGCGACCTTTCGGTTCCGGTTACGGTCGACTATGCGACTGACGACACGGGGTCGTCTAACATTTGCGGAACGCTTAACACCGGGATGGAATCGTCGCGCTGCGGTTTTACTATGACTTTAGGCACTTTGAGATTTGCGGCGACGGAGGCGACGAAGACTTTCGTGATTCCTATAGCTCAGGACTCGTACACTGAAGGGCCTGAAGTGTTCACGGTGAACCTGTCTAACCTGACCGGGACCGGCGCAGGTCTGGCGTCACCTTCAAGCTCCACGGTGACGATTAACGATTCGACAGCGCCGGCGCCGAATGCGAACGATGACCCGAGCGCGTTTGTGCGCGAGCAGTATCACGATTTTCTCAATCGCGATCCTGACGCGGCGGGGCTTCAATTCTGGATCAACGAGATCACCAGTTGCGGCAGCGATGCAGCCTGTAAAGAGAACAAGCGCATCAATGTCTCGGCGGCGTTCTTCCTCTCGATCGAGTTCCAGCAGACGGGCAACCTGGTGCGCAGTTTCTATGTGGCAAGTTTGAACCGGCCAGCCACCAACAACATGCCGGCTTTGGTTGAGTTCCAGCGAGATACGCAGGCAATGCAGCAAGGAGTGATCGTCGGACAGGATAATTGGCAGCAGACCCTGAATGATAATCGTGATGCGTTCATGAAAGACTTTGTGACGCGAGCGGAGTTCCCTGGTTTGTATCCAACAAATGATTCGCCGACCCAGTACGTCGATAAGCTCTATCAGCACGCAGGCATTACGCCAACGTCAAGCGAACGTAATGACGCCATCGGGGAGTTTGGATCAGCATCAACGGCGGCCGACGCGGCAGCGAGAGGACGAGCGTTGCTTGATGTAACGCAGAACGCGACGTTCCAATCACGCGAAACTAATCGCAGCTTTGTCCAGATGGAATACTTTGGCTATCTGAGAAGAAATCCGAATGACGCGCCGGATGGGAACTTTGCCGGTTATGACTTCTGGGTAAACAAGCTGAACGCGAACGGCGGCAACTTCATCACCGCGGAAATGGTCAAGGCGTTTCTCAATTCAAGTGAATATCGGGCGCGCTTTGGGCCGTGAGTTAAGACGAAGATAGTCTGTCCATAGATTACTGCACACACAAATTGGCAGAGCAGAGAGGACTCTTCCCAGGAAACGCGGCATCTTGCTGGGAGCGCGGGCATCCTGCCCGCACTGAGCGCGCAGCGAGAACCTTTGGCTTCCGCATTCGAATATCAAGGTGCCTGCTCTTGCAAGATTTTTTACTTGCGTCAGTACTTATCATTGACGGATGTCCGCCACTCTTCCAGCCGAAGATCCAGGATCCGTCGACACAAGACCACGACTGTTCGATGAAATACGTAACGTTGCTCGCATGCGCCACCTCAGCATTCGCACTGAGCAGGCTTACATTCAATGGATCCGCCGCTACCTTCGGTTTCATAACATCCGCCATCCGCGAGAAATGGGTGAGACGGAGATTCGGGAATTCATCTCTCATCTCGCTGTCAATGAAAGGGTAGCCGCATCAACGCAAACAGTTGCACTTAGCGCCCTCTTGTTTCTTTATCGTGACGTACTCAAGCAACATCTTCCTTATGTCTCTCAGATTGAAAGAGCCCAGAAACCGAAGCGCCTCCCCGTCGTGTTTACACGTGATGAAACACAACGAATTATGGCTAACCTTGACGGCGTCTATTGGTTGATTGGGGCTGTGCTTTATGGCTCTGGTCTGCGGTTGATGGAATGCCTCCGGCTGCGTGTAAAGGATCTTGATTTGACCTGTGGACAAATTACTGTTCGTGACGGCAAGGGCGAGAAAGATCGGATAACGATGCTTCCTTTAAGGATCAAAGATCATCTGGTGCGCCACCTGGGTGCGGTAAAATCAATACATCAGGACGATCTCAGGGATGGCTACGGTGAAGTTTACCTGCCGTACGCGCTGGCGCGAAAGTATCCACGCGCAATGACGGAATGGGGGTGGCAATATGTGTTTCCGGCTGTTAGTCGTTCGCTGGATCCACGCAGCCAAATCGAGCGGCGACACCATCTTTCGGACCGTGCAGCGCAAACAGCTGTTAAGAACGCGATTCGTCAGGCGCGTATTGACAAGCACGGAAGCTGTCACAGCCTTCGCCATAGTTTTGCAACTCACTTGCTGGAGAGTGGCTACGATATCAGGACCGTTCAGGAGCTGCTTGGGCATAAAGATGTAAGAACGACAATGATCTACACCCATGTTTTGAATCGCGGAGGCCGGGGAGTGAAGAGTCCTCTGGACGGCTAAGAAGGCTTTTGGCTATCCCGAGCGTAACGTATAATCCGCGCCATAGCGGGCTTATACGAAATAAACTTCGGATAAGAACAGACCGTTCGGATAATACATAGTTATGTGGCTTCGCAGTCAAACGAAAATGAAGTACTCGAACAGGCATTACCTTCGATCGGTAGTTCTCCTTACGGTGTTGCTCTGCTTTGCAAACATAGTGGCACGAGGTGCTAATCCCCGGCGGATGAAGCTCTCAGATCATGATCGTGCTTCTATCGTGGGCTCTGTTGTAAGAAACATTTTCAAGTCTGGAAGCACTTACGAGGGTAAGTATTTTGTGCTTGGTGATAACCTGCGGCCAAAGTGGATCCCTAGAGTAGCTGGCTATGATTTGGCCCTCATTACGCGAAAAGAAATCGAATCGTCCAAAGCATCTCTTAATTATTATGTTCTGTGGCTTCGACCGTTGAAAAACTCCGTTCACGTTACCGTGCGTCTGTATGATTCGCAGACCGGTACATTCCCGCATGTCATCGTGTTTTATTCTTATCAACGCGCAGGGCACAAATGGCGCGGCAGACCATTGGGCGGTGGTGGTGACTAGTTCTGGCTGAACGGCCACATAACAATTCGTTGGACCGGAGCGCGGCACCGCGTACTCTATAATCGCAAGACTTGACGCTGGCCCAGTTGACTGCCGCGCCCGGTCAACTGCTATGTGAATGTCCAGATCAATACCTCAACCAGCAAGAGAGACTGACTGCTATTCGTGGCCCGACTCAATGGTCGGCACACTCTCGTGGATGCGGCCCTCTTGAGGGCGATCCCGAAGGCCCGGGTCCTCTGTCTCAAAAACGAATCTTCCAGTCCCGAGCTATCGGGACTGATCGTTCTGTTGACCGTCGAGGCGTTCCCTGAGGCCGGCGGTCTCCTCTGTGGTTAAAGGAGCTGTGGAAACTTCTCGCAAAACAAATGGCCGTCGCTCTTTCAAGACGGCATAGATGCGCGTCGTCAACTTGCGAGTCACCGCCACGATGGCTTTGCGGGCCGCGACTTTCTTCGCATGACGCTGATATACGCGCTGATAGAACTCGCGCAGTTCCGGATCTTTTCTGATCGTGACCCAGGCGCTTTGAATCAACTTATTGCGCAGCCGACTGTCACCGGCGCGCGTGATCTCACCGCGATTCTGTTTGTCGCCGGTCGAGTGCTCGCTCGAGACCAGCCCGAGAAAGCCGGCAATCTGCCGCACGTTGGTGATTAGCTCCGGATCACCCAGGCGGGCGACCAGATGCGTGGCCACGATCTCGCCGATGCCGGGCAGGCTCTTAAGCCAGGCAATCGACTGCCGCAGTTCCGCATCCTTTTTACAGTAATGACGGATCTGCTTTTGGGCTGCCGCCGCCGCGTTGAAATTGAAGTGCAGCGTCCCGATCAGTTGGTTCAACTTAAAGCGCACCGTTTCAGAGCAAGGCAACGCCAGCAACTCATCCAGTACTCGTTGAGACCACTGCTTCTCTTTGCCCTCGTCTGCGGGGAACGCTATTCCTTCATATAGCAGCAGCGCCTTGATCCGACATTTGGTCGCCGTCAACTGCTGCACGTGGGTGTCGCGCAGCTGCACCAGGTGACGTAGCTCGCGATACTTTGGCGATGGCACATGAATGCTGCGCAGTTGACCACCGCGCAGATTCTCAGAGAGCTTCCTGGCATCGAGTCGATTAGTCTTCACTCGGGCTCCCGGAGCTGTTGGTACCATCGACGGCGCCACTACCAAGCAAGGATGGCCCGCGGCCACCAACTCATCGTAAAGTCCGAAGCCCGTGGGCCCGGCTTCATAAACAAACGCCAGTCGCTGACCCGGAAAACGCTTTCGTACATAGTTCAGCAACTGCGCCGCACTATAAGGTAGACGCAGGGATTGCATCAATTGCCGGTGATCGGTAAAAATCACTGCCATGCTCTTTTTGTCGACGTCGAGCCCGGCAAACACATCGTAGTTGCGTGGGACAAACTGAGTTACTGAGACTTGACCTTGATTCGTCATCGTCGATTTCCTCCTGAGCCACCTGACTCATTGTAGAGACTCGACCTGACATTCAACATACATGTCTCAACCGTTATGCCTCTTCAATGTTCCGGGGTTACAATTTTGAAACTGGGGAATTAAGAATTATGCAGATGGCGAGATGTCTCCAAGCGGTTTGCTTTGGCTGTTTGATATTGTTCCTTTGCCACCCGCTTGAGCTTCACGCTCAGTCAAAGCCAAAAGACGTGGCAGATCTTATCCAATGCTCTATCGAAACTGAAACCGGAACATGGTCTCTGGGAACCCCTCTTTCTGTCACCGTGAAAATAAAGAATATTTCCAATGGGTCGGTAGATATTGTGGGCGGATACTCTCTTGAATTAACTAGGGCTGATGACTCACCGATGAAATATTGGAGTCCGGTAAATATCCTGGATGGAACTCCGCTTAAATTAGACGCCGGGAAAGTTCCTCAAGGTGCCGTTCATCTCGAGTCGCATGAAACGAAGGCGATCAACCTTGATGTAACCAAACTCTTCTGGGACAGAAGCATATCTTCTGTTTGGCCCAATCGCAGGTTATTTGAGGTTGTGCCGAAGGGTAATTATGATTTGATCTTCGACGTTGAAACAGATAGGCGACAGAATTTAGACAATATACCTATTATTACCCACATAGCTTCCAGCAAAATAGGGATCGTCGTTAGGTAAAGCGAGGCATAACACGGCGTTGGACGCGAGCGGAACCAGCGGGCCTGTTAGCGACAACTTGACCGTTGCGTGATTGTCTCCCGCCGCGTCAACTCGATCGTTGGGCATCTTTATTAATGACTGTCGTGAAGCAAATTCTCGGGCATCACGTCACATTCGGCGGTGAATCGCATTCGGGTTGGCTGCCTCAAGGTGCCGCGATGCCTAAGCCGACGCCGACTAATGACGTCGCTCTCGACATCACGATTGAATCCGACGGCGCTGGTTATAACTTGTGTTGGGTTTCATCAGACCGCACCGCTGCAGGTGACCTTTGGTATCAAGAGTTGGCGGACGCCGAACGGGCGGCGACTGAAAACTTCGGCGTCACTAACGACCAATGGCAAACTGTCGCGTGACTCGCTCGCTCCGACGGCGATGCCCAACAAATCGTTGGACGCGAGCGGCGGGAGCGTGTTTCGTAAGATAATTGGTGCGGCGATGCTTGAATGAAATCGCGCCGCCGCGTCAACTTAAACGTTGGGCGTCGTAATGAGGAGATCACCATGGAAACGCTTAACAGCCTTCTAACATTCATTGCGTCGTATCCAAACTGGGCAAAGGCGATACTTTTACTGGATA
>Ga0193730_1000056_pt1 | contig 40827 bp, 42 predicted proteins | sample U1a1metaG_FD_144919 | JGI IMG/M metagenome (GOLD analysis project Ga0193730, IMG submission 144919) | Soil microbial communities from a riparian zone of the East river system, Colorado, United States - U1a1 | ecosystem: Environmental > Terrestrial > Soil > Riparian zone | place: USA: East River...
CTGTAAGACCAGGTTGTGGACATCGGCCGACGCCATTGCACGCAGGGTGGGCAGTTCTGCTGCCGCCTGCTCGTCGTCGAACACGTTGAGCGGCCAATCACCAACCGTGCCACTCTGCAGATGCGGGTGGAGGAATCCGAGACCGAAGTAGGCGCGGATGAGGATCGGCTTGCTGCCGGCGTCCTGCTGCTCCGGCCATGAGAGTGCCCAAACGGCCTCGCTGCCCCCGTCGGGTGAAGGCCTAACACCTGTCGCGATCACCTCGCCGGTGTCGAGCATCAGACCTGTGTTTATCTCCTCCAGCGCTCGCCGGGCATACGGATCGAGCAGTGTGACGGCGGTAGCGAAGAGGCGTTCCTTGTCTCGGCGAGCGCTGGCGCCGCCGTGAGTGCCGTCGCGCAGATCGGCGAAATGGCGTAGGAGCGCCGCGGTGTACTCCTCACGAGAGCCGTACGTGGTCACGAGAACGGCACTTTCGTCAAAGGACGGAGTCGGCGCCTCGGAGCGGTCCCGGATCGCCTGCGCGAAACGCGCAGTGCTGTCGCGCGGGGCTCATCTGATCGCGTAGCTCAGACGAAACGCCAGAGGAAAGGCAGCGCCGTGTCGTTGGTCGCGTAGATCTTCCTGTCGAGCAGCCAGAGCCCGTGCATGAAGACGACTGGGGTGAGGCCAGAGGCGTTGGGTCACTTGACTGGTTCTATGCCGTCCGGGTTCGGTAGAAGTACACGGCGGCGAGCGTCCGCCACGGACGGAAGCGCTCGTCGATGGCATCCACCTGCTCAACCGACGCCGGGGAATCCAGCTCCCGGTCAAGCTCGGGGTCGGCCTCCATCAGCGCGGCCATCTGCGGATCAGCCGCGCGCAGCACCTCCCGGCCGGCCGCCCACCGGTCGACGGCGGCTCGCCCGCCACCCCGGCCCGCGGTCACTCGGGCCGCACGTCCAGCATCAGCGTGACCGTCATGCTTCGCATCATCCTCCGCGGAGGCAGGGGTGGGGGCTGCTCCCGCCGAGCCTGCGGCAACTCGTGCGGGGCCAGGGAGAGCCCGACCACAGACGCCGAGGCTACGGCCATCCCGGTCGCCTGCGAACAGCCCCCCGCGGGATGCTGCCCTCGGCCGTTCGCGTCGTCATGACCCGGCCGGGTCAAACGGGATTCTTGAGGCCGGGCTGGAACCTCCTGGCGAATCGGCGGAGAATGAGCCGAATGGCACGAGAGCACTCCACGATCGAGCTGACCAGCACGCTCAAGAACGTGAAGGTTCCGAGCTTCGTCGCCGCGAGCGACGGGACGATCACTTGGAGCAACGAAGCTGCCCAAAGGATGTTCGGCGATCTCAGGCGGCGGCCGGTCACTGCGGTCGTCGCGCCCGAACACGTCGCGCTTGTCGAGCGGCAGCTCCGGCGGAAGCTTCGAGGCGTGCCGGTCACGGATTACGAGGTGGACGTGTTCACTGCCGACGGTCGCCGCCGGCGAGCCGAGATCAGCTCGGTGCCGATCGAGGACGGCGACGACTGTCACGCGGTCTTCGGAGTCGTGCTGCCGCGCGAGCCGCGCGAACCTTCGGCCGGAGCGCCGATCCTCACGGCGCGGCAGAACGAGGTACTGCAGCTGCTCGGTGAAGGCGCATCGACCGACCAGATCGCCGCCATGCTCCACTTGAGCAAGGAAACCGTTCGCAATCACATCCGGCACGTGCTGCGTGCACTCGGCGCCCATTCACGCCTCGAGGCCGTCGCGCTGGCACACCGACAGGGGCTGTTGGGAAATAACTGACGGCGGCAATTCCGCAAGCTGTCCGCGACCGGCCCGATGCGGCGGCCGGGCAGGATCAGCGATCCTGCCGAGGTGAGCACGAGCACGATCCTGCTCATCCTGGGCGCCTTCCTGGCGAGCGCGGTCGAGTTCGTCGAGGCGTTGACGATCGTGCTGGGGGTGGGAATCGTCCGCGGCTGGCGCTCGACCCTGATCGGCGTCACTGCCGCGACGATCGTCCTGGCGGTTCTCATCGCCGCGCTCGGTCCGGCGCTGCAGGTCATCCCGATCGGCACTCTGCGCCTGATCGTCGGCGCGCTTCTACTCGCTTTCGGGTTGCAGTGGCTGCGCAAGGCGATCCTCCGCTCGAGCGGGTATACGCCTCATAAGGACGAGGACGCGGTGTTCCGTCGGGAGCGCGAGGAGGCCGCCCAGGCGGGGAACGAGCAAAGAGCCGGGCTCGATTGGTACTCGTTCACGGTCTCGTTCAAGGGCGTTCTGCTCGAAGGGCTCGAGGTCGTCTTCATCGTGATCTCGTTCGGAAGCGCGCAGGGGCGGCTCGGCCTCGCCGCGGCAGGCGCGGGTGCGGCACTCGTGCTCGTCGTCGGTGCCGGGGTGCTCGCACGCGGCCCGCTCCAGCGCGTGCCCGAGAACAACATCAAATTCGTGGTGGGTCTCCTGCTGACGAGCTTCGGCTGCTTCTGGGGCGCCGAGGGCGCCGGCGTCAACTGGCCCGGCGACGAGGTCTCGCTGCTAGGCGTGGTTGCGTTCCTCGGCGCCCTCTCGTTCGTGCTCGTCCGATTGCTGCGCCGCCAACGCCTCGCACTCGTCCCGGCGGAGGTCAAGGCGTGAAGTACCTTCGGTCGTTCGCGCTCTTCTGGTGGAACTTCGTCGTCGGCGACGACTGGCGCGTCGCGGCGGGGCTCGCGATCGGTCTCGGGCTCACCTCGCTCCTCACGCACAAGGGCGTCAACGCGTGGTGGTTGCTCCCGCTTGCGGTTGCGCTCCTACTCGCCGGCTCGCTGTGGGGCGAGACGCGTCGAGGCCCCTCGTAAACTCGTCGAATCTAGTGGCGTCGGGTTCCTGCCGGCTCTCGGGCCTCCGTTTCCTCAGCCGTGCCGTGCTCGACGTCGAAGCCAAGCTCTCCGTCGGTGGCGTCGACGGTGATCCGGTCGCCTTCATTGACGGCGCCGGAGAGAACCATCCGCGAGAGCTCGTTCTCGACGAGGCGCTGGATCGTTCGCCGCAGCGGCCGGGCTCCGAACTCGGGATCGAAGCCTTCGCGTGCGAGCAGCTCGATCGCAGCCTCCGTGAACTCGACTTCGATCCGCTGCGCATGCAGGCGCCGCGCGAGCTTGTCCAGCAGGAGTCTCGTGATCTGGGCGAGCTGCCGGTTGTCCAGCGCGCGGAAGACGATGATCTCGTCGATCCGGTTGATGAACTCCGGCCGGAAGTTCTGGCGCAGGACCTGCATCAGCTCGTCCTTCAGGCCCTCGAAGTCGCCGCCCTGCCGCGCGAACTGCTGGATCCGGTCGGCCCCGAGGTTCGAGGTCATGACCACGACCGTGTGCTTGAAGTCGACGGTTCGGCCCTGGGCGTCGGTCAGCCGGCCGTCGTCGAGGATCTGGAGCAGGATGTTGAAGACGTCGGGGTGCGCCTTCTCAATCTCGTCGAAGAGGAGCACCGAATACGGTCGGCGTCGCACCCGCTCCGTGAGCTGGCCCGCCTCCTCGTAGCCGACGTAACCGGGCGGGGCGCCGACGAGCCGCGACACCGTGTGCCGTTCCTGAAACTCGCTCATGTCGAAGCGGAGCATCAGGCTCTCGTCGCCGAACAGGACTTCGGCTAGCGCCCGCGCAAGCTCCGTCTTGCCGACTCCCGTCGGGCCGAGGAAGAGGAAGCTGCCGACAGGCCGGTTGGGGTCGCCGAGCCCGGCCCGTGAGCGCCGGATCGCCTCCGCGACTGCCTCTACCGCCTCGTCCTGGCCGACGATCCGCTCGTGCAATTGCTGCTCGAGCCGGAGCAGCCGCTCGCGCTCCTCGGCGGTCAGTTGCGTGATCGGGATCCCGGTCGCGCGCGAGACGATCTCGGCGATGTCCTCGGCGGTCACCTCCGGCGCCCGCTGCCTGCCCTTCCGCTTCTCCTCCAGCTCGCCTTGGCGGTCGTCCATCTCGTCCCGCAGCGACCCGGCGCGGTCGTAGTCCTCGGCCGTAGTGGCTTGGTCGCGCTCCCGGGCGAGCCGCCGAAGGTCTTCCTCGAGGCTTCTCGTGTCGTCGTCCTTCGTCTTCGTGCGAAGGCGAACACGAGCGCCTGCCTGGTCGATCAGGTCGATCGCCTTGTCGGGCAGGAAGCGGTCGCGGATGTAGCGGTCGGAAAGCTCGGCCGCGGCGACGATCGCCTCCTCGGAGATGCGCACGCGGTGGAAGGCCTCGTAACGGTCCCTGAGCCCATGCAGGATCTCGATCGTCTCGTCGACGGTCGGCTCCCGAACCAGGACGGGCTGGAAGCGGCGCTCCAGCGCGGGGTCGCCTTCCACGTCCTTGCGGTACTCGTCGAGAGTGGTCGCGCCGACCACGTGCAACTCGCCGCGCGCGAGCGCCGGCTTGAGCATGTTGCCGGCGTCCATCGCACCCTCGGCGGCGCCGGCGCCGACGAGCGTGTGCAGCTCGTCGACGAAGAGAATGATGTTGCCCTCGTTCTCGGTGATCTCGTCGATCACCTTCTTCAGCCGCTCCTCGAACTCGCCGCGGTACTTCGAGCCCGCGACCATGCCGGCGAGGTCGAGCTGGACGACGCGGCGTTCGGCCAGGGTCTCCGGCACCTCGTCGTTGACGATCCGCTGCGCGATCCCCTCGACGATCGCGGTCTTACCGACGCCGGGATCGCCGATCAGCGCCGGGTTGTTCTTCGTCCGGCGCGAGAGGATCTCGATCGTCTGCTCGATCTCGTCGGCCCGGCCGATCACCGGGTCGAGCTTGCCCTCACGGGCCTGCTCGGTCAGGTCACGGCCGAATTGGTCGAGCGCCGGCGTCTTCGATGTCTCGCGGGCCGCCCCGCCCTCGACGCCCCGGATGACGGCTCCGCGGAGCTTGGTGTGTGTGAGCCCGAAGCGCTGGAGCAGCTGCCCAGCCTGCGACTCCTCGTCGCGTGCGAGTGCGAGCAGGACGTGCTCCGGGCCGACGTAGGACGAGCCCAGCTCGCGCGACTCCTCGTAGGCGGCGAGCAGCGCCGCCTTGGCGTCGGGAGAAAGCGAAGGCGCGACCTCGGTGCGCTCCGCGCGCTCGGCCTCGTCCTCGACCTGCGCCGCGATTGCATCCGGCTCGGCGTCGACCTCGCGCAAGACATGGCGGACGACGTCGTCCTGAAGCGCCGCGTAGAGCAAGTGGTCGCTGTCCAGGTCGAGGCTGCCCCACTCGAGCGCCGTCTGCGCGGCCCGCTGGAGGAGCTCACGCGTCGCGTCGCTGAAGAACTGCGTCACGTCGACTCGCTCGACCTGGCGCTGCGGAGTGGGAGTGCGTCGCGCTCCAGGCCCGCCGCCCGCGCCGTAGAAATCCGAGAAGAATTCGTCGAAGAGGCTGCGTCCGCCGCCGAGCCGGCCCATGCGTTCCTCGGCCAGATCGATGTCGCACAGGTACTCGACCTCCTGAGTCCCGTCGGGGCGGAGGCGCACTCGCGATGCGACCGCCGGCCGACCGTGTCGCTGGCAAAGATGCTGTTCGGTGGCCATTCGATCCCCCTCTTGCTCGACGACTGGCCTCGGGGAAATCGATGCAAGCCAGCGGCTCGGGGCACCACCCGCTTCCTGGGGCCTACCCGATTCCTGCCGTGTCTAACGGCGCCGCTACGATCGATCCGTGGCTGGGCACCACCACGGTGACGCGACAGCGGGCCGGCGCCCGCTGGCAGCCGCGCTCGCGCTCATCGTCGGCCTCCTCGTTGCCGAGGTCGCGGTCGGAATCCTCGCCGGTTCCCTTGCGCTGCTCGCGGACGCGGGCCACATGCTCACCGACGCTGCCGCGCTCGCGCTTGCTCTGGTGGCGGCGGCGGTCGCGCAACGTCCGCCAGGCGGCAGCTGGACTTTCGGCTTTCGGCGCGTCGAGATCCTCGCCGCGCTCGCGAACGGGATCACGCTCGCGCTCGTGGGGATCTGGATCGTCTTCGCGTCGGTGCGAAGGCTCATCTCGCCGACGGACGTTCACGGTGGACTGGTGGTCGCGCTTGCAGGCGCCGGGATTCTCGTCAACCTCGCGGCGGCGGCGCTGCTCGCAGGGCCGAGCCGCAAGAGCCTGAACGTCCGCGGGGCATTCCTGCACGTCGCGACCGATGTCGCAGCGTTCGCGGGGACGGCGGTCGCGGGTGCGCTGATCCTCATCACCGGCTGGGACCGGTTCGACCCGCTCGCGAGCCTGGCCGTTGCGGTGCTGATCTTCTGGTCGAGCGGGGTTCTGCTGCGCGAGTCCTCGCGGATCCTGCTCGACGTCTCCCCGGGCGAAATGCCGCCCGAGGATATCGCCGAGGCGATGCTCGCAGTCCCGGACGTCGTCGAGGTGCACGACCTCCACGTCTGGACGGTCGGCAGCGGCTTTCCGTCGCTCTCTGCGCACGTGCTCGTCCGGCCGGAGGGCGACTGCCACGAGGCGCGCCGCGAACTCGCGGCGATGCTGGCGGCGCGTTTCGGCCTCGAGCACACGACGCTTCAGGTCGAGCACGCAAGGCAGCAGCGGCCGATCGGCACCGAGCTGCCGCTGGCGCGCCCCTAACTCTCGCGGCGTTAACCCTCCTACACTCAGCGCATGCAAACGTGCCCAGCCTGCGGCCGGGAGAACCCTGCGGACTTTAAGTTCTGCGGTGCGTGCGGAGCCCCGCTCGACGTCGCCGTCGCGCCCGTCCGCGAAGAGCGCAAAGTCATCACGGTTCTGTTCGCCGACCTGGTGGGCTTCACGTCACGGGCGGAGAAGCTCGACCCCGAGGATGTTCGCGGCCTCCTCTCGCCGTACTACGCAAGGCTTCGGCACGAGCTCGAGCGCCACGGCGGCACGGTGGAGAAGTTCATCGGCGACGCGGTCGTCGCGCTCTTCGGCGCGCCCGTTGCGCACGAGGACGATCCCGAGCGGGCCGTCCGCGCCGCCCTGGCGATTCGCGAGGCGATCGCCGAGCTGAATGAAGCCGACCCGACGCTCGAGCTCGAGGCGCGAATAGCCGTCAACACCGGCGAAGCGCTCGTAGCGCTTTCCTCGCGGCCCGAACTCGGTGAAGGGATGGCGTCCGGGGACGTCGTCAATACGGCCGCGCGGCTCCAGTCGGCCGCGCCCGTCGACGGGATCCTTGTCGGAGAGACGACGTATCGCGCGACGACGCACGCGATCGAATACCGCGACGCGGCGGCGGTCGAGGCCAAAGGGAAGTCGAATCCCGTCCCCGCCTGGGAGGCGGTTTCGGCGCGCGCACGCTTCGGCTTCGACGTCGACCAGCGTCCCCGCACGCAGCTCGTCGGCCGCGAGCGGGAGCTCGACGTCCTGACCAGCGCACTCGACCGCGTTCGCAAAGACCTCAGCCCGCAGCTCGTGACGCTCGTCGGCGTGCCTGGGATCGGCAAGAGCCGGCTGATCGCCGAGCTGTTTCAGATCGTCGACCGCGACCCCGAGCTGATCCTCTGGCGCCAGGGACGTTCGCTGCCCTACGGCGAGGGCTTGAGCTACTGGGCGGTGGCCGAGATCGTCAAGTCCCAGCTCGGCATTCTCGAAACGGACTCCACCGAGGCGGCCGAGGCGAAGCTGCGTGCGTCGGTGACCGAGGCGATCGACGATTCGCAGGAAGCTGGCTGGATCGAGCGGCATCTTCGACCCCTCGTCGGACTCGACGTCGCGGTTGCCGAGGGCGCAGACCGGCGGGCGGAAGCGTTTGCTGCGTGGCGCCGCTTCCTGGAAGGCGTTGCCGAGGGAAGCCCGATCGTGCTTGTGTTTGAGGACCTGCACTGGGCCGACGACGGCTTGCTGGACTTCGTCGACTATGTCGCCGATTGGGCGAGCGGGGTGGCGCTGCTGATCGTCAGCACCGCGCGTCCAGAGCTGCTCGCCCGCCGTCCGGGCTGGGGTGGGGGCAAGCGCAACGCCTCGACCGTCACGGTTTCGGCGCTGGCACCCGAGGAGACTGCCCAGCTGCTTGCGACCCTGCTCGACCAGGTGCTGCTACCGGCGGAGATCCAGACGGCCGTCCTCCAGCGAACGGAAGGCAATCCGCTCTTTGCCGAGGAGTACGTCCGAATGCTCCAAGACCGCGGGTTTCTCGTTCACAGCGGAGGCGGCTGGCGGCTCGAGGAGCGCGAGCAGTTGCCGCTGCCCGAGTCGGTACAAGGGATGATCGCGGCGCGCCTCGACTCTTTGCAGCCGGGGGACAAGGACCTCGTCCAGAACGCGGCGGTGCTCGGGAAGGTCTTCTGGAGCGGTGCGCTTGGAGCCTTGGGCGGGCGCGAGCCGTTCCTGGTCGAAGAGCAGCTCCACGGTCTGGAGCGCAAGGAGTTCGTACGCCGGGAGCGGCGCTCCGCCGTGGCCGGGGAGACGCAGTATGCGTTCCTGCACCTGCTGCTCCGGGACGTTGCGTACTCGCAGATTCCGCGCTCCGAGCGCGCCGACAAGCACACTAGGGCGGCGGCGTGGATCGAGTCGCTGTCTGCAGACCGCTCCGAGGATCGGGCAGAGATGCTCGCGCATCACTACCTCCAGGCACTCGAGCTCGTCCGGGCCACCGGCGGAGACGAGAGCTCACTCCGCGAGCCGGCCCGAAAGGCGCTTACCGAGGCCGGCGAGCGAGCACTCGCGCTCCACGCCCCTGGGGCCGCGGTCGGTTTTCTGCAAGGCGCCCTCGACCTGATCGAGCCTGACGATCCGGATCGCGCGCGCTTGCTCTTCACCTACGTCGAGACGAAGTGGGCGCTCGGCGAGAGCGAGCCCGAGCTCACCGAGCGCGCGCACGACCTCGCGCTCGCGTCCGAGCAGCGTGAGCTTGCCGCCGAAGCCCTATCGTTGCTCGCGCACCAGCACTGGACCCTGGGCGAGAATGATCTCGCCATCAAGTGGTCGACGGAGGCCTTTGCGCTCGTCGCCGACGCGCCTCCGTCGCGGACGAAGGCTTACGTCCGGGTGGCAATGGCGAATCGGCTCTGGATCTCCGGGGCGGTAGAGGAGGGTTTGAAGCTCGGCCGAGAAGGGCTCGCCGAGGCGGAAGCCCTCGACGCCGAAGACGTGGCGGCCAATGCCCTGCGCGGGATCGGCACCATCCGAGCGAGTCACGGCGACGAGGGCGGGATCGCAGACCTCGAGCGCAGCGCTGAGCTCGGCGAGAAGCTCAGCGATCCGCTGATAATGCACCAGGCCAACAACAATCTCGCGAACATGCACTGGCACTTCGGCCGGATCGCCGAGGGCGCCCGCTATCTGAAGCTCGACCGCGAGATCCAGGAGAGGTTCGGGCTGACGCCCGAGTCCGCGACGATGAGATGGATCCAGGGGGAAGAGATCCTGCTGCTCGAGATGTCGGGCTCCTGGAAAGAGTGCCTGTCCGCGGCGCGCGAGTACGTGGCGGCGATCGGAGACGAACGTCACTACCTCGTCTCTAGCGCCTTGATGATCTCGAGCAACGTTCTCCTCGCCCAGGGCGAGGTGCAGGCCGCGGGCGCGAACTCCCAGCACGGTCTCGAGCTTGCCCGCGACATCAAGGACCCTCAGCAATTACATCCTGCGCTGCAATTCCACGCCAGGTCGCTCCTGCTCGCCGGGCGGCGCCGCGAGTCCGAGGAGCTCGTCGACGAGCTCTTGGCTGCGCGCCCGCAGCTCAACGAGTGGTGGTTCCACGAACTGCCCTGGATTCTGCTCGATCTCGGCCGCGAGGCCGAGTACCTGGAGCAGGCGAAGACGGCGCCCGCCACGTTGTGGCTCGAGGCGGGCGTTGCTGTGGCCAGACGCGATTTCGCTGCGGCGGCGGCGATCTACGAACGCATCGGCGCGAGGGGAGCAGAGGCGATCGCGCGGCTTCATGCCGCCGAAGACGCTGCCGCTGCCGGCCGCCGCTCAGAGGCCGACTCCGAGCTCGTAAAAGCTCAGCGATTCTTCGAAGAGCAGGGGGCGATGCCGTATCTAGGGCGCTGCGAAGCCCTTCTGGCGGCAGCTAGCTAGTCTCCGCCGGATTGTGGCCGCGCTCGAGGGAAAGACCGCGATCGTCACGGGCGCCTCGAGCGGGATCGGCGCCGCGACTGCCGTTGCCCTCGCGCGCGAAGGTGCTCGCGTGGCAGGCGGCGCACGCCGCGCCGACCAACTGCAGACCGAGATCAAGCTCGAGCTCGACGTCACCGACCCGGCGAGCTGCGAGCAGTTCGTCGAGGCCGCGATCAGTGAGCTCGGCGCACTCGACATCCTCGTCAACAACGCCGGCCTCGGCCTCGGCCGCGACCCATTTTGGGAGGGCAGCGAACAAGATGAGAACACGGTGCTGGAAACGAACGTCCACGGCCTGATCCGCATGACGCGCCTCTGCCTGCCGCACATCCGGGACGGCGGACACATCGTCAACATCGGCTCGATCGCGGGGCGCCAGGCCTACGCGAACGCGGCCGTCTACGTCGCGTCCAAGTTCGCCGTCCGCGGTTTCACCTACGCCCTCCGCGAAGACCTGCTCGGCCGCCCGATCCGGCTGACGACGGTCGACCCGGGCCTCGTCGAGTCGAACTTCTCCCGCGTTCGCTTCCGCGGCGACGAGGAAAAGGCGAAGGCGCCGTACGAAGGCGTCGATTCACTCCGGCCAGAAGACATCGCCGAGTGCATCATCTTCGCGGTTACGCGACCCCTCCACGTCAACATCGACGAGCTTGTCGTCAAGGCTTTGGCACAAAGCAGTCCGGTTCGGATTGCCAGAGCACGATCCCAGGACGCGTAGCGTGCCGCAGCTGACGATCCTCGAGGGCTCGACCTTCTGCATCTGCGACGACGTCGGCGACCTCGACCGCCGCACGCACGGGTTCTACAGCGAGGACACGCGTTTCCTTTCGGTGTTGCGCCTGACACTGAACAAGACACGGCCGCTGCTGCTCTCGTCTGGAAAGGTCGAATACTTCTCGGCCGCGTTCTTCCTGCGCAATCCGCTCGCCGGCGGGCTCGAGCAAGACGTGATCTCGATCCTGCGGGAGCGATTCGTCGGCGAGTCGATGCAGGACGTGATCGTGGCCCAGAACCAGAGCATGGAGCGGCAGTCGTTCGAGCTCGCGCTCGAGATCGAGGCCGACTTCGCGGACATCCTCTCGGTCAAGGAGCACGACTTTGCACTTGGGGATCCGATGCGGGCCGGGCCGCTGCCCAAGCCGGTGGCGATCCGCTTCGCGGAGGAGCACAACGAGTTCCTGCTCGAGGACCCTGACGACGGCGCGCAGACGCAGGTCATCGTCTCCGAGCGCGGCGAGATCGACGGTGCGACGGTGCGCTGGCAAGTCGAGCTCGAGCCGCGCGAGCGGTGGCACCTGCGCGTCGATGTGATTCCGTCTCTCGAGGGCGACCACGTCATCCCGCGGCAGGCCGAGCGGCGCTTCGGCGACGAGATGACCCGCGTGCGCGACTCGCTCGCCGCTTGGCGCCTGCGCGTTCCCCAGATCCGGGCCGACTGGGACGAGCTTGGCCGGTCCTTCTTCCAGTCGGTCTCCGACCTCGCGTCTCTGCGAATGCAGCGGGGTGGGCGAATCGGACGGCTACCGGCCGCCGGAATGCCGTGGTTCATGACCGTCTTCGGACGTGACACGTTGATCACCTGCTACCAGACGCTCCTGTTCGGGCCGGAGCTGGCGCGGAGTGGGCTCGACGTGCTCGCCGAGCTGCAGGCGACGGAGGACGATCCGACGATCGACGCAGAGCCCGGGAAGATCGTTCACGAGGTCCGCGAGGGCAAAGCGGCGCAGAAGTGGTTCCACACCTACTACGGCACGGCCGACGCGACGCCGCTATACCTGATCCTGCTCTCGGAGGTGTGGCGCTGGACGGACGACGCGGCGATGCTCCGCGAGCTGAAGGAGCCCGCTCTGAAGGCGCTCGCGTGGATCGACGAGTACGGCGACCGCGACGGCGACGGCTTCGTCGAGTATCAGCGGCGAACCGAGCGCGGCCTCGAGAACCAGTCCTGGAAGGACTCAGGCGACTCGCAGCGCTTCCATGACGGCTCGATCGCGCGCGGGCCGATCGTGCCGTGCGAAGTGCAGGGCTACGTCTACGACGCCAAGCGACGAACCGCCGAGATGGCGCGGGAGGTCTGGCGTGACCGGGCCCTCGCGGACCGGCTCGAACGCGAGGCCGAGGAGCTGCGGCGCGCCTTCGACCAGGCGTTTTGGACCGATCGCCGGGGCGGCTACTACGTGCTGGCGCTGGACGGCGAGAAGCGGCAGGTCGATTCGCTCTGCTCGAACATCGGCCACCTGCTCTGGAGCGGGATCGTGCCGCGTGAGCGGGTCGATGCGGTGGTGGACAGCCTGATGGGCGAGGAGCTCTGGTCGGGCTGGGGCGTTCGCACGATGTCGACCGGCGACGCCGGCTACAACCCCCTCTCGTACCACAACGGCACGGTCTGGCCCCATGACAACTCGTTGATCGCGGTCGGGCTCGCTCGCTACGGCCGCTGGCCGGAGGCGCAGCGGATCGTGCGACGAATGGTGACCGCCGCTGCCTACTTCGGCTACCAGCTCCCCGAGGTGTTCGCCGGGCTGGCGCGGCAGGAGACGCCGTTTCCGATCGCCTATCCGACGGCGGCCCGCCCGCAGGCCTGGGCGGCCGGAACGCCGGTGCTCTTGCTCCAGGTCCTGCTCGGCCTGCGCCCCGACCGGGCGCGCCATGCGCTCGAGACGCTGGCGCCGGCGGAGCTGCCTTCGTGGGTCGGCCGCTCGCTGCGCCTGACCGGCGTGCGGGCCTTCGACCGCCAGTGGGACGTGCGCGTCGACGACGCACACGTCACGGTTGAGGAAGCCTAGGAGTCCCTTTCACGATGAAGCATGTGCCCCCGGAACGCGCTGGACGGCCCATGGCGGCGTCCTCAGTCGCGCCGGTATCCACCGATACGGGCACTCCCTGCGTCCTTGCCAGGAACCGTCCATCGCGCCCCGGCGACGAGGCCCCATCATGAAAGGAATTCCATGAAGGTCGCGATCCTCAGCCCCGTCTGGTTCGCCGTCCCGCCGAGCGGCTACGGCGGGATCGAGTGGATTGTCTCGCTGCTCGCCGACGGACTCGCCGACGCCGGCCATGATGTGACGCTGTTCGCCTCCGGGGACTCGCGAACCAAGGCGACCCTTTCGTATGTGTTCGAGCAGGCGCCGAGCGACCAGATCGGGAAGTCGCTCACAGAGCTCCGGCATGCGCTCGCTTGTTTCGGGCGCGCCGGCGACTTCGACGTCATCAACGACCATGCGGGGCCGCTTTCGATCGCGCTCGGCGGGCTCGTCGACACCCCGGTTCTCCATACGGTTCACGGACCTCTCGACGGCGACCCCGGTCTTGTCTACGAAGGTCTGGGACAGGTCGCTCCGGACGTCGGCCTGATCTCGATCTCGCTCAACCAGCGCCGGCCCAGGCCGGATCTCAACTGGGCCGGCAACTGCCCGAACGCGCTCGACCTCCAGCTCTATCCGTGCAAGCCCCACCGCGGCGAGTACCTGCTCTTCCTGGGCCGGATGAGCGCGGACAAGGGCGCCCACCGAGCGATCTGGGTCGCCAAGGAGACCGGACTGCCGCTCAAGCTCGCGGGCAAGAAGCAGGACCTCAAGGAGCATCGCTACTTCCACGAGTTCGTCGAGCCCCACTTGGACGACGAGATCGAATACCTGGGCGAGGTCACGCACGGCGAGAAGGTCGAGCTGCTTCAGCACGCCCGCGCCACCCTCTTTCCGATCGAGTGGGAGGAGCCCTTCGGGCTGGTCATGATCGAGTCGATGGCCTGTGGGACACCCGTGATCGCGACGCGTCACGGCGCCGTCCCCGAGGTGATCGAGGACGGCGTCAGCGGGATCATCGTCGACAACTACCGGGAGATGCCCGCGGCGCTCGAGCGAGCCGATGCGCTTGATCCGCTCGAGCTTCGGCGCTACGCCGAGGACCGCTTTGCCCCGGGGCGCATGGTCGAGGATTACCTGCGCGCCTACGAGGCCGCGGCCGAGCGCGCTTCTGCCTCGGTGTAAGGCTCGTCCGCAGTCCGCCGAAGCGATCGGACATCCCCGACGGCGAGCATTGAGAGCGTGCAGAGCACGATGAGCGCTGCTCCGCCCCAGAGTGTCGTTGGTATTCCGAGCACCGCGGCAAGCGGTCCCGCAGCCGCGGCGCCGATCGGGATGAAGGCGAAGGAGCCGAGAGCGTCGTAGGAATAGACGCGCGACAGGCGGTCTTGCGGAATCTGCTGCTGCATCGCGGTGTCCCACATGACCCCGAACGTCTCAATCCCCACGCCGGCAACGAAGGCGGCGGCGGCGATCACCCCCACCGGGGCGTGGATCGCGAGCAGGGCTAAGTACGGCGCGCCCCCGAGCACGCCCAACGTGCCCACCAGCAGGATTCTGGAGGGACGCCACCGCAGCATCACGAAGCCGGCCGCGATCAGCCCTACCGATTCACCCGTGACGATCAGCCCCCACGACGCCGGGCCTCCGAGCGACCGGTTTGCGACGACGGGCCCGAGGACGTTGGTACCGCCGACCTCGATGGCGTTCAGGAACGCGAAGGCGACGACGATCACCCACAGCCAGGTTCGCGACCGAAACTCTTGCCAGCCGAGCGCCAGCTCCCGTAGGAAGTTCGGGGCCTCGACGCGCTCCCCGGCCGGCAGGTGCATGCCGGCGAGGAAGAGGGCGCCGAGAACGAAGCTGCCAGCGTCGACGGCGATCGCCCAGCCTGGGCCGATGCCGGCGACGACGAACCCGGCGGCCGCGGCGCCGCTGATCTGCGCGAAGTTCAGAGCGAGCCGCAATAGGGCGTTGGCTTCCTGCAACTGGCCCGCCGGGACCGTCTGCGGGACCAGCCCGCTGGAAGCTGGGAAGAAGAACGCCGTGGCCGCTCCGCCGAGCGCCTGCAGTGCCGCCAGGTGCCAGACCTGGGCGCTACCGGTCAGAAGGAGAGCGGCCGTGAGGCCCTGTGCGAGGGCGCTGACGAGGTTCATTCCCACCATCAACGCGTGCCGGGGCAGCCGGTCGGCCCAGATCCCTCCGACGAGCAGGAAGAGAACCTGGGGGATGCTCCGGCAAGCGACGACAAGGCCGACATCCGTCGGCGAGTGCGTCAGCTCGAGTACGGCGAACGGCAGCGCGACGAGCGCAAAGGTCGAGCCCGCGTACGACGCGACCCGGCCGAGGAACATGAGCCGGAACTCGCGCCGGCCGAGAGGCGCGAGTGCGAGCCTCATGCGCGCGTCCCGGACGTGTCGGCCTCCTTCGACGAGAGGTAGTTCTCGCGAACATAGAGCGGCTCGAAGCCCGCCCGAACGAGATTGCGGTACGAGCTCCCGGGCCTTCCGCTGACCGGCTCGCCGGTCTCGGTGACGAGCGTCTCGCAGCCGGCCTCGGTGCCCGCGGCGATTCGTGCCGCGAGCAGACCACCTTGCGCGCCGCGGCGCCGGAACTCGGGCAGTGTGCCGGCGGCGCCGAGCCAACCCACGCTGCCGGTGACGAAGAGAGCTCCGGTCGCCGCCGGCGTTTCACCCTCGAAGGCGACGAAGCAGCGCCAGCCGTCGCTGCCGGGAATCCGCTCGAGCAGAGGCCGTGTGAGCTCTGGTGTCCCGTAGGCGCGCACGAAGACGTCGGCGAAGACGTCGGCTCCGTCGGTCGAGACTTCCTCGACGTTCAACGTCGTGCCCAGCAAGTGATCTAGATCATTTGTCGGCTTGGCCCGCCGGGAGAACTTCGTCCACCCGTAGCCCCGCTTGAAGCCGTGAGCTTTGAGCCACTTTGGCAGCGCGGGCGGCCGCGCGCCGGGCGTCAGCGGGATGCCGTAGTCGAGCCCGCGCTCGGCGAAGAAAGCGCCGATCTCGTCGAGGCCCGCTTCGGTCGCCGGCTCGGCGAGGCCGACTCCGAGGGCGCGATTGAACAGCGCAGAACTAGGGGTCCCCTCGAAGCTCGTGCAGAGCGCTCCTCCGATCTCGGCCTGCGCCTGGCCGGCGAGCAGGCTGCGGAACGCCTCGAGCTCCCCGAGCTCGGCCGGCGGGATCACGCCGCGTCGCCCCGCTTGTCCCAATAGCGCCGGAGCCCGGCGTAGGACTGCCAGAGCGGCATCGCCTGCACGTACGGCGGCGCGTCGTCACCGAGCTCAGCCATCGCAACCGCCTCGAACTCCTCCTCGCCGGCGCCCTCTCCAACCAGCGCCGTCCAGGCCCGCAGGCGCCGCCGCAGCTCGACAAGGTGCTCGCGCGGATCGTCCGCGACGCCGAAATGGATGAGCGCGAGCCGTTGTGGATCACGCCGATCGAGCTCGTCCAGAGTCGACTCCCAGGCCGCGAGGTCGAACTCCGGCGGCGGAGTCGGCGGCAACACGAAGGGGCTCGGCTGGATCCTGACTCCCGCGGCGTCGCCCGCGTAGAGCGTCCCATCGGTGTCGAGGTAGCAGACGTGGTGCGAAGCGTGGCCGGGGGAGGGGAAGCAGTCGAGCTCGAGCACGCGCTCGCCCGTTTCGCGCACGTTTTCGTGCGGCACCGGCGCCAGCTCGCCCCAGAGCGTGTCGAACTCGTCGCCGTAGAGGCGGCGTGCGCTCTGTTCCAGCCGCGCCGGGTCGACGAGATGCGGCGCACCGACCGGCGAGACGTGCACCTGCAGCCCCGGGTGCTCGCGCACGAGCACGCCTGCGGCGCCGGCGTGGTCGAGGTGGATGTGCGAGAGGAGAAGATGCCGCACGTCCTGCAGCTCTAGTCCGCGCTCCCGCAGCCGCTGCTTCAGGACCGGCACGCAGGTGGTCGGCCCGCAGTCGAAGAGCGCCGGTCCCTCGGGTGTGTCCAGTAGGTAGGCGCCGATCACCCGCTCACGGCCGAGGTGGAGCAGGTCGAGCGGCTCGAGCGGCACGCGGCTGTTCAGCTAGGTGCCGGACGAGGCCGTAGCCGAGACCGCCAGGGCGACCTCGAGGTCATCCAGCAGGTCGTCTGCAGACTCCAGCCCGACCGAGAGCCGGACGAGGCTCGGTGGTGCCGCAAAGGGCGACCCGGCTGTCGACGCGTGGGTCATCAGCGCCGGCACCTCGATCAGGCTCTCGACACCGCCGAGACTCTCGGCGAGCTTCCAGATCTTCGTGTGCTCCACGACCCCGACCGCTTCCTCTTCCGACTCGGCGAGGAACGAGATCATGCCGCCGAAATCGCGCATCTGGCGTGAGGCGATTGCATGACCGGGATGGTGCGGAAGCCCCGGGTAGAGAACCTTCTCGACGCGAGGGTGCCGCTCGAGGAAGCCGGCAATCGCCAGCGCGTTGGCGCAGTGCTGGCGCATCCGCACGGCCAGCGTCTTCACTCCGCGCAGGACGAGCCAGCAATCGAATGGACCGGGAACCGCGCCGAGAGACTTCTGCAGAAAATGAAGGCGCTCGGCGATGGTGGGGTCGTTCGTAGCCAGGAAGCCACCGATCAGATCGGAGTGGCCGCCGAGGTACTTGGTCGTCGAGTGCAGGACGATGTCGGCCCCGAGCGGGAGCGGCTGCTGCAGGTACGGCGAGGCAAAGGTGTTGTCGACGACGACGAGCGCTCCGGCTTCGTGGGCCGCCTCGGCCGCGGCCCGGATGTCGACCACGTTCAGGAGCGGGTTCGTGGGCGTCTCGAGCCAGACGATCCGTGTCCGCTCGTCCAGATGGGCGGCGAGATTCTCGTTCACCTCCTCGCAGGTGACCCACTCGAAGAGATAGCCCTTCGGCTCGTAGACCTGGGAGAACATCCGATAGACGCCCCCGTAGACGTCGTTGACCGCGACGACGCGGTCGCCGGGGTTGATCAGATGCATGAGCGCCGTCGCCGCCCCCAGGCCTGACGAGAAGCCGGCTCCGTGCTCGGCTCCTTCGAGTGACGCCAAACACGTTTCGAGCGCGCTCCGCGTCGGATTCGACGCGCGCGAGTAGTCGTAGCCCTTGTTCTCGCCGACCGCGTCCTGGAGGTAAGTCGACGTCTGGTAGATCGGGACCGTCAGTGCCCCGGTCGTGGGATCGGGCTGCTGCCCTTCGTGGATCGCGCGGGTTTCGAAGTCCACGGCTCGATTCTAGTTATGGCTTCCTGTGGTGCGGGTGAGGCGGCCGGCGCGGTGGAGGAGAACCGCCCAAACTCGCCTCGACGCGCTTCAGTATCCGCCCGAGCTGCTCGCCTTCGCGCGGCGGAAGCTCGCCGAGCAGGGCGCCGAGCCGGGCGTACAGGCGCCGGCTGGCTGAGCGAAAGACGGCGTCGCCCACGGGAGTGAGGGCAAGACCATGGCGGCGCCGGTCATCCTCGGCGCGGGCGCGCTGTACCCAGCCTGCCCCCTCGAGCGTGGCGACAAGTTGCGAAACGGCTGCGCCGGAGACACCGGTACGACGGGCGAGCTCCGCCGCGCTCAACGGTTCGGCCGCAATCGCCCGAAGAGCCGAGAACTGTCCGAGCGTCAGCGGCGGCTCGTGGCCGGCAAGCAGTCGTTCGATCCACCGGCTCGCGAGAGGAGCGACGCCGACGAGGGCTTCGGCAGGCGTTTGCCGGTGGCGTGGGCGAGGCATAGTTAAGTAAGATTAACTGTTAAGGATGATTACGAAATTCATTCTTGCAGGAATCGCCGTGGTTTTGGTCGCGGGATGGCCCCGCAGCCGTGTAGCGGCGGCCGCAGCGCTTGGTGTCGGCACCCTCTCGGGCGGAATCTTCGCAGCAGGGGTCGCAGCGGCGCCGATGCTGGTCTTTCTCACCGCCGCGCTCGGCGTCGCGGCCCTTGCGGACCGCGCCGGCCTTGTCACGCGCGCTGTGACATTCCTCGCTCGCCGAGGGGGAGGAAGCACACGGCGTCTCTACGCTCTCGTTTGTGCTGCGGCGGCCCTGCTAACGGCCGTCATCTCGCTCGATGGAGCCGTCGTCCTGATGGTCCCCATCGCGTCGGAGCTGGCTCGGCGGTGTCGCATTGCGTTTGCTCCGTTCTTTCTCGGCGTCGTCGTGGTCGCCAATGTGGCATCCCTCGCCGTGCCCGAAGGCAATCCAACGAACCTCGTCATCATGAGCCGCCTCGGCCTTTCGCCGGAAGCATTCTTGCTTCACCTGTTCGTTCCGGGCCTTTGCGCGGCTGCCCTCTGCGCGCTCGTGCCGGCCCGGCGCTTGCAACCGCAGCGCTACGCGATCTCGTCCGCCGACGAGAGCCTGTCCAGGGATCGCGTGTTCTTCATACCGTGGCGAATCGGCGCGCAGCTGGTCGGCCTCCTCGCGGCTCTGCAAGGTCTCGCACCGTCGCTCTCGTTAGGCGGTCACGAGTTCTTCGCTCTGTTGATCGTCGCGGCCGGGACCGCGGGCGTCGCGGCAGCCGTGAACAATCTGCCGGTCAGCGCCGCTGTTGCGACGCTCGTCACGGCCGGTCCGGGCGCCTACGCGGCTCTGATCGGGCTAACCGTGGGCGCCCTCGCCACGCCGCACGGTTGCGACCATGATCGCTCGCGATCTGGCGGGCGAGGACGGCGAGCTCCCCTCGAGGACTCTGGTTCCTGCTTCGGCCCTCGCCGTCCTCTGCGCGACGTTCCTTTTGTGGGCGACTATCAGCTGAACGGCTTCGCAACCATGTCGAAGACGATCAGGAACATCAGCGCCACGTCCACACGGACGACGAGCAGGATCCGGCGCAGCCGCGCCTGCACCTCGGGCGCCTGCGGCCCGTGTGCGGCGGCGGCTTTGTTCAGCCGCTTCGCTTCCGGACCGAGAAACAGGATCCCGGTCGCCGCCGAAAGCGCCCACGCGACGAGGCCGAAGATGATCCAGAACTGGTTGTAAGGAATGTCGCCCTTCGAGGTCATGGCGATCCCGAAACCGAGCACGACGAACGACATCACCGGGAAGACGCGCCCAGCCACTGTCTCTGCCCAGTGGCCGATCTGGAGCAGCTGATCGTCGTTGTTTGCGAGCTCGGCGAGCACCGCGCAGATGGTGATGAACACGCCGCCGCCGACCCAGACCACGGCCGCGCCGACGTGGAGCATCTTGTAGACGAAATACCACGGAGTGTTCGCCGCGAAGACGATCGAGACGACGATGAGTACGAGTGCGATGACCGACGTCGCGACGACGGACGTACGGCGACGGCTTTCCGCGCTCGGCGCGGCGACTACTTGTTCCATGAACCTCTCCCTCGGATGAATGACTCGGACCGAGGCGGGATGTTAACGCTGTCAGGAGACGGTGACTACCCTCTCGGAACCGGTTCCGCGATAGTCGGGACCCAGCTTTCCCTCCAGCGTCCGCTCGAGCTCGCCACTCTGCGCGAGCTCCTCGACGATGTCGGCGCCGCCGATCAGCTCACCGCGGACGAAGACCTGCGGGATTGTCGGCCAACTCGAGACCGCGGAGAGCTCCTGACGGATCCGCGGGTCGGGCAGGACGTCGACCGCGGTCACCGGCGCGCCCGCGCGGCGGAGCGCCTCGAGCGCTCGCGATGAGTTTCCGCACATGACGAACTGCGGCGTGCCCTTCATGAACAGAGCAACGTCCTCCGACTCGATCACGTTCTCGATTTGCTCGCGAAGCTCGCTCACTGACTCCCTTTCGTCCGGATGCGTAACTCGTGAATCGTGCCATCAGCGAGCGGGGCTGCGAGAACTTCGTTGACGAGCTGGTGCTGATCGAGCAGCGGCAGCCCGTCGAAGCGCGCGCTCGTCACGGTGACCTGGAAGTGGTCGGCCCCGCCGGTGCGGTCCTCGACGGCGAGCTCGGACGCGTCCGGGAACGCCTGCTCGAGCAGGCTTCGAAGAAGGTCGATGCTCATCTGAGCCGTATCGTAGGGTCGCCAACGATAGTGGCATGTAACCCGGGTCTAGACGGCCGCAGCGGCAAAGCCGCCACGGCCTCCAAGCGGCATCGCAAGCGACGCCCCAGCTAGCTCGCCGAATTGCCGCGCTGATGGGCCAGGTACTCGAGCAGGTCCGAGCGGGTGAGCACGCCGACCGGCCGTCCCTCACGGGCGACGACGACTGCGTTTGTGCGGCCGGTGAGCGTGGGGAAGACCTCGTCCAGCGAGTCGCCGGCATCGATCGTTGCCAGCGGCGGCTGCATCGCGTTCGCGACGTCCTCATGCAGCGCGTCGGGGTTCTTGAAGACGCGGTCGAGCAGGTCGCGGTCTTGAAGCGAGCCGACGACGTCGGCCAGCGATTCCGAGGCACCGTCGCGCACGACCGGCAGTTGCGAGATCGAGTAACGCTGCATCAGCTCGATCGCCTCACCAACCTTCTGGTGGGAGCCGATGACGATGAACCGCGGCACCTCGGGCTCCTCGGCACGTTTGGCCTGCAGAACCGCTCCGACGGTCGGAGCGGGCGTCCGGCGCTCGAGGAAGCCGTGATCCAGCATCCAGTTGTCGTCGTAGAACTTCGACAGGTAATTGCGGCCGGTGTCAGGAATGATCGTCAGGATCCTCGCGTCAGGACCGACGCGCTCTGCGAGCTGTAGCGCCACCCACAGCGTCGTCCCAGCGGAGCCGCCGGCGAGGATGCCCTCCTCGCGCGCGAGCCGGCGGGCCGTCAGGAACGAGTCGCGGTCGGAAACGCGAACCCACTCGTCCACGACCTCGGGATCCATCGTCTTCGGCCAGCTGTCCTTGCCGATTCCCTCGACGAGGTAGGGGTGGACGTCCGCCTCGTCCTTGGCCGTGTAGACCGACCCCTCGGGATCGGCGCCGACGATCAGGATCTCGGGATTGCGCTCCTTGAAGAAGCGTCCGACTCCCGAGATCGTGCCACCGGTCCCCACCGAGATCACGATCGCGTCGAGTTCGCCGCCGGTCTGCTCCCAGATCTCCGGTCCGGTCACTTCATAGTGGGCGTCGGGGTTCGCCATGTTCGAGTACTGGTCGGGTTTGAAGCCGCCGGGAATCTCCTCGGCGAGGCGGTCGGAGACCGAGTAGTAGCTCTCCGGAGAGTCGGGAGGAACGGCGGTCGGGCAGATGACGACCTCGGCGCCATAGGCGCGGAGGAGCGCGATCTTCTCCTGGCTCATCTTGTCCGGCATCACGAAGATGCAGCGGTAGCCCTTGATCGCGGCGGCGATCGCGAGCCCGACGCCGGTGTTGCCGGAGGTCGGCTCGACGATCGTGCCGCCCGGCCGAAGCTTCCCCTCACGCTCTGCGTGCTCGATCATCGGCAGGCCGATCCGGTCCTTGACGGAGCCGCCCGGGTTCAGATGCTCGAGCTTGGCCAGCAGCGTCGGCTCGACGTCGCGCCCGAGCTTGTCCAGCCGGACGATCGGCGTCCCGCCGACGAGGTCGAGAAGCCTTGGGTAGTCGCGGGCCATTCGCCCGCGAAGCTTAGACCGCGGCTCCGGCGGCTTCCTGCTCCGTGACGTCTTCCGCCTTGACCCCGCGCAAGAGCACGAAGGCTGCCACGGCACCGGCGAGCGCGAGCACGAGGAGCGCCCAGAACGCGTGCTGGTAGCCCGACGTGAACGCTTGCGGCTGGGTATGACCGCTCTTCAGCAGATCCTTGATTTGCGTCGTGAAGATCGTCGTCACCACCGCGACGCCGATCGCGCCGCCGATCTGCTGGCTCGTGTTCAGCAGTCCTGATGCGAGCCCGGCTTCATCTGACGTGACTCCCGTGAGAGCCGCGATCGAGACCGGGACGAACGCGAATGCCAGTCCGACCGCAAAGATGAGGTAGGCGGGCAGGAGGTCGGGCCAGTAGTGGCCGGCGACGGGAATCATGGTGTAGAGGAAGAGCGCAACGCCCATGATCAGGAGGCCGGCGGTCACGATCGGCCTCGGCCCGACCCGGGTCGTGAGCGCCTGGGCGACGCCTGCCCAGATCGGAGTCGTGCCGGCCGTCGCCAGGAAGGTGACACCGGTCTTGAGCGCCGACCAGTGCAGCACGTCTTGGACGTAGAGAGTCAAGAGGAAGAAGGTGGCGAAGATGACCATGCCCATCAGGAAGCCGACGACGTTGGCGGCGCTCAACGACCGGTTGCGGAAGATCGCGAACGGCATCAAGGGCGCTTGGCCGCGCAACTCGATCGCGAGGAAGGCAGCGAGGATGGCGGCGGAGGCGATCAGCAGCAGGATCGTTCGCGCCGATCCCCACCCGACGTCGGGGGCCTTCGAGATCGCATAGACGAAGAGCGCCAGACCGCCGGTCACCGTCACGGCACCGGCTGCGTCGAAGCGGCGCGTGCCGATGTCCGCGCGGCTCTCTGGGATGATCCGCTGGGTTGCGACCAGGACCAGCGCGCCCACCGGCACGTTGACGAAGAAGATCCACTCCCAGCCGAGGTACTTGGTGAGGATGCCGCCGAAGAGGACGCCGGCGGCGGCGCCAGAGCCGCCGAGCGCGCCCCAGATCCCGAGCGCTTTATTTCGCTCGGCCCCTTCCCTGAAGGTCGTCGTCACGATCGAGAGCGCAGCCGGCGAGATGATCGCGGCGCCGAGGCCTTGGACCGCGCGCGCGCCGATCAGTACTGTCGCGCTGCCGAGGGCATGCGAGAACCCACATGCGAGCGAGCTGAGGGTGAAGACGATCAGCCCGAGAACGAAGATCCGCCGTCTGCCCAGCAGGTCGGCCATTCGGCCACCGAGCAGGAGGAAGCCGCCGAAGGTGATCGAGTAGGCGATGATCACCCACTGGACCGTCTGCTGGGTGATGTCCAGGTCGGTCTGGATCGACGGGATCGCGACGTTGACGATCGCGACGTCGAGAATCGTCATGAAGAACGCAGTTCCGACTACGGCGAGGATCAGCCAGCGGCGCGGGTTCGGTTCGGCTGCTACGTCGGTCAAAGCTTCCTCCCTGTCGGCTTGTCAGAGCGGCGAAACGCGATCCTGTCCGGGCGTATTCCAGCGAGGACCCGACGCAGATTCAAGCCCGTAGGTGACCGGAAAAAGCGGACGTGTCCCGGTGCCAGACCCGGGGACATGGCTGGAACGGACAAAGCGCCTGCAATCTGCGGATTTACCGGCGAAGCCGCGGACGTGTCCGCCGTCCGATTTGGTGCCAGGCACCGGGACACGCCCGAGGAGGACGGGCGGCTAATGCCGGAAATGCCTGCGGCCGGTGAAGATCATCGTCGCGCCGACCTGCTCGACCGCTGCGATCACTTCTCCGTCGCGCTTCGAGCCGCCGGGTTGGATGAAGGCCGAGATTCCGGCGCGCAACGCCAGCTCGGGCCCGTCGGCGAACGGGAAGAACGCGTCTGAGGCGAGCACTGCGTCGGCGAGCCCGTGGCCGTGCTCGCGCGCCTTCTCGAGCGCGAGCCGCACCGAGTCGACCCGGCTCATCTGGCCCGCGCCGATGCCGAGCGTCTGGAGGTCGCGGGAGAGCACGATGGCGTTCGAGGTCACGTGCTTGCAAACGCGCCACGCGAAGAGGAGGTCGCCCCAGAGCGCCTCGCTCGCAGAGCCGCAGACGACTTCCATCCCGGCTCGCTCCTCGATGTCCCAGTCACGATCCTGGACTAGCAGGCCGCCGAGGACACGTCTGTAGTCGCGCTCGCCCGGCGCGTCGCGGCGGCGCTCTCGGTCGACGAGGATGCGTGTCGCCGGTTTCTCCGCCAGCGTCTCGAGGGCGCCGTCGTCGTAGCCGGGCGCAAACAGCACTTCGATGAATTGCGCGACGAGCAGATCGGCGAGCTCCTCGGAGACAGGCCGGTTCAGGACGACGACGCCGCCGTAGGCAGAGACGGGGTCGCCGGCCAGCGCGCGCTCGTAGGCGTGCTCGATCGAGCCCGCGACCGCGACGCCGCACGGGTTCGCGTGCTTGACGATCACGCAGGTGGGGAGCTCGAACTCGCGCAGGCAGAGCCGCGCTCCATTCAGGTCGTTGAGGTTGTTGTACGAAAGCTCGCGCCCGTGCAGCTGCTCGACCTGCGAGAGCAGATGGCGCCGGGCGCCGATCTCCGCGTAGTAAGCGGCGCGCTGGTGCGGGTTCTCGCCGTAGGAGAGATCGAGAGACTTCTCGAAGGCCGGAATCAGGCGGTCGGGGAACGTGTCGCGGTCCATGAACCACGCCGCAATCGAGGCCTCGTAGGCGGCGGTGACCGAGAACGCCTCCGCGGCGAGATCGCGCCGAGTGTCGAGCGAAAGCTCTCCGTCGCGCCGCAGCTCCTCGAGCACCCGCTCGTACTGCGGCCCGCGGCAGACAGGTGCGACGTGGGCGAAGTTCTTCGCCGCCGCGCGCAGCATCGCGGGGCCGCCGATGTCGATCACCTCGACCGCGTCCTCCTCGCGGACGCCGTGTCGCGCGACGGTCTCGCGGAACGGATAGAGGTTGACGCAGACGAGGTCGAACGGCTCGATCTCATGCTCCTCGAGCGCCGAGAGGTCGTCCGGCCGGTCCCGCCGGGCCAGAATCGCCGCGTGGATCCGCGGATGCAGCGTCTTGACCCGCCCGCCGAGCAGCTCCGGCACCTGCGTGACCTCCTCGATCCGCGTCGTCGGGATACCTATCTCCACGAGGTAGGCACTCGTCCCGCCGCTCGAGACGATCTCGACGTCGAGGTCGGCCAGTCCTTGCGCGAACTCGTCCAGGCCGGACTTGTCGTGGACGGAGATCAGGGCGCGCTTGATCAAGCCGATGCCGCCGGCGAGCTGAGCTTGCCGTCGAGGAAGAGCCGGACCGCTGCAGGCAGGAGCCGGTGTTCGATCTCCTGGATTCGCGCGTGCAGGGTCTCCGCCGTGTCGGCTTCCCGGATCTCGACCGCTTGCTGCAGGACGATCGGACCGGTGTCGATGCCCTCGTCGACGAAGTGCACGGTCGCCCCTGTGACCTTGACTCCGTGCCCGAGCGCGTCCTCGACGGCGTGAGCGCCCGGGAAGGACGGGAGCAGCGAGGGGTGCACGTTCAGGATCCGCCCCGGAAAGCGCTCCAGAAAGGGCTGGGTCAGCAGCCGCATGTAGCCGGCGAGGACGACGAGCTCGACGCCGCGCTCGCCGAGCCACTCCGCCAGCTCCTCGTCTCGGCGCTCGCGGCTCTCGAACTCCGCCGCCGGGAACGCTCCGGCCTCGATTCCGGCTCTCGCGGCACGGTCAAGGGCCTTCGCTTTGGTGTTGTCGGAGGCGACTGCGACGACGGGCAGGCCGGCGTCGAGCAGCGCCTGCAGGTTCGTTCCCTCGCCGGAGACGAGGACGCCGATCACGTCCGTGCCACGATCCGGCCGATCACGCGATCGGATTCCACGAGGTCGCCCGGCTCGAGGATGGCGCAGTAGCCGATGCCGAGGTTGAACACCCGCCGCAGCTCGGCTTCCGGCACGTGTCTCGCGAGCCAGTCGAACACCGGTGGCCGGCTCCAGGCATCCCATTCGATCTCCGTCTTCAGCCCTTCGGGCAGCACCCGCTCGAGGTTCCCGAGGATCCCGCCGCCAGTCACGTGCACGAACGCGTGGACTTCGGCTCTCGCCGTCAGCTCCTCGACGCGTGATTGATAGAGCGTCGTCGGCGCGAGCAAGTCGGGGCCGTCGTACGGTTCGTCGACGAGCACGCGGCGCACCAGCGTGAAGCCGTTCGCGTGGACCCCCGCGGACTCCCAGCCGATCACGACGTCGCCGGCCTTGACCTTCGAGCCGTCGATCAGGTCGTCGGCACCGACGATGCCGACGCAGGTACCCGCGAAGTCGAGCTCCCGGTCGCGGTAAATGCCCGGCAGCTCGGCCGTCTCGCCGCCGAGCAGCGCACAGCTAGCCTCGCGGCAGACCTCGGCCACGCCCTCGACGAGCTCGCTGACCTCGTCCAGGTCGATCGTGTTCGCGGCGACGTAGTCCAGCAGGAACAGCGGCTTCGCCCCGGTCGTTAGGACGTCGTTGATGCAATGAGCGGCGAGATCGCGGCCGCAGTCGAGTAGCCGTCCATGCTCGCGGGCGACGATCAGCTTCGTGCCGACGCCGTCCGTCGAGGCTGCGAGAAAGTGCGTGTCGTCGAGGGGATAGAGGCCGGCGAAGGCGCCGAAGCCCTGCGTGCCCGTCGATTCGACGGCGTTCCGCAAGCGCTCGACGACGGCCTCGGCCGCCGTGAGCGAGACCCCGGCCTCGGCGTACGTCTTGCGGCTCACAGAGCGAGTTTATGCGGCCCTTCGGCCAAGGAGAGCTTGGCGCAACGCAGTCTGTGCCGTCGGGCCGCGCTGCTCGCCCGGAGGCTGTGTCCTCAGTCGCGCCAATAGCTTTTGGCTATTGACGCTCCCTGCGTCCTTGCCTCCGAACGACCATCGCACCCCGACGACGAGCGGCGTTACACCAAGCTCTCCTACGCGAAAAGCTCGCCGTCGAGTTGCGGCCGGCCCGGAGGACCGCCCTCGACGAAGCGGACGAACGCTTCGCCGACGTGCACGCTGTGGTCGTCCATGACCACGTCGAAGAGGTCGGCTAGCGCAGCCGCCTGCGCGCCCGGATCCTCGGACTTCAGCCGCAGTCCGGCGAGGCGCATCGTGTCCGCTTCGGAGAGCAGGTCGTCGATCCACTCTCGGGGCGGATGGACCTCGACCCGGTAGCCGGCACCGGTCGCCACAAAAGTACGGCGCCCCGGGTACTCCTGGACGCGCAGCTCGAGCTTCTGCGCGCGCTCCATCATCTCGATGAACTCGTCCTCGTCGAGCGCGAAGCCGACGTGATCGACGCGGGGCAGGTCCCACTGCCCCGGTTGGACGACGACGTTGACCGCGCCGCGCTCGAGCTCCGAGAGCCGCAGGCGAAAGCCCATCTGGTCGAGTTCCTCCCACGGCACGCCGGCCTCGTAGTGCGTCTGCTCGTCGCCGATCCGACCGTAGCGCGCAACGAGGTGGAAGCCGAGCTTGGCGATGTAGCGGGCCTCGACGTCGCGCACCTTGCTCGTCACGAGGTGGTAGTGGAAGAGCTGCACGGCATCTACGCTAGACCCTGGTGCTGATGTACCACGTGTGGGTCGGCCCGCACGGGCCGTCGCTGCTGACGAGCTGGGCACTCGAGCCCTGGCAGCTCGTGCCCGCGGCGCTGCTGGCTTTCCTCTACGCCAGGCGCACGCGGACGCTTCGCCGCCGGGGGACACCGGTTCCCTCCTGGCGGCGGTTCGTCTTCTGGCTGGGCTTCGCACTCGTGCTCGTCGCGCTGGTCTCGCCGATCGATGCGTTCGCCTCTGAGTTCTTCTTCATGCACATGCTCCAGCACGTCCTGATCGGAGATCTCGCGCCGCTCTGCTTCGTGGTCGGCCTGACGGGGCCGGTGCTCCAGCCGCTCCTTCGCTTCCAGCTCGTCAACAGGCTTCGCTTCCTGACGCACCCGCTGATCGCGCTGCCGCTGTGGGCCTACAACCTCGTGCTCTGGCACGTCCCGTTCATGTACCAGGCGGCCCTGCACAACCCGAGCGTGCATGCCTTCGAGCACATTTGCTTCTTCTCGTTCGGCGCGCTGATGTGGTCACCGGTCGTCGAGACGCTGCCGGGGCCGGAGTGGTTCGGCACCGGGTTCAAGCTCGGCTACATCGCGATCGTGCGCGTGTTCGAGACCGCTTTCGGCAACGTCTTCCTCTGGTCCGGAACGGTGTTCTACCCGTTCTACGTCCAGGCCCACCCGCGCTGGGGGATCTCGCCGCTCCACGACCAGGCGCTCGCGGGAACGGTGATGATGATCGAGGGCTCGCTGGTCACGATCGCCGCGCTTGCGTGGTTGTTCTTGCGGCTCGCAGCCGAGGGAGAGCTCCGGCAGGAACTGCTCGAGCGCGGTCTCGACCCACGCGCGGTCCGGCGCGCCGTTCGGTACGGGCGAGGGCAGGAACTGTCCGAGCCGCGCTGAACGTTGCTCGCGGCAGGTTCTCCGCAGAAAGGAGATACGAGATGTCTACGACTCCGACGGAGCCGGGCGGCATGCGCGGCCCGAGGATGGGTGGGATGGCGCCTGGAACGTGGGGCGGCGCGCGGATGCCGATTCCCGGCAACGCCGAGTTTGCCGTCTACTTCCTGATCGAGTTCATCTTCACGCTGATCTGGATCATCGCGGACTCGTTCGACACGCGGCAGTGGGTGCTCTACACCACGATCCTGACCGCGTTCTACATCCTCAGCCGCGGCATTGCGAAGGCGAGCCGCGTGCTCGAGCAGTAGTTAAGCGCGAGCCGTTTCGAACCGAAGCTTCGTGCCTTCGCGCGGGACTGCCGTCGGGTAATCCCGCGTGAGGCACGCTCGGCAGAACGTCGACTCCGGGCGCCTCGTCGATGCCTGCAGCCCCTCGAGTGAGAGGTAGGCGAGGGACGTGGCGCCGATGTACTCGCGAACCTCTTCGACGCTCCGCTTGGCGGCGATCAGCTCGTCTTCATCCGCGAAGTCGATCCCGTAGTAGCACTGGGAGATAATGGGAGGCGACGAGATCCGCACGTGCACCTCGGCAGCGCCGGCCTCGAACAGCATTGCCACGATCTGACGGGTCGTGTTGCCCCGGACGATCGAATCGTCGACGGCGACCACGCGCTTGCCCTTGACCTCGGCCAGCGGGTTGAACTTCAGCTTCACACCCTGCTCGCGCAGGCCCTGGTCGGGCTCGATGAAGGTGCGGCCGACGTAGCGGTTCTTGATCAGCCCCTCGCTGAAGTCGATCCCGGTGGCGCGGGCGAAGCCAATCGCGGCGGGCGTCCCCGAATCCGGGATCGGCAGCACGAGATCGGCTTCGACGGGCGCTTCCTCGGCGAGCCGTTCGCCCATGCGCACTCGCGCGCCGTGGACCTCGACGCCTGCAAGCCGGGTGTCCGGCCGTGCGAGGTAGAAGAACTCGAACATGCAGAGCGCGCCGCCGTTCGCCTCCGGCACGGCCTGCTCGGCATGGCAGCCCTCGTCGTCGATTACGAGCAGCTCGCCCAGTCCGACCTCGCGTTCGAACTCGGCGCCGACGAGGTCGAGCGCGCACGTCTCGGAGGCCAGTACCCAGTCGCCGTCGAGGCGGCCGAGCACGAGCGGCCGGAACCCGTGCGGGTCGCGGAAGCCGACGAGCTTTCCCTCGGCGAGCGCGGTGACCGAGTACGCACCTTCAAGCCTTGCCATCGTGTTCGCGACCGCCTCAGGCAGGGGCGTCGGATCGTTCGCGATCAGGGCGCCGATTACCTCCGTGTCGGAGCTGGTCACGAGCTTGACGCCGTCGCCGGCGAGTTGCTCCCGCAGCTCGGCCGCGTTGACGAGGTTGCCGTTGTGCCCGAGCGCGACCGTTCGCGCGCGCCCGTGATGGACGAGCGGCTGCGAGTTCGTCCAGTGAGTGGAGCCGGTCGTCGAGTAGCGGGTGTGCCCGATCGCGACTTGGCCGTGCAAGCCGCGTAGCTTCTCCTCGGTGAAGACCTGGGTGACGAGGCCCAGGTCGCGGAGAACGGTGAGCCGGCCCTCGTCCGAGACGGCGATGCCGGCCGACTCCTGGCCGCGGTGCTGCAGCGCGAAGAGCCCGAAGTAGCTGACACGCGCGACATCGCGGCCGGGGGAGCGGATGCCGAAGACGCCGCACATCAGATGACCCGTCCAATCACGACGAGCCGTTCCCAGCCAAGTCCCGGGACCTGGTCCGGGGACACGGCCAGAACCACCGCTGCGCCGGCAGGGTCGGCTGGCAGCGCGACTTCCGCCTCGGCGCTGCTCCAGGCAGCGGCCTCGGTGATCGCGCGCTCGACCCCGTCCGAAACGTCGTGTGCAAGCGAAAGGACCGGAGCCGATCGCCACAGGAACTCGATCAGCGCAATCTGCTCGCCGAGCGACTCGCCCGCCTCGGCCAGGAGGATGGAATCGCCGGAGCGCCAACGCGAAGGGATCTCGCGCACGTCAGCGACGAGTCCGACACAGCCGACAACCGGAGTCGGCGGGATCGCGCGGCCGTCAGTCTCGTTGTAGAGCGAGACGTTGCCGCTGACGACAGGGATCCCGAGCGCCTCGGCCGCTTGTGCGATTCCCTCGATCGCCTGCGCCAGCTCCCAGCCGATCTCGGGCTTCTCGGGATTGCCGAAGTTGAGGCAGTCGGTCAGGGCCAGCGGCTCGCCGCCGGCGCAGGCGACGTTCATCGCTGCCCCGAGCACGGCGCCGGCGCCCGCGGAGAACGGGTCGAGCTCGCCGACACGCGGCCCGTCGAGCGAGACTGCGAGCCCACGGCAGGACGGGAGCAACCTCAGCACGGCGCCATCGAGCCCCGGCCGCCGAACGGTGCGCGACTGGACGAGCTGGTCGTATTGCTCGTAGATCCACGCCTTGTTCTCGTGATTCGCGGCCGCCACCGCAGTCCGAGCACGCGCCGGCTGCGGCTCCTGCTCGACTTCGTACCGCGGGCACTCGTCCGTCAGGAGCGAGGCCGGGATCGCGCCCTCGAGGTCGCCGTGGAAGAAGCAGCGCAGCTCACCTGTGTCGGTGACCGAGCCGAGCACTGCGTGGTGCAGCTCCCACTTGTCGAGCACGGACTCGACCTCGGCGAGGCGCTCCGGTTTGACCACTGCGACCATCCGCTCCTGGCTCTCGGAGATCATGATCTCCCAGGGCTCCATCGCGTCCTCTCTCAGCGGGACCAGGTCCAGGGACACGTCCACACCGGCGCCGTCTCGCGCCATCTCGGCCAGCGCGGACGCGAGCCCCGCCGCGCCGCAGTCCTGCAGCGAGGCGACCAGCCCGCCCTCGACGAGCTCGAGCGAGGACTCGATCAGCTTCTTGCCGGTGAACGGGTCGCCGACCTGCACGGACGGCCGCTTCTCGTCCGCTCCCTCTCCGAGTTCCTGGCTGGCGAGAACGGAGGCGCCGCCGATACCGTCTCTGCCCGTGGTCGCGCCGTACAAGACGATCAGGTTGCCCTCGCCGCGCGCACGAGCTGCAAGCAGCCGAGAGCTCGGAAGGAGACCGACGCACATCGCGTTGACCAGGCAGTTGTGCTCGTAGGCCTCGTCGAAGACCGCCTCGCCGCCGACCGTCGCCACTCCGGTGCAATTCCCGTAATGGGCGATCCCGGCCACGGCTCGCCTGAACGCCCAGTCCGGAGCTCCGAAGCGCAACCCGTCCAGGATCGCAATCGGCCGCGCGCCCATCGCGACGATGTCGCGCAGGATGCCGCCGACCCCCGTCGCGGCGCCCTGGAAGGGCTCGACCGCGCTGGGGTGGTTGTGGCTCTCGACCTTGAACGCGACCGCGACGCCGTCGCCGATGTCGATCACGCCGGCGTTCTCGCCGGGTCCTTGCAGCACGCGCTCGCCGGCGGAAGGCAGCCGCCGCAGAAGCGGCGCCGAGTGCTTGTAGCCGCAGTGCTCGGACCAAAGCAGCGAGAAGACCGCGAGCTCGAAGTGGTTCGGCTCCCTGCCGAGCAAGGCGCAGATCCGCTGAAGCTCGCCGTCCGTCAGCCCGAGGGCGCGATGAAGCGGTTGTTCCGCTACCGGCGTCAGGTGATTGAGTGTAGCCGCCTCACAGGACAGGGCGCGCGGGAGTTTCAGTTTCTATGAGCCGGCGCCACCTGGTGATGCTGCTCGCTCTGGGGGCGGTCTGGGGCGCGTCGTTCATGTTCATCAAGATCGGCGATCGCGAGCTGCACCCGATCACGCTCGTCGGCTTCCGAATGGGGCTCGGCGCGCTGACGCTCGTGCCGATCGTGCTCCTCACAGTGGGAGCGAGGCGGACCGGGCGCGAGCTCCGTGCGGCGGCGGGGCCGCTGATCGTCACAGGGCTCCTCAACTCGGCGATCCCGATTTTCGCGATCACCTGGGCTGAGACGCGGATCGACTCCGGCCTGACGGCGATCATCCAGGCCTCCGCGCCTCTCTTCACGGCGCTGCTCGCGCTGCGCTTCAGCTATGACGAGCGCGTCCGCGGCTCGCGGCTTGCGGGCCTCGTTGTCGGCTTCGCGGGCGTGGCGCTTCTCGTCGGGGGCAGGCCTGGCGGCGAGATCGTCCCCGCTCTCGCGGTCGTCTTCTCGGCTCTCTGCTATGCCGCCGCCGGCCTGTATGCGGGACGACGATTGCGCGGGATCTCTCCGCTCGTCACCGCTCTGGGAACGCTGACCGCAGCGACGATCGCGACGCTGCCGCTCGCGCTCTTCCAGCTGCCCAGCCACATGACGGGCTGGAAGGTGACGGCTTCGGTGCTGACGCTCGGGATCGCGGGCACCGGCCTGGGCTACATCCTCTACTACGGCCTGATCGCCGGCGCCGGCGCCTCGCGCGCGATCTTGATCACCTACCTCGTTCCGACCTTTGCGCTGGTCTACGGCGCCGTGCTCCTCGGCGAGCCCGTTACGGGAGCCGCTATCGGCGGCCTCGCGCTCGTGCTCGCGGGCGTCGGGCTCGGGACCGGGGCGGTGCACCTGGGACGGCGGCGGCTAGCCTCGAGCGAGACCTGATGTCACGCGCCTACGTTCCCTACATCGCCGCGCTGGCCGCTCTTTGGGGCGCCTCGTACATGTTCATCAAAGTCGCCGACCGCGCCTTCGAGCCGGCGACGATGATCCTCTTTCGGCTCCTGATCTCATCCACGCTCCTGCTCGCCGTCTTGGTTTCTCAGCGGGGATTCGCACCGGCGATCGCCGGCATGCGAGGGCTCGGCTGGCAGGGTTTCGGGCTGGGCGTCGTCAACGGAGCGATCCCGTTCACGCTGATCGCGTGGGGCGAGAAGCACATCGACTCCGGCGTCGCTGCGATCGCGAACGCGACCGTGCCGATCTTCGTCCTGCTGCTGGCCTTGCGGTTCCAACCGAGCGAGCGGGTCTCCGGGCTCCGGCTCGGCGGCTTCCTGCTCGGGCTGATCGGCGTCGGCGTGCTCGCAGGCATCCATCCGCGCGGCGGCTGGTGGGGAGCGGCAGGCACGCTCGCAGTCGTGGTTGCGTCGCTTGCCTACGCGATCGGCAGCCTTTGGGCACAGCGGCTTGTCACGCGGACCGATGCCCTGCCCCTCGCGACCGCTTCGATGATCGGTGGCGCGATCGTCTTGCTACCGCTCGGCCTCGCACAGCTGCCGTCGCAGGTTCCGGGGTGGAAGGAGACGGGGTCGGTGCTCGCATTGGCGGTCCTCGGCACCGCGATCGCGCAGATCATCCTCTACCGCGTGCTCCGCACCGATGGGGCGGCACGCGTCAGCCTCGTCACCTATCTGCTGCCGGCGACAGCGCTCTTCTACGGCGTTGCGCTGCTCGGCGAGCCGCTCACCGTCGAGGAGCTGGTCGGAATGGTCCTCATCCTCGGAGGCGTCGCCTTCGGCACCGGCGCCGTGCGGCTGCCTCGGCGCGCGCCGACGCCAGCCACGCCCTCGCCTTGAGCCTCGTCGAAGGTGACGGGGTGCGGCTGCGCCGCGCCGAGCCGAATGACGTCGACTTCGTCGTCGGGCTGACGACCCACGAGGACGTCGAGCCCTATCTCGCCGGCTCGCGTTCGCGCGACCCCGACGCGCTGCTTGAGGAGATCCAGCGCTCGGAACGGGAACCGGGCGAGTTCGGCCGCTTCGTGATCGAAGTCGAGCGCGCGGGGGAGTGGCGCCGCGCAGGGGTGCTCGGGTTCGAGCTCGCCAACCGCCGCTCGCGGATCGCCAACCTCGGCAATCTTGCGATCCATCCGGACTTCCGCGGCCGGCGTCTCTCCGACGAGGCGGCAAAGTTACTCCAGCGCTACCTGCTCTTCGACCTCGACTTTCACCGGCTACAGCTCGAGATCTACGGCTTCAACGAGCGGGCGCAGCGCCACGCCGAACGCGCCGGCTTCATCCGCGAGGGCGTCCGGCGGCTCGCGTACTGGCGGAACGACGAATGGGTCGACGGTGTCATCTACGGCCTGGTGCGAGAAGATCTCGAACCGTGAGCTCTTTCGACGAGTACATCGCGACCCACAACGCGGCCGTGCGAAGCGGGGACTGGGAAGCGTTCAGCCGCTGGTTCGATGTTGATGCCGAGGTCCGCTTCGAGGGAGTTCCCGTCGGGCCATTCCGAGGCCGCGATGAGATTCGCGCCGCCTACGAGGCGCGCCCGCCCGACGACGAGGTCGAGGTACGGAACGTCAGAACCGAGGGTGAGCGGACCGTCGCCGACTACGGCTGGGCGGCAGACCAGGGCGTCCGTGCCGGCGAACTGCGCGTCAGCTGGGCCGGCGACCTGATCCGCGAGCTTGTGATCACGTTCGAATGAGCGCGGCGAAGCGGTGGGCCGAGGCGTACGAGCGTGCGTGGCGGGCCGGAGACGGCGACGCTGCGGCTGCGCTCTACGCGGAGGATTGCGTCTTCCGCTCGCATCCGTTCCGGGAGCTCGAGGACGCGCGCGCCTACATGCGCAGAGTCGTCCCCGAGGCCGACGCACCCGAGGTCTGGTTTGGCGAGCCTGTCGAGGAAGGCGATGTCGCAGCGGTGGAGTGGTGGGCGCTGCTCGTCGAGCCTAACGGGACCAAATCGACGATTGCCGGGCTCCACCGGATGCGGTTCGGCGCCGACGGTCTCGTCGCCGAGGCGCGCGACTACTGGCACCTCGAACCCGGGCACCGCGCACCTCCGACAGAATGGGGCCGCTGATGGAGCTGATTCACACCTGCTACCGGATCACCGATCCCGAGAAGTCGGTGGCTTTCTACGAGGCGCTCGGTTTCGAGAAGCGCCGCGAGCTGCCGATCCGCGACGAGGCGATCAACATCTTCATGGGCCTGCCGGGGGACGACGACCGACTGGAGTTGACCCACAACTTCGGCGTCGACTCGTACGAGCTCGGCACCGGGTACGGCCACATCGCGTTGACGGTCGATGACCTCGACGGCACGCTCGAGCGGCTGGCGGTGCAGGGGATCGACCCTGAGCGACCGCCGTACACGGTCCGCGAGGGCGGCTCGAGGCTGTGCTTCGTTCGCGACCCTGACGGCTACAGGGTTGAGCTCATCGAGCGCGGGTAGGGCGGCAACCCGCCCTCTTATGAACGGTGGACGCCCATCGTGATCTTGCCCAGATAACCGCCAGCGCTCCGACGTAGGGCCAGGAGCGACTTGCGTCCGCCGTTGACGAAGATCGAATCGTCCGCGTTGCGGGTCGTCCGGTTCGGGCGCTTGTTGTACGGCGCCTTGCGGTAGACGCGGTCGGTCAGCGCGTCCGAGAAGAACAGCTGCCCGGTGTGAACGACTCTGCCGCGCACGTGCACTTTCACGTGGATGTGCACGGTGCGGCCCTGGTACCACCCGGGATAGACGGTGCGGAAGGTCGCGATTCCGCTCGCGTTGGTCTTCTGGATCCCGCGCATGAAGGTTCGGCTCGCGCTGCCGGTGCCGAAGCCCGAGTAGCTGCCTGCGGCGTCGGCGTGCCAGATGTCGACCGCGGCGCCTTTGATCGGCTTGCAGGTTGATGCGTCGACGACCGCGAGCTGCAGGATCAGCGGCATTCCCGGGTGTCCGTCGGTGATGTTTCGCCGAAGCTTTTCGTTCGCGATGTAGTACGGCCCTTCCGTCATCTCCGGCGTCAGCACGCAGGAGACGGCGCCGGACTCAACCGCAGCCGGGCCGCCGCCGTCGGCCTCCTGCGTCTTCCACGCTCCCGCGCCGACGCCCGCGGCTGCGAGACCAGCGAGGCGAAGGGCGGAACTACGTGTCAGGCGTCGTTCGCTCACGGAGGCGAGCGTAGCGCCGTTGCGTGAGAAACACTTGAGAATTTCCGGGCTTGCGTAGGCAGCCCGCGGTGCCGATAGAGAGTCTGCTTTGAGCAACTCCGGTGGTCTGCTGTTGATCGTCCTCGCGACCGGCGTCGTTAGCGTCGCCGGGATCTTCTTCGTCAGCTGGGCACGCAAGGCGACGCGGGCCTCCGGAGAAAAAGACCTCGCTTCGCGCGCAGGAACGCAGCGTTTGCTCGCCGAGAACTGGACGCTGGTCGAGAAGACGGCTCGAGAGACCGGGATGACCGATGAAGAAATCGCGCGTGTGCGCGCGAACGTGCTCGGCCTGGGCGACGGCTAGCCGTCTCGCCTAGTCGCGTTGCGTTTACGCGTCGTCACGAAGACGGCGCGAAGCCGCCACACACACGTCACGCCTTTCTCTCTACGGTGGCCGCATGGGTGCGAACGGAGCGAAGACGGCGACGCCGTGGGGCGCGGCAAGGCTGGTCGACGAGCTGACGTTGCCTCAGCGGGCGGGCGAGAAGCGGTTCGCCTCGGTCGTGCAGTTGCTCGAGGCGCCACGCGGCGAGCGGCTCGTGCGCTTCGCGTATTCGACGGGCGGGACCACCCGGCGCGGTCCGGTCACCCTGCGTCTACGTGACCTCGAGCGGCTGCGCGCGGCTCTGGCTGAGCACCCCGAGCTCGCGGAGGTGTTGCGATTGGGCAGCGACTAATTCTTAGACCGCGGCGGGCTCGGCGAAGGTATGCCGTGCAGCGTCGACGAGCGAGCCGAGCACGAGCGCTCCGTCAGTAGAGCCGGTGAGCGGGTCGACCGCGTGCTCGGGGTGTGGCATCAGACCCAGCACGTTGCCGTCTCGATTGACGACGCCGGCGATGTTGGCCACTGAGCCGTTCGGGCTTTCGCCCTCGTAGCGAATGGCGACCTGGCCTGAGGCCTCGATCTCGGCGAGCAGCTCCGCGTCGGCGAAGTAGCAGCCCTCACCATGCTTGACGGGGATGGTCAGCTGTTGCCCGGGCCGACAGCGCGAGGTGAACGGCGTCTCGGTGCGCTCCACCGTTAGGGCTGCGTCGCGGCAGACAAAATTGAGCGAGCGGTTGGGCCGGAGGACGCCTGGAAGCAAGCCGGCTTCGCAGAGGACCTGGAAGCCGTTGCAGATCCCGAGGACGAGCCCGCCGTCGGCCGCGAACGCGTTCACGCCCTTCATCACGGGCGCGAAGCGGGCGAGTGCGCCGGCGCGCAGGTAGTCGCCGTACGAGAAGCCGCCCGGGAGAACGACGGCGCTGACGTCGGGAAGCGAATCGTCCGCGTGCCAGACGGGTACGGCTTCCGCGCCGAGCCGCTCGAGCGCGAGTGCGGCGTCCCGGTCGTCGTTCGAGCCGGGAAAGGTGACGACGGCGACGCGCGGCTTGGTGTCGTCGGAGCTCACGCGTCTTCGGCCAGCTCGATCTCGTAGGACTCGATCAGCGGGTTCGCAAGCAGTTGCTCGCACATGCGCTCGAGCTCGGCGCGTGCCTCTTCGCGGTCATCGTCGCGAAGCTCGAGATCGACGACCCGGCCGACGCGCGCAGCTTCGACGGCGAAGCCGAGCTGCTGAAGCGATCCCTGGACCGCCTCCCCCTGCGGGTCAAGGATTCCCGGCTTGGGACGAACGAGGACGGTTGCCTTCATCGGAGCACCGAGTCGGGACCGTCGAGGTAACGGGTGAACGGCAGTTCGGTCAGGCGCTCGAACGCGTCGACGTAGCGAGCGCGCGTTCCGGCGACGACGTCGTCCGGGAGCTCCGGCCCCGGATACGTCTTGTCCCAGCCGAGCGACTCGCAGTAGTCGCGGACGAACTGCTTGTCGAACGAGGGCTGCGGCCGGCCCGGCTCGTATTGATCGGTCGGCCAGAAACGCGACGAGTCCGGTGTGAAGGCCTCATCTGCGAGCACCAGCTCGCCCGCGTCGTCGACGCCGAACTCGAACTTCGTGTCCGCGATGATGATTCCGCGCTCGAGTGCGTACTCGGAGGCGAAGCGGTAGAGCTCGAGCGCGGTGCGCTCCACCTCGCGGAGGCGCTCGGCTCCGACGAGCTGGGCGGCCCGGGCGAGGTCGATGTTCTCGTCGTGGCCTTCGAGCGCCTTTGTCGAGGGCGTGAAAATCGGCTCGGGCAGGCGATCGGACTCGCGCAGGCCCGCCGGCAGTTCGTGCCCGGACGTTGCGCCCGTCGCCTGGTAGTCCTTCCAGCCTGAGCCGGTGATGTAGCCGCGGACAACGCACTCGAGCGGCAACATCTCGAGCCGGCGGCATTCGGTCGAGCGGCCGTCCTCTCGCAGGCCGAGCAGGTGATTCGGAACGATCGAGCTCGTCCGCGCGAACCAGAATGCGGATAGTCCCGTGAGCACTCGGCCCTTGTCAGGAATGTCCGTCGGCAGGACGACATCAAAGGTCGAAATACGGTCGCTGGCAACAAGCAGCAGGCGGTCGTCGTCGAGTGCGTAGAGCTCTCGCACCTTGCCGCTTCCGACGTGAGCCGTTTCAGGCATGAACTGTTTCCTCCTTCCGAACGAGCGCGCGGAGCCGCTCGAAGACGGTGTCGACGTGACGCGTGTACGTGGCGAGATCGAAAACGGTGTCGAGATCGACGCGTCCGGCTAGCTCGCGATCGGCGCGGACGAGCTCGCGGAAATCCTGTTCCTCGTCCCAGGCGCGAAGCGCGTGCCGCTGGACGAGGCGGTAGGCGTCGTCTCGCGGGAGCCCTGACTCGACGAGTGCGAGCAGCAGCCGCTGGCTGAAGAAGAGACCGTGGCTCGACTCGAGATTTCGCCGCATCCGCTCGGGCCGGACCACCAGACCCTCGATCAGCCAGGCGAAGCGGTCGAGCATGTAGTCCAGGGCGAGGAAGGCGTCCGGGATGACGACGCGCTCCGCGGACGAGTGCGAGATGTCCCGCTCGTGCCAGAGCGCCACGTTCTCGAGGCCAACCGTGGCCGCGGCGCGAACGATCCGCGCAAGCCCGCAGATGCGCTCCGCAACGACCGGGTTGCGCTTGTGCGGCATCGCGGACGACCCTTTCTGACGGCGCCCAAACGGTTCCTGAACCTCGCCCACCTCCGTCCGAGCAAGATGGCGGATCTCCAGTGCGAACTTCTCCAGCGACGCCGCCATGACCGCGAGCGCTGACAGCAGCTCCGCATGCCGGTCGCGCTGCAGGATCTGAGTCGATGCGGGCGCGGGCTCGAGACCGAGCCGCTCGCAGGCCACGCGCTCGACCTCCGGATCGGTCGCGGAGTACGTACCGACGGCGCCGGAGAGCTTTCCGACCCGAATCCCTTCGAGGGCACGTTCGAGCCGCGACCGGTTGCGGTCAAGCTCGAACGCCCAGCCGGCGAGCTTGAGACCGAAGGTGGTCGGTTCGGCATGAATCCCGTGCGTTCGTCCGATCTGGAGCGTTTCGCGGTGCTCCTCCGCCCGCGTGACGACGCCCGCGAAGGCGCGCTCGAGCCCGGTGAGGATAAGCGCCCCGGCATCGCGAATCTGCATCGACAGCGCGGTGTCGACGACGTCGGACGACGTCAGTCCATAGTGAAACCAGCGCCCGGCCGGGCCGAGCTGCTCGGCGACAGCGTCGACGAAGGCCGCGACGTCGTGATGGGTGCGTTCTTCAATCTCGGCAACCCGCTCGGGTGAGGGTGGTGCGGCGCCGGCCGCAATCTCGGCCTGCGCCTCGGCTGGGACGACGCCCGCCTCGGCCCATCCCTCGAGTGCCGCCAGCTCCACGTCCAGCCAGCGGGCGAGCTTGCCCTCGTCCGACCAGATCCTGGCCATGGCCGGGCGGGAATAGCGGGCGATCACTGAAGGCAGTCTAGAGGCCGCGGAGGCCGTCGCTTCGCACTTCCGAAGCGCGAAAGGGCACAGATTCGGCGCGTACGCGTCACCCCCGCATGCGCTTTAGTCCGCAACCATGTGCTGGCCCCCTTTTTGGGCGGGAGGGGGATGGGGAAGGGAGCGCGCCGCGACCGCGCCGGAAACGGACGCGCCTTGGCTGGACCTCCGGTCAGGCGGCGAGGATCCGCGCCGCGAGGACGGCGGCGTTCTTCGCGTTGTCGACGCCGACCGTGGCGACCGGCACGCCCGGCGGCATCTGCACGATCGAGAGCAGCGCATCGAGCCCGTCGAGCACGCTCATCGAGGACCGAAGCGGCACCCCGATGACAGGCAGGTCGGTGTGCGCGGCCACAACGCCGGGCAAGGCGGCCGCGAGCCCGGCTCCGCAGATCAGGACGCGCAGTCCGCGTTCCTTCGCCGTCCGGGCGTATTCGGCCACGGCGTCGGGCGTGCGGTGCGCCGAGCGAACTTCGAATTCGTGTGCCACTCCGCGTTGCGCGAGCTCGTCGAGTGCGGGT
>Ga0193730_1000057_pt1 | contig 40802 bp, 44 predicted proteins | sample U1a1metaG_FD_144919 | JGI IMG/M metagenome (GOLD analysis project Ga0193730, IMG submission 144919) | Soil microbial communities from a riparian zone of the East river system, Colorado, United States - U1a1 | ecosystem: Environmental > Terrestrial > Soil > Riparian zone | place: USA: East River...
GGGTGTCGGTCACGACCGTGATGCGCGACACCTCGGTCGCAGCGTGGGCGTCGAGCACCATCCCGACGCCTTTCTTGACGCGGTCGAGCCCGCTGCTGTAGGTCTCGGTCGACCAGTAGGTCGAAGGATCGCCGTCCGTGGCGTTGATCGCGGCGGCGTCGTGCTCGACGCCGTCGCCGAACGGGTCGTACGCCCCGACGCCCGCGATCGGGATCTGTGCGCCGACGGGGATCGCGCTGCCCTTGTCGCCGAGCGTCAACAAGCCGACCACGACGGCTGCGATTGCGAGCGCTCCGAGCGACCCGATGAAGATCGGGAGACGTGAGCCGGATTTACGCCGCTTCGGCGGCCCCAAACGCTTCGCGGCGGGTATGACCATCGTCGCGTCGCCGTCTTCGCCCCGGTCGAGCTCGGTGAGACAGGCTTCGAGCTCGGCTGCGAATGCATCCATGGTCGGAAAGCGCTGTGCCGGATCCTTCTCGAGCGCCCGGTCGATCGCTGCCGCAACGCGAAGCGGCACGTCGCCGCGGACGTCCAGCACATTCGGCGGCGGCTCCTGGACGTGCTTCATCGCGACGGCGACGAAGCTTTCGCCCGGAAACGGGACGTCGCCGGTGAGCAGTTCGTAGAGCACGACTCCGAGCGAGTACACGTCGGTGTGCACGTCGACCGGCTGGCCGCTCGCCTGCTCCGGGGCGATGTAGTTCGATGTTCCGAGAACGGTCCCCGTCTGTGTGACACCGTGCTCCACGTCGAGTGAGCGCGCGATGCCAAAGTCCGTGACCTTCGCACGGCCGTCACCGTTCAGCAGCACGTTCTGCGGTTTCACGTCCCGGTGGATGAGGCCGTGCTCGTGGGCGAACGCGAGCGCACGGGCGACCTCGACGGCGATGTCGAGCGCCTCGCGCACTTCGAGACGTCCTTTGCGGACGACGAACTCCTTGAGGTTCTCGCCGTCGATGTACTCGAAGACGATGTACTGGCGGCCTTCTTCCTCACCGCGGTCGATCACCGTCACGATGCTCGGGTGCTGGAGCTGCGCCACGGAGCGAGCTTCGCGCTTGAAGCGCTCGACGAAGTCGTCGTCTTCGTTGTACTGCTCGTGCAGGATCTTCAGCGCCACGTAGCGCTCGAGGAGCGAGTCGTGAGCCCGGTAGACGCTGGACATGCCGCCGTGGCCGACGACCTCCTCCAGCTCGTAGCGTCCTGCGATCGTCTTTCCGACCACGGACGAAAGCTACCCACCCTCCGCGGCCGGCAAGCGTGGGATCAGTTGGTTCGCGCTCGGCGGAGCCGCAGGCCCACCCACAGGCCTCCGCACCAGATCGCGTAGAGCAGCGCCACGAGGCCGGCGAGGAACCAGAGCGGGACGAGCTTGTGGCCGTGCCCGTCCTCGACTTGCCGTGCGCTCAGGGCCGCAACCGAGCCCAGCGCCAGGACCACGCCTCCGGTCAACACGAGCCGTGGGCGGCCGAGGCCGCTCGCACCGAAGACAAGGGGCAACGTGAAGGCGGCGGCAGCGATCAGGTATCCGGCCATAGCGCCCTTATCGGCGCCGAGGCCTCCAAACCTGACTACCGAAGCGCCGTCCCGAGGGCGTCTTCCCAGGCGCCGAGCGCCTCGTCCAGCTCGGCGTCCGAGATCACGAGCGGTACGAGCACCCGGATGCAGTTCGAGTAGATCCCGGACTTGAGCAGCAGCAGGCCCCGCTCGGAGGCAGCCTCGACGACCTTCGTCGCCAGCTCGGGTGCCGGGTCCTTCGTGTCGCGGTCGTGGACGAGCTCGATCGCAAGCATCGCTCCCAGGCCGCGGACGTCGCCGATCGCGTCCCAGCGCTGCTGCCACGTTTGCATGCGACCCCGGATGGTGTCGCCGATCTGGCCGGCTCTTTCCACGAGGCTCTGCTCTTCGAAGACGTCGAGGACCGCGAGAGCGGCTGCCTGGGCGACGGGATTGCCGACGTACGTGCCGCCGATCGCCGAGTCGCCCGGCGCGTCCATGATCTCGGCCCTGCCGATCACGGCGGAGAGCGGGAGGCCGGCTGCGATTGACTTCGCGACGGTGATCAGATCGGGCTCGACGTCGTAATGCTCGATCCCCCACATCTTTCCGGTCCTGCCGTAGCCCGTCTGCACCTCGTCGACGACGAGCACGATGCCGTTGTCGTCGCAGATGCGGCGCACGCCTTCCAGGAACTCGGGCGGCGCGACGACGAAGCCTCCTTCACCCTGGACGGGCTCGATCACGATTGCGGCGACACTCTCGGCCGGGACGGTCGTGATCAGCGCCCGCTCGAGCGCCGCGACCGCGTCGGCGGCGCTCGGCCCGCGGTAGTCCTGGGCGAACGGAAGGCGGTAGACCTCCGGCGCGAACGGCCCGAGACCTGCCTTGTACGGATGCGTCTTCGAGGTGAGCGTCAGCGACAGCAGCGTGCGGCCATGGAAGCCGCCCTCGAAGCCGATCACTGCGGGCCGCTTCGTGTAGGCGCGCGCGAACTTGATTGCGTTCTCGACCGCCTCCGTTCCGGCGTTGAAGAAGGCCGCCTTCACCGGCCCGGAGATCGGGGCGGTGGCGACGAGCCGCTCGGAGAGGGTCACGTACACCTCGTACGGCAGGATCGTGAAGTCGGTGTGGAAGAACTTCGCCGCCTGCTCCTGTACCGCCTCGACGACGTGCGGGTGAGCGTGCCCGACGTTGAGGCAGCCGACTCCGCCGGTGAAGTCGATGAACGTGTTGCCGTCGACGTCCGTGAGAGTCGCGCCCTCGCCGCGCTCGATCACGACCGGCAGGTAGATCGAGAGGGGGTCCGCGATCACGCGGTCCTTTCGCTCGAGGATCTCCTGCGAGCGTGGGCCGGGGATCTTGGTGTGGAGCTCGATTGCCTTGGTCGCCGCCATCACGGCTGACGATAGCGCAGCGGGCGGCCGCCTTGCATAGCTGTATAGAGAGGTTTCAGGCGGCTAGCGGAAGCCGGGCGTGGAGAGCGCCTTGACCGTGTAGACGCCTTCCGCGTTCCAGAGCATGAAGCCCTTCGCGTGCTCCAGCCGGGCTGCCTGGATCTGGTCCTGGACGTCGGAGAGCCTGTAGGTCCGGCGGAGCGAGAAGTCCTGGAGCCAGGGAATCAGCTTCGTCTTACGGCCGCGCACTGCGGTGCGAAAGTCTCGGAGCGAGTAGGCCACCGTCGTCCCGGGTCGTGAATCCGGGTCGATGATGTTGTACTCGCCGGCCACGTAGTGGGACGGATAGACCATCGGGTAGATCGCGTCGACGAAGGGAGAGATCCGGCGCGGGAACTGACCGATGCCGAGGTTCCTCGTCGCGGATAGCCCGAAGACGTCGACCGAGACTCGGACACCGAGCGGCTTGAGCCGCGAGCTCGCGTACTTGGCGAACATCGGGATCGTCCAGCCCATCGGTTGCGCATGCACGCCCGGGTAGCGGATCTGAGAGAGGTCGCCGTCGCTCGGGAAGCGCACGTAGTCGAACTGGATTTCGTCGAAGCCGAGCTTGGCCGCCTGGGCGGCGATGTCGACGTTGTACTTCCAGACTCGTTTGTCGTAGGGGTTCGTCCACCCGAGCCCGGCGCTGTTCACCCAACGCGAGCCGTCTGCACGGCGGATCGCCAACTGGGGCGCGCCCGTCGAGAGGACGGGATCCTCGAAGGTGACCACACGCCCGATCAGATAGAGGCCTGCGGCATGGATCTTGGCGACGACTCGCTGAGCGTCGTAGTAGGGCCTCGCGGAGCCGACCTTCTTCGCGAGCGGAACCTTGACCGGGAACCCGACCTGGCCGTTCTCGTCCTTCACGTCGAGCTCGATCGTGTTGAGCCCCGCCGACTTCATCGCGATGTACTCGTCGATCTTGCCGGTGAGCCCGGCGAGGGCCATCGTCACGTGGACCCCGCGCACCTCCTGCGGTAGTGGCCGCGGTTGCAGCACCTGGGGCCTCGGTGCCTCCGGCGCTCTCGCGGCGGCCCGGACCGTCTTGTGCCTGTGGATGTGCGTCGCGATCACGGCCCCGACGACGCCGGACGCGATCAGTGCCAGCAGCGCGCCGACCGCGATCAGCCGCCGCCGGTGGCGCCGCTTCTGCGCTTCGGCCCGCCGAAGCTTGCGGCGTGCATTCGGATCGACAGGCTGGAGGACATACCGGGTTGGCAAGGTGTGGAAAACTAACAGAGGCTGGTCGGCCGTAGAATCGGCCCCATGGTCCTCTCAGATCGGACGATCGCCCGTTGCCTGGAGGAAGGCCGCATCGAGATCGATCCTTACGACGATTCCCTGCTCCAGCCCTCGAGCGTCGACGTCCGCGTCGACCGCTACTTCCGAGTTTTCCACAACAACCGCTACCCCTATATCGACGTGCGCGAACCGCAGGAAGACCTGACCGAGCTCGTCGAGGTCGAGAACGGAACGCCGTTCATCCTCCATCCCGGTGAGTTCGTCCTCGGCTCCACACTGGAGCGCATCCGGCTCCCGGACGATCTCGTCGCGAGACTCGAAGGGAAGAGCTCGCTCGGGCGGCTCGGCCTCCTGATCCACTCGACGGCCGGCTTCATCGACCCGGGCTGGGACGGGCATGTGACGCTCGAGCTGTCGAACGTCGCGAACCTGCCGGTGACGATCTACCCGGAGATGAAGATCGGCCAGATCTCGTTCGTCCAGCTGACAGAGGCGGCGGAGACGCCCTACGGGACCGGGGGGATCGGCTCGAAGTACCAGGGACAGCGCGGCCCGACCCCGTCGAGGTACTGGCAGAACTTCCAGAAGGAAACAGCCGGTTGATCCTGGTCACGGGGGGCACCGGCTTCGTGGGCGGCCACGTCGTCCATGAGCTGCGCGGCCGTGACCTGCCGGTGCGCTGCCTCGTCCGGGATCCGGGTCAGGCCACGAAGCTGGCCGGCTGGGGCTGCGAGCTTGCCGAGGGCGACGTCACGGATGCGGGGAGCCTGCGCCGCGCGGTCGCGGGAGTCGACACGATCGTCCATCTCGTTGCGATCCGGCAGGGCCCGCGGGAGCAGTTCCAGCGGATCATGGTCGACGGCACGCGCGACCTGCTCTCGGCTGCCCGCGACGCCGGGGTTGGTCGGTTTGTCCACATGAGCGCCCTCGGTACGAGCGAGGAGACCAGGGAGCTCGTCCCTTACTACTGGGCGAAGTGGGAGAACGAGCAGCAGGTCCGAAGTTCGGGCGTTCCCTTCGTGATCTTCCGGCCGAGCTTCGTCTTCGGTCCCGACGGCGGGATCCTGCCCACCTTCGTCAAGCTCGCGAAGCTCACGCCGGTGACGCCGATCATCGGCAGCGGTCGCCAGCGGATCCAGCCGATCTGGGCCGACGACCTGGCCAAGATCTTCACGGAGGCGACGCAACAAGAAGACATAGCGGGAAGGCTGTTCGAGCTCGGCGGCCCCGACGCCGTCACCTGGAACGAGTTCTGGGAGCGGCTGAAGCGCGTGCTCGGCCTGAGGCGCCCGAGCGTCCACGTCCCTGTCGGGCTGATGAAGATCAACGCGCTCCTGACCGAGCGGCTACCGGGAGACATCCCGCTCACACGCGACCTCCTCAAGATGCTCGAGCACGGAGACAACGTGGTCTCCGGCGACGAGGCGGTGCGGACATTCGCGCTTCCGCTCCTCCCGCTCGACGATCAGCTCCGCGGGGCCGCTTGACCAAGCGGTTCTCTGCCGTCTGACCCATACGAGAAGCTTCCGCCCGGGTCCCTACGTACGGAAGGAGAACCATGAATCTCGGTCTGCGCGCGATCCTGGTCGTCGCGGCGGTCGTCTGCTTCATCATCGCGATCTTCAGCGACCTCCATCAGGGCGACTGGATCGCGATAGGGCTGGCGTGCTGGGCAGGCTCGATTCTCGTCGGCGAGATGGGCTGGGATCGCTCCATCGGCACGCGGCGCACGACGTAGCGCCAAAACCGGAAAAGAAAGGGGGCCGCGAATGCGGCCCCCGATCCGGTTACCAGCGGTGGATTAGTAGAGGCGCTTCCTGCCTCGGCCCGAGAGTTACATGGCCGGGCGGCGCGTAACGCGTCGTCCCCCACGCTGGCTAGGCGATTCCCCGTAGGTCCGGGGACACACCTCTACCCGCTGGTACCTCCACTGCCCGTACTGGAAATCTCCACTCTCGGACCACCTCCTTTCCGCGGTTAGCGCAAATGTATCAGGCGGCGCGGAGGATCACGGAGAGCTCCAAGCCTCGGTCCAGAGGCACGGTCACCGACTCCAGGAAGGGATCGTTCTGCCGGGCCTGCGAGTACGAGCCGAGGGTCTCTTCGTGCGAGAGGACGTTGTCGGCGACGACCAGCGCGCCCAGCTCGAGCTTCTCGCGGGCCGCCTGGAAGAGGTGCTCGTAGTCCTCCTTCTCGGCGTCGAGGAAGACGACGTCGAACACATCGTTGATCCCGAGAATCGTCTCGGCGGCGTCGCCCTCGATCAGTTCGGCCCACTCCTCGAGGCCCGCCTCCGCGATGTTCGCCCGCCACGCCTCGATCTTGGCCGGGTCGTTCTCGAGCGAGAGCACCCGCCCGCCGAGATTCCGCACGCCTGCGGCGAGCCAGATCGTCGAGTAGCCGCGCGAACCGCCGATCTCCAGCACCTCACAGTCCCACTGGGGCGCGACGAGTGCGAAGAGGAACTGCCCGGTCGTCCGTGCTACGGCTCGCGAGCGTTCTGCCGCCGGCAGGCCGCGCTCGCGTTCGGCCGCGTCTTCGGCCTCCAGTCGCTGTAGAACGCGCCGCACGCGCTCGTCGAGCATCAGCCGACCCTGGCGTCGATGTCTCGCTGGACCGCGGCGCGCACGTGGCAGGCGGCGATGTGATCGTTGACGACGCCGCAGGCCTGCATCGCCGCGTACACGGTCGTCGGGCCGACGAAACGGAATCCGTTTCTCTTCAGTTCCTTGGAAAGCGCGACCGACTCCGGGGTCGTCGCCGGAAGGTCACGCAAGGTCTTGGGAGGACGCTTCGCTTTCGCGCGGTGTGCCCAGACGACTTCTTCGAGTGACGTTCCCGCTTCACGGAGGGCGAGCGTCCCGCGGGCGTTGGCGATCGCCGCCTCGATCTTGCCGCGGTGGCGCACGATGCCTGCGTCCTTCAGCAGCCGTTCGACGTCGCGCTTGCCGAAGCGTGCGACGCGCTCCGGCTCGAAGTCGGCGAACGCCGTCCGGAAGTTCTCCCGCTTCCGGAGGATCGTCAGCCAGGACAGTCCGGACTGAAAGCCTTCGAGGCAGAACCGTTCGAGCAGTCCCCGTTCGTCCGTGACGGGCCGGCCCCATTCGTCATCGTGGTACGCGTTGTACAGCGGGTCGCTCGACGTCCAGCAACGGGTTGGTTCAGACAAGCTTGACCTTGATCATCCCATCGTCGACCCGGACGGGGAACGTCGCGACCGACTCCACCGCCGGCAGGGTCAGGGCGCGCCCCGTGCGGATGTCGATGTTCGCGCCGTGCCGAGGGCAGATCGCGACGCCGTCGTCGCACTCGAAGTCGCCCTCGCACAGGGGACCGTCGTCGTGCGAGCAGCGGTCCTCGAGTGCGTAGTACTCACCGTTCAGGTTGTAGACGCCGACGGCGATCTCGCCGGCGTAGACGATCTTGACCGAGCAAGGGGGAAGCTCCTCGACCGGGCAGACGTCGAGCTCGGCCACTCCGCTACTTGAGGTCGAGGTCGCTTGAGGCTCCGGCCCACTCCTCCGGGAGCGGTGTGCCTTTGGCCTTGTGCAGAGCGAGTTTCAGCGTCGACAGCCCGAGCAGCGCGCACTTGAGCCGGACCGGTGTCAGGGGGATTCCGATCTCGTCGAGCAGCTCCTCGCGCGGAAGCGCGGCCACTGCCGTCGCGCTCCGGCCCTTGACCATCTCCATCAGCATCGACGTCGCAGCCTGCGAGATCGCGCAGCCCCGGCCCGAGAACTTCACCTCGTCGATCGTGTCGCCGTCCTCGCCGAAGGCCACGAAGATCGAGACCTCGTCGCCGCAGAGCGGGTTCTGGCCTTCGGCGTGCGCGTCGGCCTGCTCGAGCTCTCCGTGCCCGCGCGGGTTCTTGTAGTGATCGAGGATCACCTCGCGGTACATCTGGTCGAATTCACTCATGTGTCACCGAGCGTAGCGAAGGTCTTTCCTATCACCCGTGGAAAGTGCGCAGCACTTTTCACGGACCAAGAAGCTTATGGGTCTTGTGCAGGCCTTCGGCGAGGCGGTCGATCTCCTCGCGGATCGTGTAGAGGTAGAAGCTCGCGCGGTTCGTCGCAGCTACGCCCAGCTTCGCCATCAACGGCTGGCAGCAGTGATGGCCGGCGCGGATCGCGACGCCTTCCATGTCGAGGACCTGCGCGACGTCGTGCGGGTGGATGCCTTCGATGTTGAACGAGATGATCCCGGCGCGGCGGTCCGGCGGAGGGCCGTAGCCGACGAAGCCGGGCACGTCCGCGAGGCGCTCGAGCGCATAGACGAGCAGCTCGCGCTCGTGCTCCTCGATCGCGGCGATGCCGACATCGGTGACGTAGTCCACAGCCGCGCCGAAGCCGACTGCTTCCGCGATCGGTTGTGTGCCGGCCTCGAACTTGTACGGCAGCTGGCCCCAGGTCGTCTCCTCGAGCTTCACCGACCGGATCATGTGGCCGCCGAGGTTGAACGGCGCCATCGACTCGAGCAGCTCGGCGCGTCCCCAGAGTGCGCCGACGCTCGTCGGGCCGCACATCTTGTGCGACGAGAAGGCGAGGAAGTCACAGTCGAGTTGCTGGACGTCGATCTCGTGGTGCGGCGCGGCCTGCGCGGCGTCGACGACCATGATTGCGCCCTGCTCGTGCGCCCACGCGGTGAGTCGTTCCACCGGGTTGATCGTTCCCAGTGCGTTCGACACGAGATTGTTGGCGACTACCTTGATGTTCCCCGTGCGCGCGAGCTCCTCGAGCGAGTCGAGTCTGAGCTCCCCGTGCTCATCGAGTGGGATCGCCTTGAAGGCTGCTCCGGTCCGCTTGGCGATGTACTGCCAGGGCACGAAGTTCGAGTGGTGTTCGAGCTCCGTGACGAGGACGACGTCGCCCGGCCCGAGATTGTCGAGGCCCCAGGCGTAGGCGACGAGATTGATGCTCTCGGTTGCGCCGTGGGTGAAGATCAGCTCGCGTGGCTCCGGTGCGTTGACGAGGCGCGCGACCTTCTCGCGCGCGCCCTCGTACTCGGCGGTGGCCACCTCGGAGAGCGTGTAGACGCCGCGATGGACGTTCGCGTACTGGGTCTCGTAGAACGTGCGGAGCTTGTCCAGCACTTGCCGCGGCTTGTGGGAGCTCACCGCAGAGTCGAGGTAGGCGAGCCGCTTGCCCCGGATCTCCTGGTCGAAGATCGGGAAATCTGCACGGAGCTTCTCCGCGTTCAACTTCGTCTTCGCCGTCACGGCCACCCGGTCATCGTACCGGGGGGTTCCTAGCGGAAGCGGACCTCGGCCCGGCCTGCCGCTGCCTTCATGAGGGTCACCCGGAACGAGCCCGGAATCCTGTAGGACTCGCCCTTTGCGAGCCAGGGTCGCTTCGCCTTCGTCAGCTTGCGCATCAGCACCGACGATTCCGCGAAGGGCGACGGGACGGCGCGATTGTCTATGAACCGGAAGAGCAGCCCTTGGAACGGCTGCGCGCGGTACTCGATCCACCACGAGCCCTGCTCCGTGTCGACGATCAGGCTCTGGGCAAGTGTCGACTCTCTCGTCGGCGGCGCGAGGACGTAGCGCTTGGCGACCGTCACGTGCGGCTGGTCGCGGATCCACCCGAGGGTCACCTTCTCGTAGGCGCTGAAGTCGAGGTCGCCGCTGCCCATCGGGCTGAACGGGTCTCCTGTCTCGTCGATGCCGCACACGCCTCCGATGGTGATGCAGTCCGACGCTTGCGCATGACCCAGCCCGAAGGCGTGGCCGAGCTCGTGGACGACGAGCTGGAGGTTCGGCTGTCGTGTCAGCATCACCTCGTGACCCCACGTCGCTCCGTGGAAGCCGCAATGGCTGTCGGCGATCGCGTAGATGACGTCGTCGTAGTGCGCGAGGTCGAAGCCTGCGCGCCCGGCGGCGACCTTCGCCGGGGCGACGACGCCTTCGAGGCTGCGGTTCGTGGTGCCCCCGCAGCCGGGATTGGCGGTGAACGCCGCGAGCCACGGCGTCACGTCGATCTGCAGCTTCACCTTCCCGAAGGACGCATTGTCGAAGTAGTTGGCCGCCTGGCCGGCCGTGCGCTCGACGTCCGCGACTGTGTAGGGCCTCGACCCGGAGGTCGCGAGGACCATGAGCACGCGCTCGTCGCCCTTGACGACGGCGCCGGCCGACTGGACGACGAGCGTCGCGAGCAGGACTGCCACCGCGTAGAGCGGGGCGCGAGACACGCCCGGAGTATGCGCCTCTCGGCGGCGGGAAGCTAGCCCCGGGGGATGCGCGCTTCGAGAGCCGCTGCGAGCGAATCGCGAACGGCCTCGAACTCGATGCGGTCCAGGATGTCCTGGAAGAAGCCGCGCACGATCAGCCGCTCTGCGTCCCCGCGGGAGAGGCCGCGAGCCATTGCGTAGAAGAGCTCTTCGCGGTCGACGCGGCTGACCGTCGCGCCGTGGGTGCAGCGGACGTCGTTCGCGAGGATCTCGAGCCCGGGGATCGGAACGGCGTGCGTCGTCGGCGACAGCATGAGGTTGCGGTTCTCCTGGTACGCGTTCGTCTTCTGGGCGTTCTTCTCCACGCGGATCATTCCCCGCCACACCGCGGTGGACGTGTCGCGGAGCGCGCCCTTGAAGGCAAAGTCGGAGGTCGTGTTCGGCGCGATGTGCTCCTGGAACGTGTCGTAGTCGAGATGCTGGTCACCGTCGGTGAAGTACGCACCGGTGACGCGGGACGTAGCGCCTTCGCCGGCGAGGTCGTTCTGGATGCGAACCTTGCCCTTCTTCGAGCCGAAGCCGCCGGCCACCCAGTCGAGCTCGGCGTCGCGGCCGACCTGCGCGTGGTGCGTGGCGAAGTGCCAGGTCTCCTGTGACAGGTTCTGGATCGAGACGTACTCGAACTTCGAGGCCTGCTCGAGAAAGAACTCCTGCGCGGTGTTCGTGTACGAGCGGAGGTCCGGAGCGGTGGAGGAGACCTCCTCGACGAGCGTGAAGCGGGCTCCCTCTTCCGCGACGACGAGCAGGCGCCAGAAGAGCGAGCCGCCTTCGGTCGAGTTCGTCACGCGCATGTAGAGCGGCTTCTGGAGCTCGACGCCCTTCGGGACGACGACGAGCAAGCCGTGTTTCCAGACCGCCGCGTTGTGCGCGGCGAACTTCTCGTCCCAGCCGACGAGCGAGTAGAGGCGCTCGTGCTCCTCGGTCAGCGGCGCAAAGGTGATTCCCTCGGGCGCGCGCTCGATCTCGATGCCGGTCTCGGTGATCGTGGCAAGACCTGCCACGTCGAGCTCGAGCATCGTCCCGGCGGGACCTGTGCCAGGGACTGTCCCTGGAACGTGTCCGAAGGAGTCGGGGTCGAAGTCCTTGAGGTCCGTGAAGCGCCAGTGCTCCTGGTTCGTGTCCGGGAGCGGAAGCTCACGGTAAGCCTCGACGGCGTCAGCGCGCGACACGAGGCGCGTACCTCCTGTGGAGGATGACGACGTTGCCGTCGGGATCCTTGACGAAGCCCATGTGGCAGACGCCGGTGTCGTCGACGCCCATGACATCGGCGCCGGCGGCCCGGACCTCCTCGACCGCCGCGTGCACGTCCTCGACCCGGAGCGCGATGCCGCCCTCGTTCGGCGTGAACGGGAGCGAGTCGCTCTCGGGCCGCCAGAACGACAGCGTCACATTCGGCGTCTCGACCTCGCCTTCCGTGTACGTGCTCTCCGCGAGCCCGAGCACGTCGCGATACCACGCCACTGCGCGGGCGACATCCTGTGTCGGGATCGACACGAAGTCCATCCGCTCGACGTTCATTACGGCAGCGAGCCGTCGGAGTACGGCGCGTAGCGGCGATGGAGCATGAGCGCGTTTCCGTCGGGATCCTTGAAGAAGGCCATGTGGCAGACGCCGGAGTCGTAGGGCTCCGGGAACTCGAACTTCACACCGCCGTCCGCAAGCCGAGCCATGGTTTGGCCGACGTCGGCGACGCGTAGCGCGATGCCGTATTCAGGGTGATACTCGCCCTCGCCTTTTTGCTCGGGAGTGCTGAGGACGAGCCCGACGTTTTCGGCTTCGAACTCGGGCCACTCCTCGTGCGAGAGCGGATTGCGCTTCAGCCCGAGCGTGTCGCCGTAGAAGTGCGAGGCCCGAGCGCGGTCCCTCACGTTCACACCGACGAAGTCCGTGCGCTGTATCTCCTGTTCGGGCACGTCGAAAGGCTCCAGCGGCTTGTAGCGGCGGTGGAGCTGGAGGTGGTTGCCGTCGGGATCGGCCATCGGCGCTCCGTTGCAGACACCGGAATCGAAGGTGTCCATCCCAAACTGCACGTCCTCCTGCTCGAGCTCTTTTCGCGCTTCCTCGACATTCGGCACACCGAGGGCGAGTGAGCCCCCGAAGGTCGAAAGGGAGAGAGTGATGTTTCCCGTCTCGTACTCCACCCAGCGATCGCCCGAGGTATGCGGGTTACGCGCGAGCCCGAGCGTCTGTCCGTAGAACGCGTCCGCGCGCGCCAGGTCTTCCACCGGCAGCGCGATGAAGTCGAACCGCGTGACCTGGATCAACCGACAGAGCCTTCCATCTGGAGCTGAATCAGCCGGTTCATCTCGACCGCATACTCCAGAGGAAGTTCCTTCGTGATCGGCTCGACGAAGCCGGAAACGATCAGCGCCGACGCTTCGGACTCGGAGAGTCCGCGTGACATCAGGTAGAAGAGCTGCTCCTCGCCGATCTTCGAAACCGTCGCCTCGTGCCCGATGTCGACCTCGTTCTCGTCGATCTTCATGTACGGGTACGTGTCGGAGCGCGACTCCTCGTCGAGGATCAGCGCGTCGCAGACCACCTTGGACTTCGAGCCCTTGGCGCCCTTCGCTACCTCGAGCAGGCCGCGGTAGCCGGCACGCCCGCCGTTCTTCGAGATCGACTTCGACGTGATCACGGACGTCGTGTTCGGCGCGACGTGGACCGCCTTGCCGCCTGCGTCCTGATGCTGGCCTTTGCCGGCGAATGCGATCGACAGCACCTCGCCGTGTGCGCGCTCACCGAGCAGCCAGATCGCCGGGTACTTCATGGTCAGCTTCGACCCGAGGTTGCCGTCGACCCACTCCATCGTCGCGTTCTCGTAGGCGACGGCGCGCTTCGTGACGAGGTTGTAGACGTTGTTCGACCAGTTCTGGATCGTCGTGTAGCGGCAGCGTGCGTCCTTCTTGACGATGATCTCGACAACCGCGCTGTGCAGCGAGTCGGTGGAGTAGATCGGCGCGGTGCAGCCTTCGACGTAGTGCACGTACGCGCCCTCGTCGACGATGATCAGCGTGCGCTCGAACTGGCCCATGTTCTCGGCGTTGATCCGGAAGTAGGCCTGGAGCGGCATCTCGATCTCGACACCGGGTGGCACGTAGATGAACGAGCCGCCTGACCACACGGCCGAGTTCAGTGCCGCGAACTTGTTGTCGTTCTGCGGGATGATCGTGCCGAAGTACTGCTTGACGAGCTCCTCGTGCTCACGCAGGCCGGAGTCCATGTCGAGGAAGAGCACGCCCTGCTTCTCGAGGTTCTCCTGGAGCGTATTGCGCGCCGACGCCCGCGAGGTACTTCTTCTCCGCCTCCGGGATCCCGAGCTTGTCCCAGGTGTCGAGGATCTCCGCCGGCAGGTCCTCCCAGCGCTCCGCCTGCTTCTCGGTCGGGCGGATGTAGTAGTAGATGTTCTCGAAGTCGATGTCGTTCAGGTTGCCGCCCCACTGCGGCAGGTCCCGCGCGAGGAAGTAGTCGAGCGACTTGTGGCGGAACTTGCGCATCCAGTCGGGCTCGTTCTTGTGCTCCGCGATCGCCTCGACGACCTCGTGCGAGATGCCGCGGCCGGACTTGAAGAAGTAGTCCTTGGCCTCGTCCGGATTTGAGAAGCCGTACTTGTACTCCTCGCGGATTCCCTGGACTGTCTCGGTCTCGGTCGCCATCAGGCTGCCTTTCCGTAACGCTCGTACCCTTCGGCCTCGAGCTTGTGTGCGAGCTCAGGCCCTCCTTCTTCCACGATACGCCCGTCGATGAACACGTGCACGAAATCGGGGGTGATGTAGTCGAGGATCCGCTGGTAGTGGGTGATCACCAGGGCGCCCATCTCCGGCCCCACGAGCTCCTTCACGCCCCCGGCGACGACGCGCAACGCGTCGATGTCGAGCCCGGAGTCGGTTTCGTCGAGGACCGCGATCCGCGGCTTCAGCATCGCCATCTGCAGGATCTCGACCCGCTTCTTCTCGCCGCCCGAGAAGCCGTCATTGAGATATCGCGAAGCGAGCTCGCGTGAAACCTTGAGCCGATCCATCTGCGCGAAGATCTCCTTGCGGAACTCGGGGATCGGGATCGGATCGTCCTCGCCGCCGTTCTTCGCCTTGCGGATCGAGTTGATCGCGCTGCGCAGGAAGCTCGTGACGGTGACGCCGGGGACTGCGTGCGGGTACTGGAAGGCGAGGAAGAGGCCGCGCTGGGCGCGCTCGTCTGCCTCGAGCTCGAGGATGCTTTCGCCGTCGAGCAGGACGTCACCCTCGGTGATCCGGTAAGCCGGATGGCCCATGAGGGCATAAGCGAGGGTGGACTTCCCGGAGCCGTTCGGCCCCATGACGGCGTGCACCTCGTTCGGGTCCACTGCCAGGTCGACGCCCTTGACGATCTCGGTGCCGTCCTCGAGGGCGACGTGCAGATTCTTCAGCTCTAGAAGCGCCAAGTTCGTGACATCCAGTCCCAAGGTAGAAAGCGGCCTGGGCGGCCAGCTAGTAGCTCCTATCGTACCCAATGTCAGCTCCGCTTCGACCAGGCCCGGGTGGATCACCCGGCCGAGGCGATCGGAGCCCACCCGGCCCTCGCAAACCGCTACCCTGAAGGCATGCCCAACGTCGGCCCTTGGGAGATCATCCTGCTTCTGCTGCTCGCGCTCTTGCTCTTCGGCGCCAAGCGGCTGCCCGAGATCGGGCGCTCGATGGGTCGTGGTATGCGCGAGTTCAAGGACTCCGTCAGCGGCAAGGATCTCGACGACGAGCCTGCGGAGCTGCCGAGGCAGACGACGAGCGATACGACGGTCGACACGACGGTCCCTGCGCGCGAGCGCGACCCCGTCTAGCCCGTGAAGCGCCTACCGCGGCGCCTCCGAAGCGGTGAGGAGGCGACGCTCGTCGAACATCTCGACGAGTTGCGTGCGCGCATCTTCGTCTCACTGGGCGCGCTCGTGGTCGGCTTTGCGATCGCGTTCGTCTTCCACCGGCACCTCCTGCACTGGCTGAACGCCCCTCTGCCTGCCGACCGGGGCAAGCCCGTGACGCTCGGTGTCGCCGAGCCGTTCCTCACTGCGATGAAGGTCAGTCTCATGGCCGGCTTTGCGCTGGCGCTGCCCGTCGTCCTCTGGCAGCTCTGGAGCTTCCTCGCGCCTGCCGTGGAGCCCCACGCCGAGCGTCTCGTCTTGACCTTCGTCGCTCTCGCCACCGTTCTGCTCGTCGTCGGCGTGGCGTTTGGTTACTTCCTCGTGCTCCCGCAGGCGATCCACTTCCTGACGAACTTCGACCAGAACCAGTTCCAGATCCTGATCAGAGCAAAGGACTACTACTCGTTCGTGCTCACCGTCTTGTTCGCGGTCGGGCTCGTCTTCGAGTTGCCGATCTTCCTCCTGGCGCTGGTGCGCCTTGACGTCATCACCACGCAGACGTTGCGCAGCAACCGCCGGCTCGGGTACTTCATCGTCGCGGTGATCGCCGTGCTGCTTCCCGGAATCGACCCCGTGACAACGACGATGGAAGGCATTCCGCTCGTCGCGCTGTACGAGGCTTCGATCTGGCTCGCCGTGCTGATGGAGCGACGGGCGCCGCAGGCTGAAGCGGCTAGCCTTACCGAACCGTGAACCGGGTCGTCTCCGCTGACTGGGTCCTGCCGATCGAGGGCCCACCGATCGAGGACGGCGCGGTCGCGATCGAAGATGGTCGAATCGCCGCAGTCGGCAAGTCCGAAGAGCTCGGGGAGGGCACGCGCTACGACGACTCGGTGATCGTCCCCGGCTTCGTCAACGCGCACTCGCACCTCGAGTACGCCGTCTACGGCGGCTTCGGTGACGGGCTCGGCGACTTTTCAGAGTGGATCGCCTTGCACATCCAGCGCAAGGCGCGGATCGGCTGGGACGAATTCGTCGACATCGCAAAGCTCGGCGCGGCGGAGTGTCTCGCGTCCGGTGTGACCACTGTCGGGGATTGCAGCTTCAGTGGCGCCACCGCGATTGCGTGCGCCGAGCTGGGCCTGCGGGCAACGGTCTACATCGAGGTCTTCGGTTCCGATCCCGACGGCGCGCTCGCACGCTTCGCCGAGATTCGCGACCGCGTGAGCGACTCGTTCTCCGAGCGCGTGCGCCCGGGCGTCTCTCCTCACGCTCCGTACTCGGTGTCGATCGACGTCTACGAGGCGTGTGCCGGGCTCGGCCTGCCGATCGCGACGCACATCTCCGAGAGCCGGTCCGAGGTCGCGTACCTCCTGACCGGAGAAGGCGCGTGGGGCGGTTACAAGGATCTGCTCGTCGATGCGCCGGGAGCGACGGGCACGCGACTGCTTGCCGAGCACGACCTGCTCGGGCCGAATCTCGTCGCGGCGCACTGCGTCGTCCTCGAGGCTGACGAGATCGGCCTCCTGGCAGCGACCGGCACGGGCGTCGCTCACTGTCCGAGGTCGAACGCCGCGCTCGGCTGCGGCGTCGCGCCGCTGGCCGAGCTACGTGCGGCCGGTGCGAACGTCGGTGTGGGCACGGACAGCCCGGCTTCGGCGCCCTCGTTCGACTTCTTCGAGGAGCTGAGGGCAGTGGTTCTCTCCGCGAGGGCGCGGGCGGCCAGGCCGGATGTCCTCACGCCGGCCGAGGCGCTCGAGCTCGGCACGCTCGGCTCTGCGCGGGCGCTGGGGCTCGATCTGGAGACCGGTTCGCTCGTCCCGGGGAAGCGGGCCGACCTCGCTGTGGTTTCCCTCCAGGGCTCTTCGTATCTACCCTGGGAGGACCCCGCCGGGGCCGTGGTGTTCGGCGGGTCGCCCGATCGCGTGCTTGCGACGTACGTCGACGGGGAAGTTCGCTACGAGAAGGGAGGGATGAATTGGCACGAGCTGACCGCCGCCGCTCGCAGCGCGAGGCGCGTAATGCTCGCCCGGCCGGCCGCAAGGCCGCTAGCGGCTCCGCACGCATAGCGGAGAACACGATGTTCTTCCCTCGCCTGCGCAATCAGGCGAAGTGGGCGTTCGTCTTCCTCATCTTTGTCTTCGGCGGCGGCTTCATCTTCCTGGGCGTCGGGTCCGGTGGGCTCGACATCGGGCAGCTCGTGCGCGATGCGTTCGGCAACCAGGGTGGATCCGGCACCTCGGTGTCCGCTGCCCAGAAAGAGGTTCAGCAGCGCCCGTTCAGCCCGGTCGCGCGGCGCCAGCTCGCGGACGCCCTCGAGAAGCACGGCCGCATCGACGAGGCGATCGTGTCCTGGACCGAGTACGTGCGCCTGCGTCCGCAAGACGTCGCAGCCCTCCGGCATCTCGGCCAGCTCGAGCTCGGGCAGGCAGACCGCTTCTTCCGCGAGGCGCAGCTTGCCTCGCTCGCTCAGTCGGACGCCGGCATCGGTTCGGCGTTCGTCCCATCCCAGTCCGGGAAGCTCGGGCAGGCGATCGGGCAGGATCCGATCGCCCAGGCGCTTTCGACGAAGGCGGGGGCGCAGCTGCAGCAGGCCTCGATCAAGTACCAGACCGCGGCGACGAGGGCGGTCGGGACCTACAAGGCGCTCGTCAGGCTGCAGCCGACGGATCAGCAGGCTCTCTTCTCACTCGCCCAGGCCGCGGACACACTCCGCCAGACGACCGTGGCGATCGACGCCTACAAGCGACTGCTCAAATTCAAGCTGGATCCATCGACCGCCGCGCAGATTCGCGAGCGGATCAAGACCCTCCAGCAGACGGCTCAGGCTGCGGGCGGCTGAGGTTAGACTCCGCGCGGACGGGAAGACGCCCGCCGAGACGAAGCCACGGGGGTCCGATGAACTTCGACATCAAGACCGAGCAGCTGGGGAACGACGCCTACGTGATCTCGCTCGCCGGCGAGGTCGATCTCTACACGGCACCGGAGTTCAAGCAGCAGCTGCTCGAGGTGATCGGCCAGGGTGGCAAGCAGGTCGTGGTCGACTTCAGCAACACGACGTTCATCGACTCCACGACGCTCGGCGTCCTCGTCGGCGGTGTGAAGCGGCTTCGCACGAATGAGGGCCAGCTCTCGCTTGTCTGCAGCGACCGGAACATCACCAAGATCTTCGAGATCACCGGTCTCGACCGCGTCTTCACGATCTACCCGACCCGCGACGAGGCCGTGTCCAACGTGAAGTCGGCCGAACAGCCTCCCGCGTAGGCCTTGCTGCGCAGACTCTCAGCCGCCGCTGGAGGGGTGGCTGTCGTCCTTCTGCTGTCGGCGTGCGGGACGGGGGGTTCGGTGAGCTCCGCCTCGGCCGACCAACAGAACGGACGCCAGGTCTTCCAGGACAAGTGCGCCGGCTGTCACACGATGGCGGCCGCTGGCTCGACCGGCACGATCGGCCCGAACCTCGACGCCTCGTTCGCCGAGGCACGTTCCGAGGGGTTCAAGGAGTCGACGATCCTCGACATCGTCCATGACCAGATCAAGTTCCCTGGGCAGTACCCCGTCGCTCAGGACAACCCGGACTACCTCAAGGCGAACATGCCGGCCAACCTGGTCACAGGACAGAACGCGATCGACGTCGCCGCGTACGTCGCGGCCAACGCCGGGAAACAGGGATTCGCGGAGGCTCAGGCCGTCACGGGCACGAACGGGAAGCAGATCTTCATCACCAAGTGCGGTGGCTGCCACACGCTGAAGGACGCCGGGACGACGGGGACGCAGGGCCCGAACCTCGACCAACTGAAACCGCCCTTCCCGATCGTCAAGAACCAGGTGATCAAAGGCGGCGGCATCATGCCTGCCTTCAAGGGCGTGCTCACCGACGCGCAGATCAACGCGGTCGCCAAGTACGTCGCCGAGCACGCCGGCAAGTAGTGCCGTTCGACAGCGAGGCCTTCAAGGAGCTGGGCCGGGGCCGGCTTCCCGGTCTGATCGGCATCGAGGTCGACGAGATCGAGGTGGGCCGCGTAGAGATGCATCTGCAGCTCCGTGAGGAGCTCCTCGCACCCAACGGCTACCTTCACGCAGGCACCGTCGTCGCTCTCGCGGATTCCGCGTGCGGCTACGGGTGCATCGCGTCGCTCCCCGACGGGGCGACGGGCTTCACGACCATCGAGCTGAAGACGAACTTCCTCGGGACGGCGCTCGAGGGCACGCTCTCGTGCGAGTCGACACTGGTTCACGGTGGGCGTACGACGCAGGTGTGGGACGCGACCGTAACGAACGAGGCCGGCAAGAAGCTGGCGCTCTTCCGCTGCACGCAGCTGCTCCTTTACTAAGCCGGTTCGCGCTCGAGGTCGACGACCACGTGCGTGATCGGGACGGCGAAGCGCTCGCGTGCCTTGTCCACGACGCCCCGCTCGAACCACGGCGAGCGGCCCTCCGGGTGTGTCGAGATGATGATCTCGTCCGCGCCGAAGGTCCTCAAAGCGTCCTCGATCGCCTGGAGAGGATCGCCGTCGCCGATCTCGCCGCGTGCCTGGACGCCCGCGTCGGCGAGTTGCTCGAGGCTTCGGTCAAGCCGCTCCTGCGCCGCGGCCCGCGCACCGTCGTCGTCCGAGACCCAGTGCTTGAGCGGCGAGTTCAGCGCAGGCGTGACGACCAGCACCTCTTCGCGGACGTCGAGGCTCTTCTCGAGGATCATCGAGCGCAGCGTGTGGCCGGCGACGGTTTCGTTCGCGATCACGAGGAGGCGCCGCTCCCCCGGTGCATGCGGGCGCGGCGTCGTCTTCGCGACGCGCTCGTCCCGTCGTGCGTGCAGCCACCAGCCGACGCCCGCGGCGCTCAACACAACGAACACACCCAGCCCGACCCACTTCCCGCCGGTCACCGAGGCGACGACGATCGCTCCGAAGTAGACGATCGAAGCGATCAGGAACCTGAACGCCTCAGCTTCGCTCCGGAGCGGGTTTATCACGGGTGAACCCCTGGTTCCCCCGTGTGCCCCCTCCTCCACGTGGTCTTACGGTCGAGCGTCCGTGTGGCTCCCGCCGAGCCAAGCTCGGCTCCGCCGGCGAAAGCGCTCTTACGCGCAAGCGGCAAGGGATGAGGGAACACGTCAGAGGAGGTAGACGGTCGAGTACACGACTATCCACATTACGTCCACGAAGTGCCAGTAGATCCCTCCGATCTCCACGCCGTGGTGGTTCTCGGGGGAGAAATGTCCTCTGAACGCCCGGATCGTCATGAACAGGAGGATCGACAGCCCGACGAAGACGTGCGCTCCATGCAGGCCGGTGAGGCAGTAGAAGATCGTCCCGAACGCGCCGTCGTGGGGAGCGAAGCCGACGCGCGAGTACTCACGCGCCTGGGTCAGCAGGAAGACGAGGCCCATCAGGAAGGTGAGCAGAAGCCCTGCCTGCAGTCCCGCCCGGTTGCCACGCTTGATCGACTGGAGCGCCCAGTGCATCGTGAAGCTCGAGGTGACGAGAATCGCGGTGTTGACTCCGGCGACGAACACCGGCAGCTCGAACGGCGGCTGCGGCCACTCGATGCCGTTGACGACGCGGACGAAGAAGTACGCCGTGAAGAACGCGCCGAAGAGCATGATCTCCGACGCGATGAAGATCAGCATCCCGAGGATCGATGCATTGATGCGCGAGCTCTGGTTCGCGATCGGCGGCCCGTGATGGGCTTCGGCGTGCGCTGACACTAGTGCCCCTTCCAGTAATGCCGTCGAGCTTCTGGGTCGCGAGCACCAAGCCAGAAGCCGGCATGTATTGCTGGGAGGGGCACTAGACGCGAGCTCCTTCCTCGACCTGATCCGACTGGAAGACGATGTGCTCGACGGGGAGCTTCGTCTCGTCGTGCAAGCGCTGGACGAGGTTCTTTCTGAGCCACGGAGATCGCGACGGAGCGAACGTCGAGACGATGATCTCGTCGACACGCTCCTCGCGAATCGCATCGAGCGCAGCCGAGAACGGGTCGGGCTGCGCGATCTGCCCGTGCGCGTCGATTCCCTCGCTTCGCAACTCGGCCAGGGCTCGCTTCAGCCGCCGTTCCGCCTCCGGGTGTTCGGCCTGAGTCGGGTCGCTCTGCGGAGAGATGATCAGGAAGCTCGCAGTGCCACGGGCATTACGCTCACGGATTCGGTCGAGCAACGCCTTTCCGACCACGGTCTCGTTCGCCAGCACCAGGACGTTCTTGGCACCCGTCTCCGCCGTCAAGTCCACGACCACGTGCTCGACCGGAATAGAACCGGCAGTTTCGCGAATCCGATCGACGACATTCTTGCGGAGCCAGCCGGACCGTTGCTGCGGGTGTGTCGCGAGGATGATCTCGTCCACCGGAGGCTCGAGCTGCGCGAGGGCATCGCGAACCGCCGTCACAGGATCGCTCTCGACAACGAAGCCGTGCGCGGGGATCCCCTCGTCTCGAAGGAGCGTTAGGGTTCGGTCGAGCCGTCTCCCGGCCGCCGCGCGCCGCGTGTCCTCGTAGACGACGTAGCCGCGCTGGGGCTGGCTCACTGGAGCCAGCACTGTCACCTGGAGCTCTCCCGCCTCCTTCCGCCGCTCGACTGCTTCGATGAGCTTGCGTCCCGTGACGGTCTCGTTCGCGACGACGAGCAGGTGCATCAGTGGGTCCTCACCTCGGTCTCCGTGGTCGCTCGATCACCGTTCAGGACGGCGTGGCGTGCGCCCGGTACTCCGTATTCGTACGGGCTCCCGACGACCTGTGGGATCTCGTCGAAGTTGAAGATCGGCGGGGGCGAGGAGACCTGCCACTCGAGCGTCAGTGCACGCCACGGGTTGCTCTCGGCCGGCGCGCCGCGTCGCATGCTCGTGACCATGTTGTAGAGGAACACGATCGTCGACGCCCCGAGCGCAAACGACGCGATCGAGATGAAGAGGTTCCAGTTTCCGAATTGCGGCGCGTAGTCCGAGACGCGCCGCGGCATGCCCTGCGTGCCGATCAGGTGCATCGGGAAGAACGTCAGGTTGAATCCGACGAACGTCAGCCAGAAGTGCAGCTTCCCGAGCTTCTCGTTGTACTGACGGCCGGTCATCTTCGGGAACCAGTAGTAGATCCCGGCGAAGATCGTGAAGAGCGATCCGCCGAACAGGACGTAGTGGATGTGCGCCACGACGAAGTACGTATCGCTCGTGTGGATGTCGATAGGCACCGCTCCGAGATAGATCCCGGACAGGCCGCCGATCACGAACATCGACACGAAGCCGACCGCCCAGAGCATCGGCGTCGCGAAATTGAGCTTGCCCTCCCAGATCGTGGCGAGCCACGAGAACACCTTGATCCCCGTCGGAACGGCGATCATCAGCGTCGTGATCATCATGGGGACGCGCAGCCACGGCGCCATGCCCGACACGAACATGTGGTGCGCCCACACCGAGAAGCCGAGCACGAGGATCGCCATCAGCGACAGGGCCATCAGCCTGTAGCCGAAAATCGGCTTCCGCGAGAGCGCGGAGATCACCTCCGAGGCGATGCCGAAGCCGGGCAGCATCATGATGTAGACGGCCGGGTGGGAGTAGAACCAGAAGATGTGCTGGTACCCGAGCGGGTAACCGCCCTCCGCAACATTGAAGAAGTTCGTGTGCATCACCTTGTCGAACATCACGAAGAACTGCGAGCCTGCGATGAACGGCGTCGCGATCACGACGAGCAGTGAGGTCGTGAAGTTCGCCCAGACGAGGAGCGGCATGCGCCAGAAGGTCATTCCCGGCGCGCGCATGGTGATGATCGTGACCAGGAAGTTGAGCGCGGTCATGATCGAGCTCGCGCCCGCCCACTGGACGCCCATGTTGAAGAAGATCGTCCCCATCGGCTGGTGGATCGAAAGGGGCGCGTAGCCCGTCCAGCCCGCCGCGAACGCTCCGCCGGGCGCGGCGAAGCTCGACAGCATCATGATCCCCGCGATCGGCAGCAGCCAGTACGAGAGCGCGTTCAGCCGCGGGAACGCCATGTCGGGTGCGCCCAGCATTAGCGGAACGACGAAGTTCGCCAACCCCGCGAACGCCGGAATGACGAACAAGAAGATCATCAGCGAGGCGTGGACGGAGAAGAGGCCGTTGTACGTCTGGTTGTCGAAGAACTGCATCCCCGGCTTCGCGAGCTCCGCCCGCACGAGCATCGCGAGGAGACCGCCGGCGAGGAAGAAGAAGATCGTCGTCGCCAGGTACTGCATCCCGATCACCTTGTGGTCGGTATTGACGCGGAAGTAGTCCTTCCAGCTGTATGCGCCGTGCCCGGAGTGATCCTCGGGCTTCGTCGGCGACCCGATGGCGTAACGCACCCAGTAGTCGAAGGCGCCGATCCCCGCGAGGAAGCCGACCGGGGCGGCGGTGAGCGCGCCGACGAGCACGATGATCTCGCCGAACCAGATCGGGTGCCAGCCGCCCCACCAGCGGCTGAGCACGACGATGCCGCAACCGATCCCGAAGAAGAGCGGCGCCATCCAGGCGGCGCGGAGGAAGCCCGGGTAGAGCAGGCGCCGCAAGCCGCCGGGCGGACGCGGCGGCCCGTGCTGCATGGGGTGCTGCTCGTGCTCGGCGATGCTCGTCATGGCCCCGTCTTCGTTGCCCACTGCTCGAATGCGTCGGGTTTCATCACGATCACACGCGAGCGCATCAGAGCATGTCCGAGCCCGCAGAGCTCGGTGCAGATGAGCGGATACGTCCCGACCCGGTTCGGCGTGATGTGGAGTGTCGGGCTGAGGCCTGGCACGAGGTCCTGCTTCTGACGGAACTCCGGCACCCAGAACGAATGGAGGACGTCCTTCGCGTGCATCGTCAATACGACGGAGCGGTCGACGGGAAGACGCAGGATCGTCGAGGGCTTGTTCCCGTAGCCGGGGTAGTCGAAGCTCCAGAAGAACTGCTGTGCGTAGACGTTCACCCTGAGCGGATTCGCTCCGGCGGCGTCGTCCTTAGCAAGCACGATCGCGCTGACGATCGCGATCGCCGTGACCAGCATGGTCGGGATGGCCGTCCAGACGATCTCGAGCCCGGTGTGTCCGTGGATCGGGGGCCCGTCGGAATCGTCATCCGGCTTGGCTCTGAACTTCCAGACGGCATAGATCGTCACGGCGGCGACGATCGAGAAGACGAAGATGCAGATCCCGGTCACGAACCAGAAGACGAAATCGATGCGACCCGCTTCGCGCGACGCCGAGGTGGGTAGCCAGTTCGGTATCAGCGCAACGGCAGACGCGACGGCGCCGGCCAGGACGCCGATCACTATTAGCTGGACGATCGAGCCCCTACGCACTGACGCCCGCGAATCTACTTGACGGAACGGGTGGGGTGCAGCGGTTTCCGACGCAGGCCGCGTGGGCACTTGGTGCGTGAAATCACCAAGGAGGCTAAATGGGACTCGGAGTAGGAATCTTCCTGATCGCGGTGGGCGCCATCCTGGCGTTCGCGGTCAACGCGACCTCAGGCGCTGTCGACGTTCACACCGTCGGCTGGATCCTGATGGTTGTCGGGCTCGCGAGCGTCTTGCTGGCCCTGATGTTCTGGCAGTCCTGGGCAGGTCCGGGCTACTGGTCGCGCCGCCGGACGACCTACGTGGACGAAGGCCCCCCGGTCGGTCCGCCGGCCTAGGGAGACGAGTCGTGACGAGGCGGCCTGCGGGGGCCGTCTCGTTGCGTTTGCCGCTAGAGGGCTGATGCGAAGTTGGGCCGAGTCTGGTGCATCATCCGGCCCGGCCGAATTTCACATCAGGCCTCTCTAGTCCTCGGTCTCGCGACCGGGCGGCTCGTCGGGTGCAGGGTCTCCGCCGAACATTCCCTTGAGCCACCGGCGCAGCCTTCGTGACGCGAAGGTCTCGTCGACGGCACCGTGTGCCTCGGTTTCCTCGCCGTCTCCCGCGTCATCCTCGGGAACCTTGGTCCAGACGACTGCCATCACGAGAACTCTCGCACGGGCGCGCGGCGATTACTAGCCGCTCGCGAGTGGCAGCTCGGCGACGAAGGTCGAGCCGCCGCTTCCGCTCGACTCGACCCAGATGCGGCCGCCCATCCGCGCGAGCAGCTCGCGGCTGATGTAGAGGCCGAGGCCGGTGCCGCCGACTCCCCGGGTCAGGTCGGGATCGAGGCGGTAAAACTTCTCGAAGATCCTGCGGTGTTCCGCCGGCGGCACTCCGAGGCCGTTGTCCCGCACCGAGAAGCGCATGCGGGAGCCTTCCAGCGTGACCTCGATCCTCACCTTGCCGCCGTCCGGCGAGTACTTGACGGCGTTGTCGACGAGGTTCGTCAAAACCTGGCGCGCCTTGTCCGGATCCGCGGCGATCAGCGGGGTCTTCCTCGGCGCTTTGAGCTCGAGCTTGATCCCCGGCGGAATGTAGTGCTCTGCGGTGGCCATCACGCTTCGCGCCAGCTCGACCCCGTCGCACGTCTCGATCGTCGTCTGCATCGTTCCCGATTCGAGCCTGCTCGCCCAGAGGATGTCGTTCACGATCCGCGCCAGCCGGTCGGACTCGCTCGCGATCACCTCGAGCAACCCGCTGCGCTGCGGCTCGCTGAGCTGGACGTCCTCGCGCCTGAGTGTCAGAGCGGCGCCGTAGATCGCCGCGAGCGGCGTGCGGAGCTCGTGCGAGACGGTCGAGACGAAGTCCGACTTCAAGGTCTCGACCGCCCGCTCGGAGGTGAGGTCGCGGAAGGCGAAGACCGTTCCGCTTTCGAACCCGACGCGGGTGATCGAGAGCCAGAGCTCGCGCCCGTTGATCTCGACCGGTTGGGTCTGCGGCCGCAGCTCCGCGCTGTCGAGCAGCAGCGTGATGTTGTCCCAGCCGGAGAACACCTGGGTCGCGCTCTTGCCGACGGTGTCGGCAGCCGTGAGCCCGGTGATCTGTTCGGCGGCGGGATTCCACAGGCGGATGATTCCGGCGAGATCGACCAGCAGCACTCCGTCGGCCACATGCTCGACGACGATCGCCGCTTGTGCCCGTTCTTCGGCGGCCCGATAGAGCCGCGCGTTGTCGACGGCGACCGCGGCGCGGCGGCCGAGGTGCTTGGCGAACTCGAGGTCGTCCTCGTCGTAGAGACGTTCCGGGTCGGCAGACACCAGCATCAGTCCGCCGAACGTGCGACCTGCGGCGGTGAGCGGCACGACCATCGCGGACGCCATCCCGAGCTCGTGCAGGATTTCGTAGTGCAAGGGATCCTTGGTCGACGAGACGAGTAGCTCGTCGGAGATCGTTCGGTAGAGCACCGCCTCGCCGGTCCGGGCTGCGCGGCCTGTTCCCTCGGCTTCCTCGAGGTCCGGTGGATAGAGGTCGCGCGACTTTTCGGCCCAGACGGCCTTCGCAGGATCCTTGTGGACGACTGCGATGCGGCGGAAGCGCCCGTCGTCGTCGAGGATGTCGACCGCGTACCAATCCGCGAACCGCGGCACGAGGAGTGAGGCGAGGCTCGCGAGCGTCGACTCGTAATCGAGCGTCGAGGCAAGCGTCTGGCTCGCCTCCGCGAGTACCGACAGCCGTGCCCCCGTCCGCTCGGCGGCGGCGCGCGCCTGCTCGCGTTCGGAGACGTCCGTGATGACCACGCCGACGCCCATCTTGTGGTCGTCGACGTCGAAGACCGGGTAGTAGCTGACGAGCCAGTTACGAGTCTCGGTCGGGTTACCCGGCAGCGCGCGCTGGACGTGGAGATCGAGGATCGGCTCGCTCGTCTCGAGGACCTGGGTGTGGAGCGGCTCGATCTCGTCGGCCAGCGTGTCTCCGAGCACGTCTCGGAGGGTCCGGCCGAAGTGTTCTTCGGCCGGCAGGCCGTTCAGGGCGGCGAGGGCCTGGTTCACGCGGACGTACCGGAAGTTCGTGTCCATGAAGGCCAGGCCGACCGGTGCGGCGGCGAAGACAGCGTCGACGACAGCCAGTGATTCCTGCGCGTGCTGTCGTGAGGCCTGGGCGTCGCGGAAGAGCCTCGCATTGTCGATCGAGATCGCCGCACGGCGGGCGAGGTCCTGAGCCGTCGCCAGATCGGCCTCGCTGTAACGCCGGCCGCTTTCCGCCGACACGAAGGTGATCGCGCCGAGCGTGCGCTGCCGGGCGACGAGCGGGACACACATCGAGGACTTGAGGCCCAGCTCCTCGAGCGTCTCCTGGAGCTCGGGGGTGTCCGCGGTCGCCTCGCGCAGGAGCTCCGCCGGTATCTCCGCGAACAGCTCGGGCTGCCCGGTCCGGATCACGTTCGGGACGCCGTACGGGGCGTTCGGGTCCGGCGGGTACTTCTCGGCCAGCTCGTGGGCCCACTGCACTTTTCCGGGGTCGACATGCGCCACGGTGAGGCGTTCGATCGACCCTTCGTCTCCGACCACGTCGATCGTGCACCAGTCGGCGAAGTGGGGGACGGCCAGCTTGGCGAGATTGGCGAGCGTCAGTTCGTAGTCGAGCGATGACGCGAGCAACTCGCTCGCCTCCGCGACGAACTTCTGATCCTCGGCCCGCTGCCTTTGGTCCTGGTAGAGCACGGCGGTCCCGATTGCTGCCGCCGCGAGGTTTGCGAGCAGCGACGCGGAGCTCTTCTCCGCTTCGGTGAACGTGCGCGGGCTCCGGTAGTAGAAGGTGAGGGTTCCGAGAATCTGCTCGCCGTAGTGGAGCGGGAGCGCCATCATGGAATGGGTTCCTTCGTCGGCATGGGCCTTGCGGTGCTCCGGCGTGAGCCAGTCGGTGGTCGCGATGTCCTCGGCGACGATCGGGGCGTCGAGCGACACGGCGGCCGTGTTGCCGCGAATCGCGGCCATCGCCGTGTCGACATAGCCGTCGGAGAGCCCCGCATGCGCGCCGACGCGCCACGTCTCCGTCGCCGGGTCGTACTGCCACAAGGCGTAGGCGTCCGCCGCGAGCGTGCGGGCGGCGAGGTCGAGCACCTGCGGCAGCATCGCGTCGACGTCGAGGGAGCCGAGGAGCGTCGAGGACGCCTCGAGCAGCAGCCGCAGCCGCTCGAGATCCTCGGCGAACTGCCGCTCGGCTTCGTTCAGAAATTCGCGTTCGACGTGAGTCGCCAAGTAAACCCCCCGGGGTTGGGCGAACCCTCTGACTTTACTCCGGTCTGTTCGCGGGGAAACCCCTGATTCCCCTACGGCGTTGGCCTCGCTGTCGAACGCGACGAGCGAGACGTGTCGGCGAACCTTGGCCGTGGGCTGCTACGGGCCTCCTTCGTAGACGGTTGCTGGTTTAGGAGGCGCAGCCTGTGACATCAGAGTTGCCAGGTAGACCTCGCCGCTGCGCTTCACAGCGACGGCCGCAGGGAATGCGGTCTTCCCGAACGTGACGACGCACGACCAAAACGTGAGTCCCTCTGGAGGCGCTGGGCGAATCCGGCCGGTCTGAGTCTTCTTGCAGCTGTTCTCCCTTACCCGCGGGACGCCTGCTCCGACCGGGAAGGCGCCCTGCGGGCAAAATGTGCTGTTCAAACATGCCTGCGGATCAATGGTGCTCAGATAGTGCTGCAGGCTGGCCTCGACCTTCGTGCGGGGGTCACTTCCGCCGCAGGCGGTCAACAGCATTGCGGTGAGCGCCAACGCAGCAGCCAAGACGACGAAGCCCACATGCAGCGGATGTTTGTCCACAGAGACTGATTTTCCCGCCGTCCAGAAGGGATCACAAGCGGGCGACCGCGAAGACGTAGTGGTCGGCGGGGGCCGGAAGTTATGGGCCGTGCAGGGATCGAACCTGCGACCTTGGGATTAAGAGTCCCCTGCTCTACCAGCTGAGCTAACGGCCCTGGAAGCGGGGCAAGTGTAGCGCCGGCGAACAGAGCCCCCATCGCCGTCGCAGCGGGCTTTGCCCGGTGCGACTCCCGAACGTTCGCCGGTAGGAACAAGCCTCGAAGTCATCATGGCGAGGCCGCAGGCCGAGCCGGACTTCGAGGCTCTCAGTAGCCTTGTGCGCTCATGGGAGCAGACGTGGCCATCATCGGTGCCGGGTACGTAGGGATGCCGCTTGCGCGCGTCTTTGCTGACGCCGGCAAGGTCGTCCTTCTTGTCGACGTGGATCGTGAGGTCGTCGACGGCATCAATCGGGGAGCCAGCCACATTCCGGACGTCTCGTCGGACGCGCTCAAGCCGCTTGTCGATTCAGGTCGAGTGTCGGCGACGACGGACTACGACGCCCTGAAGGAGGTCGACGCGATCCTGATCGCTCTGCCGACGCCGCTCTCGAGCCAGCGCGAGCCGGACCTGTCCATCGTCAAGGGCGCCGTCGCCGAGATCGCGCCGCGTCTGCAAAAAGGTCAGCTCGTAGTGCTCGAGTCCACGACCTATCCAGGAACGACTCGCGAGTGTTTGCAGCCGATCCTCGAGCGGAGCGGGCTCAAGGCCGGTGCTGACTTCCATCTCGCCTTCTCGCCGGAGCGCGTCGACCCGGGGCGCACGGACTGGACGACAAAGAACACGCCGAAGGTGGTCGGTGGTCTCACGCCGGCGTGCACCGAGCGCGCGGCGGAGTTCTACCGCGCTGCAGTCGACACCGTCATTCCCCTCTCCTCGCCGGAGACGGCCGAGATGACGAAGCTGCTCGAGAACATCTTCCGCGCCGTCAACATTGCACTCGTGAACGAGCTCGCTCAGCTCTGCGAGCGAATGGATCTCGACGTCTGGGAGGTCATCGAAGCCGCGGAGACGAAGCCGTTCGGCTTCATGAGCTTCAAGCCGGGCCCCGGCCTCGGGGGACACTGCATCCCGATCGACCCCTTCTATCTCACGTGGAAGGCACGCGAGTACGACTTCTACACCGAGTTCATCGACCTCGCCGGCAAGGTCAATGCGAACATGCCGTACTTCTGCCGCTCGCTCATCTCGCAGGCGCTGAACCACGGCGCGCAGAAGTCGCTCAAGGGCTCGCGCATTCTCGTCCTCGGCGTCGCGTACAAGGCGGACATCGACGACGTGCGGGAGTCGCCGGCGGAAAAGATCGTCGGGCTCCTGCAGAAGGCCGGCGCGGACGTCGCGTATCACGACCCGCACGTCGACGAGTTCGACGGCATGCGCTCGGTCGATTACGCACCGGAGAGCTACGACTGCGTGGTGATCGTGACGGCGCACAGCTCGATCGACTACGACGATCTGGTCGACCGCGCACAAGTCGTGGTCGATCTCCGCAACGCCACCGGCAGGAACGGGTCGAACCACGAGAAAGTCTGGAAACTGTGACGCGCATAGGTCAGGTCGGCCTGGGTCAGTGGGGCAGGAACCTCGCCCGCAACTTCGACCAGCTGGCCGAGCTCGCCTGGATCTGCGACCTGGACGAAGAGTTGCGCGCCGGTCTCGCCGAGCGGTATCCCGGCACGCAGGTCACGTCCAGCTTCGACGACCTGCTCGCCGACGACTCTGTCGAGGCGATCGTGATCGCGACCCCGGTGCCGACCCACCACGAGCTCGCGCGCCGCGCCCTCGAGGCGGGCAAGCACGTCTTCGTCGAGAAGCCGCCCGCGATGCGTGCCGGCGAGATGGAGGAGTTGTGCGAGCTCGCGGAGGAGCGAGGTCTCGTGCTCATGCCCGGCCACCTGCTGCTCTACCACCCGGGTGTCCAGAAGCTGAAGGAGATCGTCGAGTCGGGCGACCTCGGCGACATCCTCTGCATCTACGGAAACCGGCAGAACCTCGGCACGATCCGCACGCACGAGAACGCCCTCTGGTCACTAGGCGTTCACGACCTCTCGGTGCTGCTCTATCTGATCGACGAGGAGCCGGCGGAGCTCTGGGCGCACGGGCACGCCTTCCTCAATCCGCGCGTCGAGGACATCGTCTTCTGCTACCTGCGCTTCCCCTCCGGCAAGATCGCGCACTTGCACCTCTCGTGGCTCGATCCGCACAAGATCCGGCGCATCACCGTCGTCGGCCGCGACAAGATGGCGGTCTTCGACGACATGGAACCCGAGCGGAAGGTCACGGTGTACGACAAGGCACCGGAGGAGCCGGCTACGACGTACGGCGAATGGCGGACGCGCACGGGTGACATCCACAGCCCAAAGGTGCCGTTGCTCGAGCCGCTCCGCCTCGAGTGCCAGCACTTCCTGGATCTCGTCGCGGGCAAGGGCGATCCGCACCGCGCGGCGAAGGATGGGCTCGTTGTCGTCCGTGCACTGGAACAGCTCCAGGCCTCGCTGGAAACCGTCCCGGCTTGAAGAAGATGGAGGTCGCCGAGACCGCGATCGTCTATCCGGGGACGGTTCTTGGGGACGGCTGCAAGATCCTCGACTACGCCGTCGTCGGCAAGCAGCCGACGCTCGGGCCGCGTTCGACTACGAAGCAGGAGGAGCTGCCGCCGCTCGAGCTGGGTGCCGGAACCATCGTTTCGACGGGAGCGATCGTCTTCGCCGGGACGCGAATCGGTTCGCGCGCGATCATCGGTGACCAGGCGTGCGTGCGGGAGCGCTGCGACGTCGGTGACGACGTCGTGATCGGACGCGGTTCGCTTGTAGAGAACGACACCACCATCGGCGATCGCACGAAGATCCAGGCGGATGCTTACGTGACGGCGTACTCGAGCCTCGAGGCGGACGTCTTCATCGCGCCGCGGGTGATCACGACGAACGACAACTTCATGGGCCGGACCGAGAAGCGACACAAGCTGCGCAAGGGCCCGACGATCAGGCGTGGTGCGCGTGTCGGAGCCGGCGCCGTGATCTGTCCGGCCGTGGAGATCGGAGTCGAGGCGTTCGTGGGCGCCGGCGCAGTGGTGGTGGAGGATGTCCCGCCACAGGTCGTCGTCGTGGGGAACCCTGCGCGGGTGCTGCGCGACGTTCCCCCCGAAGAGCTCTTCTAGCGCCGCGTGATCGTGAGCTCGTATGGCCCGACGCCGCGAGCGGTCAGCTTCACCTCGGCGTAGTAGAAACCGCTTGCCGGCGCCTTGTAGCCGATCGCGTGGGTCGGGCCCGGCCCGATCGCCTGTGCGGCGCGGAGGTGTTGCGCGCGCAAGTCGTTGACGTGCTTCGTCCCCGGCTTCCAGAGCAGGAGGTTCGAGGTCGATCCCTCGGGGCCGTTCAGCACGAGCTTGACCTTCTGGCCCTTGCGAAGCGAAATCCGGTAGACGTCGATCTGGTCGTCCCAGAAGTCGATCGTCGCCTTCACCGACGTGACACGGGTGCCGAGCCTGGCCGCGTTTCCCCCGGCGTCGTCGTTCGGCTCGAGCCGGTCAGGCGGCGGCAGAACGCCGTCGAGGGCAGCGATCGCCTTGGCGACGTCCAGCCGGCCCCAGCCACTGAACGTATCCCGCTGTAGTGGACACTGCTTGCAGCCGTTCGACGCATTCACATCCGTCGCGCTGCGCTCGAGGATGTTGATCACCTGATCCGGTTGAAGAGTCGGGCGGAGGGCGAACAGGATCGCCGCGGCGGCGGTGACCTGGGGCGCTGCGAACGACGTTCCGGCCGCATGGCGGAAGTCGTCCGGGCCGCAATCGGAGTAGCCCTGGTTCTGGCAGAGCGGGTGCAGCGCCGTCAGCGAGCGCGGGAGGGTCGAGTAGATCTCCTGCCCCGGCGCGGAGATGTCGTTGTAGATGCGGTCGCGGTTGGAGAACTGCGGCACGTTGCCGGTCGGAGTGAGTGCGCTCACGCCGATGACGTGGGGGAGCGCCGCCGGATAGCTCGCGAACGGCCAGGGAGACTGCGGCGCCTCGTCCGAGTTGCCGACCGCTGCGACGAGAACTGCGCCGCGACTGACCGCGTAGTTGATCGCGCTCGCCTCGACCTTCGAGAACGTGTCCCGGCGTGGGTTGAACGGATCGCGCAGGCCGCCGATCGAGAGGTTGATCACCCGTGCGCCGGCGTCGACGGCCCACCGGATCGCCTCGGCCTCGTCGCGCACGTCGATCGATTGATCAGGGCGCGCGATCTTTGCGATCACCAGTTGCGCCGGAAACGCCATTCCGGCGATGCCTTCGTTGTTGTTCAGGGCGGCGCCGATCATCCCGGCGACGAAGGTGCCGTGTCCTTCCTCGTCGGTGAGCGCGCTCCCACCGACCCAGCTCCTGGCCTGCGGCCAGATTCGCGATCTCGGAAACTCCGGATGGCCGCCGTCGAGCCCCGAATCGATGATCGCGACCCGCACGGGATTGACCACCGGCAGGTCGGCCGGGAACGCGTCGAACGCGTGGTCCTGCGTGAGGTAGTACTGCTTGGGCGCGAGTGGATCGCTCGGGAAGAACCCGCTGCGTACGGGCAGGGCTGCGGCCGTCGGCGCCAGGAGGAGCGCCAGCGCCGCGAATACAGCTGTCTTCACGGGGTGGTGACCTGAACGACCGGCGAGAAGCCGACCACGAAGCCGTGTCCCGAGTTGACGCGGGCGCGGTAGACGCCGGTCGTGAGCTGAAGCGCCGCGAGGAAGTCGCCGTCTGCTCCCACCGTTGTCTCGGCGACGGTTGGCCACGCTGCGCCTTGTTGTTTCTGGATCAGGACCGTCGTGCCCGCCAGCGACCCCGGCCGTACGTAACCGCGGAGCTGCGTCGGCGTCCTGACCGGATAGAAGCGGGCGAGCGGCGCGACGGGCACGCGCACCGAAGCTGCCAGCACCTTTCCGCTGGCGAGCCGGTACTGAGTCGTGACAGCGGGTTTCACGAGCACGCTGACGGCTCCGTCCTTGTCCGCCTTCACCGAGCTGACATCCGTCCAGGTTCCTGCCTGACGCTGCTGCAGCTTGGCCTGTGTGAGCCCACGCGCGACGCCGATGAGCTTGGCACGCCCGCCGTACACGACCGTCTGTGTCGGAGCGGCCAGCGAGAGGACACCGACACTGAACCAGGTAGAGCGCAGCCCCATTTTCTTCCGCAGCACGGCGCCGGGCACGGCGAGCGTGCCCTTCGTTCCGATCACATTCAGCACCTTGATTCGACCGGAGGAGTTCAGCTCCGGCTGGAGGTCGACGACTTGGCCTTTCATCTTCAGCATCTTCGCGAGCTTGGTCCCGGTGAAGACGTACGGGCCCCAGTCGTGATGCGGCGAGATCGAGTCGTAGGGATCGGGGACGGAGACGAGGTAGGGAACCGGCTCACCCCAGACGTCGTCGGCGGACGCGGTCCGCCCGCCCGAACTCGAGAAGAAGTACGTCTTCGCGACTTCACCGTCGTAGAGGACCACCTGGCCGGCAGTCGCGTTCACGGCGGCGTTCGTCGAAGGCTTCTCGTGCTCGATCCCGAGGTACACCTGACTGCGCGTGTCGGGATACAGATCGAAGGCGCCGGTGCGCCGCGTCGCGAGCGCATACGAGCGGGCGGCGATCGCTTGCGCCTTCAGTGCTTCGGGGTGCCAGGTGTACGGCATCTCCGACGGCACGACGCCGTAGAGGTATTGCTCGAGGCCGACCATGTTGATCGCACGCAGCTTGCCCGCGTTCACGTCGACCTGGATCGAGCCGCGATAGCGGTGCTTCAGCGCCAAAGCAGCGCTGCCCGGCTGGAAGAGCAGCGGTCCAGGAAGTGCACTGGCTTTCGACTGGCCGTCGACGCGCAGCTTCAGCGCGGTTGTCAGCGGATAGGCCCCGGCCGAAAGCGTGTGGACGACGCCGCTTCCGTCCCGCACCTTGAAGTCCACAGTCGAGTTGACGGTGAGTGTCTTGACGCCGCTCGTGAGCAGCACTCGCAGGCGCGATACGGGCGCGTCACCGAGCTCGGTCCCGGGGAAGTAGTGCAGCACGATCTGCTCGTAGTCGAAGCCCTTCTGGGCGTAGCCGTAGGCACCCCACTGGCTCAGCCCGACTCCGTGGCCCCAGCCGTGGCCGGTGACGACGAACGTTGCTGCGCCTTGTGGAACGGGCTGCGCGGCCGAACGCGCATGCGCCGCCGAACCGGCGACGAGCAACGACACGGAGACGAGTAGGAGAGTTCGACGCATCGACCTGACCCCCGGAAGGACGCGTCCGAGGCTAGCAAAGGCCTTCATGAGCAGCCCTTTTCTTTACGGAACGCTCATCTCATCGTTTGCGCGACGATGACGGGGGAAAGCTCGTTTGAACTAGCGCTGTGACCGTTCAGATCCACATCCTGCCGCCGCGCTACCGAGGCCCCCAACGGATCGGGCACGGTGGCATGGGCGATATCTATTCCGCCACCGACTCGGTGCTCGGCCGCGTCGTGGCGATCAAGGTTCTCGCCGATCGCTACGCGCAGGACGAGTCGGTCCGTCAGCGGTTCACACGGGAAGCTTTGGCGGCCGCCCGTCTCTCCGGTGAGCCGAATACCGTCACGATCTTCGACGTCGGCGAGCACAACGGTCATCCCTACATCGTCATGGAGTACCTCGGCGGCGGATCGCTCGACGACACTCTTCGCGCCGACGGTGCCTGCCCGCCCGAACAGGTCTTCAGGTGGCTCGAGGAAGCCGCCCGCGCGCTCGATGTCGCACATCGGGAAGGCGTCGTGCACAGAGACGTCAAGCCGGCAAATCTGTTGCTCGACGCCGAAGGGCACGTTCACGTCGCCGACTTCGGCATTGCGAGCGCCGCGGGAATGCACTCGCTGACGATGACGGGAACGGTGCTCGGCACTGCCGGATACCTGTCGCCCGAGCAGGCGAGCGGTGATCGCGCCGGACCGGCGAGCGATCGCTACGCCTTGGCGATCGTTGCGTGGGAGCTGTTGACCGGTAGACGTCCGTTCGAGTCGGAGAGCCCCACGGCCGAGGCGGCCGCGCATATCAACGCGCCGATCCCGTCCGTGTGCGAGCGCACCCAGCTTCCTTGCGAGCTCGATCCGGTCTTCACCAACGCGCTCGCGAAGGATCCTGCGGAGCGCTACGGCACCGCCGGCGAGTTCGTCGCAGCGCTACGAGGGGCGTTCGCCGATGCGGCAGGGCAGACGCGCGAGCAGCCCATCCTCGTTCCCGCTCCGCCGCCGACGGAGGTGACGCACTCGCTGCACCATGACCGCGGCGTCGGCTATCCACCGGTCCGATCGCGCGGCGCGTGGCCGCTCCTCGCAGCGCTCCTCCTGCTAGGAGCCGTGGGCGGCGCGCTCCTGGCTTACCTCTTGACCCGCGGCGACGGCGCGTCTCCCACGGTGGTCACCCGCGTGCAACGGGTGACGACGCAGGGTCGAATCACGACGGTCGAGAAGCAGGTCACAGTCACGACGGCGGCTGCATCGACTTCAGCGGCGCCGGCGCCCTCGTCCGGCGCGAGCGGCGCGGCACTGAACGACGCGGGTTTCCGGAAAATGCAGGCCGGCGACTACGCGGGCGCATTGCCGCTGCTGGAGCGCGCGGTGCAGAGGCTGCAGGGGACGAACTCCCTCACCGAGGCGTACGCGGACTACAACCTCGCTTCGACCCGATTCCACCTCGGCAGCTGTGACGGCGTCCTCGAGCTGCTCGACCGCTCAGAGTCGATCCAGGGCCAGCGCGACCCGATCGACAAGCTGCGCGAGCAGTGCTCGCGCAGTGACTAGTTACGGCGCTTCGCGCTGAACGTGCGTGAGCAAAGCCCACGCACTCTCATTGGTGGTTTCTTGTGGCGGTTGTTCCCTTCCGTGCCCGCACGGGCGCTTCGCGGCCGCGCCGCCATCACTTCGCCTGCGGCTAAGCCCGGCTTCGCCTGGTCTTAGCCTCCGGCCTTGGTCGTCTGCTGGTCGGGCGGTTCCTTCGGTTGTTTAAGTTGGGAAGGTCACTTCGGCTCGCATTTCGTCTTTGCTGCTGAGCTCGAGGCGGCCTTGTAGTTCGTCTCGGACCAGGGCTCGCACGATGGAGAGGCCCGTGCCTGTGGCGTCGCCGTCGATTCCCTCGCCGTCGTCTGCGATTGCGAGGACTACCTGGCCGTTCTTTTGTGCGAGCTCGATCCTCACGCTGTTGCCGCCGTGTTCCAGGGCGTTTTGCAAGAGCTCACTGAAGACCAGCGCCAGGGCGGTTGCACGGTTGCCTGCGATCGAGACCGAGTCGAGCTTTGCATGGACTTCCTTTCCGGCGGCGAGGCCCTGCACGAGCATCGCGCGCAGCCGCTCGAGCAGCTCGCGCAGCTCGACGACCTCCTCGCGCTGTTCCGTCAGGACCTCGTGCACTGCAGCGATCGCGAGGATGCGATTCACGGAGTCCTCGAGCGCCTTCCGGGGGTCGGTGCCGGGCGCTCGTGCTTGTAGGCGCAGGAGCGATGCAACCGTCTGAAGGTTGTTCTTGACGCGGTGGTGGATCTCTTGCGCCAGGACGCCTCGCATCACGGCCCGCCCGTGCTCCAGCGCGACCGCGGCGTGATGTGCGATTGACGCGAGCAACGCGCGCTCCTCATCCGTGAACGGCGTGTCGCGGTCGCAGACGAGCTCGCCGATCTGGCGCCGCTTCCAGCGCAGCGGCAGGCGGACGTTGTGAGCCCCCGGCCGCCCCTCGGGCCACGCGATGTTGCCGTCCTCGAGCACGAGCGCCGCGCCGGTCGCGCCGACCGCCTCCATCGTCGTCTTCACGATCGCCTCGAGCGACTCTTCGAGATAGAGCGACTCGGAAACCGCCTCGGAGATCTTCGCGAGCGCCTCCAGCTCGGCGACCCGGCTCTGGGCCTGTGCGTAGAGCTGGGCGTGTTGGATCGTCTGGGCGACCTGGTCCGCGATCGCCACCAGTAGCTCGATCTCGTCCTGGGTGAACTCGCGCGGCTCGAGCGTTCGCACGTTGAGCGCGCCGGCGAGTTGCTCGCGCGCGAGGATCGGCACCGCGAGGATCGACTCGTAGTCGTCCTCGGGGAGATTCGTGAACTGCTTGAAGCGCGGGTCGAGGTGGGCCTGCGAGGGGATCATCACCGGGGCCCGGTCCGCAGCAGCGGTGCCGGTGATCCCTTCGCCGGGCCGCATGCGGGGCCGCTTTGTCATCTCCTCGACGCCTGTCCCGTGCGTGGCGCGGAGGACCAGCTCGTTGGCGCGCTCGTCATAGAGGTAGACGAAGCAGGCCTCGGTGCCGAGAGCGTCCGCCACCTTGCTTGCCACCAGAGCCAGCACCTCTTCGAGGTCCAACGTCGAGTTCACCGCGGCGATCGTTTCGGTGAGAAGGCGCAGGTGACGTGCTCGTACGTCCACCAGAGGTCTTAGGCTAGTCGCCGTGAACAAGTACGACTGGCTCCTGTTCCTCCATGTCACCGGGGCGTTCTTCGTCCTCGGCGGCGCCGCCATGGCAGGCATCTTCAACTTCGCGGCCCTGAAACGGGAGCGTCCCAGCGAGATCGCAGCCCTGTTCCGACTTGCCCGCGTCGCCGTGGTCGCCATCGGAGCCGGGATGGGGCTCACGCTCGTCTTCGGGCTCTGGCTCGTGCACAACGTCGGGTACGGCTGGGGGGAGACCTGGATCGTCCTCGCGCTCGTGCTCTGGGTGCTCGCGAACGCCATGGGCGGCGTCGGCGGCGGGCGTGAGAAGCGGACACGGGAGCTCGCGGAACGACTCGCCCTCGAGGGCGACGCACCCAGCCAGGAACTGTCCGCCCGCCTACGCGACCCGATGTGGCTCGCCCTGAGCTGGGGCAGCGGGGTCGTCGTGATCGCGATCCTCGCCCTGATGATCTGGAAGCCGGGCGCGTGATGCTCGCACTCGTCCGTCCAGACAGCTGGAACTTCCCGCTCTTCCTCCACGTGCTCGGTGCCGGGGTGCTCGTCGGCGCGGTCGGCGCGACGGTGATCATCGCGACTCGCGCTCCCGCCCTGCGGAGGCTCCTCGTCCGGACGATCGGCTTTTGCGTGATTCCGGCGTGGGTGTTGATGCGCTTCGCCGGACAGTGGATCGACTCTCGAGAAGACATCCCTGGGGACCCGGCCTGGCTCGGAGTCGGCTTCATCGTCGGAGACGCCGGGCTCGTTCTCCTGGTGGTTACAGCACTGATCGCATGGTGGGGCCTGCGCCGCCCGGAACGCCGCTGGCCCGTCAGAGCCGTTGCGGTGATCTCAGGGCTCTACCTGATCGCCCTCTTCGTCGCGATGTGGGCGATGACCACGAAACCGGATTGAACCCCGTTAACACAACCCTTACCCTCCGGAGGGGATTTTCCTTGCAGACGGGGAATAGGTTCAGACCATGTCCGCACTCCCTCTGAATCTCGTGGACACGGCGGGGTTCCTCGTGGCCGACAACCGCGGCCGCGTCATCGGCAAGGTCGAGTGTCCGATGTACGGGACGCTGCCGGACGTGCCCGACGCGCTCTCCGTCCGCGCAGGCTTCTTCTCACGCCATCGCCGCCTGGTCCCCGCCGACACGATCGCCGACGTCGACCGCACGAGCAAGGTCGTCGGCCTCCGAGTCGCCCGCGAGACAATCCGCCGCTTCCTCTAACCAGGCAGCTTTTCCCAGCCGGCTGGGTGAGGCGCCAAACCGCGCGCGGAGGCGTGACCGCGTCACGCCGGGAGCGCTACCAACCGCAAGCCTCGTCGACCCCAGAAGAAGGGGGCCCACGGGGGAAACATGGTTTCCCCCGTGCTCTTTCCCCCGTTTTACGACCACGAGCTGCGCAAGAATGCAGCAGCTCGCAGTCGGCCGTCAGTTGGATCTCGTAGGCCGCAGAGCTCACGAGATCAGGGTTCATTCTCTCTCTTTCTCGGAGCGGCTACAAGTTCTTATCGGCCCTGACCGGGGGACTAGAGAACAGCGAGGTACTTCTTGAGCTCCCAATCCGTCAGCTGGACGCGGTAGTCGTCCCACTCGCCCCGCTTCAGCTCGACGTAGCGGTCGAAGATGTGGGGCCCAAGCGCCTTTCGGGCCAGGTCCGACTCGGCCAGTGCGTCGATCGCCTCGCCCAGGGTCTCCGGGAGCGAGACGATGCCCCGCTCCTTCCGCTGCTCCGGGGTCAGGTGATAGAGGTTCGTCTCCATCGGATCCGGGAGCTCGTACCCCTGCTCGATCCCCTCGAGGCCCGCGTGTAGAAGCGTTGCGAATGTGAGGTAGGGGTTGCAGGCGGGATCGGGACAGCGGATCTCCGCCCGTGTTGCCTGTTCGGCACCGGGCTTGTAGAGCGGGATTCGGATCAGAGCCGAGCGGTTCCGCCGCGACCAGGCGACGTACACCGGAGCTTCGTACCCGGGCACGAGCCGCTTGTAGGAGTTCACCCACTGGGCGAAGACCGCGCTGATCTCCCGCGCATGGCGAAGCTGGCCCGCGATGAACGCCTTCCCTGCGTCAGAGAGGCTCCACTCGTCGTCCCCGTCGAAGAACGCGTTCCGCCCGTCCTTGAAGAGCGACTGGTGCGTGTGCATCCCGGACCCGTTCTCGCCGAAGATCGGCTTCGGCATGAAGGTCGCGTGGTAGCCCGCCTTTTTCGCGATCTCCTTGACGATCAGGCGGTACGTGACCGTGTGGTCCGCCATCGAGAGCGCGTCCGAGAACCGCATGTCGATCTCGTGCTGCGACGGCCCGACCTCGTGGTGCACGTACTCGATTGGGATACCCATGCCCTCGAGGGCGCGGACGGTCTCCTGGCGCAGCTCGCTGGCCGCGTCGAGCGTCGTCATCGCGAAGTAGCCGCCCTCGTCGAGCGTCTCGGTTCCCTTGTCGTCGCGGAAGAGGAAGTACTCGAGCTCGGGGCCGACGTTGAAGGTGTCGAAGCCGAGAGAGGCCATGCGGTCCAGAGCGCGGCGCAGGACGTACCGGGGATCGCCTTCGTACGGCT